>Ga0247829_10000758_pt1 | contig 13379 bp, 12 predicted proteins | sample 12C_Control_Day4_FD_207765 | JGI IMG/M metagenome (GOLD analysis project Ga0247829, IMG submission 207765) | Soil microbial communities from agricultural site in Penn Yan, New York, United States - 12C_Control_Day4 | ecosystem: Environmental > Terrestrial > Soil > Agricultural land | place... | reverse complement strand
GCGGAGGTGCTCGAGCCCGCCGAATTGCGACAGGCGTTGACGGGTGCAGCGCAGAGCTCGCGGCGACTTACCTGCCTGCTGCAGGAAGGATCACTGCCGCAGGCGTGGTGGGGTCACGAATGGCGCGGAGCAGGGGGCGCGTCGCTGATCTACGGGTGCACGTTGCAAGCGATCGAGTCAACCTTGTCCGGATAGAACGCCAGATGATCCTTGATCGACATCACCTCGTCGTACGGCGCTTCGTATGACCAGACCCCGTCGCGCTCCACTCGGCCGTTGCGCGACGACAGCGTGAAGTACGAGGCGTGGCCCTTGAACGGGCAGTACGTGCGATGCGTGGTCGGTGTCAGCCGCTTCATGACGACATCACTGCGCGGTACGTAGTAGACGGCCGGGTAGGAGCTTTCGTCGAGCCGGATCGCTGCGGTTGTGTCGGCGATGACCTCGCCATCGAACGTCACCCTGAGGCGTCCGCGCGCCGGCGTCGTCGTGATGCGGTGGTCCGGATGCTTGCGGTACCCGGGGCCGCTGTTTGCACTCACGATGGTTTCTCCTGCGGTGCTACGGCGCCATTCCCTTGTCGGCGAGCTCTTTCTTTGCACTCTCGTTCTTCGTCAGATGCTCCAGACCCATCCCCCGCAGTACGTTGGGCGCCTTGGAAAACTGGATGTTGTCGTAGCCGACGATCTCGATCCGATTGCCCCATGGATCGCGAAAGTCCAGGAACGGTCCCGATAGCGTCTCGATACCGTTCTCGGCCAGCGATTGGCGCACCGCCGCCTTGTCGTCGACGACCAGACCGAAGTGCCGGCCGTCGTCAGCCGCTTGCCGCCTGCCTTGCTGAAGCGCGATGAACTGATCGCCAAGGTCGATGAAGGCCGAGGTCGCGTCCCTGCCGCGCAACTCGAAATCGAAGAGCCGCCCATAGAACGTCAGCGCCTCGTCGATGTCACCGACTTCGAGGGCAACATGATTGAATCCGATCGCGCGTGCTTTTTTCGAGGAAGCCATCCGTTCTCTCCTTGGGCCGACGCTACTCGCTGATCCTGCTCGGCGCTTGACTCACCTGGCACTGCACGTATGGCGGGCATGCCACAGGGGTGGGTTGCAGAGCGCTGAATGCGCCGCTGCGGGCGAGAAAGAGCATGCAGGCGAACAGCGTCCCGCCTGGAAGCAGCAGTTCGATGAGCAGGTAGGGTGCGGCCTGCTTGAACAGCCCCCGGCGGAGCTGCCATCCGGTAATGAGCGTCTGCATTGCGTCCACCTCGTCTTCGATTCGCCTGATCGCCTTTCATCAGGTCGTCGAACGAGAGGACGCGAAATCGACAGGGCGCCCGCTTGTGCCTCATACAGGATGCCGGAAAAGCGTTACGCAGCAGGGCTCTAGCCGGCCTTCACGAAGCGAAGGCCACAGTTGCTTGCGACAGGACCTATCGGCCGCTCGTGGCGCCCGGCAAGTCGCGATAGAACGCCGCACGTGTGCCGCCGTCGACGGGCAGCACGACGCCATTGATGAACTTCGCCGAGGGCCCGAGCAGCATAAGCACGGCATCGGCGATGTCGTCCATGCTCGCGATGCGACCGAGCGGGGCTAAGCCGGAATCCGTGTAGTTGCTATCGCCGGTTCGCTGCATGGCAGCGTGGTGCATGGGCGTGTCGACCGGACCGGGCGCAATTGCGTTCACGACGACACCCGAGGGTGCGAGTTCGACCGCCAACACGCCAGCAAGCACGTGCAGCGCGGCCTTCGTCGCGCCATACATGCCCGAGCCGGCTTTCGGGCGGATCCCCGAGATAGAGCCCATCAGCACCACACGCGAGGGCGCGGAGGTCGTCGCTCCGGCGCGCAACAGCGGTAACGCCGTGACGACGGTCAGCCATGCACCCTTGATGTTCACTGCGAGCAGCGCATCGACGTCAGCGGGCGTGTGCGACTCCAGCGTCCCTGGGCGAAATACGCCAGCAGAACACACCAGCGCGTCGATCTGCGACGCGTCGCGACGCACCGCGTTGAAAGCCGCCACCACGCTGTCCAGATCGGTGACGTTGCAGGTCACAGTGCGCACGCCTGTGTCCTGCTCGGCCTGCTGCGCCAGCGCCTGCGCGGAAACATCGAACGACCACACCTGCCACCCCTCGGCGAGAAGACGCTGAACCGTGCGCCGCCCGAGGCCGGACGCGCCACCCGTGACGACTGCCGCGCGTGCTCCCATTGGATCGCCTCGCTCTCTCGTTCCGCTGGTCGGTGTCACTTGAATCAGGTGACGCTTGCGACGGTGCGCTCGACGTCACGCGCGTCTTTCGAGCGCTCGCCCGCCGCCGCAGAAATCTGCTTGGCGTGCATCACGGCCCGGTAGCCGAAGACGATGGCCGGCCCGAGGGTCGCACCCGGTCCCGGGTAGGTCCCGTCCACCACCGACGCCATGTCATTGCCTGCCGCGTAAAGCCCGGCGATCGGCTGGTCCTGTGCGTCCAGCACCTGCGAGTCGCCATTGGTGCGCAGGCCGGCACAGGAGCCGATCGGCGCCGGATAAACGGGCACAGCGAAGAACGGCGCTTTCGCGATCGGCCCGATGCACATGTTCGGACCCTTGTGCTCGGGGTCCCCGTCGCGGCGGTTGATCGCCTTGGAGCCCTTGCCGAAGGCCTCGTCGGTGCCAGTCACGGCCGCGCGGTTGTTCTGCTCGACCGACGCGGCCAGCGCCTTCGGGTCGACGCCGATCTTGCGCGCCAGTTCATCAAGCGTGGATGCCGAGATGACGTAGCCGATCTTCTCGAAGAAGCTCACGCGTTGCCACACGGGGTGGATGACGCCGAGACCATAGTTGTGGACGAAGGGGCGGTCGCAGATGAGCCACGTCGGGATCGCCTTGTCCTCCGGCGGAGGGGCCAGTTGTGCGAGGCCGAAGTCGTGGTACGAGCTAGCTTCGTTGACGAAGCGCTGTCCCTTGCCGTTGACGGCGATCAGGCCGGGCTTGGGCCGATCGCGGATGTGCGGATAGGTGGCGATGCGACCGTCCGGCCAGCGAATCGTGGACGACGGGATCCACCAGAACGGCGTGCCCCGACCCTTGTCGAAGGCCGCGCCCGCGGCGAGGCCGGCTTCCACGCCGTCGCCACTGGCCACGTCGTAGGCGTTCGTGTGGGGAATCGCGCGGCCGGTGAGCTTGTCGCGCCAGGCGCGGTTCGCCGCCAGCCCGCCGGTGGCGAGCACGACACCGAGGCGCGCCCTGATCGCAAGGCGTCGGCCGGGGCTCTCGACCACGGCCCCTGCGACCTTGCCGTCGATCTTGATGAGCTCGACGAGCTTGTGGTTCAGCCGGATGTCGACCTGCTTCTGCAAGCAGCTGTGGTACAGGCGACCGACCAGCGCGTTGCCCAGCACCAGCCGCGTACCGCGGCGATAACGCAGCCGATCCAGCGCGTAACGCACGACCCGCGCAGTCGCCACCTTGAACGCCTGCAGCGAGCGCCACGGGCGGATCATGAACTTGATCTCGTCGCGCGGGACCATCATCCCCCCGAGGGCCATCAACTCCGGCTTCGGGGAACGCAGCGTGTCGAAGCGCTTGCCCAGGACGCGTGCATCGAAAGCCTGCGGCGTCAGCCCGCGCCCGCCCTTGGCCCCTCCGGGCAGTTCGGCGTGGTAGTCGGGATACGGATCCAGGACCTTGAGCTTCACCTCGCTGTGACGCTCGAGGTAATCGATCGCCTCGGCGCCGCTTGCCAGGAATGCCTCGCGCTTGAGTGTGTGATCAGGGCCGATCTCCGCCTGCATGTAGGTGCGTGCGGCTTCGATCGTGTCGGGATTGCTGCTCTTCAGGCTCAGCCTGTTGCCGGGTATCCAGATCGTGCCGCCCGAGGTCGCGGTGGTACCGCCGATCTGCGAACTCTTTTCGCACAGGACCACCTCGAGCCCCTCGCATCGGGCCACCAGCGCTGCCGTCATGCCTGCGGCCCCGGCACCGAACACCAGCAGCCCGACTTCTTCGTCCCACTTCATCGAATGACCTTCCTCGGCGTCAGTTGAACGCCTTGCCTTCGTGTGCCAGTCGCTCCAGCAGCGGAGCCGGACGCCAGGACCCGTCCGCGCCGCCTTCGGAGGCGAAGCGCCGCAAGACGTTCAGGACGTTCGGCAGGCCGACCATGTCCGCGTACAGCATCGGCCCGCCGCGATGGCGCGGAAAGCCGTAGCCGTGCAGGTAGACGACATCGATATCGCTCGCGCGCGCGGCAATCCGCTCCTCGAGGATGCGCGCCCCTTCGTTGACGAGGGCGAAGATGCATCGCTCGACAATCTCCTGATCGCTAACCGCGCGCGGCGTGATCCCCTGCGTCGCGCGGAACTGCGCGATCAAGCGATCTGTCTCTGGATCGTGCAGCGGCTCCCGCTGACCCTTCTCGTACCGATACCATCCGGCGCCCGTCTTCTGTCCAAAACGGCCCGCTTCGCAGAGCACGTCCGGCACCACAGGACGAGGCGACCCGCCCGATTCAGCGGCGCGCCGCTTGCGCGCGGCCCAGCTGATATCGAGCCCGGCCAGATCGCCCATGCGCAGCGGTCCCATGGCCATGCCGAAAGCCTGCAGCGCGGTGTCGACCTGTTGCGGCGTCGCGCCGGCCGCGACCAGTCCGAAGGCGGCTGAGGTGTAGCGAAACCCCATGCGGTTACCGATGAACCCGTCGCACACACCGGCGACGACGCCGATCTTGCCCAGCGTCCGCGCGAGCGCCATGCACGTAGCCAGGACGTCGGGCGCGGTTCTCGCGCCGCGCACCACCTCGAGCAGGCGCATGACATGGGCGGGACTGAAGAAGTGCAGGCCGAGGACGTCTTGCGGGCGGCGAGTGAACGCGGCAATCCGGTCGATGTCCAGGTACGACGTGTTCGACGCGAGGACGGCGCCCGGTTTGCACACCTGGTCCAGGGTCCGGAAGACACCTTCCTTGACGGCCAGGTCCTCGAACACCGCTTCGATCACGAGATCCACCTCGGCGAGGCTCGCGAAGTCGAGTGTTGTTGTGAGCTTCGCCATGCGCTCGACGACCTGCTCCGGCGAAAGCTTGCCGCGCTTCACCGACGCCTCGTAGTTTCCGGCGATCGTCGTGCGTCCGCGATCCAGTGCCGCCTGGCTCGTTTCGACGAGGACGACGGACAAGCCCGCGTTCAACAGCGCCATGACGATGCCGCTGCCCATCGTGCCCGCTCCCACCACTCCCGCGCGACGAACGGGACGAAGCGCACAGTCCTCAGGGACGCCCTCGACCTTCCCCACCGCACGCTCCGCGGCGAACGCGTGCCGCAACGCGCGCGCTTCGGGGGACCGCATCAAGCCGGCGAAGGCCTCGCGTTCCTTCTGCAACGCCGTGTCGAACGGCACGTCAAGGCACCAGGCGACCGCCTCGACGCATTGCGCGGGCGCAGGCAGACCGCGCGCCGTGGCAGCGACTTTCTCGCGTGCGGCGCGAACCGCCTCCGCAGCGCCGTGATCCGACACGTGCACGTCACGAAGCCGCGGATGCGACTGACCGGAGGCAACCGCCGTCTCCGCGAGATCGACGGCAACTGCAACGGGATCCTTGTCCGTCACGACGGTGAACAACCCGGTGTCGCGGAAGTGCGCCGCCGGAAAGGACTCGCCCGAGACGATCACCTCGAGCGCGCGCTGCACGCCGATGGCGCGAGGTAGGCGCTGCGTGCCGCCGGCACCGGGCATCAATCCCAACTTCACCTCCGGAAGCGCGATGCGCGCATCGGAGCGGGCCACGCGGTAGTGCGCGCCGAGCGCGAGCTCCAGGCCGCCGCCCATGCAGACGCCGCTGATCGCCGCAATGACCGGCTTGGGCGACTCTTCGAACGCCGTGATCAGCTCGGCGAGCCGCGGGCTCTGAGTCGCCGCCTCCGTGCCGAACTCCTTGACGTCGGCGCCGGCCGAGAACGCCTTGTGAGTACCGGTGATGACAACGGCGCGCACCGCCTCGTCCGCGATGGCACGACTGAATAGGGCGTGCAGTTCCTTGCGCAATGCCGAGCCGATGCCGTTGACCGGCGGGAAGTCGAGCGCAACGACCGCAGTGCGTCCACGGACCTCGTATTGCGCGCTCATGGAAGCCCTCTCTCCATCGCCCGGATTAATACGACTTCGGCAGGCCCAGCACCTTCTCGGCGATGAAGCACAGGATCAGTTGCGGGCTGACGGGCGCTAGGCGCGGGATCCAAGATTCCCGCAGGTAACGCTCAACGTGATACTCCTTGGCGTAGCCCATGCCGCCATGCGTGAAGATTGCGTTCTCGCAGGCGCGGTAGCCGGCCTCGGCGCCGAGGTACTTGGCGCTGTTCGCCTCGGCACCGCACGGCAGCCCCTGGTCGTACAGCCACGCCGCCTTCTGCACCATGAGGTGCGCTGCCTCGAGCTCCATCCAGGAACGCGCCAACGGATGCTGGATGCCCTGGTTCTGTCCGATGGGGCGACCGAAAACCTCGCGCTCGTTCGCGTAGCCGGCGGCGCGGCGCAAGGCCGCACGCCCAAGGCCGATCGCCTCCGCCGCGATCAGAATCCGCTCGGGATTCAGCCCATGCAGGATGTAGCTGAACCCCTTGCCCTCCTCCCCGATGCGGTCTTCGACCGGAATGCGCAATCCATCGATGAAGACCTGATTGGAGTCGACTGCCTTGCGCCCAAGCTTCTCGATCTCGCGCACCTCCACGGTCGCGCGGTCGAGATCGGTGTAGAACAGGCTCAGGCCCTCGGTCCCTTTGCTGTGCTCGATGTCGGTCGTGCGCGCGAGCAGCAGGATCTTGTTCGCCACCTGTGCGGTACTGATCCAGACCTTCTGCCCATGCACGACGTAGTGATCGCCCTTGCGCACCGCGCGTGTCTTGAGCTTGAGCGTGTTCAGGCCAGCGTTGGGCTCGGTCACGCCGAAACACGCGCGGTCGCGGCCTTCAATGAGCGGCGGCAGCCAGCGGCGTTTCTGCTCCTCGCTGCCGAACACCACGACGGGGTGCAGGCCGAAGATGTTCATGTGCACCGCGGAAGCACCCGACAGCCCCGCACCGGTCGCGGAGATCGTGTGCATCATCAGCGCCGCCTCGCTGATGCCGAGGCCTGAGCCACCGAATTCCTCTGGCATCGCGATACCGAGCCAGCCGGCATCGGCCAGTGCCTTGTGGAAGTCGAGCGGAAAGCCGCCCTCGCGGTCCTTGCGCAACCAGTAGTCGGCGTCGAACGGCGCGCAGGCCTTCTCGATCGCTTCGCGAATCTGTTCCTGCTCGGGGGTCGGGGCGAAATTCATGGGCGAGTAGTTGGGTCAGGTCGAAAAACCACCGTCGAGCACCAGTCGCTGCCCCGTGGTGTAGCCAGAACGGTTGGACGCGAGGAACACGATGGCATCGGCGACTTCGTCCGCCTTGCCGATGCGCCCAAGCGGAGGGCCCTTGCGCATGGCTTCCGCCGCCTTGGGCGACAGATGCCCCCACACGCGATCCATCAAGCCCGTGTCGATCGCCCCCATGCCAACAGAGTTCGCGCGAATGTTGAAGCGCCCCTCCTCGCGCGCAACCGCCCGCACGACCGCTTCGACGCTGCCCTTGGGACCGGTCGACAGGATGTCCATCGGCGAGTGGCGCACCATGGCGGCCGAACTCATCGCGACGATGGAGCCACCGCCCCCTGCACGCAGGTGCGGCAACAAGAGCTTCACGGCGTTGAAGAAGCCGATGGCGTCGTTCATGATCACCGTCCGCCACTCGTCGACGCCGATGTTGATCAGATAGTCCATGCGGATGTCGGCGCCGGTCGCAACGATGAGCGTGTGAATGCGGCCGAAGCGGGACACAATGTCGCCGTAGTAGCGCTCGACCGCCCCGGGGTCCGTCAGATCCAGAGGCTGGGTGTCGGCGCGGCGCCCGAGCCTTTCGATGGTGGCCGCGACCTCGCCTGCCTTCTGCGCGTTGCTGCGATAGGTCAACGCAACGTCGCAGCCGCACTGAGCCAGCCGCTCGCAGACCACCTTGCCGATGCCGCCGCTGCCGCCGATGACGACGGCGACGCCGTCCGCCGGGAACTCCGCGAAGAATCCGACGCCGCGCCCTGCGTTCGATTGCTGTTCTTTCACTGTTACCTCGCCTCTTGCAGCGCCCACCGAATCAGCGCACCACGAAACCCTCGTAACCCTTCGCCGCCATCTCATCGCATAGCGCGCGGTACTCCGGCGCACTGCCGATGTAGATCAGCGCCCTTCGCCGCACCTGGCCGTCCGGTCCTGTCGTTGTCTTCACCCACCAGGCGTCGGTGTCGCGAAGGAGAGTCTTGGCGTAATCCTCGTAGACCTTCTCGGTCCAGCGCTCCTGGTAGCTCGTGTCCGGCTCGACTAAGGCAGAACCGCGATCGCGCAGGTACTTGATCATTCGCGTGACCCATTCGACCTGCAGGGCACCGCAGACACCGATGTTGCAAAACGATGCCCCGTTGTGCGCTCCAACCAGCGTGAACAGGTTCGGAAAGCCGGCGATCTGCAGCCCGAGGTAAGTCGTCGGACCATCCTTCCAGACGTCCTTTAGGGCCACGCCGCCCTTGCCACGGATGTCGATCCGGTCGAGCGAGCCCGTCACTGCGTCGAAGCCCGTCGCGAAGACGATCACGTCGAGCTCGTGAAGCTCGTCGCTGGTCCGGATGCCGTCCGGCGTGACTTCGACGATCGGCGTCTCCCGCAGGTCCACGAGGCGAGCGTTCGGCTGGTTGTAGACCTCGTAGTAATTAGTCTCCATCGGGACGCGCCGCGTACCGAAGGCGTGGTTCGTCGGGATTAGCTTTTCGGCAACCTTGGGGTCCTTCACGCGCTCGCGGATCTTGTTCGCGATGAACTTGGCGAGGTATGCGTTCGACGTCTTGCTGGTCAGGAGATCGCGGTAGCCCGACAGCCAGATGCCATAGCCGGGCATCGAATAGAGCGATTCGAACAGCGCCTGACGCTCCTCCTCAGTCGCCTGGGAGGCCTTCTTGTCGTTACGGTCATAGGGAAATGCCGTCGGCGTCGACTTCAGGAACCGCAGGAAGGCCTCGGAGTCGTAGCCGCGCAGTTGCGCCATTAGCTCCGGGGTTAACGCATGATTGCCCAGTGGCGTGCACCAGTTCGGCGTGCGCTGGAACACGCGCAGGGTCTTCGCCGTACGGGCGACGATCGGGATGATCTGCACACCCGTTGCCCCCGTGCCGATGACGCCGACCCGCTTGCCGGTGAAGTCGACCTCGCGCGGACCTTCGTCCTCGCCGCGCGGCCAGCGGGAGGAATGGAACGACTCGCCGCGGAACGTTTCGATACCCGGGATATTCGGCATGCGCGTCGCCGACAGCGGCCCGACGGCCGTCAGCAGATAGCGGCATGCCGCCTGGGTCCCGTCGTCCAGGCGCAGCCGCCACAAGTTCGTCGATTCGTCGAAGTGAGCCGCCGTCACGCGCACGTTGAAGCGGTAGCTGCGCCGAATGTCCATCTTCTCGGCGGCATGGCGCAAGTAGCGAAGCAGCTCTGGCTGGCCCGCGAAGCGTTCGCTCCACTGCCATTCCGGAATGACGCCGCTGAGGCCGAAGTAGCCGTAGGCGTAGCTTTCAGTGTCGAGGCGGCAGCCCGGATACCGGTTCCAGTACCACGTGCCACCGATGTCGCTCCCGGCCTCGTAACCCTGCACCGAGAAACCGGCCTCGCGCAGTTGGTATGTCTGGTACATGCCGGTAATCCCGGCGCCGATGACCACGGCGTCGAGGACCGACTGGGAAGATTCGTGGCCGTTCGGTGCCGCCGCGTTCCGGCGATCGATCTTGTCGATGGTCGTCATGGAGACTCGCTTCCTTCGTGGATGTCTGCGCGCCGGGTGGCTGATCCAGGCCTCCCGCTCGAGAAGCCCACTTCCTACGCTTACGACGCTTTATATACGCGTGCGTATAATGCTGCAGCAAGCGCGATTTGTCAACTGTTCGTCGCGCCAGTGGCCGCCGGTCGGCGTGCGATGAGCATGCCGGACAGCCCCTCCTGGGCGACGCTGCCGTCGGCTTTCGTCAGCTCGAAACGCCGATCGATGATCGCGTTGCCGGACCGCGTGATGCGCTTGGCGACGATCGTGACGCGAAGGGACAGGCTGTCACCGATGTACACGGGCGCGCGAAACGCCCACTCGCGCACGTCCGTCATGGCAAGCGCGCTGTCCCGAAATTCCGGAATCCTGCCGAACAGACCGATCGCCAGGGCGATGCCGAACGGCCCGTGCGCGATGCGGCGGCCGAACGGCGTCGCCCGCGCGTACTGCTCGTCGGTGTGGATCGGATGATCGTCGCCAGAGATCTCGGCGAAGCGATCAAGGTCCTGCTCGGTCACGCTGCGTCCAGGGACGCGGAAGTCCGCGCCCACCTGGACGTCTTCGTAGTACAAGGTCATTTGATCGGCATGGCGCCCTGTCCCGCCGTCTCTGCCCAGACCTGGAACGATTCGGACGCCGGAACACGATTGGTCCGCATCAGCTCGAGCCAGACTTCGCAGGCGTCGATCATTCGGTTCACGCCCGCGGCCCAGAACGGCAGGGAGATGCTTTCGGCCATCTTCCCTTCATCGGCGCCCGCGGCGTACAAGGCGAGCAACTCCTGCTCGACGCCCCACCGGTGACCGAAGGTTGTATGCACCGCAAGCAGCAGGTAGCGTGCGAGTTCGACAGGAACATCGGACCTTGCGGCGAGGTGCTCGGTGTTGGAGCGATAGGCCGCGACCGCGTCCATCGGTGGAAAGTACTTCTGCCAGTGGCGATGCATGAACTGGTATGAACGCGGCGTGCCCATCGCCAGCGCGACCAGGGCGGTCACGAGCTCCATCTGCGCGGCGGTTCCGCCGAAGTCGCGGAAGAGACGCACGTGGTGGGTACCGATGCTCTCCCCTGCCGCGCTCAGAATGCCCATCCACACGAACTCGCGCTCGTAAGGCGTGAAGTGGTTCTCCTGCACGGTCAGCGCCGAGTACATGACCGTGTAGCCGTCCTGCATCGCGGGCATCGCCACGGCCATCATGCCCTGCTGGGGCAGCAGGTATCCGCGGCGTGCGACGTGTTCTTTGATGCGTGCGCGCACTTCGTCGGGCGATGAAAGCTTGCTGGTCATCGGCATCTCCTTCTAGTCGTTGACGACAATCTTGTTGTCCTCGATGACCTTGCGCCACATCGCCGTGTCGCTGGCGATGTTTTTGGCGAACCCGTCGGCACTGAGCTTGGACGGCTCGAGTGAAAAGGCCTTAACGCGCTGCTCGACCTCCGGATCCTTCATGACCGTGGCGAACTCGCGCTGGACGCGCTGGACGACCGGCGCCGGCGTGGCGCGCGGGACAAACATGCCGTACCAGAACGTGAGCTCGTATCCGCCCGGCACGAGACCCGATTCGTTGAAGGTCGGCAGCGACGGCAGGTTCGCGTCGCGCACGCTGCCCGTGGTGGCCAGGGCGCGCACCGACTGCGCGTCGATGTACGGCTTCTGGATCGGCACGATGTCAATCGCGCTATCGATCTGGCCGCTGATCAACGCTTGGGCGACTTCCGTCGAGCTCTTGAACGGCACGTGCACCATCTCGATGCCGCTCTTGGCCTTGAGCAGATGCAGTCCGAGATGGCCTGCAGAACCGACGCCCGGGGAGCCGAACGTGTACTTGCCAGGATTGGCTTTCGCCGCGGTCAGGAACTCCGCCAGTGTGCGCAACGGCAGCTTCGGCGAGACCACCAGCACGAAGCCGCCGACGCCGACCTGCCCGACGGGCACGAAGTCGCGCAGCAGCTCGAAGCGCGTCTTGCGCAGGTACGGAAGCGTCAGCGTCGAAGACGAAGCGAACAGCAGCGTGTAGCCGTCCGGCGCGGCCGAGGCGACGATCTCTGTCCCGATCTGACCACCCGCGCCGGCGCGGTTCTCCACGATGACCGGTTGGGCGAGTCGGGCCGACATCTTCTGGGCGAACAGGCGAGCCACGGTGTCGGTGCCGCCGCCAGCGGCCATTGGGGCGACCACCTTGAGCGGCCGGCTGGGATAGTCCTCGCTTGCCGACACGAGCGGCGCGAGCGAGACAATGCAGAGGGCGAGGAAGCCACGCAGTAACGACACGATGATGTCCTTCTGTGAGAAACGTCCGCTCACGGCGAACCGCAATGCCTTTAAACCGCTTCCTGCCGCAGGCGCTGTCGCAGGACTTCCTTCTGGACCTTGCCCGTCGACGTCATCGGCAGCTCGTCAACGAACACGATGCGCGCGGGAAGCTTGAAGCGGGCGATCTTGCCCCGCATGAATTCGAGGATCGACGCCTCCGTCGGGGGTTCGTCTGCCGAGGTGACCACGAAGGCAACCGGAACCTCCTGCAGGCGCTCGCTCTTCTGCCCGACGACGGCCGCGGCCCGAACGCCCGCGAGCTTGCAGATCAGCTCCTCAATCTCCGCCGGCGCGACGTTCTCACCACCGACTTTCAGCATGTCCTTGTAGCGCGAGAAGTAGCGCAGGTGACCGTCTTCACGCAACAAGCCCGCATCGCCGGTGCGGAACCACCCCTCCTCGTCCAACGCCGCCGCGGTTGCGGCAGGATCCTGGTAGTACTCGATCAACCGTGCGTAGCTGCGGACCTGGATCTCGCCGACGGTCCCGTGCGGCAGGACCGCGCCGCTGTCGACGTCGACGATGCGCACCTCAATGCCGGGCTGCGGCAGTCCACTGGCCTCGCAGCGTTGTGACAGGGTGGCGTGGGGGCCCGTGATCGTGATGCCGCCCCAAAGCTCGGTCAGACCATAGCTGGCCGCCGTCGGACAGAGCTCGGTCTGCACGCGCTCGGCCAGGGGGCGCACCGAATCGGCGCCGGTTGCGAAGCTTGCGGTTCGCAAGCTCGAGATGTCGCGACGGGCCTTCGCCTGCGCTGCAAGCAGGTCGGCGAAGTGCGCTTCAAAGCCGTGGATCGCGGTGACGCGATGCTGCTCGATAAGCCGAAGCGCTTCGTCGCCGCGGAAGAACTCCATCAGCACCTGGGAGGCGCCGCACATCATCGACATGATGACGGAGTAGCCGATCGCGTAAATGTGGAACAGAGGCAGGTACGTGAGCTGCACGTCGCGATCGTCGAGCTCCATGATGCGGGCGCGATCGTGGCAGAGCCTTAGGCCGGCGTGGTTGAGCAGCACCCCCTTGGGCCGACCGGTCGTCCCCGAGGTGAACATCATCATCGCTGCGTCGGAAGGACGGATCTGCGTCTCGACGGGTGTTGGCAGCGCTGCTTCCCCGTTTGCGCGAAAGGACTCCCATGCGGCGCTGCCGGACAGCCTGGCGTCGCCGAGCATGACGGCGGCTGCCAGCCCGGGCACGCCCGTGAAGGCGATG
>Ga0247829_10000756_pt1 | contig 13392 bp, 11 predicted proteins | sample 12C_Control_Day4_FD_207765 | JGI IMG/M metagenome (GOLD analysis project Ga0247829, IMG submission 207765) | Soil microbial communities from agricultural site in Penn Yan, New York, United States - 12C_Control_Day4 | ecosystem: Environmental > Terrestrial > Soil > Agricultural land | place... | reverse complement strand
TGGCTCCGCCACGTGCAGGACGTCGCCGACCGTCATGCCGACATGCTCGCTGCGCTCGACGAGCACGCGCGCGTCGATCGCCTGTGCGAGCTCAACGTCGTCGAGCAGGTGAAGCACGTCGCGCGAACGACCATCGTGCAGGACGCCTGGCAGCGCGGCCAGGCGCTCACGCTGCACGGTTGGGTGTATGGCATCTCCGACGGGCTCGTGAAGGACTTGCGCGTCGAAGCCGACTCCGTGGCCAAGCTCGAAGCGGACTACCAAGCCGCCTTGGCGGCCGTCGCTCGCTCGGGACGTTGATCGAGCTTCGAAGCGTCGCGAAATCGTTTGCGGGCCCGCGCCCGCGCGTCGTGTTCGCGAACGTCACGCTGTCCGTCGCAGCCGGCGAGATGGTCGCGATCCTCGGTGAATCCGGCGCGGGCAAGTCGACGCTCCTCAATATCGTCGCCGGCCTCGACTATGCCGACGCCGGATCGGTGTCGGTCGCAGGACAAGACCTTGCGCCGCTCGACGACGACGCGCTCACCCTGCTGCGGCGCCGGCACGTGGGCTTCGTGTTCCAGGCCTTCCACGTGCTGCCGTACCTCACGGTGTCGCAGAACGTCGCCGTCCCGCTCGCGCTGCTCGCGCACACGGGACGCGAAAGCGACGAGCGCGTCGCCTCAATGCTCGACGCCGTGGGCCTGGGCGATCGCGGCGCAAGCATGCCGCGCGAGCTCTCCGGCGGCGAATTGCAGCGTGTCGCCATCGCACGCGCGCTCGTGCATCGCCCATCGATCGTGCTCGCCGACGAGCCGACGGGCAACCTCGACCCTTCCTCGGCCGCAGGCGTGATCGAGCTCCTGCGCGATCGCATTCGCGGCGAAGGGGCGAGCGGCATGCTCGTCACGCACTCGCGCGCCGCCGCCGCGCTGGCGGACCGGGCGTTGACGCTCACGAGCGAAGGTCTCGTGGAATCTCGATGAACACCGTCGCGCGCGCGGTGCTCGGAGGCGCGCTGGGCCGTCATCGAGGCCGGCTGGCGCTGTCCGTGCTGGCGATCGCGCTGGGCGTTGCGCTCGGTTTCGCCGTGGCGCTGGTGAATGCGTCGGCCGTCGGCGAGTTCGAAGGCGCGATGAAGACGCTGTCGGGCGCAGCCGACCTCGAAGTGCGCGGCCCGCGCGCGGGGTTCGACGAGAACGTCTACCCGCTCGTCGCGCGCGATGCGGACGTCGCAGTCGCAAGCCCGGTGGTCGAAGTGGACGCGCGCATCGAGGGACGCGACGAGGCGCTGCGCATCTACGGCGTGGATGCCTTTCGCGCAGGCGCGATCACGCCGGCGCTCGTCCCGACCGCGCGTGATGCCCTCGACGTCCTGCGCCCCGGAAATGTGTTCGTCACGCCGGCCGCCGCGTCGTGGCTCGGTGTCGACGAGGGGGACACTCTGCGCGTGCAGGCCGGCATGCAGGGCATCGCCCTCTCGGTCGCAGGCCTCGCCGAAGCGTCGACCGGCGAGCGCTACGCGCTGATGGACATCGCGGCCGTGCAGGATCTCTTCTCGCGCCGCGGCGTCGTTTCGCGCATCGATCTTCGCGTGCGGCCAGGCGCATCGCCGGGCGCCGTGCGCGCACGGATCGCGTCGCTGCTTCCACCCGGCGTCTCGGTCGCGCCCCCGCAGGAGAGCGCGGCCACGACCGCCCGCATGTCCCGCGCCTACCGCGTCAATCTCAACGTCCTGGCGCTCGTCGCCCTGTTCACGGGCGCGTTGCTGGTGTTCACGACGCAGGCGCTGTCGGTGGTGCGCCGCCGTGCGTACTTCGCGCTGTTGCGCACGCTCGGCATGACGCGCGGGGCGCTCGCACGTTGGCTCGTGCTCGAGGGCGCGCTCGCGGGATGCGCGGGCGCGGTGCTGGGCATCGCCGGTGGCTATGCGATCGCATATGTCGTGCTGCGCGTCGTCGGCGCCGACCTCGGCGCCGGCTACTTCCGCGGGGTCGCACCGCGCGTGGTGGTGGATCCGGTGGCGGCGTGCGTTTTCGCCGCCGCCGGCGTCGCGGTGGCGGCGTTGGGAAGCCTCGCGCCGGCACGCGAAGCCACGCGCGCGCAACCCGCCGCAGCGCTCAAGTCGGGTGACGAGCAGGAGGCATTCGCACGCCTGCGCTCGCCGTGGCCCGGCCTTGCGATGCTGGCCGCCGGGGCTGCAATGACCATGCTCCCCCCGGTCGTGGGGCTGCCGGTGTTCGGCTACGCGTCGATCGGCCTGCTTCTCGTCGGCACGCTCCTGCTCCTGCCGCGCATTGCGTCGGTCGCGTTGTCCCGAATCCATGGTGGGCACTCGCTCCCGGCGGCGCTTGCGATCGCGCAGCTGCGCGGCGCGCCGGGGCAGGCCGGCGTGAGCCTCGCGACGATCGTCGCGAGCGTCTCGCTCATGGTGTCGATGGCGATCATGGTTGCGTCGTTCCGCCAGTCGCTCGATGACTGGCTCGTGCGCGTACTGCCCGCGGACGCGTATCTTCGCGCGGGCAGCGCCGGCGACACCGCGTTCCTGACGCCGGCACAGCAGCGCGCCATCGCGTCGGTGCCGGGCATTGCGCGCATTGCGTTCCTGCGCGTGCAGAACGTATTGCTCGACCCAACGCGGCCGCGCGTTGCGCTCCTCGCGCGCGACTTGCCGGAGCACGATCCGGGATCCGCCCTTCCTCTCGTCGGCGATCCGTACATCTTGCGCAACGGCGATCCCCCGCCTGCGTGGGTGAGCGAAGCACTGGCGGACTTCATGCATCTGCAACCGGGCGCGCGCATCGACATTCCGGTCGGATCGGCGACGCGCACGTTCGTCGTGGCGGGCGTTTGGCGCGATTACGCCCGCCAGCAGGGGGCGATCGTGATCGCGCGTCCGACTTACGTCGCGATGACCGGCGACGACAATGCCACCGACGTCGCCATCTGGCTCGCGCAGGACACGACCGCGGCGCAGCTGCGCGAGCGCATCGAGGCCGCGCTTCCCGATGCTGCGCGCCTCGCGCTTGCCACCCCGGGCGAGATCCGCGAGCTCTCGCTGCGCATCTTCGATCGCACGTTCGCGGTGACGTATGCGCTGCTCGCGGTGGCGATCGTGATCGGCCTCATGGGACTCTCTTCGTCGTTCGGCTCGCTCGTCCTCGCCCGCCGGCGCGAGTTCGGCATGCTGCGCCACCTCGGCATGACTCGGCGGCAGATCGCCGCGATGCTCGCGACCGAAGGCCTCGTCGTGAGCACGATCGGGCTTGCCATCGGACTCGCGCTCGGCTTTGCGATGAGCGTGATCCTCGTTCACGTCGTCAACCGCCAGTCGTTCCACTGGGGCATGGAGCTTCACATGCCGTGGATGTCGCTCGCGGCGCTCACCGCGGTGCTCCTGGTTGCGGCGGTCGTAACGACCGTCGCGAGCGCGCGCCAGGCCATGGGCGGCGACGTCGTGCGCGCGGTGCGCGAGGATTGGTGATGAAGCGGCGCCGATTCCTCGCCGTATGCTCGCTTGCCGCGGCGCAGGCGTATGCCGATGTTCGCTATCCCGCCGTCGAGCGCGGCACCGCGCTCGCGTTTCCGCGCGATCATGGCAGCCATCCCGCCTTTCGCACGGAATGGTGGTACGTCACGGGCTGGGTGCGCGACGCGCGCGGGCGGGATTTCGGGATCCAGGTCACGTTCTTCCGCTCGCGGCCCGGCGTCGCCGAAGAGAGCGGCAGCACGTTCGCGCCGACCGAGCTCCTCTTCGCGCACGCCGCCGTGGCCGATCCGGCGCTCGGCAGGCTTCGCCGCGACGAGCGCGCCGCGCGCGCGGGATTCGGTCTCGCGCAAGCGTCGCAAAGCACGACCGACTTGCCGGCGATCGTTATGCGACGCGCATCGTCGCACGCGACTTCGCGCTCGACCTCGCGTTCGTGCCGCAATCGCCGCTATTGCTGCAAGGCGAGCGCGGCGTGAGCCGCAAAGGTCCCCGCGACGCACAGGCGAGCTTCTATTACAGCCGGCCGCAGCTCGCGACGAGCGGCACGCTGACCGTCGGCAACGACGCCATCGCGGTGCGCGGGATCGCGTGGCTCGATCACGAGTGGTCGAGCGAGTATCTGGCTGGCGAAGCCCGCGGTTGGGATTGGGCCGGCATCAACTTCGATGACGGAGCAGCCCTCATGGCGTTCGTCATTCGCGGCAAGGACGAAACCGCTTACTGGGCAGGCGGAGCGATGCAGGACCCGGCCGGCAACGTGCGCGTGCTTGGGCGCGACGACGTGCGATTCACCCCGCATGCGCGGTGGCGCTCGCCGCGCACGAACGTCGAGTATCCGATCGCGATGCGACTCGAGGCGGGCGGTGCGACTTACGAGCTCGTGCCGCTGATGGAGGACCAGGAGCTCGACTCGCGCGCGAGCGTCGGGACGATCTATTGGGAGGGCGCCGTGCGCGCAACCCGTGACACGCGCGCGGTCGGCCGCGGCTACCTCGAGCTCACCGGCTACGGCGGCGCCCTCAGGATCTGACCGCTAGAAGTGCGGGCTGCGTTCGAGCTCGCGCATGCGCGCCTCGAGCTCGAACACGTTCTGCGCGCGCGAGAGATACTCTTCCCGCGACGCCTGGCGCTGGCGGTAGAACCATCCGTCGAGCGCGGCAAGCCCCCGTTGCAACAGATTCCGCTGTGGTGCACGCTTGGGAGAGAGGGCGCGCGGCGCGACGGGCGCGCGCTGCTCGACGTTGGCGGGCAGGGCTTCGTAGAACGCTGTCTGGGCGAGCTGGATGCACGTGCCGAGCAGGCTCCGGTCGGCGAAAGGGGGGGTTTTCATGACGTGTCTCCTCGAACCTCGTGGGTCGGTCGTTGCACGCCGATGGTGCGGCGCACAAATACAAGATAGGTAGACACGTCGATTCAGGCAAATCGTACTTGTGGATCAAGGGCATCCGCATAGCCGATGGTCGGCTAAGCTTTTGATGCAGCGCAACATTCGTGGTAGAATAAGGACTTGTAGGAGCGGTCCAAGGAAAACAAGCACATGGAGCTCTACCAGCTTCGCAGCTTCGCAGCCGTCGCCGAGCTCGGTCACCTTACGCGCGCCGCCGAGCGGCTTCACGTGAGCCAGCCGGCCGTCAGTGCGCAGATCAAGGCGCTGGAGGACGAGCTCGGCGTCAGCCTTTTCGAGCGTGTGTCGACCGGGATGGTGCTGACCTCCGCCGGCCGGAAACTCCTGCCGGCCGCCGAAAAGGTGCTCGACGCAGCGCAGGCGCTACGCATGCGGGCGAAAGGCCTCCAGGGTCAGGTCGTGGGACGCGCAAGCGTCGGCACGGTTTCCGATCCGCAGTTCACACGCGTCGGCGAATTCCTCGCGAAGGCGATCGAGACGCATCCGCTGCTCGAGATCGAGATCCATCACGAAGTGAGCGGCATCGCATTCGAGAAGGTTCGCGACGGCGAGCTCGACGCAAGCTTCTATTACGGAAGCGTCGAGCATCCCGACGTCGCTTGCGTTCCGCTGCTCGACTACGCCTATCGCATCGTTGGACCGGCTGCATGGGGCGACCGGCTGCGCCATGCTTCGTGGGAAGAGCTCGTACAGATGCCGTGGATCCTCGCGCCGCGTGTGAGCACGCTGCGCTCGCTCGTCGAGGACCTCTTCGCCAAGCGCGGGAGCTCGCCGGTCATTCGCGTCGAAGCGGACAACGAGGCGGTGATGCGATCCCTCGTCAAGGCGGCCGGCGGCGTCGCGCTCATGCGCGAAGATGCCGCGTTGGAAGCCGCGGCCGCTGGCGAGATCGCGCTATGGAACAAGGTGCGCCTCGAGACGACGCTCAAGTTCCTCTACCTGCATCAGCGCGAGGACGACCCCGTGATTCGCGCGCTGCTGGACGTGCTCCACGGCACCTGGTTGTCAGCGCCGGCGGCCACCGAGCCCGCCTGATCCGCGATCGCGGCGACGGCGCCGATCACGATGATCGCGGGGCTCCGGAGCCCTGCTGCCGCCGCGTCCTCGGCCATCCGCGCCACCGTCGTATGCAAGGCCCGTTGATCGCTCCGCGTTGCATTGGCGACGATCGCGACGGGCGTCGCTGGCGATTGCCCGGCGGCGACGAGCTTGTCGCGCAGCTCGTCGATGCGTTGCATGCCCATGTACACGACCAGCGTGAGGCCCGATAGGGCGAGCGCACGCCAGTCCGGCTCGGCGCCCTCCTCCGCCGCATGCGCGGTGACCAACGCCACGCCGTGCGCGACGCCGCGATGCGTGACCGGGACGCCGACCGACGCCGGGGCCGCGAGCCCCGACGTGATGCCGGGCACGATCGTAACGTCGACGCCGGCCTCGCGCAGCGCGAGCATTTCCTCGCCGCCACGGCCGAACACGAAAGGATCGCCGCCCTTGAGCCGCACGACGAACCGTCCCGCGCGAGCTTCACGGATCATGAGCTGCTCGATGAACGCCTGCGGCGTCGAGGCGCATCCGCCGCGCTTGCCGACGGCGATCACGCGCGCATCGGCACGAACGAGATCGAGGATCGGCCGCGCGACGAGGTCGTCGTGGAGCACGACGTCCGCGGTCGCGAGGGCACGGGCGGCCTTCAGCGTGAGGAGCTCGGGGTCACCGGGGCCGGCGCCGACAAGGGCAACTCTCCCCGCCCTCATGCGGCCGCCCTGCGCGCATGCGCCGCGACGATCTGCTTGACCTCCGGCACACACGATCCGCAGCCGGTGCCGCACCGCAATTCGTCGTGTACGCGAGCAAGCGCATGCGCGGGCTCGCCTTGCGCTGCGCACTTTGCGATCGCGTTCTCGGTAACGCCGTGGCAGCTGCACACGACGCGCGAGCGCGGCGGCGTCGCGCGCGGAGGTTGGGCCCGCGGCACCATGAGCGCAGTGCGCAGCGCGCTTACGTCGACACCGGCCGCGAGCCATTCGCGCAACCAGACTTCTCCCGTCGCATCGCCCGACAGGCGCACCGCGATGAGCTCGCCGCCGACGATGCGAAAGCGCCGGCCGAGCCCGCGCTTGCCGTCGTCGTAGCGCAAGACATCGTCGGCATCGAGGCCGAGAGCAGTGTCGATCGCTGCAATGACTTCAGCCGAGACGGCGCTTGCATGCGCTGCGCGAAGCACCACGCCGGCGTGCGCGCCGTCCTGCAACACCACGCTCGCGAAATCGAACGTCCGCGCATGTTCGCGCAGCGCGTGGCGCAGGACCACGAGATCGTCGCCGCGCGCGAACGCCGCGAGGCGCCACGGAAGCTCCGCCTTCTCGATGCGAACGGCCGCGTGCTTGAGCTCGGGCTGGCGCGAGACGGCGCAAAAGGCCTTGGCCGTTACCGCGTTGATGCCGGCGCTATTGCGACCGGCGAGCGTGCCGTCGCCCCAATGCATCGGGAGGAACGCGCTGCCGGGGCGCCCCGCGTCGGAAACGGTCACCGGCACGACGACGCTGCCGCGTCGCGATTCCACGCGCACGAGATCCCCTTCGGCGAGGCCCCGACGGGCCGTATCCGCAGAGTGGAGCTCGATTGCCGGTTCTCCCGCGTGCGCGAACAGCGACGGCACCGTGCCGGTGCGCGACATCGCATGCCACTGGTCGCGCAAGCGTCCGGTGTTGAGACGGAACGGATAGCGCGCGTCGACGCGCTCCGCCACGGGCGCGTACCTGGCCGCATGAAAGCGCGCGCGGCCGTTTGGAGTCGCGAAGCGGAAGTCCGTGTAAAGCCGCGCGGTCCCGCGTTCTTGGTTCTCACGGCACGGCCACTGCTGCGGTCCGACGACGTCGAGCTTCGCGTGCGACAGCCCCGTGATGTCGAGGTCGCGCCCGCGGGTAGTGCTGACGTGCTCGTCGAATACCTGTGCCGCCGAGGCGTAAGGAAACAGGGTCGACATGCCTGGCCGCAAGCGATCTTCGAGGCGCCGCGCGAAGTCGGTAGCGATCTCCCAATCCGCGCGCGCCTCGCCCGGCGGACGCAACGCTGCGCGCACGCGCGAGATGCGGCGCTCGGAATTGGTGACGGTGCCTTCCTTCTCTCCCCACGAGGACGCAGGCAGTTCGATGTGCGCGAACGCGGAAGTCTCCGTCTGCGCATACGCCTCCTGGAGCACGACGAGCTCCGCGCGTGCGAGGCCTTCGCGCACCGTCGCCTGGTCCGGCATCGACTGCGCGGGATTCGTGCATGCGATCCAGACCATCTTCACGCGCCCTGCGGCCAGCGCATCGAAGAGCTCGACCGCCGTCAGGCCGGGCGTCTCGGGGACATCGTCGATGCCCCACAGTGCGGCGACCTCCGCCCGATGCGCGGGATCGGCCAGGTCGCGATGCGCCGAAAGGAGATTGGCGAGCCCGCCGACTTCGCGCCCGCCCATCGCGTTCGGCTGCCCCGTCAGCGAAAACGGACCCGCGCCCTCGCGTCCTATCTGACCGGTTGCGAGGTGCAGATTGACGAGCGTGGCATTCTTGGCCGTGCCGGACGTCGATTGGTTGAGGCCCTGGCAGTACAGCGAGAGTGTCGGCCCCCGCGCGAACCACCGGGCCGCGGTGAGAACGTCGTCCTCGGCGATCCCGCAGGTTTGCGCGACGACTTTCGGCGTGTACTCGCGCACGGTCGTGCGCAATGCCTCGAAGCCTTCCGTGTGCGCGGCGATGAACTCGCGGTCGACCAGGTCTTCCCACAGCATCACGTGCAGCATCCCGTTGAAGAGCGCGACGTCAGTGCCAGGCTCGATCTGCAGGTGCAGGTCGGCGTCCGCGGCGGTTGCCGTGCGGCGGGGGTCGACGACGATCGTGCGCACCGACGCGTCGCGCTGCCGCGCGGCCTCGATGCGGCGGTACAGGATGGGATGCGCCCACGCCGTGTTCGAGCCGGCGATGAACAGAATCTTCGCTGCGTCGATGTCGTCGTAGCACGCGGGCGGCGCATCGCTGCCCAATGTCGCCTTGTAGCCGGCGACCGCGCTCGACATGCAAAGGCGCGAGTTCGTGTCGACGTTGTTGGTGCCGATCAATCCCTTCGCGAGCTTGTTGAAGACGTAGTAGTCCTCCGTGAGCAACTGGCCGGAGATGTAGAACGCGACGCTGTCCGGGCCGTGCTCCGCGATGCAGCGCGCGAACTTGCCGGCAGCTTCCTCGAGAGCTTCGTCCCATGTGACGCGCTGCCCGCGTACCAGCGGATGCGCAAGGCGCATGCGCATGGCCTGCGGCGTGGCGGTGAGATGCAGCGTGCGCCCCTTGCTGCAGAGCATGCCGCGGTTGGCCGGATGATCGGGGTCGCCGCGCACGCCGGCGATTCGGCCTTCCTCGTGCTCGATCACGACGCCGCAGCCGACGCCGCAATAGGGGCACGTGGTGCGCGTTGCTTCCACGTCAGGAGAGGTCGACGTACACGATGCCACCTTCGACCTCCGCGGAAAATCGTCGCGCGCATCCGACGTCCGGCGCTACCGCCTCGCCCGTCGCAAGCTCGATCGACCAGTTGTGCAGCGGGCACGCGACGCGGTCGCCGAACACGATGCCCTGCGACAGCGGGCCGCCTTTGTGAGGACACCGGTCGAGGACGGCGAATACGCGATCGTCGGCGGTGCGGAACACCGCCACGTTGCCGTCGGGATGATGCGGCCGCTCGATCACGCGCGCGCCGAGCACGGGGATGTCCGTCAGCGCGCAGAGCATGCGCATCGACCCCTCACCCGCCTTGTCGGGCACCCTCTCCCCGGACGCGGGGAGAGGGCTGGGGTGAGCGGCCCTCCCGAGGGCTTCCATTTTCATGCCAGGGTCACCGACTCGAATTGGCGCAGGTCGATACGCGCCTTCGCCATCTCGTGCCATGGATCGGGTTCGCCGTCGAGCGCGAACTGCAGGCGCTCGTGGAGCGCGCGACGACCCTCGGCGTCGTCCAGGATGCGCTTCTTCACGTGATCGAGCCCGACGCGCGAGACGTAATGGACGGTACGCTCGAGGTACCAGCCTTCCTCGCGATAGAGCTCGAGGAACGCGCCTGCGTACTCGAGCACTTCGTCGGTCGTCTTCACCTTGACCAGGAACTGCGCGACCTCCGTCTTGATGCCGCCGTTGCCGCCGACGTAGATCTCCCACCCCGACTCGACGCCGATCACGCCGACATCCTTGATGCCCGACTCCGCGCAATTGCGCGGACAGCCGGAGACGGCGAGCTTCACCTTGTGCGGGGCGTACATCCGCCACAGTGCGCGCTCGAGCGCCTTGCCCATCGCGGTCGAGTCCTGGGTTCCGAAGCGGCACCACTCGCTGCCGACGCACGTCTTCACCGTGCGCAGCGCCTTCGCGTACGCGTGGCCCGACGGCATGTCGAGGTCGGCCCACACCGCCGGCAGGTCGGCCTTCTTCACGCCGAGCAGGTCGATGCGCTGGCCGCCGGTGACCTTGACCGTGCGGATCTGATACTTGTCGACGACGTCGGCGATCCGCCGAAGCTCCGATGCGTTCGTCTCGCCGCCCCACATGCGCGGGATGACGGAGTACGTGCCGTCCTTCTGGATGTTGGCGTGCGCGCGCTCGTTGATGAAGCGCGACTGAGGATCGTCGAGCGCCTCCTTCGGCCACGTCGAGATGAGGTAATAGTTGATCGCGGGCCTGCACGTCGCGCAGCCATTGGGCGTGCGCCATTCGAGAAAGCGCATCGTGTCCGGGATCGAGAGCAGGCGCTGCGAGCGGATCGCGTCGCGAATGTCCTGATGCGTGCGGTCCGTGCAGCCGCACACCGGCTTCTGCTTCGCCGGGGCCGAATAGTCGCCTCCCGCGGTCGCCATGAGCAACTGCTCGACGAGCCCCGTGCACGAGCCGCAGGAGGACGACGCCTTGGTGTGCCTGCGCACGTCGTCGAGCGTGAAGAGCCCCTTCTCCTTGATGGACTTGACGATGACGCCCTTGCACACGCCGTTGCAGCCGCACACTTCGGCGTCGTCCGACATCGCAAGCGCGCGCGACTGGCCTTCGTGCCCGGTATCGCCGAGATTGGATTCGCCGAAAACGAGGCGGTCGCGGATGCTCGCGATGCTGCGGCCGTCGCGCACCAGCTTGAAGTACCACGCGCCATCCGCCGTGTCGCCGTACAGCACGCCGCCGACGAGCTTGTCGTCGCGAACCACGAGCTTCCTGTACACGCCGCCCGCGGGATCCGCGAGCACGATTTCCTCGGTGTCCTTGCCGCCCGTGAAATCGCCGGCGGAGAAGAGGTCGACGCCGGTCACCTTGAGCTTGGTCGACACCTGCGACCCCGCGTAGCGCGCGATGCCATAGCCCGCGAGATGGTTGGCGCACACCTTCGCCATCTCGAACAGCGGCGCCACGAGGCCGTACGTCGTGTCGCGATGCGCGACACACTCGCCGATCGCGTACACACGCGGATCGAATGTCTGCAGCGTGTCGTTGACGACGATCCCGCGGTCGCAGTGGAGACCCGCGGACTTTGCGAGCGAGAAATTGGGCCGTATGCCGACCGCCATCACCACGAGCTGTGCCGGCAGGGTTTCGCCCGACGCGAGCTTGACGCCGGCCACGCGGCCGTCGCCGCCGGCGACCAGCGCTTCCGTCTTCGCTTCGACGCGGAAGTGAAGACCTTTCGCTTCGAGATTTCTTTGCAGCATGTCCGCGGCCGTGCGGTCGAGCTGCCGCTCCATGAGCCACGGCATGAGGTGCACGACGGTCACGTCCATGCCGCGCAGCGCAAGGCCGTTCGCGGCTTCGAGCCCGAGGAGGCCCCCACCGATGACGACGGCTTGCTTATACGAGCGCGATGCGTCGATCATCGCTTCGGTGTCCGCGATGTCGCGGTAGGTGATCACGCCGGGCAGGTCCGCACCCGGCACCGGCAGCATGAACGGCGTGGATCCCGTAGCAATCAACAGGCGGTCGTAGCTTGCCGTGATCCCGTCGGCCGTCTTGACCGCGCGGCGCGCGCGATCGATGCGGGTCACCGTCGACCCGGCGTGCAGCGCAATGCCGTTCTCCGCATACCATTCGCGCGTGTTGAGGACGATCTCGTCGACCGTCTGCTCGCCCGCGAGCACCGGCGACAGGAGGATGCGGTTGTAGTTGGGATGCGGCTCGCTGCCGAACACCGTGATTTCGTAAGCTTCCGGCGCGAGCTTCAGGAGCTCCTCGACGGTGCGCATGCCGGCCATGCCGTTGCCGACGACGACGAGGCGCTGGCGGGTGAGCGAAAGGCGTGCGTTCATGCCGCGCTCACGCCGCTGCCTCGACATGCGCCTGCCTGCGATACAGGAACTCCAGCACCGCCGTGCGGTAGTGGTGATACTGCGCGTTCTCGTTGAGCTCGACGCGATCGCGCGGACGCGGCAGGTCGATCTTCAATACTTCGCCAATCGTGGCCGCGGGTCCGTTGGTCATCATCACGATGCGATCGGCGAGCAGAACGGCCTCGTCCACGTCGTGCGTGACCATGACGACGGTGCTGCCGGCCGCCTGGACAATCTTCATGAGCTCGTCCTGCAACCTCGCACGGGTCAGCGCGTCGAGCGCGCCGAAAGGCTCGTCCAGCAGCAGCACCTTGGGCTGCATCGCAAGCGCGCGCGCGATGCCGACGCGCTGCTTCATCCCGCCCGAAACCTCGTGCGGCAGCTTGTGCTCCGCGTGCGTGAGGCCGACAAGCGCCAGCGCCTCGCGCGTACGCCGCTTCAGGTCCGCGCGCGTCTCGCTTTCACCGAACACGCGCTCGACCGCCAGGTGCACGTTGTCGAAGCACGTGAGCCAAGGCAGGAGCGAATGATTCTGGAACACGACCCCGCGCTCGGGCCCCGGGCCTGCGATCTCGCGGCCGGCGCACAGCATCACGCCGGTGGTCGGATCGATGAGGCCGGCGACGAGGTTCAGCAGCGTCGACTTGCCGCAGCCCGAATGCCCGATCAGCGTGATGAACTCGCCTTTGGTGACGGACAGGTCGATGTCGCGCAGCGCGACGAACGGCCCGCGCTTGGTCTTGAAGGTCATGCCGACCGACTCGATGTGGACGTATTCGTTGTTCATGATCAGGCGTAGTTGAAGCGACGCGCGATGAGAAGGAGGCACTGCTCGAGGAGCAGGCCGACGATGCCGACGACGAAGATCGCGATGATGATGTGCTCGACGTTCAGGTTGTTCCACTCGTCCCAGACCCAGAAGCCGATGCCCACGCCGCCCGTCAGCATCTCGGCGGCGACGATGACGAGCCACGCCACACCGATGGCGAGGCGCACGCCGGTCAGCATGTACGGCAGCACCGCCGGGAACAGGATGCGCGTCATCACCTTCCATTCCGAGAGGTTCAGCACGCGCGCGACGTTGAGATAGTCCTGCGGAACGCGCTGCACACCGACGGCCGTGTTGATCACCATCGGCCAGATGCTCGAGATGAAGATCACCCAGATCGCGGCCGGATTGGCCGCCTT
>Ga0247829_10000755_pt1 | contig 13412 bp, 19 predicted proteins | sample 12C_Control_Day4_FD_207765 | JGI IMG/M metagenome (GOLD analysis project Ga0247829, IMG submission 207765) | Soil microbial communities from agricultural site in Penn Yan, New York, United States - 12C_Control_Day4 | ecosystem: Environmental > Terrestrial > Soil > Agricultural land | place... | reverse complement strand
GCCGGGCAGGGCGGGCGGGGAGATCCCGGATCACCCGCCCGCCCGGCTCTTCGGGGTCAGGAACCCGAGGGACCCGACACCGACGGACCGTTGGTGAGCGCCATCGACATCGCGGCGGCACCGCCCGTGCCCAGGGACACGGCGACGGCCGAGGCGTCGATACCGGCCGCACCGATGATCGAGCGGACGCGGTACTGGATGTCGTCGTGGGAGAACGAGCCCTCGAAGGCGGAGATCTCGCCGCCGCCGAGCGCGCGGCCCGTGTCACCCATCACGCGGACCTCCGGCGTCTCGTGACCGCGCAGGAACGCCGTCACGATGGCCGGGCCACGCTCGGTCTGGCCACCGGCCGGAACGAGGTACCACGTGGTGGCCGCGTTCGCGGAGGTGTCGATGAGCGGAAGCCACGGCGACTCGACGACCGTGAAGCGGCCCGCCACCGGGGAGGAGACGTTCTGCCGCATCTGCGTGCCGTCGGGCAGGTCGCGCACCCGGAGGTACGTGGTGCCCTGCGCGATCTCCTGCGCCGTGAGCGCGAGGCTCGGCGGAACGAGGAGGACGAAGTTCTGCACGCGGACCTGGCGACCGGCGACCTGGCGCATCCCGATCTGGTTGATCGCGCGCTCCAGGGCGTCCAGCGACAGCGCCGGGTTGTCCTCGACGTAGTTGCCCGCCGGGGCGAGGGTGCCGAAGTCCTCGGTCGTGTTGAAGAAGTCGGGGTTCGGGCCGGTGGAGGTGGCCAGAACGCCGGTCGTCAGAACGTCCTCGGTGTCACGCGCCCAGCGCGCCATCTCCGTGGGGAGCTGCTGGAGAACGCGCAGCTCGTCGTTCATGAACGCTTCCCACGAGAAGGGGAATCGCGCGCCGTACTTGTTGACGAAGTAGTCGGTTCCCTCAGTGGTGAGGTTGAACGTCGGGTACTCCGTCAGCTCCGGGATGCGGGGCAGCGCGCGCACGTGGCGCTCGGCACCGCCGCTGTAGTCCGGAGCCTGCGACTGACCGGCCATCGTGTCCCAGCGCACCATGCGCGCGGGCCGGAAGTCCGGCACCGTGGTACGCACGGAGAACGTGGGCCACTGCTGCGGAAGCTCGGCGTACTGCCCGAGCATCGAAGCCTGGCTGATCGACTGGAACAGCAGCGGGAAGTCACCCGAGCTGACGGCCTCGCGCAGGCGTCCCATCGCGACGGGGGAGCCCGACTCGGCTTCCTGCTTGATCCGCAGGAATTCCACGGCGCGCGGGATGCGCGCCAGGGTGCCGAGCGCGTTCCGGCGCAGGCCGGTCCGCATGGTCGAGTGCGCCTCTGCGATGCGCCCGAACGTGGGGTTCGTGGTGGTGCGCAGGCCGTCGAGGAGGTGGAGCTTTTCGTTGCTCATGCTGGTTCAGTCCTCCTCTCTCAGGAGCCGCTGGCGGTCTTGTCGGCGACGGCGTTCGTGTCACCGGGGACCGGCTGGACGATGTTGACGTAGGGCACGCCGTCGCTGGACTGGCCGACGATGTGACCGAAGGGGTTCCCGTTGTCGGTTGTGGTCAGCGACGCACGCGTGCTGCCGACGGCGGGGACGATGAAGACCGGGGTGCCGGAACCCATCAGCGTCGCGTCCCAGCCGGTGACCGGGAAGGCGAAGACACCGACGAGCGCGACGGAGGCCCAGCCGGGCTCCAGGCTGTTCGCGGTGTTGCGCGACTGGGTGACGGTCGTCGAGCCGATCGAGTAGGTGACGGCCTTGCCGCCGACCTCCTGGGCGAAACCGACGATGGAACCGATCTTGACCGGGTCACCGTTGATCGTCGGGTCGGCGTTGACCGCCGGGTCGCTCCCACGGAGCGGCAGCGGCAGGTTCAGCCAGTGCCCGAACTTGTAGATCTCGTTGGTGGCCATCAGCGATCACACCCCGTAGGCGCGAAGGCCGGTCTGGTCGTTCAGCAGCTCCTCGATCGCGGACAGGTCGTCCACGCCGCTGGAGTGCTGGGACGTCGTCGTGGAGGCCGACTCGGTCAGGCCGAGGCCGGACGACTCGGGCTTGTTGAGCGTCTTGCCGGACTCGCGCATGACGCTGCGGAGGTAGTCGCGCTCCTTGCGGATCGACTCGTCCAGGTCCTGGCCGGGCCGGTAGTTCTCGGCGAGCCGGGCACGCGAGGAGTTGGGCAGGTCGTCCGCGCCCATGAGCTTGGCGACGACCTTGCCGACCGACAGAGCCTCCTGGAGCTGGCGCTCCTGCTCCTTCTGGCGCTCCTTGAGCACCTGGGTCAGGTTGGTCATCGCGAGGGTGAAGCGGTCCATCTTCGCTTCGTAGGACTCACGGAGCGCCACCACCTCGGCGGTGAGCGTCCCCGTGTCGTTGTTCGAGGTCACCGACGAGGAGGAGGTCGTAGCCGTCCCCGCCCCGGTGTTCTCGGTCTTCGACTCGGTCATGGAGACGAGCCTTCCTCCCGCGCCAGCGCGGGTGACGAGGTCGACTGACAGTCCGTGGCTGATGCTCCGGACCACCCGCTGACCCTGTGGGGTTTCTTCGATCTGACCGGCTGCCCTGATGGACAGCCCGACGTGCTCTGCCCGGAAGCCGATCATGTCCTTGACGTCTTCGAAGAACTTGACCCTGGCGAAGAGGCCGCGCCCGTCGGGCGATTCCTCGAACTTCGCGTCATCGAGAAGCACACCTGCCATCTCGCGGACGCTCCGCTCGGGGCGTTCGTACTCTTCGCTCTGAGTCGGGTGATCGAAGTAGATGTGCGTACCGGCCGGAAAGGCCGACGAACCATCACGTGCGAGGACGTCGCCCGGGTAGTACCCGCTCGACCCCTGGACATCGGCCGCAATGAGACAGGCACGCCAGATTCCCTTACCGGCCGCAAGGTCCGGCGTGAGGAGTGCGTTTTCACGCAGCGTTTCCCGGTTCATGGGCTCCCTCGCTGATCAACGTCGAGCACAGCGTAATAGCACGGACGGGAAAAAGCCCAGTGGAAGGCTATTCCGCACCTTCGTCGCGCAGTTCGTGGTCCCCCATCGACATGGGATCGGGCTGCTTCGGAGCGCCCTTTGCGCGGGTGTTTCCGGCCCGAAGCGGGGCCGGTGCACCCGTTCCACCCGTGCCGGAGGGGGTGTTTCCATCGGAATTCTCGGGGTTTTCGTCCCCCGGAGCCTCCGGCGGAGGAACTTCGCCCTGGCCGCCGCCGCCCACCGCGAACGGAAGCTCGGAGATGTCGGGCACCTTCGCTTCGAAGTCCTCCCACTTGTCGTGCCAGGCATCGAGGACCATCGTGCGCGCCTCGTCGGCGGAGACGAGGCCGAGCCGGATCGCGATGTCGAGCGCCTGGAGGCGGCGGTGCACCGGCTCTTCCGAGATGTCGGGCCAGCGCAGCCGGACCTTCAGTCCGAGAATCCGGAACACCGCCCGGTACATCTCGTCCATCACCTTCTGCCGCGCCTGCATCACCAGAACCGTCGAGGTGTCCAGCGACGTGGCGGCGGCGTTGTTGGAGATGGAGGGGTCCTCGGTCAGGGCCGGAAGCGGGACGTCGAGGGCTGCGGCGATCATCGCGGCGAGCGGGCGACCGGCGTCGAAGTCGACCTTCGTGTTCCCGCCGACGGCCGAGAGATCCTGACCGGCCCCCAGGACTGCGGAGCCTCCGACGTTCAGCGGGCTTCCGGTGGCGGGGTCGGTGCGGGGTGCCTGCGCCATTGCGGCTGCGGTCCGGCGGACGGAACGCGAGCGGTCGGAAGTCACCTTCCAGGCGAAGCGCGCGTACGCCTTCGTGAGGGTCGAGCAGTTCTCCAGGTACTCCTTGTACGCCTTCGTCCACCAGACGGCGGGGAGGACGTCGGGGATTCCCCAGCGCCAGCCGGTCAGCCGGTTGAAGGGAACGTGCACGATGACCTTGCTGTGGTCGACCGGGTCGCCCGCGATCTGTGTCGAGCCGCGCCCCCGGCCGACCATGCGCAGACCGGCCTGCGTCGGGTACCAGACGTCCTTGAAGGCGAACTGCGCCCGGCCGACGGAGCCCTCCCGGTCCGCCCTGAGCCAGGTGCGGCCACGGGCCGACGCCTTCGGGTTGGTGATCGGGTCCAGGTCGATCGCCGAATCGAAGTCCAGCTCCAGGTCCCAGTCGTTCCAGGTCCGCCGGATGTACAGCAGGCGCTCGCGGTTCCCGCGCTGCGAGACGCCCTCGGTGATCTCCTCGAAGGGGATGCGCTGCACGTCCTTGGTGCGCCGGTCCACGAGGAAGAAGAGGTTCCCGTCGGTGGCGGCCGTCGACTCCAGTTCGAGCTGGGCGAGCGTGGAGGTCAGGGTCTCCTCGACGCCCTCAGGGAGTTCGGGTTCGAGGTTCACGGTCCTGGGGCGGCCGGGGCCCGAGACGAACTCGGTCGGCGTGACGGTGACGCCGCTCCCCCAGATGTAGCCGGTCCGCACCTTCAGCCCGCGCTCGACGAGCGGGTTCACGGTGGCCACGGCCCGGCACAGCTCGCTCGCGTGATGCAAGGCGTCGAGCGTGAAGGAGTTCGCCCCGTCGCTCACCCCCATCAGAGGCCGCCACCCGATGTCCTCCAGGGCGAGCTGCGCCCTGCTGAACTCTCCGGCCTCCCGCATTTCGTCGGAGACGAGGCCGGTCAGTTCGTCGTTGCGCGCTTCGAGATTGCTCACGAAGGTCTGGATTTCGCTGATCGACATCTCGCCGAGAGGCTTGGGCATCTGCATGAGGTCACCTTATCCGGCTCATTGCGGTCCCGACCGACCGCCCTCCGGCCCTTCAGGGCGAGATTGACGGATCTTTTCTTCCAGCGCCAGCGCATCGTCGAGCGAGTCCGCGAGCCGCAGGAGGGCACGGTCCCGCAGCGGATGATCCGGCATGGCCCGCACCGCCTCGGCGGCCATCCGGTACCGGTCGGCGACCGGACCGGTCTTCCGGAGTATCCGGCTCCACGCGGCCTCGGCCCTGTCGAACACGCGAGTCTCCCGTCTGCCGGGTGCGCGGAACTCAAGCTGACTTGAAGGTTCCCGTGGTGAATTCAAGGTTCGGCCGTCTTCCTTGAATGACGCAGTCTCAGAAAGGTGAGATGGAGTTCTCCAGGTCCGACATGAAGTCGTCCTCCAGGGCGTCGGCCACATCGTCGGCCCCTTCCGACAGCCGGTCGCCTGCCTGAAGTCCTTCGGCCACCGGGGCGACCGCGTACGTGAGGGCGTCGGCATAGTCGGGGGACTTGCCGTACTCCTTGCGCATGTCCTCCTTCGAGGCGATGAGCAGGCGGCCGTTCTTGATCGAGTAGAAGATCATCTTGAGGTCGTCGGAGAACTTCTCCTCCGGGTCCACCAGCTTCAGCGAGCCGTTGCGCATCCGCTGGCGGGCCTGGTCGAACCAGAACGCCCTCGCGTTGTAGAAGCCGTACACCGCGCCGCCGACGTCGCTCGGCGGGGACGCCGAGCCGTGCATCTCGTAGACGGTGAACCAGGGGTCCGGCAGGAGCGTCGCCCGAGCGTTCAGCGTGTCGATCACACCGGCACCGAGGCCGACGCCGTCGACCCGGATCTCCACCCAGGGGCTCTTCAGCTCGTCCTTGAGGCGTTCCGCGAGATCGAGCACCTTGTGCGCCGTCGATACGGTGTCCACGCCGCCCCAGGAGTCCTCGATCTTCGCGGTCACGCCCGCGTACGAGACGACCACGGTCCGGTCGGAGCCGAAGCGCGCGACGTCGACACCGAGCCGGAGGATCGAGTGCTTCGTCTGGTTCGGCGGCTCGTCGATCGCGTCGGCGATGACCGAGGGGGCGAAGAGCGAGGACATGCTCTGCTCGGGGAACCTCGCCTCGATCTTCGAGATGTACCGGGGGTCCTTCTCGCCCCAGTCGGCCCGGCGCTCTTCCGCCCATTCGCGCGAGACGAGGACTTCGTTCAGCAGCTTGGGCACCGGCTCGCCCGTGAAGTTCGGCGTGGACGAGGCGGGGATCGAGATGCGGGTCCACAGGTGCGCGGTGCGCTGGTCGAGGAAGTTCTTGCCGAAGTCGGTGTTCCTGTCGTCGGGGTTCCCGATGGCGAGGATGCGGCAGCCGACGTTGGTGGTGATGGCCTCGACGCCGGTCCAGATCTCCTCCGGGATGCCGCACGCCTCGTCGAGCAGGACGAGCACGTAGCGGCGGTGAATGCCGTGGAAGGAGTGCCGGTCACCCTTCGCGGGCTTCCGGCCGAAGCCGACGATCTGGCCGTCCGCGAGCTTCCATTCGTCGGCCTGCGTCACACGGCCCGGCATCGGGTACTCGCCGATCAGCGACTTCGAGTGGTGTTTCCTGATCTCCTCCCAGAGGATCTTGTTGACCTGGGCGTACGTGGGTGCCGTCGAGACGACGATCGCCTGGCCCGGCGGCTTCGTCGAGACCCACCAGCAGGCGAGCACCGAGGCGATCATGGAGTTATGGGTCGGCACACCCCACTCCCCGCACAGGTACAGATGGTCGGGGGCGTCCACCTGGATGCACTGCACCTCGCGGTCGCCGACCGGCCGGACCGACGTGATCCGCCAGCCGTCGTCGCCCCAGGAGCCCTGGCTCGCCAGAAGGTGGGCCCTGGCCAGAGCCCGCAGGTTCGGGTCCGGCAGGAGATCGGGCGCACGCGTTCCCATCACGGCGAGGTACCGCGAGGCGGAGCCGTAGCGGCGGACCGACCGGTAGACGGTATGGACACGCATCTGCCGCATCCGCTCGCGGATCGCGAAGATCTCCGGCGGCTCGTCGGAGCGGGTCTGCCACTTCAGTGCCGTACGGCCCTCGGGGTCGATGACGCCCCGCTCCCGGAAGAGGGCGGCCAGATCGTCGTCGGCGTCCCACACCTCGCCGCGCGTCTCGATGCCCGGCACCCTGCCCGGCACCACGGCGACGCCTTTCCCGATCGCGGCGAGCTGCCGGGTCGTGACGATGCGGGCCCGGTGGTGCCACAGCCCCGTCTCGACGGGGACCCCGGAGCGGTCGGAGCGGATCTGGATGTCGGCCATCGCCTGAAGATCGAGGACCGGCCATTTGTGGTCGGCCGAGGCGACGACGGTCTGCGCGGTCCCGCCGCGCTCCATCGTGACGGCGTACGAGGCCGCCAGGTGGTGACCGGTGACCGCCGTGATCTCCACCGGCTGCCCGGCCGACCCGAGGACGGTCATGCCTGCGGTGAGGTCGCCCATCGGAACCGGACCCGAGGGGGTCTGCACGATCTCGTCGAGCGCCAGCGCCTTTCCCGTTCCGTGGCAGGAGGCGACGACAGTGCGCTTGTTGCGGATGAGCGAGTCGCAGATCTCCTGCTGCTTGCTCCACAGGTGGACGCCGAGAACGTCCTTGGCCCATCCGGCAGGGTCGTTGCCCCACCCGGCCTGCCTGGCCTGATTGCGGAAGTACTCCTCGGCTGCAAGGGCGATACGTTCTTCCTGGGACGCCATGCCGTTCCTTTCTCTGCCTCCGGAGACAGCATTCCTCATCGCGCCCCTGACGGGTAACCTTGAGGTGAGCCCCATCCGGCAGGCGCGGTGCCGCCGGGCTCCACTTCCCAAGGGGCCCATACGGAAAGAAGGCCCGGTCCAGACCTCCGGGCCTTCTTCCGCATCAGGGGTTGATTCCCTTAACACGCCCAGGACATTCCGGCTTTCATTCCAGACTGACCTGTGCCATTCTGAAAAACATGAAGAACAGGTACCCGAAAGCGTGCAGCATCTGCCAGGGGACTGTTCCGGCCGGTGAGGGCATCGTTCGTGGTTCACGCGCAACCGGCTGGGTGGTCACCCACGCGGAAGCCTGCCCCCGAAACTCGGTCCGCCACGGCTACGCACGTGCGCACCTGCGCAGCGTGATGGCCGTCCTCAACCGCACCTCCGCGACCGATTCCGAGATCACCGACGCCGTCGGAGCCCTCGCCGAGCTGGTCCGCACCCGCTGGACCTCGCCGAAGGGCTTCGAGAAGGTCGTCCTCTCGGCGCGTGTTTTCTCCGGCCTGGATCGGCTGGAAGTCGAAGAGGTCATCCAGCGCTTCCTCCCGGAGACTTCTCACTGCTGATCCGGCAGCCCCAGCTTCCCGAGCAGAAGGCGGAGGGTCCCCGACGGGTCCTCCGTCTTCAGTGCGTAGGAGGCCACGCTCCGCATCGCCTTGCGGTGGCAGTCGGGGCAGACGCCGCAGGAGACCTCTCCGCATTCCCGCAGCAGTGCGGCCGTCGTCACGATCGTCGTCTCGGTCAGGTCCATCCTGGTCTCCTCAGTCGCTTGTCAATGGCCTAGGTCATGTGATTGAGTAGGGGTGTACCGCCAACGACTCCTTCGGAAAGGGAGAAACCGGATGAACAAGAAGACCGCTGCCGCCTCTCTCGCGGCCACCGTCGCCCTGACGGGCACCCTCTTCGTCCTGTCGCCCGCCGCCCAGGCCGCCGGTCCCTGCCCCTCCGGGCAGAAGGCCGTCGTCTCCTACGAGCAGCGCTACAACCCGACGAACGGCAAGACCGAGCGCGCCACGATCACCGAGTGCACGCCCGAGGTCACCGGTGACGGCCGCGCCGGAGCCGTCTCCTCGGTGAAGCCCGCCGTCGGCGTCGACTTCCGCGACGACGAGGGCAACCGCACCGCCTCCGGCCTGAGCCCCCGCGACGAGTTCCAGTACATGGGCATGAAGCGCGAGGGCAAGAACGGCGACGGCACCCTGATCCTGGTCAAGCAGCTCACCCAGGGCAAGGGCGGCTGGGGCCCGGTCTACTTCGCCTGGATTCCGCAGAAGTACACCGTGGACCCCACGCTGTTCTGAGCCTCCCCGGCACCGCGCGACGGCCCCCTCCCCGGAGGGGGCTTCGTCGTACCCAGGCAGCCGGTAGTCGCCGTCCTCCCGGGGGCGCAGCACCACGGCGTACGGAGGGAAGGTCCGGCGGCGCATCGGGTCGATCACCGCGCAGTCGCGCATCGGGACTCCGTACAGGTCCGCCAGCCGCCTGGCTCCGATCCAGTGGAACTGGCCGTCGTTCACCGACCGGACCCAGCCGGGCCGCAGCAGGTAGAACGGCTCACCCACTGCACTCCTCGTACCAGTGCCACGTGCCGCCGCCCAGTTCCGGGTCGCGGCGGATGTGCCGGTTGAAGAAGAAGCCGGTCGGGTTCAGGACGCACAGCGAGACCGGCTGCCCGTCGCCCGCCTCGACCTCGGTCACGACGGCCGCACGGCAGGCCGGAGGGAACTCCTGGCTCCCGTCGGCCCGCAGGGGCGTGCCGTGCGAGCGGTAGTGGACCATCCGGGCCAGAGCCGGGGCCCGCCCGTCGAGGGAGACGTGGTCGGCGCTCATGCCGGAACCTCCTGGACGAGGATGTCGCGGATGTCCCAGGGCGTACGGCGGTGCCGCAGCCGGAAGGGGACGTTGTTCTCGCGCAGGTGCGGGATGAGGATCTTCCCCTTCTGCACCTCGCGGTGGTCGAGGTTCATGTCGTCCCCGAGGACCAGGCCGGGCCGGTCGAGCACCTGGAGCGCCAGCTCGTACTCCTTCATGGTGGACTCGGCCGAGTTGTCGGCGTCGAGGTACACCACGTCGAAGCGCTGGCCGCCGTCGGCCAGGGCCTGGAGCATGTCGAGCGAGTCGCCCTGGAGGAAGGTGCAGACGGAGCCGAGGCCCGCCTTGGCCACCGCGTCCTGGGCGTCGCCCACGGAGAGGTCGATTCCCGTGAAGGACCCGCCCGGCAGCTTGGCGCACAGCTCGGCGAAGGCGAGGGTGGAATGGCCGTCACCGGCCTCGTGCTCGGCGTCCTGCGCCCGCAGGACTCCCACTTCGAGCACCCGGAGAGTTTCGAGCCCGTTCCGCTTCATGAAAGCGGGCAGCTCTTCGTTGATGATGTTGGCGATGGTCGTCACGCAAAGAGCGTACCCGAGCAGGGGTAAAGCGAGGAGGCAGGCGATGAACAAGAGGTACCGCAAGCAGATGCGGCTGAAGTCCCGGCACCAGCGGAGGGGCCATACGCCGTTCTGCCGCTGCCCCGAGCTGTGGCAGGCCCTGACGCTGGCCCTGAAGCGCCGGATGGACTCCGGCGTCCCGCTGGCCCGCCGGTCCCTCAGGAGGCCCCCTCGGGCTCTCTGACGCACCCGTCCCCGCAGGGGCAGACCAGGGTCCGGTCGGCGCAGCATCGGCAGAAGTACCACCAGGAGTCCGGGCAGTCCTCGAAGAGCGTCGTGATGCCGTCCCAGAAGAACGTCACCGAGCAGGAGTGGCAGTCCATCAGGTCGGAGACGCAGGTGACGCCGCCCTTGCGGGGCTGCCAGGCGTGGAGCAGGGACGGACAAGACGGGGGATGAGCGAGGATCAGATCCCGCTGGCGGGTGAAGATCCCGCCCCCGAGAGGGTCAAAGACCCAGTCCATCAGTCCTCCTCCTCGAACACGGGCTCCAGCTCCAGCGGTCCCGCCCCCGCTCCCATCTTCACCACGGCGGCGGTGTTGCGGGCGATGGCGTCGGCGGCCATGGCGGGGAACGTAGAGTTCCACATCTCCTCCATGGCGATCCGGGCCTCCTCCGGCAGCAGCTCGACGACCCGCTCCAGCATTCCCGTGCGCAGCACGTCGATCGAGGCGGTCACGAGCTGGGTCTGCGCCTGCGTGAGGCGGACCTGCTCGTCCCGCAGCCGGTCCTTCTTGAGGTCCATGAGTTCGGTGATCTCGCGGATCGTGTCGATCATGTTCTTCACGTTCCGGCCCTGGGTCATCAGGTCACCGGCCATGACCTGCTCCCAGAGCGCCCCGATGACCCGCTCCAGGCGGTTGAGCTGGAGCATCCGCATCTGGACGACGGACATCGACGTCGCCTGGTTCTCCAGGTACGCCGTCATCCGCTCGTGGACGTGCTCGATGTCCATCCCGACGCGGGCCGAGATCTGCGCCAGCGTCATGCCCTGCGCGGCATAGTCGACCATCACCTGGGCGAGGGAGTCATGCGCCATCGGGCACCTCCTCCAGGGCGGCCGGAGCGGGCGGAAGCACTTCGATCTTCCCCTCGTACATCGGGTGCTTGATCCGCATCAGGAGGTCCGCGAACCAGGCCCGGACCATCGGGTTCTCCCAGTCGAACCGGACCGTCACCTCGTAGGGATTCGTCATGCGGCCATCTTCTCCGGGTTCTCCTCGGTTTCAGGAGGAATAGAAGGGGTTTTCCGCCACGCCAGGAAGTTCTTCAGGTAGACGGAACCGTAGACCACGGCCGAAGCGAGGAATCCCTCCTGGGACGTCGCGAGGGCGTAGGCGATCCAGAGCCCCTGCGCCCCCAGGCCGACGGCCCAGCCCCAGGCGCTCCTGCGCCCGGCCAGCCACAGGCCGCTCACCCCGACGAGGGTGAGCAGCCAGCTCCACCATTCGCTCACGCGGCTCCCCAGCCCTTGCGGCTCAGGGAGTCCTGGCGCATCCCGTCGATGGTCTTCAGGATCGAGCCCAGGGTCAGCTCAGCGCCCGCAGGAGCGCCCCGGAGCCCTTCGGGGGTCCCCAGACCCGCGCAGGCCGGGTGCGGCGTCGAGCGGCCCCACCAGGGAGCCACGGAGGCCGTGCACCAGGGGCAGGTCCAGCCCTCCATCAGAACCTCACCCCGACCCGCGTCCAGGCTTCCTTCACGGCCGGGTTCAGCCCGCCGCTGTGCCGCCACGTCGCCATGGCGAACTCGCTGAAGCCGCTGTTCTTGCCGATGTCCTGCATCGCCCGACGCCACATCGCGAGCGGCCGACTCCAGGACGGTTCCCCGGTGAGCTGGCACAGCAGGGCGAAAGCCCTGTTGGGGATACCGGAGTTCAGGTGGACGCCGCCGTTGTCGGCACGCGTCTTGACGTAGTGGTCCATGTGGCCGGGCTGCGGGTCGCGGCCCAGCAGGTCGTTGTCGTAGGCGGAGCCCGGGTTCATCATGTCGCGTACCGCCGAGACGCCGTCGAGCAGGATCTCCTGCCCGATCCGCCAGTCCTGGCCGGTGGCGTCCCCCGTGGCGTGCTGCTGCACGACCACCCCGAAGACGTCCGCCAGGTGCTCGTTGAGGGCCCCCGGCTCACCCGCGTACGACAGGCGCGGCCCGAGCGACACCAGGGCGTGGCCGAACTCGTGGGCGAAGATGTCGCGGGAGGCGGTGAAGTCGCCGAAGACCTGGCCGTCGCCCTCGCCGAAGACGAGGAACGAGCCGTTGAAGAACGCGTTCGCGTAGCTCTTGCCGTACCGCACCACCCCGTCGGGGAAGACGTCGGTGCCCAGCGCCAGGGCGGCGTCGGCCGAGAAGCCGGAGATGCGCCGCGCCGCTTCCGGCATCTCTCCCGACAGGGGCGCTCCGGGCAGGACCCGGCGTCCCTGGGCGTCGTACATCCGGATCGGACCGGCGACCGAGACGCCCTCGGCCCTCTCGGTGCGCAGGGTGGTGTCGATCTTCAGCGCCACGGCGAAGGACCGGTCCTGCTCGGCCGCCTTCTTGGACATGTGCGGGGGGATGAAAGTACACAGCATGGGGGAAGTCTAGAGCCCCGGAAGGCACAATGGACGGCGCAGGGAAAGTGCCGGACAAGGAGAGAAGGAAAGCGTGAAGCAGACCGAGCCCAGCGTGCGGATCATCGCCCGGCCCGAGGTGGACTACGGCCAGATCGCCGAGTACCTGAAGGAGATCGGCGGGGAGGAGTGGCTGGAGCGCCTGGACAGCCTTTCGCCCGACGGCCAGGATCTGGCGGAGTTCGCCGGGCGGTTCTGCTACCGGAGCTGGAAGCCGGGGCTGAACCCGAACGTGACGCGGATCAGGGAGAGCCAGGCCGACTACCTGGAGAACATCCTCTCCAGCCAGCACGGCAGCGTCCTGGAGCACGCCCAGTACAGCTTCGTGCTGAAGGACGTCAGCCGGGTCGTCACCCACGAGCTGGTACGCCACCGGGCGGGGGCCGCCGTCAGCCAGGAGAGCCTGCGGTTCGTCAGGCTCGACGACCTGCCGTTCTGGTTCCCCGAGTGGGCGCAGGACGACCCGGAGCTGATGAAGCGGGCCCTGTTCACCCTCGACGCCCTGGAGATCTTCCAGAAGTGGATGGCGGGGCACTTCGGACTCGACGAGAAGGGCGTCCCCTTCGCCGAGAAGAAGGCCAAGACCTCCTTCATGCGCCGGTTCGCCCCGGAGGGCCTGGCCACCGGCATGGTCTGGAGCGCGAACGTCAGGACGCTCCGGCACGTCATCGAGTCCCGGACGGCCCCCGGGGCGGAGGAGGAGATCCGGCTCGTCTTCGGGAAGGTCGGCGAGCTGATGCGCGAGGAGCTGCCGTCCCTCTTCGGCGACTACACGGTCCAGGACGGTGCGTGGGTCCCGGCCTGGCGGAAGGTCTGAGAAGGGTACGGACAGGGAGGGGGCGGGTGGCGCTCAGGCAGGCTTTCCGCAGGAGACGCACCGGAGCGTTCCGGCCCATCCGGTGATCTCCCCGGTCTGCAT
>Ga0247829_10000754_pt1 | contig 13422 bp, 9 predicted proteins | sample 12C_Control_Day4_FD_207765 | JGI IMG/M metagenome (GOLD analysis project Ga0247829, IMG submission 207765) | Soil microbial communities from agricultural site in Penn Yan, New York, United States - 12C_Control_Day4 | ecosystem: Environmental > Terrestrial > Soil > Agricultural land | place: USA... | reverse complement strand
GCGCCCGGAGCGGGTGCGGCGGCGCCCCAGTCGTGACCGACGATCACGGCCCGCTCCTCGCCGAGCGCTTCGATCAGCGCGATCAGATCGCGTCCGAGCGTATCCAGATCGTAGGCACCGTCGGCAGGGATCTGCGTGGGGTGATAGCCGCGCGTGAACGGCGCCACCGCGCGAAAGCCCGCAGCGGCGATCGCCGGCAACGTCCTGTCCCAGGTGTGCGCGGTGTCCGGGAAGCCGTGCACGAGCAAGACGAGCGGCCCCGCGCCCGCAGCGAGGTACGCGAAGCGGAGGCCATTCGCACTCACGAGCTCGGGTTGCACGTCGCGATCGTAATCGAAGATCCGGATACGCCGTCGGCACGTGCGCCGTGCGCCACACATGTGCGCTCTTCGTCGTCGAGAAAATTCTCGCGATTCGGAAAAATCTTGGTGACAAACCGCACCGCGATCCTCTAGTTTCGAAAGTGAGAGTTCTGCTTCGCGACGCAACTTCCCACAAGGAGGACGTGACGAGCATGACGCGCACGAGGGCTGGTCCTAGCTAGTCCGGTCGTACACCCAGGCGGGACGATCATCGATCGCTGCCCGCGCCCGAAACGGCAACCCTCGCGCGAGCGAGGGCTCGCAAAGCCACGGGACTCATCGAGTCAGCCGAGCTACCGAAGGAGGCTACTTGCACGCCAGAGACGATCCGTAGCTGAGCAGCAGTACAGCGCAGGCGCCCCACGCATGGCGTCGCACGACCTCGAGCTCGTCGCCCCGGCTTCGCCGGCCTAGCACGCTCCGGTCATCGCCGTCCGCGGCCCGCCGCGCTACGCACACACGCACACCACTCGAGCCCCTCACCGTCTTCGCCACGGTTCAGGGGCTCGAGGTTTTTCGGCGGACTACTTCGTCGCGGGGGCCGCCGGCTTCGCCTGCTGCTGCTGCTGATCCGCGTCGACGATGCGGTAGTTCTTCGAGCGCACGCTGCGCTCGTCGAACTCGAACGTCTTCTTCTCGTCGATCGGCTTGTTGAACTCCGGCGCGAAGAACCGGAAGTGGTTCACGTTGTTCGACGAGTCGGTGATGATCGACTGCGAGACGTGGAAGTCCTTCGTGGAGGCCACGAGGATCAGCGACTTGTACTGCGCGCTCGGCTGCTTGGGAGTGAGCTTGATGACGACATCATCCTTGGTGCCGTACTTGCCACTGGTGTCGAGCTGCGCGTCGAACTCGTTCTTGAGGTCGCCCTTGCCGTAGAGGAACGACACCGCGACCGGCATCAGATCCTTCTCCAGGTTCTTCTTCGTGACCTGCTTGTTGTCGTGCTCGACCATGTACATGTACGAGCCGTTCGAGATGAAGCTCTTCTTGACGACCGTCTGCCCCTTCTTCGTCTCGAGGTAGTCCCAGCGCATCTTGCCGGGCTTCTGGATCCACACCTTGCCGTCGTTGTGCTTGGGCGCGCCCACGCGCATGTCATAGGTGACCGTCTGCCGGAACGACGCGGTCACCGAGGTGATGGTCTTGTAGAAGTCCTGGATCTTGTCGACGGCCTGCGCCGCGGTCACCGCGGTGGCGGTGGGAGCCGCAGCGAGTGGCGCATCGACGATGTGGAGGACGGGGGCCTTAGGTGCCTGCGCCGGCTGAGCCGGCTGCGCGATCCCTAGCAAGGTCCGAGCAACGATTCCGATGAGGTCCATAATTGCGACTCCGAGAGGGTGCCAACCAGCACCACGTCGGTTTGGACGCGGTGCCGGCGTAGGCATTCATGCGGGGAAGTAGCTGCCAAGTAGCTGATCGCCCTCGGGTGGTAGCACGCCCCCTACGCCTGCGCGACGAGCACTTCGCGCTTGTTGGTGTGATCCGGAGGGCTGACCACGCCCTGCTTCTCCATCTCCTCGACGAGCCGGGCCGCACGGTTGTAGCCGATGCGCAGCTGGCGCTGGACCCAGGAGATCGACGCGTTGCGCGTCGTCGTCACGATGTACACGGCCTTGTCGTACATATCGTCGTCGCTCTTGCCGCTGGGCGCCCCCGACATGTCGACGTTGCCGTCGCCGTCTTCGTCGCGCGGCTTGAGGATGTCCATGTTGTAGACCGGACGGCCCTGCGTCTTGAGGAACTCGACGACGCGGTGGATCTCTTCCTCGTCGACGTAGCAGCCGTGGAGGCGCTGCGGCGCACCGCCGCGATCGCTGAACAGCATGTCACCGGCGCCCAGCAGCGCCTCGGCGCCGTTCTGGTCGAGGATGGTGCGCGAGTCGATCTTCGACGTGACGTGGAAGGCGATGCGCGAGGGGAAGTTCGCCTTGATGAGGCCGGTGATGACGTCGACCGACGGGCGCTGCGTCGCGAGGATGAGGTGAATGCCGGCGGCGCGCGCCTTCTGGGCGATGCGCGCGACGCTGGTCTCGACCTCCTTCGCGGCGGTCATCATGAGGTCGGCGAACTCGTCGATGACGACGACGATGAACGGCAGGCGCGAGGGCGGGGCGGTGACCAGCTTCTCGCGCTTGTCGGCCTGCTCGGGCGAGTCGGCGTCGACGGCCTTGTTGATGTCGTCCTCGAGCGCGGCGGCGGCGGCGTCGGCGGCGGCGCGCAGCTTGTCCGCCTCCATCTTCGCCATCTGCTTACCGACCTTGTCGTTGTAGGTCGAGATGTCGCGCACGCCCATGTTGGCGAGCAGATCGTAGCGACGCTCCATCTCTTCGACCGCCCAGCGCAGCGCGAGGTTCGCCTTCTTCGGATCGGTGACGACCGGCAACAGCAGGTGCGGGATGCCCTCGTAGATCGAGAGCTCGAGCATCTTCGGGTCCACCATGATCATGCGGACGTCCTCGGGGCTGCAGTGATAGAGCAGGCTCGAGATCATCGCGTTGACAGCGACGGACTTACCGGAGCCCGTCGTGCCGGCGACGAGCAGGTGCGGCATGCGCGCGAGATCGACGACGGCCGGGCCGCCTTCGATGTCCTTGCCGAGCGCCATGGGCAGCTTCGCGCGGCCCCTGCGGAACGAATCGTCGGCGAGGATCTCCTTGATGAACACCTTCTCGCGGCTCTTGTTCGGCACCTCGATGCCGACGGCGGCCTTGCCGGGGATCGGCGCGACGATGCGCACCCGCAGCGCCTCGAGCGCGAGCGCGAGGTCATCGGTGAGGTTCGTGATCTTGTTGACGCGCGTGCCGGGGGCGGGCGCGAACTCGTACATCGTGACGACCGGCCCCGGGCGGATCGCGACGACGTCGCCCTTCACGCCGTAGTTCTCGAGCGTCTGGGTCAGCTTCGCCGACAGCTCGAGCATCGCGGTCTTGTCGATCGTGTTCTGCGTGGCCGAGTCGTAGTTGAGCAGCTGGATCGACGGCAGCTGGTACTCGCCGTCGCCGAGCTTGATGAACGTCGACTGGCGCTCCTGCTCGGCGGCCTTCTCCTTCGCGGCCATCTCCTGCTTGTCGGCGTGCTTGAAGCGGGACTCGACGATGAGCGGTGCCTTGTCGCCGTTTGCGACCGCGACGCTCTCCTCGGCGGACGCCTGCGGCTCGTCGTCGACGACGAGCGCGGGCTTGGCTTCCTGCGGGGGCTCGCCCACCTTCGTGCCCTGCGGGAAGCGCTGGCGCTTGGCCTTCACGGGCGGCGCGAGCTCGACGGGCTCCTCGTGTGCGTCGGCGGCATCCTCGGCGGCCATCTCGGGAAGCTCGACGTCGACGACGGGCTCGCGCTTCTTGCGCTCCTTCTTCTTGGGCGCCTCCTCCATGACGGTCGGGATCGTGCGCTCGATGATCATCGGCTCGACGACGCGGTCGTCTTCGCCGACCTCGAGCACGTCCTCCTCCTCGACCTCGACCTCCTCTTCCTCGTCGTCGTCGCCCTTCTCGGGCAGCATCGCGCGGAACACGTCGGCCCAGAAGCCGGCGAACGCGACCATGGCGGCCTTGAGGCCGATGCCGACGGTGCGCGCCGCACGGCCGATCGCGCGCAGCACGTCGCCGATGCGGAGCGGCGTCGCGACCACGACCGCGACCACGAGGCCGACCACGCCGAGCAGCGCGGTGCCGGCGGTGCTGATCACGGCGCGCAGGATCTCGGCGAGGTTCTCGCCGATCGCGCCGCCCGGGCCGTGGCCCGCGACGCGATAGCCCGACGCCGCGAGGTGCACGAGCGTCGCGAGCGAGACGATGCCGATGATGGTGCCGGCGGTCACGACCATCGGCATCACCGGCTTGCGCTCGACCAGGAGCCGGATGCTGGCGACCACGCCGAGCGCGATCAGCGCGTAGCCGCAGACGCCGGCGAGCCCGTAGAACAGCCCGGCGCTCGCGCGCCCGAACGGCCCCATCACCTGGCCGCCCGCCTGAAGCGAGATCATGGCGACCAGGAGGAAGAGGGCCGCCCCCAGTCCGATCACCCCCGAGACCTCTCGGCGGCGATCGTCGGTGGAGCGCGCAGATGCCGAGGACTCACGAATCTTTCGGTTTTTGGCCATAGGTGGCTCCCGGGGCCCAGGAGCACCTTATCCTACATGCACCCATACCCAGGCCCAACTTTTCCTCCCCGTCCTCCGGGTCATGGCATGTCGAGCGCGACGTTCACAACATTCCGCCCCTTGATCGCTGCCTCGGCCGTGCCTCGCGACGGGTGGGTCACCACGAGGCGCGCGGTGTCGCCGAGCGTGCCGACGCCGTCGATGCGATAGGTGCCATCGGCGCCGCTGCGGGTGACGAAGCCGCCGCGCGCGAGCGTGCTCAGCGTGCCGCCCCGGCCGCTGTCACCATAGAGGTCGGCGCTCACGCTGACTTCGGCGTCTGCGACGGGGGCGCCGCGGGCGTCGACGATGCGACCGCGGAGAGCTCGGCCGTGCACGACGTGGATCGCGCCGAGATCCGTGACACTGCCGCCGATGACGCGCACGCCGCGGACGAGCTTGGTGACGAACCCCGGCCCGACGATCGCGACGGTCCAGGTCCCGGGCTGGACGTCGTCGTCGGTGAACGCACCCGTGAGCTCGCGCACCGCCCTCGGTTGCCATGGCTGATCATCGCCGGGGGCGAGCAGCTCGTAGCCGTAATAGGTGACCGGCGCGCCGTCGAGGACCACGGTACCGGTGAGCCCCGCGCGCTCGTCGACGACCAGACGCACACGCCGATCGCCGGTCGAGATGTGGAGCGAGGACCCGACGTGCTGGCTATCGGCACGCGACGCCGAGACGTCGTATTCGCCCGGCGGTAGGCCGCCGAGATCGAACCGGCCAGAGGCATCGGTCTCGGCGAGACCAAAGCCATGTGGATCGCTCGACCGCGCGAACACGCTCGCGCCCTCTACGGGACGGCCCGCAGGATCGACGACGACACCGGCGATCGTCGAGGCGTCGAGCACGAGCCGCACGCGGAGCTGCGCGCGTGCCTCGATGTGGTGGATCGAGGTGCGCGTACCGTGCGTCGGCGAGCGCGCGCCGATCTCGAGCTCGCCGGCCTCGAGACCGCGCATCACGAACGTGCCGTCGGTGGCGGACTCGGTCGTTCGCCACCCGACGCGAACATCGGCGCCCGCGATCGGCCGATCGTGCTCATCCACGACGATGCCCGTGACCTCGGCGCCGCGCACCGCGTACACGACGGTTCGCGCCGGCGTGGTGCCGTCGATCGCGACCTCGACGCCCGGTCCCGTGGCGAGCTCGCTCGAGCGCGCGGTGATGAAGTAGTCGCCGCGTGCGATTCCCTCGAACGTGAACTCGCCGTGCTCGTCGCTCGACACGCGCTCGCTGCGATTGCCGTCGCCGCCCTCGAGGAGATCGACGCTGGCGTTCGCGACCGGCTGCCCGCTCTCGTCGAGAACGATGCCTGCGAGCTGCGTACCTGCGCGGAGCACGACCTCCTGCTCGATCGTCGCGGTCGGATCGTCCCCGGTGTCGACGCGAACGGTCGCCGGCGCGAACGCCGCGGCGGTCACGGTGAAGCTCTCGGAGTCATAGTCGACGGCGCGCAGCTGCGCGTTGCCATCAGCGTCGGTCCGCGTGTCGCGAGTCGAGGTGCGCACGCGGGCACCGGCGATCGGCGCTCCGTCCAGATCGACGACGCGCACCCGGAGCGACGGCCCGCGCGTGAGCTCGAGCTCGAGCGGATCACTCGTCGCGTCGAGGCGAACCTCGATCGACTCCGCGTAAGCATCGCCCGCCTCAGCGATCACCGAGTACGCGCCCTCGAAGAGCCCGTCGAACGCGAACCCACCATCGGCCTCGGTGAGCACCGTGCGATCGCCGCCGAGCGTGACGCTGGCGCCTCCGATCGGACGCTTGCGACGATCGACCACCTGCCCCTCGAGGCGCAGCGTGTCCGCCGCCGTTGCTCCGCCCTCGGTCAGCAACGGTGATGTCACCGATGCGGGCATTCGTGATGTGGAGGTCGCAGGCTGCGCCGCGGCGTTCGACGACGTGCTGCCGTGTGGGACACGTCCTGACTCGCCGCTCGCCACGAGTGTGACGATCAGCGCGGCGAGCACCGACGTCAGCGCGACGACGCGACGCGTGGATCCCGATCTCACGAGCTCTCCAACGCACGAGACGCGCAAAGGTTTACGAGGTTGCAACGCGACGCGTTGCTGTGCCTCGCCCGCACATCGTGTCGGGGGCGACAGATCGCGCGTGACGTCCGCGTACAAGATGAACGATGGCGCCGCTCGATCCGCTTGCAGACTTGCTGCGCCGCACGAACAAGCTGCGCGATCCAACACGTGCGCAGGTCGCCGCCTGCGTCGGAGCGTGGTGGCGCGATCACGAGCTCGCCGCGCATCCGGCGGTGGTCGGCAAGCGCATCGCGCTGCTGCTCCTCGAGCAAGCGCGCCCCGCGTCCAAGCTCGCCGCGATCTCGCTGCTCGGACGACAGCTCGGCGAGCATCTGCGCGGGGCGGACCTGCCCGCGTTCGAGCGGCTGTTCGCGGACGGGCACCTCGCGGATGCGATCGTCGTCGATGGGTTCAGCGTGCACGTGCTCGCGACGTTGCTCGCGCGAGGGGCCGGGCGCGGCGAGGTCGCGCGCGTGATCGCGAGCTGGCGCGCGGCCGACACCGAGTGGCAGCGGCGCGCCGCGTGCCTCGCGTTCTCTGCATTCGCCGCGCGCTCCGCGGAGGCGGTGCCCGAGGTGCTCGCTTCGATCCTCGCGTTGTGCGCGGCCGTCCTGTGGTCGCCCTCGCGCGCCGATCAGACCGCGGTCGGGGCGGTGCTGCGCGAGCTCGGCCGCACGCAGCCCGCGCGCGTCGAGGCGTTCGTGCGTCGCTACGCGCGCTTCATGTCGAGGGAGTGCGCGCGCGCGAGCATCGCGAGGCTGTCACCGCCGACGCGCACCGCGCTGCTCGCGCACCACACGCGCGCGACGACGCTTGTCCGTTCCTCCAGGCCGTGATCAGCCCGCGCGCTTCGCCGCGAAGTAGCCGAACGCGCCGGCGGTGAAGAACATGATCACGCTATAGACCGCGGCGGGGATCGCCATCGTGCTGTTGTCGAGCAGTGCGGAGCTCGATGCGATCGTGATCGCGAGCGTGCCGTTGTGGATGCCGATCTCCATGCCGATCGCGACGGCCTGGCGCGGCTCGACGCGCGCGAGCCGCGGCACGAGGTAGCCGACGCCCATGCTGGTCAGGTTGAACGCGATGGCCGCGAGCCCGACCTGCTCGAAGTAGCTGCCGAGGTTCGCGCGCTCCTTGATGAGCGACGCGATGATCACGAACACCAGGAACACCGCCGAGACGAGGCGCACGGGGCGGTCCATGCGATCCGCCTGCAGCGGCTTCTTCGCGCGGATCATCATTCCGATGCAGACGGGGACGAGCACGAGCGCGACCACCTGGACGATCTTGGTCAGCTGGAGCGGGATCGTCTTCTCCGACGCCATGAAGTGATCAAGCGACAGGTTGACGATCAGCGGCAGCGTGACCAGCGACAGCACGCTGTTGACCGCGGTGAGCGTGATGTTGAGCGCGACGTCACCCTTCGCCAGGTGCGAGAATAGATTTGCGGTCGCGCCGCCCGGCGAGGCCGCGAGCAGCATGAGGCCGACCGCGAGCACGGGCGGCAGCTCGAACGCGTGGGCGATGCCGAGGCACGCGAACGGCAGGATCAGCATCTGACACGCGAGCCCGATCGCGACCGCGCGCGGATACGCGAGCACGCGCTTGAAGTCGGCGAGCTGCAGGCTGAGCCCGAGGCCGAGCATGATCACCGCGAGCGCGACCGGCAGCAGGACCTTGGTGGTGACACTCTCTTCCATCGCGAGCTCTCTGGACCGACGCCGCGATCAGAACACGAACGCGAGCCCAGGTCGAACGCGCGGCCCAGGCCACTACGTAGCGGTACGTATCTGCGTCAGGGGCGGCGCTGGTGTCGTCGACGAGAGGAGCTGCCTTCATGAATGTTCACATTGGCTCGGCGACCGTGCAGCGCTCCCCCGGTCGCCGAGGGCATCGAGCCACCCCACCGACGCCGTTGAAGGCGACGCGGTGGTGGGCGATATTCGATGAGTTGTCGGAGGCTGAGTCTCGAACGTGTACGTTCCGGCGCGACCCCCGCGGCTTCATTCTTGCGGTGATGAGGGCAGGGTGTGAAATGGATTTGAACGACGCGAAAGAGAACGTGGCCGCCATCTACGAGCTCGCTGGCCGTCAGCGAGCTCGCGTCCTCGTCGATTCGCGCGCGATGCGCTGGCAGACGAGAGAGGCGCGCGCGTACTTCGTGGGCCCGGAGGCGGCGCGGGCGACCACGGCGGTCGCGCTGCTCATCGGCTCGCCGGTGAGCCGCGTCATCGGTAACTTCTTCTTGCGGTTCGGCGAGCACCGGTTCCCGACCGCATTGTTCAGCGACGAGGAGGGGGCAGTACGGTGGTTGCTCGAGCAGCGCAATGAATGATCGCAAGCCTCGGTTCGATCAGATCCTCGAGGTGTTGATGGCGCTCGCGCGGCAGGACTTCTCCGCGCGCATCGACGTCTCGCACCGCCTCGACGAGGTCGACGCGATCGCGACCGCCATCAACATGCTCGCCGAGGAGCTGGGCGAGCAGGTGACCTCGAAGCACGACCTCGAGGCCGCGTACGCGTCCTTGCAGGAGACGCAGGCGCAGCTCGTCGTCGCCGAAAAGTTCGCGGCGATCGGCCAGCTCGCGAGCGGCGTCGCGCACGAGCTCAACAACCCGGCGTCGTGGATCCTGCTCGGCTTGCAGCACGCGCGGCGGCGCGTCGCGGAGGCACGCTCGCTCGGCCCGGACCATCACGCGCGGATCGCGGAGATCCTCGGCGAGCTCGACGTCATGCTCGCGGATGCCCGCGCCGGCATGGAGCGCATCCGCGTCGTCGTCGGTGACCTGCGTACGCTGTCGCGCGGCGACGCGGACGAGCTCGTCGATCTCGCGCTCAACGACGTGGTGCGGCTGTCCCTGAAGCTGGCGCGGCCCGCGTACAAGGACTCCGCGAAGATCGTCCTCGAGCTCGGGGAGCTGCCGCTGATCACCGGGTCGCACACGCGCCTCGGGCAGCTCGTCACGAACTTGATCCTCAACGCGGCGCAGGCGCTCGGCGATGGCGGCGGCGATCACGAGATCGCGATCACCACGCGGAGCGACGGTCCCCACGTCATCCTCTCCGTCGAGGACACCGGGCCGGGCATTCCGCCGGAGCTGCGCGAGCGCGTGTTCGAGCCGTACTTCACGACCAAGCCTGCCGACATCGGCACCGGGCTCGGGCTCGCGCTGGTGCGCAAGATCGCGAGCGCGCACGGTGGCGTCGCCCGCGTCGCGCAGGGGACGCGCTCCGGTGCGTTGATCGAGGTCCTGTTCCCGATCGCCCACAAGGTGCCGGCACCACCGGTCGAGGTCGCGCCCGCGTCGCCGGCACGTCCGGTGCTGCGCGGGCGTCTGCTCATCGTCGATGACGAGCCGATGCTGCTGCGCGCGATCGCCGACGCCCTCCGCGAGGAGCACGACGTGGTCACCGCGCAGGGAGGCTCCGAGGCGCTCGCGATCCTGGAGAAGGATCACGGGTTCGATCTCGTGCTCTGCGACCTGCAGATGCCGGCGCTCGACGGGGTTGCCGTCTACGACGCGATCTCGAAGCTCGCACCTGAGCGCCTGAACGCGCTCGTGTTCATGACGGGTGGCATCGTCACCTCGCGCGTGCAGAAGTTCGTCGAGAGCAAGCGCCCGCGGCTGCTCGACAAGCCGATCGATCTCGACGCCATCCTCGATCTCGCCGCCGCCGCCGTCTCCCAGCGCGCGCCGCGGTAGCGTTCACGCTTCGCCGAGGCGGCCCTCGGCGTCGACGTCGAGGTCACCGACGCGGCCTTCGACGTTGGCATCGAAGTCGCGATCGGCCTCGGACTCGCTGCTCGTGACCTGCGTCTCGGTGGGCGCTTCCGCGGCGGCGAAGTAGCTCGCGACCTGCTCGGCGGCCTTCCTGTTCATCCCGGGTGCTCTCGCCAGCTCCTCGACGCTCGCCTGGCGCACCGCGCGCACGCTGCCGAAGTGCTTGAGCAGGCGCTGGCGGCGCGTCGCACCGATGCCCGGGATCGAATCGAGCTCGCTGCGCAGCGTCGCCTTGCCGCGGCGGTCGCGGTGGAACGTGTTGGCGAAGCGGTGTGCTTCATCGCGGATCCTCGCGAGGACGTAGAGCTCGGGAGAGTTCGCGCGCAGCGGGATCGAGTCCTTCACGTTGCGCCGATAGATGCGGTCGGGCGCACTGCCCGCGTCGAGCTCGCGCTCCTTGGCGAGCCCGATCACCTCCAAGCCGTCCTCGCCGCCGATCTTCACGCGCAGATCGGTGAGCGCGGCCACGGCCATGCCGAGCTGGCCCTTGCCGCCGTCGATCACGAGCAGGTCGGGCGCGGCCCACGCGGGATCGTCGCCATCCTCGGCTTTCGCGGCGCGCGCGAACCGGCGGGTGAGCACCTCGTACATCGCGGCGAAGTCGTTGTTGTCGACGGTGCGGACCTTGAACTTGCGATACAGCGAGCGCGCCGGCGCGCCGTCGAGGAACGTCACCATCGACGCGACGGTCTCCACGCCCTGGATGTGCGCGATGTCGAAGCACTCGATGCGACGCGGCGGCCGCTTGAGCTCGAGCCGCTTGGCGACCTTGGCGAGCAGCTCGTCGGCGTCGCCGCCCTTGTCGCGCCGCGAGGTCGCCGACGCCGCCGCGTTGCGGTCCGCGAGCTCCACGAGCTTCGCGCGCACGCCGCGCCGCGGCTCGATGATCTTCACCTTCTTGCCGCGCGCGGTGCCGAGCCAATCCGCGACCACCTCCGCATCGTCGAGCTCGACCCCGACGACGACCTCATCCGGGATGTACGTCCCCGTCGCGTAGTACTGCTGCAGGTGCTCGCCGATCACCGCGCCGTCGGGTAGCTCCTGATCCTTCTGGTGGAACGTGCGGCGGCCGACGAGCTTGCCGGCGCGCACGAACAGCACCACGACCTCGACGGCATCGGCCTCGCGATACAGTCCCCACACGTCCTGATCGACGAAGTCATCCTGCACGATGTGCTGCTTGGCGAGCGTGCGCTCGACGGCGGCGATCGAGTCGCGCAGCACCGCCGCGACCTCGAAGTCCTCGGCGGCCGCGCGTGCGGTCATGCGACCACGCAGGCGCGACAGCAGCTCGGCGTTCTTGCCCTGCAGGAACATCTTCACGTCCTCGACCTGCTCGGCGTACGCCGAGGGCGCGACGTCGATCGCGCACGGGCCCGAGCAGCGCTTGATCTGGTACTGCAGGCACGGGCGGCCGCGGGTCTCGAGCACGTGATCGGTGCACGTGCGCAGCTGGAAGTGCCGGTTGAGCGTGCGCAGCGTCTCGCGCGCCCCGGTCGCCGAGTGGTATGGGCCGAAGTAGTTCGCGCCGTCGTCGCGGATGTTGCGCACCACCTCGACGCGCGGGAACTGCTCGCGCGTCGGGCCGTGCTTGCCCTCGGGCGCCGGCTGCGGATCGACGAGGCGCAGGACGAGGTACTGCTTGTCGTCGCGCAGCTTGACGTTGAACTTCGGCTGGTGCTTCTTGATCAGGTGGTTCTCGAGGAGCAGCGCCTCCTTCGAGGACGTGACCACGATGGTCTCGACGTCGGCGACCGCGCGTCCGAGGAACCCCGCCGCGACGAAGAACCGCTCGTCGCCGCCGTCTCGGAAGTACTGGCGCACGCGCGTGCGGAGGTTCTTCGCCTTGCCGACGTAGATCACCGTGCCCTTGGCGTCCTTGAACAGATAGACGCCGGGCTCCGTGGGAATCCGATCGAGCACCTCGCCGGCGAGCGGCATGACCCGCGCACCTTACCGCGCTGCTCGTGTCACCGCATGTCAGCTATTCCGCGACTCTCGTCGAGGTCCGCGGTGCCGACTCGGGATCAGAGCGGCAGCTCTGGATCGAACGGGCAATTGCCAGGCGGGGGGATCTCGCCGCGGAACGTCGCGCCCGGCGGCGCGGTGATCACGGTCATGTCGACGGCAGGAGCGCCGCTCTCGTTACGAACGATATGGCCATGGCCGGTGTCCACGTAGCCGCCGGGGGCGCTGATGACGAGCGGGGTGCATGATGGGTCATCGGCCTCGTAGAACGTCAGGGTGCCCTGCTTCACGGTGATGAACACCGGCCCCGGGTGCTGGTGCCAGCCGGTGTGGCTGCCGATCGCGTAGTCGTGCTGACGCACGACGAGATCGATCGGGTCCTTCGCGTTGATCTTGAGGTCCATGGTCTTGGATTCGACCTTGAACGCCGGGTACGCACCACGCGCCAGCAACGTCGGCGTGACGCCGACGGCGGGGCTGTGCTGCTCCACCTCGTTCGTGTCCTCGACCGCGTCCATGCAGCCCGCAGCGACGCCCGCACAAACCAACCCCATCGCGATGCGCTTCATGTCTCCTCCGCTCGGCTCGTAGGTGCCGGTTCGGAGAAGAGGTGAACGAAGCGTGCCAGGCGCACGAATGCGCGATTGCGGCCCGGCGGTGAACGGACGGGTAGCTGAGCGAGCGCCCGCGGGCGGACTACGTCGTGCAACCTGGGCCTCGAAGCACGGCGTCGCGGTCGCGCCAGCTCCGAGAGTTACTTCGCCAGCTGGGTGAGCTGGATCAGATTTCCACAGCCGTCCTTCAGCTGCGCGATCACCGAGCCGGCCATCACCTCGGTCGGCGGCATCGTGAGCTCGGCGCCGCGCGCCTTGATGCGCTCGTAGTCGCGCTTCACGTCGCTGGTGTACAGCATCAGGGACGGCTGGTTCGCCTGGAGGAGCGCCTCCTGGTACGTCTTCGCCGCCGGGTTGTCGGCGAGCGCCAGCTGGAGCTCCGACCCGTCGCGGTCGCCGGGCGCCATCACCGTCAGCCAGCGATAGCCGCTGTTGGAGAAGTCGTCCTTCTTGGCGAGGCCGAGCACCTCCGTATAGAAGCGCAGCGCCTTCTCCTGATCGTCGACGTACACGCTCGTG
>Ga0247829_10000752_pt1 | contig 13436 bp, 15 predicted proteins | sample 12C_Control_Day4_FD_207765 | JGI IMG/M metagenome (GOLD analysis project Ga0247829, IMG submission 207765) | Soil microbial communities from agricultural site in Penn Yan, New York, United States - 12C_Control_Day4 | ecosystem: Environmental > Terrestrial > Soil > Agricultural land | place... | reverse complement strand
TCATCGTGATGAGCCCGGCCGCGTTGGTCAGCAGGAGCGCCTGGCAGCACGCGAGCAGGAAGACGTTGCGATACGAAGTGGTCATCCGTTTATGATAGGGCATGCACGACACGGCGCAGGCGGTGCTCACGTTCTGGTTCGGCGCCCCGGGCTCTCCCGAGCACGGCCAGTCGCGTCCCGAGTGGTTCCGCAAGGACCCCGCGTTCGACGACGCGATCCGCGACCGCTTCGGCGAAGCGGTGGCGATTGCGCTCGCGGGCGGGTTCGGTGAATGGTGCGGGACCGCGCACGGTTCGCTCGCGCGCATCCTGTTGCTCGACCAGTTCACGCGCAACATTTTTAGGGATACCCCGCGCGCTTTCGCCGGCGACGAGCGCGCGCTCGCAACGGCGGAAGACGCCGTGGCGCGCGGCTTCGATCGCGAGCTCGCGCCGCGCGAGCGCTGGTTCGTCTACATGCCGTTCGAGCATGCCGAAAGCGTCGATTCGCAACACCGGTCGCTGGAGCTCTTTGGCGCGCTCGCCCGCGAGATGAACGACGACGGCACCCTCGTGTGGGCGCGCAAGCATGCCGAGGTCATCTTTCGCTTCGGACGCTACCCGCACCGCAACGCGATCCTCGGTCGCGCCTCCACGCCGGAAGAGGAAGCGTACTTGCGCGAGCCGGGCGCGGGATTTTAGGGACAGTCCCTTTTAACCGGCGCGAGACATTCAAAGGGGACTGTCCCTGTGCAAACCTTCGAGATCACGCTTGCGCTGCTGCTGGTCGTAGCGCTGGTCGGCGTGCTCGCCCGCTTCGTCGTGGTGCCCGTGACGCTGCTGCTCGTCGGTGCCGGCGCCATCCTCTGCTTCGTGCCGGGCATGTCCCGGCTGCACATCCAGCCCGACATATTCTTCGCGTTGTTCATTCCGCCGCTCCTGTACGCGGACGGATGGAGCATCCCGAAGCGCGATCTCTTCAACGTCCTGCGTCCCGTGATGGCGCTCGCGTTCGGGCTCGTGTTCCTCACGGTGGTCGTCGTCGGGTATCTCCTGCATTGGCTCATTCCGTCGCTGCCGCTGGCCGCGTGCTTCGCGCTCGGCGCGATCGTCTCGCCGACCGACGCGGTGGCGACGGCGGCCGCCACCGAGCGGCTGCCCGTTCCTTCGGCGATGACGCACATCCTCAATGGCGAGAGCCTCATCAACGACGCGTCCGGACTGGTCGCGTTCAAGTTCGCGGTCGCGGCGGTGGCGACCGGCGCGTTCTCCTTCGTCGAGGCGGCCGAGCAGTTCGTGGTGCTGGCCGCCGGCGGCAGTCTCGTCGGCCTCGCTGCCGCCGCTTTGATGGACAGGGTGGGCAAGCGCGTGCGGCGCGTCGTGTCGGAGGAGCCCACCGTGCACGCGATCCTCTCGCTCCTGATGCCCTACGCTGCCTACCTTCTCGCGGAGGCGCTGCACGTGTCGGGGATTCTAGCGGTCGTTGCCGCCGGCCTTTACATGGGGTCGCAGGACACGCGCGACACGTCCGTTGCCACGCGAAGGCACGTCGGCGAGGTGTGGACGATAGTGCTCTATGCCTTCAACGGCTTCGTATTCCTGCTGCTCGGCATCGAGATTCCGGACGTGATGCGCCGCATGTCGGCAACGCCCTGGCAGGAGCTCGTCCTGTATGCGGTCGTCGTCTGGGTCGCCGTGAACGTCGTGCGCATCGCCTGGGTTTTTCCCGGCGCGAACCTGCGGCCGCTCCTGCTGCGCAAGGTGCGCGAGCGCGAAGGATTTCCGAATCCGCGCGAAGTCTTCATCGTCGGCTGGGCAGGCTTGCGCGGCTCGGTGACGATGGCGGCGGCGCTGTCGATTCCGCTCGTGATCGGCAATGGCCAGCCGTTCCCGGGACGCGACCTCCTGATCTTCCTCGCCTCGACCACGATCCTGCTCACGCTCGTCGTCAACGGTCTTGCGTTGCCCTTGTTCATCCGATGGCTCGGTGTGCGCGGCGACGGCATGGCCGAGCGCGAGGAGCGCGCTGCACGCATCGCGCTGGCACAGGCGGGCAGCTCGGCGCTGCGCGATGCGCTCTCGCGGATGTCGCGGCCGGAGGAGATCGCGCTCGCCTCGCGCATCGCGGGCAACTACGAGCGCCTTCTCCTGCGCTTGTCGGCGAATGCAGCACGGCGGGTCAACCTCGACGCGCTTGCGACAATCGAGCGCAATCTCATGATCAAGGCACTGCACGCGGAGCGCGCCGAGCTCGTCGAGATGCGCAACAACGGCGTCATCAACGACGAGACGATGCGCGTGATCGAGGCCGAAATCGACGATGCCGAAGCGTCGCTCGGTCCGGCAAACACTCGGGTCAGGGCATGAGCCCGAAGGGCCCTAGCGAGCAAGGCGGCCGAGACCGCAGGTCGAGGCAAGGCCCAAGGGGCCCGTCGCCGCGCGAGCGTACGTGGCCGACACGCGGAGATCTGCACGACGCAAGCAGCGCGATGAGGCCACGCTCCCGAGGGCGGATTGCCCCGAAGCGCGTAGCGCGGAGGATCGTCCAATGACCGCCCCGGTAACGCTGCTGGGCGGCACGTTCGACCCCGTTCACAACGGGCACATCGGTCTTGCGGACGACGTGCGCCGCGCGCTGGCGTTATCCGAAGTGAGACTCGTTCCGGCGGGGGATCCGCCGCATCGCGACGGCCCATCCGCATCCGGCCGCGATCGCGTCGCCATGCTTCGACTCGCGGTGGCCGCGCATCCCGGCCTCGTCATCGATGCGCGAGAGGTCGCGCGCGCCGGTAAGAGTTACACGGTGCTCACCCTCGAAGAGTTGCGGCAGGAGGTGCCGTCGCGCCCGACCCTGCTGCTGGTCGGCGCCGACGCTTTCCTCGGGTTTCCGACGTGGCATCGCTGGCGGGACGTGTTCGCGCTCGCGCACGTCGTGGTCGCGGCGCGGCCGGGCGTCACGCTCGCGCCCGAAGGGGAGCTCGCGGGCGAGTGGAAATCGCGCCTGGTGGACAGGCCCGACCCCTTGTTTTCCGCGCCTGCCGGGTCCATTTACCAGCAGGCGATCGCGCCGCTTCCGATTTCCGCGAGCGCAATTCGTGCGGAGCTCGCGCGAGGTGCCGCAGGCCGGGAGGCCGTGCGGCTGCTGCTTCCCGCTGCGGTTTTGCGCTATATTGACCGGCACGGCCTATATTCGGATCACACCCACCCGCAGGATGCGACTTAACAAGCTGCAGCAAATTGCCGTCAACGCTCTCGAGGACATCAAGGCCCGCGACATCAAGGTCCTCGACGTCCGCAAGCTCACCAGTTTCTACGACACGCTGATCATCGCGAGTGCCGAGTCCAACCGGCAGGCGAAGGCGCTCGCGCATCACGTGCGCGACAAGCTCAAGGAAGCGGGCGCCACCGTCATCGGCGTCGAGGGCGAAGAAGCGGGCGAATGGGTACTCGTCGATTGCGGCGACATCGTGGTGCACGTGATGCAGCCCGCGGTCCGCTCCTACTACAACCTCGAAGAGTTGTGGGACACGTCGCCGGCGCAACGCCGCGCGAAGGCGGCCTGATCGATTGATGACTTGAAGCTTCGCCTCGTCGCGCTCGGCCACCGCATGCCCGCATGGGTCGACGCGGGATACGAGGATTACGCGAAGCGCATCGCCCTCACGCTCGTCGAGCTCAAGCCCGAGCCCCGGACGCAGGGAAAGACCGTCGCCCAATTGCTCTCCGCCGAAGCGGTGCGCATCCGCGCCGCATGCGCGGGCGCGCGCATGGTGGTGCTGGACGAGCGCGGCAAGCTGTGGAGCACACGTGACCTGGCGGCGAAGCTCACGCGGTGGAAGGACGACGCGCAGGACATCGCGTTCGTGATCGGCAGCGCGGACGGACTCGACGACGCGCTCAGGCGCGAGGCCGCCGCGATGATCTCGTTGTCCACGTTCACGTTGCCGCACGGCCTCGTGCGTGTGATGATCGCGGAGCAGCTGTATCGTGCAACCAGCCTGAACGCGGGGCACCCGTACCATCGTGACTAGCATCGACTCCATCTACCTTGCGTCGCGCAGCCCTCGCCGGCAGGAGCTCCTGACCCAGCTCGGCGTCCCCTTCGACGAGATCAAGCTTCGCGCAGCGCCCGGCCGCCACCGCGACGTCGTCGAGGAAGCGCTCGACGACGAGCCCGCGCTGCACTACGTCGAGCGCATCGCGCGAACCAAGGCGAACGCGGGATGGAAGCGCATGCAGGAGCGCGGCCTGCCCCTGCGTCCTGTGCTCGGCGCCGACACCGAAGTCGTGCTCGACGACGCGATCTTCGGCAAGCCGCACGACGCGGACGCCGCGCGCGCGATGCTTGCGAAACTGTCGGGCCGCGTGCACGACGTGGTGTCCGCGGTAGCGCTTCGCTTTCACGACGACATCGAGGTCGCCGTGTCGGTCTCGCAGGTGACGCTCCGCAAGCTGTCCGCAGGCGAGATCGAGCGGTACATCGAAACGCGCGAGCCATTCGACAAGGCGGGCGGATATGCTATCCAGGGCCGCGCGGCCGCGTTCGTCACGAGACTCGAAGGAAGCTACTCGGGCGTCGTGGGACTGCCGCTGGCGGAGACCGCGTCGCTCCTCGCGCGGATCGGACGCTCCGTGCTATAAGGGCGTCCAACGACATCAACGCGCCGCCAGATTGCATGAGGAGTCGCCGGCGGGCCGCCGAATAAGTGACACATGAAATCCTCATCAACGTAACGCCCCAGGAAACGCGCGTCGCCATGCTCGAGCAGGGCGTGGTGCAGGAGCTGCACATCGAGCGAGCGAGCGCGCGCGGCTTGGTGGGCAACATCTGCCTTGGCCGCGTCGCGCGCGTGCTTCCGGGCATGCAGAGCGCATTCATCGAGATCGGCCTCGAACGCGCGGCGTTCCTCCACATCGCCGACATATGGGAGCATCGCCAGAACGGCCACGGCGGTGTCGAGCGTCCGATCGAGAAGATCCTCCACGAGGGCCAGTCGCTTCTCGTGCAGGTGATCAAGGACCCCATCGGCACCAAGGGCGCGCGGCTGTCGACGCAAGTGAGCCTCGCCGGCCGACTGCTCGTCTACCTGCCGCAGGACTCGCACATCGGCATCTCGCAGCGTATCGGCGACGAAGCGGAGCGCGAAACGCTGCGCGAGCGGTTGCAGCATCTCATCCCGGAGGGCCTCGCGGGCGGCTTCATCATCCGCACGATGGCCGAGACCGCGTCCGAGCGCGAGATGCAGGCGGACATCGAATACCTGACGAAGCTGTGGAGCGACCTCACGGTGCGTTCGCGCGAAGCCCCGCCGGCATCGCTTCTCTACCAGGACCTGAACCTCGCGCAGCGCGTGCTTCGCGACATGTCGACCGACGAGACCGCGCGCGTGCTCGTCGACTCGCGGGAGACGTTCGTCAAGATGGCGGACTTCGCGCGCCAGTACACGCCGGCGCTCTCCGATCGCATCAACCACTACCTCGGGGACCGGCCGCTCTTCGACCTGCACGGGGTGGAAGACGAGATCGAGAAGGCGCTCGGGCGGCGCGTCGACTTGAAGTCGGGCGGCTATCTCATCATCGACCAGACCGAGGCGATGACGACGATCGACGTGAACACCGGCGGCTTCGTCGGCGGACGAAGCTTCGACGACACGATCTTCAAGACCAACCTCGAGGCGGCGCAGGTCATCGCGCGCCAGCTTCGCATGCGCAACCTCGGCGGCATCATCATCATCGACTTCATCGACATGGAGAATGCCGACCACCGCAACGCGGTGCTGTCGGAGCTCAATCGCGCGCTCGAGAAGGACCGCACGCGCCTGACGGTGAACGGTTTCACCCAGCTGGGCCTCGTCGAGATGACGCGCAAGCGCACGCGGGAGTCGCTAGCGCACGTCCTGTGCGAGCCGTGTCCCACTTGCCAGGGCCGGGGCGAGCTCAAGACCGCGCAGACCATCTGCTACGAGATCCTGCGCGAGATCGTGCGCGAGTCGAAGCAGTTCAACGCGCGCGAGTTCCGGATCCTCGCGTCGCAATCGGTGATCGACATGTTCCTCGACGAAGAGTCGCAGAGCCTGGCGCAGCTGGGCGACTTCATCGCGAAACCGATCTCGCTGCAGGTGGAAACGCTCTACACGCAAGAGCAATACGACATCGTCCTGATCTAGCGTGTTCGCCTGGTGGCATCGAATCAAGGAGCGTGTCGGCGGCTGGTTCCGCCGTGAGCCTGCGCCCGGACGCCTCGAGGAAGGATCGAAGCTCTCCGCGCACGGATGGGTCGGCAGCGCACCCGCCGTATGGCCACGCCGCGACTACGTCGTGTACGTGCCAAAGGGCGCGCCCCGCTTCCGGCGATCGCCGCTCGTCGTGCTTCTCCACGGGTGCAAGCAGACGGCTGACGACATCGCGCGCGGCACGCGCATCGCGGAGTTCGCCGACCGCGAAGGAACCGTGGTCCTCATGCCGATGCAAAAGGACTCGGCCAATCCATGGCGGTGCTGGAACTGGTTCGACCCTCGCACGTCGCGTGGCGACGGCGAAGCCGCCATCGTCGCGGCGCAGATCCGCTCGGTGCGCCGGCGGTATCGCATCGACCGCAAGCGGGTCTACGTCGCGGGCATGTCGTCGGGAGGCGCGCTCGCGGCAATCCTCGGTGTGCGCTTTCCGCGTCTCGTGACGGCCGTCGCGGTGCACTCGGGCATCGCGTGCGGCGCGGCGCAGTCCGGCATGACCGCGATCAGCGTGCTGAAGCGCGGACCGGAGCAGGATGTCGAAGCGATCGCGGTGGCCGTGCGCGAAGCGGCGATGCCGCACGAGATTCGCGTGCCGCTGCTCGCAATCCACGGCGACCGCGACGAGGTCGTCCCGCCTGCGCATGCCGCCGCGCTCGTGCGCCAGTACCTCGCGCTCAACGGCGACGATCCGGCGCGTGCGCCTGACGCGCAGGCGCGGATTCCGCACCCTGACGGCCGCGTGGAAATCGTCCATGACTGGCGGCGTGACGGTCGGCTCGTCGTGCGCCACGTCGAGGTACAGGGACTTGGCCACGCATGGAGCGGCGGCGACGCGAGCCTCGACTTCAACGATGCCGGGCCTCCCGATGCCACGGCGCTGCTCGGCACTTTCTTCGCCGATGCTTTATCCTCACGTCCGGAAGGAGCGAAACGACGATGGCGGTTCTGGGAATGAATCACTTCACCGTGCTCACGGACGACGTTCCGGGGACGGTCGAGTTCTACGCGCAGTTCGTGGGTCTCGCCGACGGCCCGCGTCCCGATCTCGGGTTTCCCGGGGCGTGGATGTACGCGGGCGACGATGCGATTCTGCACATCATCGGTGGCAAGGCGCGCGAGCAGCTCCGCGCCGGCGTGATCGATCACATGGCGTTCACGGCCAAGGGGCTCGCCGACACCATCGCCCTGCTCACGGCCTACAACATCGAGCACGTCTGCCGCCAGCAGGTGGGAACGGGATTCTGGCAGGTGTTCTTCCACGATCCCAACGGCGCGCGCGTCGAGCTCGACTTCGCTTCCGACGAAGTCCGGAAATGACCGAGCCCGACCATCTCGTCGTCGGCGCGCTGACGCTCGACGCGGGGTGCGAATGGGTCGAGGACCGGCTCGGCGTGCGGCCGCAGCCCGGCGGACGGCACGTGAAGATGGGCACGCACAACGCGCTCCTGTTGCTCGGTCCGCGCCTTTATCTCGAGGTGATCGCGGTCGATCCTGCGGGCGCCGCGCCTTCGCGGCCGCGCTGGTTCGATCTCGACGAGCCGCGCATGAAAGCCGCCCTCGCCGAAGGCCCCCAGCTCATTCATTGGGTCGCGCGCACGAGCGACATCGGCGCCGCGGTGCGCAAGGTGCCCGACCTCGGCACGGCCATGCCGATGACACGCGGGGCGTGGTCGTGGAGCATCAGCGTTCCCGACGACGGGCATCGCCCGGGGCGCGGCCTCGTGCCGACGGTGATCCAGTGGAGCGACACGCGCCATCCTGCCGACGCGCTGCCCGACTCCGGCAGGCGCCTCGTCGTGCTCGCAGGCGAGCACCCCGAGCCCGACGCCGTCCGCAAGGAGATCGCAGCGCTCGGTCTCGCCGACACGCTGAAGGTCACGTATGCGAAATCGCCGCGGCTCGCGGCGATGATCCGTACGCCGCGCGGAGTCGCGACCCTGTAACGTTCAGCCCTCAGGCAGGCCTGCCAGGCGCAGCGCAGGGAAGACGTGCCTGTCGAGGAGCTCGAGATATTGCGGATGCCGCGAAGGCACTCGCGAGCGATGAATTGCGATGGTATAGCGCGGTTGCAGCCTCAACACCGCCTCCATTGCATTCGACGCTTTCGCCGTGTCGCCGACGTTCTGATTGGCCGCGACGAGGCACACGTGCGTGTCGAAGTCGTCGCCGGAACCGAGACCCAGCGATCGCTCGCCCGCCTCGATCGCATCGGCGTACCGGCCGCACAGAAGGTGCGCCTCGCACACGATCTGCATCTGCGTAGCGGTGGGCTGGGGGTCTTCCGCTGCCGCTTGCGCGAGGACGCAAAGCGCGTCGTCCGGCTGCCCGCATGACATGATCAACCCTGCGCGGTGCTCCAGCAGGCTGCCGCTGTACGGCTCGAGCGCGATCGACTTCGCGGACGCCTCGAGCGAGGCCTTCCATTGGCCGTCGTACATGAGCGCCGCCGCGCGTAGGAGCCATGTGACGGGCAACGTGTCGTTGAGACGGAGTGCCCTGGCAGTGGATTCGTTCATGCGCCGTACCAGGACCGTGCGGTCGGCGTCGATGTCGTGGGTCAGGCGTTCGTGGAGGGCTATCGCAAGGCCGAGCAGCGCCTGGACGCAATTGGGCTCGCGACGCAGCGCGTCCTCGAGCAGAAGCTCCTTCCGGCGAATGCGCTCGCGAACGTCGGGCTCGGTGCGATCGAGGGCGAATGCAAGCACGACGTTGTCGATCGGGGTGGGCACCTCCGGTGGTTGTGTCGTAACACGACGCACTTCGGCGCTCACCAACGCGCGCGACAGCTTCCACGCCACGGCATGCAGACGGCGTGCGTTCTTGGTGGCGTCGTCCTCGCTCGACAGCGATACCGCACCGTTCCAAACCTGTTCGCCGCTCACGCCATCCGTGACGAGCACGTCCACGACCGTCTCGTTGCGCTCCTCGCGTACTTCTCCGTCTGCGAGATAGCGCAGGCCGCCCTGATGCGCGGCCGAGGGCGTCACCGAAATGAGCGACCCGCAGCGCGCCAGCATGGCCCCGAAGTCGCGCTCGATCGCTTTCGCACGACGCCCTATGGTCGCATCGTCCGTCAGCACGGCAAAGGGCCGAACGCCGATCGACATCGCGCGCGGCTCCGCGGTCCCGCGCACCGCCCGCGGACCGCCTCCGAGATCCACCATGTAAGCGACGATCGGCCGTCCGATATTCTTGACCCGTTGCTCGCCCGCGTCGGCGAACGCGATGTCGAGGCTGCCGTGCACCTGGTCGCGCACGGCTTGCGACACGCAGATGCCGCCGGGCGGAGCAAGCGGCTCCAGCCGGGCCGCGACGTTGACGCCGTCGCCGAAGATGTCGTCGCCTTCGGCGATCACGTCGCCGAGGTTGATGCCGATGCGGAGCTCGAGCCGGTCGTCTGCCGGCGCCAACGCATTGCGGCCGGCGAGCGCGCGCTGGACCGCAACGGCGCAGCGCAGCGATGCATCGGCGCTGCCGAACTCGGCCAGGAGCCCGTCACCGGTCGTTTTCACGATGCGGCCGCCATTCGCGGCAATGGCCGGATCGACGACCTCGCCGCGCATCGCGCGCAAGCGCGCGAGCGTGCCCGCGTCATCGTGTTCCATCTGGGCGCTGAAGCCGACGACGTCGGCGACCAGGACAGCGGAGAGGCGGCGCGTCGTCATCCCACTGCTCCGCGCGCCGCCACCGGCCACACGCATTCGACGCGCTGCCCGCGCATGCCGACAAGCCAGTCGTAGAGATTGACGGTCGGGTCGCAATGCCCCGGGACGAGCCACACGCGATCGCCGATTGCAGGATGCGCCTCGGATACATCCACGTCGAGCACGCCGTGCTCGTCGGAGGCCTTCGCATACCGGAGTCCGCGCGCGGCGTGCACTTCCGGCAGTCCCGAGTCGACGGCGAGCGCCTTGAGCCCGGCGTCGACGACAGCGCGATCCGGCGCGGGAACGCTCATCACCGAGCACAGCACGTACAAGCTGTGTTCGAACGCATGCTCGTCGGGCGCAAGCGCATTGCGCGCGTAGTCGGCATCCATGAACACGTAGGAGCCGGGCTGCAGCTCGGTGTAGACGTGGCTGTCGCGCTCGAGCTGCCACGTGCCCGTCCCTGCACCGGTGACGACGGGGCACGCAATCCCTGCACGTTCGATGAGCTCGCGCGTCTCGCCCGAAAGCGAGCTCGCGCGCTCGATGGCCGCGCGCCGCTCGTGCGGCTTTCGCAGGTGTTGCGCCGCGCCTTGATAGGCTTGGATGCCGCGAAAGCCCAGCCCTTTGGCCGTGCTCGCGGCTCGCGCGATTGCGACGGCCGCCTCGCCGGGCGCGACGCCGCAGCGCCCGGCGCCCACGTCGATCTCGACGTAGACGTGCAGGGTGCCGCCCGCCTGTACGGCCGCGGCGGATAGATCGGGAATCACGCGCGGGTCGTCGACGAGGACGCCGATGGTCGCGGACCGCGCGAGTGCCGCGAGGCGCGCGATCTTCGACGGCGCCACGATTTCATTGGTCACGAGGATGTCGGCGATCCCCGCGGCGACGAATGCGGCGGCCTCGTCGACTTTCTGGCAGCAGATGCCGACGGCGCCGCGGGCGACCTGCGCTTTCGCGATGTCGGGACACTTGTGCGACTTCGCGTGCGGGCGCAACGCAAGCCCCGATCCGCGCACGGCGTTCGCCATGAGGACGAGGTTGTGCTCGAACGCGTCGAGGTCGACCACCAGGGCGGGTGTCTCGACCGCCTCGAGCGGATCGCCGATGCGTGCGGGGACGCGCTGCATGCAAGAGGCCTACGCCACGATCTTCAGCGCATCGTCACTGGAGTCCGCGCACTCGACCACCAATGGAGCGGCACGCAGGCTGTTCCACAGCCCAGGCAGGTAGAGACCGCGCGCGAGCAGTGCGCGCGCAACCATCGACACGATGCGGGCGATGTCGCGCACCGGCCGGAAGTGGCTGCGCCGCCCGCCCGGTGGGTAGATCGAGCGGATCGGCACTGCGACGCTCGTAAAGCCGATTCGCGCACCGCGTATCAGGATCTCGCTCTCGAACGTGAACGAGGCACCCCGGTCCTGCGTTCCTTCGATCACGCGCAACAAGCTCGAAGGATAGAGGCGCTCGCCGGACTGCGAATCGGCGATGGGATAACCAGCCGCCCACGAGATCCAGAAGTCCGCGATGCGATTCGCGACGCGCCGGCTGGGAGGCGCGCTCGCGCGGTCGAGAAGGCGCGCTCCGATGACGATGGCACGGGGATACCTCGCCGCCGCATTCACGAGCCTCCGAAGGTCGGCCGGGTCGTGCTGGCCGTCGCCATCGAGCGTGGCGACATAGTCCGCTCCCTCGGCCATCGCGACGTCGAACCCGGTCCACAGCGCGGCGGCCTTGCCGAGATTGGTCTCGTGGCGCACGACCCTTGCCGGAAGACCCGACAACGCTTGCGACGTGCCGTCTGTCGAAGCGTCGTCGACCACGACGACGATCGGCGACTCGCGCAACGCACCGATGACGACGCCCCGGATCGTGCGAGCCTCGTTGAACGCGGGTATGACGACCGCAAGCCGCATCAATACAATCCCCCGTCGACCTGCATCACCTGGCCCGTAATATAGCCCGCCCCGTCGGACGCGAGGAATGCCACGAGCGCCGCGACCTCCTCGACAGTGCCCGCCCTTCGCATGGGCACGAGCGCCTGAATGCGCCCGTTGTCGAACGTATTCCGCGTCATCGGCGTGTCGATCACGCCCGGCGCAACCGCGTTGACGGTCACGCCCTTGCGGGCGATCTCGTACGACAGGCTCTTGCCGGCCGCGATCAGCCCCGCTTTCGCCGCCGCATAGTTCGCCTGGCCGCGGTTGCCGGCGATGGCCGCAACGGACGCGATATTGACGATGCGTCCCCAGCGCGCGCGCACCATCGGCATCACGAGCGGCTGCGTCACGTTGAAGAATCCGCCCAACGTGACGTCGATGACCGCCTGCCACTGCGCCAGGGTCATGGCGGCAAACGGCGCATCGTCGTGGATCCCGGCATTGTTGACCAGGATCTGGATGACACCCACCGACTGCAGGCCCGAGATGGCGCTCGCCGTCGCTTCACGGTCGGCGACATCGAACGCGACCGCTTCCGCGGACCCGCCCTTGGCGACGATGTGCCGGGCGATCGCCTCCGCTTCGCCCAGGCGCCGATTGGCGTGCACGATCACGTGGTTGCCGGCCTCCGACAGCTTCGCGCAAATCGCCGATCCGATCGCGCCGCTGCCCCCGGTGACGAGCGCGCGTTTCATGCCGTCTCCATGAAGACGCCGAGCCGGCCATCGGCGAGCCTCACGCTCGCGGACGACACCGCGAATTCGTAGCTCGTCAGGGACTGTGCGGTTGCGATCAGTCGGGCCTCGATGCGCAGGGGATCGCGCGCTGCATCGAGCGCCTTCACGTACAGCCGGCAGCTGCGGACGCTCACGAGCAGGCCCCTTCGCGAACCCGAGAGGGACGGCGCGGCAAGCGCGCCGTGCACCGCTGCCGCTTGGCCGGCGAATTCTATCGCATGCACCGCCGAGAGGCGCCCATCTCGGCGCAACGGATTGTCCGGGAACCCATGGCGCATGGATATGCACACGATGCGCACGGCGTCGAACTCTTCGACCTCGTCGAGAAGGCACATCGTTCCCGTGTGCGGGACGAGCTTCTCGATGCCGGCCCGGTCGAGCATCATGGCGTGAACGTCATCCCGAGGTAGCAGCCGTCGACGTAGGGCAGATCCATCCTCGACGGGACGCCGCGGGCGATCGCCGCGAGCAGAGGCAAGGCGCGCGCCGCAGGGTTCCTGCGGAACGCCGTCGCGACGGCGGGATCGACGTCGTCGCCTGTCGACCCGGGGCTGCCTTCGTGTACTGCTATTTCGAGCCTGCCGAAGGAGCTCGCCGTGGAATCGTCCGGCGGCGACAGGAGCAGCGCAGCGGCGAACGCCGCGCCCGTCACGTCGAAAGCGGCGAGCGACGCTGGAAACGGCATGTCTGCGGCGACCATCAGCACCGGCTCTCTGGTCATCGCGACTTCGACAGTTGCCTCGAGGACGCCTGCCGCGAACGACCCGGCGCCCGCCGACACGGTCGTCGACCGGGCGCGCGAGCGGTTCGCGATGGTCCAGTATCCGGCAGGCGCATTGAACACGGAATTGTGGAAGAGCGTCGGCGACATCGCCGTGGCGTCGTCGACAAGCGTCTGCAG
>Ga0247829_10000751_pt1 | contig 13437 bp, 11 predicted proteins | sample 12C_Control_Day4_FD_207765 | JGI IMG/M metagenome (GOLD analysis project Ga0247829, IMG submission 207765) | Soil microbial communities from agricultural site in Penn Yan, New York, United States - 12C_Control_Day4 | ecosystem: Environmental > Terrestrial > Soil > Agricultural land | place... | reverse complement strand
CTGAGCCCGCTGCACGGGCGGATGCAGGACCTGGGCGCGGTGTTCGCGTCGAAGAACGGCTGGGAGCGCCCCGACCACCTGCGCCCGGGAATGGCCTGGCGCCGAGCGGGCGAGGATCAGCGGGCGTACGGCTGGCACCGCCCGCCGGAGCTCGACCGGGTGGCCGAGGAGCACCGGGCGTTCCGGGAGCGGGCGGGGATGATCGACATGACCTCGTTCGGCAAGATCGACGTTTCCGGGCCGGGCGCGCTGGCGCTGCTGGAGCGCGTGTCGGTCAACCGCATCGACCGGCCGCCGGGCAGCGTGATCTACACCCAGTGGGCGAACCACCGGGGCGGCATCGTGGCCGACGTCACGGTCACCCGGCTGGCGGAGGAGCGGTTCCGCGTGGTCACCGGCGCCGGCGTGGTCGACTCCGACGCGGGATGGCTACGGATGAACGCCCGCCGTGAAGGCGACGTCACGATCCGCGAGTGCAGCGAGGAGCTGGCGGTGATCGGCATCTGGGGCCCGCGCTCGCGCGACATCCTGCAGGCGGTCAGCCACGACGACGTGTCCGCCGAGGCGATCCGCTTTCGCACCGCGCGGACGATCGGCATCGGCCCGGCGAGCGTGCTGGTGCAGCGCATCACGTACGTCGGCGAGCTGGGCTTCGAGCTGTACGCAGAGCCGGGCGACGCCGTCCAGGTGTGGGACCGGCTGATGGCGGCCGGCGCACAGCACGCGGTCGCGGCCGGCGGCTACCGCGTGCTCGAGTCGCTGCGGATGGAGAAGGGCTATCGCTACATGGGCACCGACCTGACGGCCGGCGACACCCCGTACGAGGCGGGGCTCGGGTTCTGCGTCGCGCTGGACAAGGGCGACTTCAACGGCCGCGAGGCGCTGGCCGCGGCGACCGAGCCGACGCGGCGGCTGCAGACGCTGCTGGTCGGCGGCGAGGAGTACCGCTGCCTGTACGGCGGAGAGGCCGTCCACGCGGGCGGCGAGGTGGTGAGCCGCGTTCGCAGCTGTGCCTACGGCTTCACGGTCAAGGGCAACATCGCCTACGCGTACCTGCCGGCGGCCGCGGCGGCCGGCGACTACGAGGTCGAGGTGCTGGGCGAACTGGTGCCCGCGCGGCTGGTTCAGGACGTGCTCTACGACCCCTCGCACGAGCGCATCCGCGGTTAGCCATCTTCGCCCCCTGCTAGGATTGGGTGTACGGGCGAGTGTTTCGCCCCGTGAGGTTTTCGCTTTTCGCCGGTTCGTCTATCGGGTTACGGGTCAGGCTGAGCCTCTCTCGTACCGATAAGGAGACCACGTGTCCGAACCGTCGTTCCATGAGCTCGGCCTGTCCGAGCCCGTTTCCCAGGCACTCGCCAGGCGCGACATCCACGCGCCGTTCGAGATCCAGGCGCTCGTCCTGAGGGACGCCATCGCCGGCCTCGACATCCTGGCGAAGTCCCCCACCGGATCCGGCAAGACGCTGGCGTTCGCGCTGCCGATCGTCGACCGGCTGTCCGCAGATGATCCGCGGCCGTCCGCGCTGGTGCTGGTGCCGACCCGCGAGCTCGCCGTCCAGGTGACCGCCGAGTTCGCCAGCATCGCCCCGGCCCGCGGCCTGAGCGTCGCCTCGGTCTACGGCGGCGTCAGCACGCGCACGCAGTCGAAGGCCGCCAAGGCCGCCCACATCGTCGTGGCTACGCCCGGCCGCCTGACCGACATCGTCCAGCAGCGCATGATCAGCCTGGAGAAGGTCAAGATGCTCGTCCTCGACGAGGCCGACCGGATGCTCGACATGGGGTTCAAGCCGCAGGTCGACCGGATCATCCGCTGGCTACCGACCAGCCGCCAGACCATGTTCTTCTCGGCCACCCTGGACGGTGAGGTGGGCATCCTGGCCCGCGCCTACACCGACCACGCCTGCCGCCACGAGACCGAGTCGCCGACCGAGACGGTCGAGCAGGTCGACCACCGGTTCGTCCCCGTCACCGACGACGGCAAGCTGGACACCCTGGTCGACCTCCTGAAGATCGCCGACGGCCCAACGCTGGTGTTCGTCCGCACCAAGCGCGGCGCCGCACGGCTGGCACAGAAGCTCGAGCGTCGCGGCCTCCCGGCCGCCGCCATCCACGGCGACCTGACGCAGGCGCAGCGCGAGCAGGCGCTGAAGCGGTTCGACAACGGGAAGGTCGGAACGCTGGTCGCGACCGACGTCGCCGCCCGCGGCCTCGACCTGGACGGCATCACGCACGTCATCAACTACGACCCACCCGAGGACAACAAGGGCTACGTCCACCGCGTCGGCCGCACCGGCCGCGCGGGCCGCACCGGCACCGGCATCACGCTGGTCACGCAGGAGCAGCAGGCGGACGTCAGCCGCATCGCCGCCCGCCTCGAGCTGAAGGACGAGTTCGAGCAGGAGGGGATGAAGACCGCCCCGCCGCGCCTCGTCTACTCGTCGCGCCGCCGCGGCGGCCGCCGCCGCTTCTAGCTGGTCAACAGCGTCCGAGCGAGCGCCGAGCGCCAGCCTTCGAGCAGCGCTTCGCGCTCGCTCGGCGCTATCCGAGGCTCGTACCGCGCGCTCGGGCGCCACACGGCCGCGACCTCGGCGGTGTCGCGCCAGACGCCGGTGCCGAGACCTGCCAGCGCCGCCGCGCCCAGCGCCGTCATCTCGACGCCGGACGCGACCTCGACCGGCTGTCCCAGCACGTCCGCCTGGAACTGCATGAGGAACCCGTTCGCGGCCGCGCCGCCGTCGGCCCGCAGCCGCCCGACCCCGCCCGGCACCGCGGCGACCACGTCGCGGACTTGGTAGGCGATCGCCTCCAGCGCCGCCCGCACCAGGTGTGCGCGGCCGGTGCCCCGGTCGAGCCCGCACACCAGTCCGCGGGCCTGCGGATCCCAGTGCGGCGCGCCCAAGCCGGTCAGCGCCGGCACGAAGTAGACGCCGTCGTTGCCGGCCAGCGATCGCGCGAGGTCCTCCGCGTCGGCGGCCGACGCGAGCAGCCCGAGCCCGTCGCGCAGCCACTGCACGGCCGCCCCGGCGACGAACACCGAGCCCTCCAGCGCATAGCCGGCAGGCGCCGCGGCGCTGCGCAGCAGGCCGTCGGGCGGTGCCCCCGGGCGATCGCCGTCATGCACCAGCAGGAAGCTGCCCGTGCCGTAGGTGACCTTGGCGTCGCCCGGTGCGAAGCACGCCTGCCCGGCGAGCGCCGCCTGCTGGTCGCCGGCGATCCCGGCCACCGGGACGGTCGCGCCAAGCAGCGTCGCCTCGGCGACCACGCCGGTCGAGGGCACGATCCGCGGCAGCACCTCGTGGGGCACGCCGAACAGGTCGAGCAGCTCGTCGTCCCACTCCAGCGAGGCCAGGCCGCAGAGCAGCGTGCGCGAGGCGTTCGTGCGGTCGGTCAGATGCTCGGCGCCGCCGGTCAGCCGCCAGACGAGCCAGCTGTCGACCGTCCCGAACATGAGCTCGGCCGGGTCGCGGCCGGCGTGGTCGAGCAGCCAGCGCACCTTCGTGGCCGAGAAGTAGGGGCTGGGCATCAGGCCGGTGCGCTCGCGCAGCAGCTCCGCGGGCAGCGCCCGGCAGGCCTCGGCCGTGCGGCCGTCCTGCCAGACGATCGCGCGATGCACGGGCCGGCCGGTGCGGCGGTCCCACAGCACCGCGGTCTCCCGCTGGTTGGTGACGCCGATCGCCCGCAGGTCGCCAGCGCCGATCCGCGCGTTGTCAAGCGCGACCACGGCCGCCTGGAGCACGCTCTGCCAGATCTCCTCCGGATCGTGCTCGACCCAGCCCGGCTGCGGGAAGTGCTGGGCCAGCTCGGCGTAGCCGCGGCCGAGCACCTTGAGGGAGCCGTCGACGACCAGGCAGGTCGTCCCGCTCGTGCCTTGATCGATCGCCAGGATCACGAGCGGTCAAGTATCCCAGGGGGCCGGGGCCAGGGCCCCCGCCCCCGGGGAGCGTTCGGTCAGGGCACGCGCACCTTGTGCGTGGTGCGGTCGGCCGAGACGCTGAGGATGTCGATCCGGACGCCCGAGCCCGGCGTGGGCGTGCTCGACGTGGGTATCTGCGCATTCCAGTACGCCTTCGCACCGGTGTTCGTACACCAGCACCGTCCCGAGTGTACGTCTCACGATCCCTCCCCATTCGGGATCCGATTGCATCAAGACGCGGCTGATACTGCCAGGGCCGCAACCGCGGCGACCCTACGAAAAGCATCCCAAAACCGCCAGATTTTGATGCCCCTCGAACCAGGTGCGTCTTCCCCCCTTTTGAGCTATGGCGAGGGATCCGCGTCCGGCCGATGCTGAGTCAGCAGGTTCACCTGCGTCAAGCCCCGGAGGAGGTGAATCCCCTTGATCGAGTACCTGAACCGCCTGTTCACCAGCATGAGCGACGACGAGGGCCAGACCATGGCCGAGTACGCCGTCGTGCTGGGCGTCATCACCGTCGCTGTTGTCGGCGCCCTGACGCTCCTGTCTGGCACGATTTCCGACGTGATCGCCAGCGTCACCAGCGCGATGTAATCATCGGCTTCTCCGCGTGACCCCTTGTCCGGAGCGATCCGGCCGGGGGGTCGCGTGCTTTAAGACGCCGTGATCGCCGCGGCCGCCCAGTCCGGGCCGAGCCGCTCCAGCCGGTGCGTGCGGCCGAGCACCGGCAGGTACTCGCCGGTCGCAGGATCGAGTGGCAGGTTTCGCTCGATCGGGAACCACCGGTTGTGCTCGTCGATCAGCGCGTTGACGTCGTCGAAGCACCACGACCGCGCCAGCCGCCGCAGCGCCGCGGCCAGCAGCTCGCCCTCGCCGTAAGCGGTCTCGAGCTCGCGGCGCGCCGCCGTGAGTCGCCTGCGATGCGACACCGTCCGCTCCTCGATCTCCAGCGCCCGCTCCGCGAAGCGCGGGACGCCGACGAGGCCGATCAGCAGACCCTGCGAGGTCGGTGCGCTCACGCGAACACTGTACCCCCGCGCACCGGTAGGCTCCGCGCGGCGTGCGGGCTCTGATCGTCAACGAGAGCGGGGCGCAGCGTGCGGTCGGGGCGGCCGAACTCGACGAGCTCACCGACCGTGCCGCAGCGGGCCTCGCCGGCAGCGGTGTCTCTGTGGGCGACGTCGTCCTGGTGCGGCTCGGAAAGTCACTCGAGTGGCTGGTCGCAATGCGCGCCCTCTGGCGGCTGGGGGCGGTGTCCCTGCCCTGCCCCGAGCTGCTGACTGCGAGCGACCTGGCGGACCGCGTCGCGCGCTCGGGCGCCGTACGGACGCTGCTCGAGCCGGCCGACCTGCCATTCGCCGATGCGGCACCGCCGGCGCCGGCGCTCGCGGCCGACGCGCCCGCGTTCCTGCTGTTCACCTCCGGCACCGAGGGCGGGCCGAAGGGCGCGCTGCACCGGCGCGGGTACGCCGACGCGAACCGGCTGCAGACGGAGCGCTGGATGGGCGCGCGGCCGGGCGACCGGGTGTGGTGCACCGCCGCCACCGGGTGGTCGAAGTCGCTGCGCAACGCCTGGCTGGCGGCCGAGCTGGCCGGCGCGCAGACGGTGCTGCACGCGGGCCGGTTCGACGCCGCCGAGCGGCTCGAGCTGATCGGTGTGGTCGCGCCTGACGTGCTCTGCATGTCGCCGACCGAGTACCGCCGCTGCGCGGCGGCCGGCGAGTTCGACTCGGCCGATCTCTCCAGCGTGCGCGAGGCGGTGGCGGCCGGCGAGGCGCTGGATGCAGCGACCGTCGAGCGCTGGCGCGAGGTGCATGGGATCGCCGTCCGCGACGGGTACGGGCAGACCGAGACCGGTGCGGTCGCGGGCGTGCTAGCCGGCGAGCAGCCGGTACCGGGATCGCTGGGCCGGCCGCTGCCCGGTGTCGGCATCCACGTCGCCGACGGGGAGCTGTGCGTCGTCGCGTCCACGCTGCCGACGCTGTTCATCGGCTACCTGGACGATTCGGAGGCGACCGGCCGCTCGCTCCAGGACGGGATCTGGCATACCGGCGACCTCGTCCGCCAGGACGCCGATGGACGGCTCTGGTACGACGGCAGGCGCGACGACGTGATCTCGTCGTCCGGCTACCGGATCGGGCCGGGCGAGGTCGAGTCGGCCCTCCGCTCGCACCCCGCCGTGGCCGAGGCGGCCGCCGTCGGCCTGCCCGACCGCGATCGCGGGCAGATCGTCCACGCCGACGTGGTGCTGGCGCCCGGCGCCGTGCCGTCGGACGAGCTCGCCGACCGGCTGCGCACGCACGTCCGCGAGGCGACTGCGCCGTACAAGTACCCGCGGTCGCTGCGGTTCGTGGAGGAGCTGCCGCGCACCACCACCGGCAAGGTGCGGCGCGCAGCGATCCGCGCCGACCTGGCTCGCGACTGACCGATATCGGACCGGCCGTTCACCCGATCGAGCGATCCAGCATGCCGCCTTCGATGGCGACACGTTGTTGTGACGTCGAACCGCGCTCCGAGGGGGAAGCATGGACGAGAACGGATGGTCGCTCGCGCGACGGCTGCAGTCATGGCCGCCGCCGTCGTTGTCACGTGCGATAGCAGATGCAGGGTCGAGCGACGCCTCGCCGACCTTCGTCGCGCGACAGCCGATCTACGACCGCCGGCTCGACGTGTTCGGGTACGAGATGCTGTTCCGCGCCGCCGACGTGGAGACGGCCGAGTTCACCGACGACAATGCGGCCACCGCCAGCACGATCGTCACGACGATCGCCGACATCGGCCTCGAGGCTCTGGTCGGCAACCGGGTCTGCTTCGTCAACGTCACGCGCGAGTTCATCCTCAACGAGTTCGCGACGCTGCTGCCCGCCGACCGCGTGGCGCTGGAGCTGGGCCGCACTGACGCGTTCGACCTGGACGTCCGCGCGAAGCTGGTCGAGCTGCGCGAGAAGGGCTACCAGATCGTGCTCGACGACTTCGTGCTGCGCGAGGAGTCCGAGCCGCTGCTGGCCGTCGCCGACATGGTCAAGCTGGACGCGCTGTCCTTCAGCGACCAGCAGCTGAGCGACCAGGCGCACGAGCTGTCGAGCCGCGGCATCCGGCTGGTGGCCGAGAGGATCGAGAACCACGAGGCGTTCGACCGCTGCAAGGAGGCCGGGTTCGAGCTGTTCCAGGGCTACTTCTTCTGCCAGCCGAAGACCGTGACCGGCAAGGGCGTGCCCGCCGGCCGGCTGGCGCAGGTCGAGCTGGTCACCGCGCTGCAGAACCCGGACGTGGAGCTCGAGGAGCTCGACGCCGTGATCAGCCGCGACCTCGGCGTCTCCTACAGGCTGCTGCGGTTCATCAACTCGGCGTACTTCTCCCTCCCCCGCCGGGTCGACTCGGTGCACGACGCGATCGTGCTGCTCGGCTCGCGCAACGTGCGCAGCTGGGCGATGCTGCTGACGCTGGCCGAGATCGACGACCAGCCGAGCGAGCTCGTGCGGGTGGCGATGGTGCGCGCGAAGATGGCCGAGCGGATCGCCGGGGCACTGGGTACCGTGGATCCCGAGGCGGCGTTCACCGTCGGCCTGTTCTCGGTGCTCGATGCGCTGATGAGCATGCGGATGGAGGACGTGCTGTCCGAGCTGCCGCTCTCGACCGAGGTCAGCCAGGCGCTGCTGACGGGCGACGGGCTGCTCGGCGAGCTGCTGACGTGGGTGCTGACCTACGAGCGCGGCCGCTTCGAGTCGCTGGCCGGCGGGTCGCCTGCGGCGGACGTGATCCTGCGCGACGCCTATCTCGAGGCCGTTCGCTGGGCCGACGAGGCCTGCTCCGCCACCACCGCGGAGAGCTGAGCTCCGGCACCCGCACGGTGCCGGAGTCGGTACCGGAGTAAACGTGCCGTCGTTGGTGATCCGCGCGCGTTCCGTGACCGCGTCGACGGGTTCGTGACGCGTCGGATGCCCGGCCGCCGCGTGCCGGGCACCGTGCCCGGCACGGTGCCGGGCGTGGTGCCGGGGTCGGTGCCGGGCACAGTGCCAGGGCCGACGCCGGGCGCGCGCGAATCGGCACGGATCCGTGACGGGGTTGACGGAATCGGCACGGCCGGCGCCGGCGCCCGATCGGCGACGAGCGGCCCGGGTCAGCCCTGGGCGGCCGGGGCGGCGGCGGGGAGCGTGAAGCCGCCGATCTTCTCGAGCGTCGCGATCCGGTCCTCGAGCGGCGGATGCGTGTCGAACATGCCGCCCAGGCTCGAGCGCAGGCCCTTGTGGTCGCGCAGCGGCGACTCGATGTAGAGATGCGCCGTCGCCCGCGTCACGTGCTTCAGCGGCTGGTGGTCGTCGCGCAGCGTGGCCAGGGCCAGCGCCAGCCCCTCAGCGTCGCCGGTGAACTCCACGGCGGCCGCATCGGCCAGGTACTCGCGGCGGCGGGAGAGCGACATCTGCAGGAGCGACGCGCCGATCGGCGCCAGCACCGCGGCGATCAGGCCGGCGGCCACGCCGAGCGCCCCGAGGCCACCCTCGCGGCTGTCCGAGCCGCCGAAGATCGTGATCCGCATCAGCATGTCGGCGGCCAGCGCGATCGCGCCGACCAGCACCGCGGCGATGCTCATCAGCTTGACGTCGCGGTTGCGGATGTGCCCCACCTCGTGCGCGAGCACGCCCTCCAGCTCCCGGTCGTCCATCAGCGCCAGCAGCCCCGACGTGACGGCAACGTACGCGTGCTTCGGGTCGCGCCCGGCCGCGAACGCGTTCGGCGAGCTGTCGTCGATCAGGTAGAGATCCGGCGTCTGCGGAAGCCCGGCGGCGATCGCGACGTTTTCGAGCAGCCGGTAGACCCGCGGCTGATCCTGCTTCGTCACCGGCTTCGCATGGGAGACGGCGGCGATGATCCGGCCGGACGCGTAGTACGAGATCAGCCCGTAGCCGATCATGAAGATGCCGAGCACCCCGGCCAGCCCCGGGCTGTACGCGCCGCCGATGATCGCAACGAACGCCAGGATCAGCATCGCGAAGCCGAGGAACACCACCGCCGTGCGCCGCCGGTTCGCGCGGATCTGCTCCTGGAGCGTCACGGCTTCGAGAGGTCGACGGCGACCGGCGCGCGGTCGCCCTCGTCGTCGAGCTCGAAGAACTCACGCGGCCTGAACCCGAGCGCTCCCGCTATGAGGTTCGTCGGGAAGGTCTGCTGCGAGGTGTTGTACCGCTGGACGACGTTGTTGTAGTACCGTCGCGCGGCGGCGATCTTGTCCTCGGTGTCCGAGAGCTCCTCCTGGAGCGCGCGGAAGTTCTCGCTGGCCCTCAGCTCCGGGTACGCCTCGGCCACGGCGAACAGCCGGCCCAGCGCGCCGCGCATCTGCCGCTCAGCGCCGGCGGCCTCGCCGACAGACCCCGCGGACAGCATCTTCGACCGGGCCGCAGCCACGTCCTCGAACACGCCGCGCTCGTGCGTCGCGTACGCCTTGACCGTCTCGATCAGATTCGGGATCAGGTCGGCTCGCCGCTTGAGCTGGATGTCGATCGACGAGTAGCCCTGCTCCGCCTCGTTGCGCAGCCGCACCAGCCGGTTGTAGGCGAACACCAGCCACACCACCACGATGAGGACAACTGCGAGCGCGATCCAGACGACGAGCACGCTTCAAGCGTAGCGGAGCTACTCCTGGTCGTCTGCGAACAGGTCGACCGCTCCCATCCGACCCACACGTTCGATCCGCTCGAGCTCGCCGGGGTAGCTGTAGAACTCCTTCTGGACGAGCCCGCTGGCGACGTACTCGTGATCCATGTCCAGCACCACGCGGCCGGGGGCCATGCGCACCACGGTGCCCAGCGCGCCGTCCAGCGCGTCGTGCCCGGGCATCGTCCCCGGATTGCGCTTGAGCCGCACGCGATCGCCCACCTGGAGCTCGGGATCGACCTCGTGGGAGACGTCGTTACGCGTTGCGATCGGCGGGTTGTCGTACATCGCCATTGCGAAAGAAGCCTACCCGTTCGGGGGGACAAAGCTCCTCCGCCGGCGCCGATGAAATCCCATGCGAATCGCCCGGGTCGTCGCGTGTGGAGTGGCCGTGGTCGCCGCTGGGCTGATCGCGGGCGTCTCCCGCCCGGCCGCCGCCCCGCTTGCCAACGCGCCCGCCTGTCCGGTCTTCCCGGCGACCAACGTGTGGAACAAGCCCGTCGACGGGCTGCCCGTCGCCGCCAACTCGGACACGATGGTGAACGCGATCGGGCGCAACACCGGGATGCATCCCGACTTCGGCTCGTACGCCGGCTATGGCATCCCGATCACCATCGTCCCCGGCGCCCAGAAGAAGGTGAAGGTCAGCTTCACGTGGCCGCGCGAATCCAACGCCGGGCCGTATCCGATTCCGGCGAACCCCAAGATCGAGGCCGGCTCCGACCGCCACATGATCCTGGCCGACAAGGATCACTGCAGGCTCTACGAGCTGTTCGCCGCGAAGCACACGTCGAAGGGCTGGCACGCGGGCTCGGGCGCGATCTGGGACATGCGCTCCGACGCCCTGCGGCCCGACGGCTGGACGAGCGCCGACGCGGCCGGCCTGCCGATCCTGCCGGGGCTCGTCCGCGGCTCGGAGGTGAATGCGGGGGTGATCGACCACGCCCTGCGCTTCACCGTGCCGCACACATGCGCCGGCCACATCTACCCGGCCCGTCACGACGCCGGATCGGGCAGCTGCGCGGTGCTCCCGCCGATGGGCATGCGCGTGCGCCTGAAGGCGTCATTCGACCTCTCGCAGCTTTCGCCGCAGGCTCGCGTGATCGGCCAGGCGCTCAAGACCTACGGCATGATCCTGGCTGACAACGGCTCTGCCTGGTACGTCAGCGGCTACTCGAGCAGCGTCTTCGACGACGATGACCTGCGCACGCTGAACCGGATCACCGGCGACGACCTCGAGGTCGTCGACACGTCGGGCCTGGTGAACGGCTGACCGGAACCCCCCGAACGGTGGAGGCAGCCGCTCGCCGCCGGCTGCACCCTGAGACTGGGTCGACCCACGCTGACAACAGGCGGGCTGCGCAGAAACGGAGGTCTCGCCGATGACCCTGCAGTACCCCAAGGTACCCAGCGTCCAGACGCGACCGCACTTCAAGCGGCTGCTGTGGCGCGCCGGATTCTTCGGCAATCGCGCGCACCTCGACCACTACGTCCACAAGGGCCTCGGCCACGCGGTGCAGGAGCTGCTGGCGCCGTACCGGACGAACGTGCTGGTCGGCCCCACGCCGAAGGTCAACAACCAGCCGATCGCGCCGCTCGACGAGTGGGGCCACGACTGCCTGTGGTGGCTCGACCGGATGGTGCGGTCGCGCAACCAGCTGGTCGAGCGGATGACGCTCAACCTGCACGACCTGTTCGCGACGAGCAACTCCGGCGTGGGCAACACGCGCCACATGCTCCGCCAGAACCGGCTGCTCCGCAGCTACTCGCTGGGCAACTTCGCGACGCTGCTCCAGGAGATCACGCACGACCCGGCGATGCTGCTGTGGCTGAACGGCGCCGACTCGACCAGCGGCGAGCCCAACGAGAACTACGCGCGCGAGGTCATGGAGCTCTTCTGCCTGGGCAACGACCCCGGGTTGGAGGACGCGACGTACGGCCTCTGGACGAACGCGAACATGTACACGCAGACCGACATCCACGAGGCCGCCCGGGCGCTCACCGGCTGGCGCTACGACTGGAACAAGGCGGCCAACGGCACGCTCGCCGAGCGCGAGAACCCGACGTACTACTCGACGGCGAGCTGGGCCCACGATGCCGGTCAGAAGAGGATCTTCGGCCACACCGGCAACTACAACTGGCAGGACGTCTGCTCGCTGGTCATCCACCACCCGAACCACGCGCCGTACCTCTGCTACTCGCTGTGGAACTACTTCCACGCGGTGCCGCCGCCCGAGGACGCCATGCAGATGATGGTGAACAACTACAAGGCGTCGGGTCACCTGCTCGGCCCGGTGCTGGGCGTCATCCTGCGCCATCACAAGATGTGGGAGAACCTCGATGCGCCCGACCTCGTCAAGCCGCCGATCGTGTTCGTCGCCTCCGGCCTGCGGGCGCAGGACAAGTTCATCACACAGAACAGCTGGTCATGGATCCTCGAGGGGATGGGCCAGGTGCCGTTCTACCCGCCGAACGTGTCCGGGTGGAAGCAGGGTCCCGGCTTCCTCAACACGAACACGGTGCGCGCCTACTGGACGGCGGCAGACAACCTGCTCGGCTACCAGCCGCCGGATCCCGGGACGCAGACGCCCACCCAGGCCGTGACCGGCGCGATCGCCGCGCTCGGCGGCCCGTGGGTGTCCCTCGACTCGCGCACGAAGCTGCTCACCTACGCCACCACTTACGAGACCCGGCACGCGCCTCTCGACCTGCACGACCGCACCGAGCGGCAGAAGGCGCTGCAAGGGCTGCTGATGGCCGGCCCCGACGGGCTGCTGCACTGACCAGGGAGACCACATGAGCGACTGCGGCTGCAACGACTGGATGACCTCCCACCGGCGCACGATGCTGCGCCGCCAGGGCGAGCGGGTACCTCTGCCCCGGGCGGTGCTCGAGGGCGCGACGGCGGGCCTGTCGCGGCGCGACTTCCTGCGCAACGGCGCGATCGGGTTCGTCACGGTGTACGGCGCGCAGGCGCTGTCGTGGAGCAGCATCTGGGAGGCCGCCGCGGCCAGCGCCGCCACGCCCTCCACCGATCCGATCATCGTCTCGATCTTCCTGGACGGCGGCAACGACGGCCTCAACACGCTGGTGCCGATCACCGGCGCCAACTACGCGGCGTACCAGACCAAGCGCCCGCACATCAAGCTCGATCCGGCGGCCTGCCTGTCGCTGGGCGGCCCCGCCGCCAGCCCGGACTTCGCCTGGAACCCGGCGGCGACCGGCTTCAAGCAGCTGTACGACGCGGGCAAGATGGCCGTGATGCCGGCGGTCGACTACCAGCCGCCCGACCTGTCGCACTTCCACTCCCGCGCCTTCTGGCAGGCGGGCGAGCTCGATCCCGATCCGGCCACCGGCTGGCTGGGCCGGTGGATCGACCAGAACGGCGTCGCCGACAACCCGCTGCAGGCGCTGTCGGTGGACTGGTCGCTGGACGGCTCGCTGAAGAGCGACGACAACCCGGTCGCGGTGCTGACCAGCGTCGACGACGCGCAGTTCTCCCTGGGCAACGTCTGGGCCGACCCGTCGTTGATGGTCGGCACGCTCGACTCGCTGTCGCAGCGCACCGCCGCGAGCCCGGGCATGGAAGCCGCCGACCACGCCGTGGGAGGCGCCGTCTCGATCGCCAACACGCTGTCCGGGCTGCCGGACGTCACCTTGCCGCCGTCCGGCCGCGGGTACGACACGACGGACCCCAGCTGGTTCGAGCGGCGGCTCTCGATGCTGGCCTGGCTGATCTCGTCGGGCGTCGGCATCCGCGTGGCCTGCATGTCGTTCGACGACGGGTGGGACTTCCACGATTCGCAGAAGACGCGGCAGGGCGACAACCTGACCAAGCTGTCACGCGGCCTGGCCGCGTTCCAGGCCGAC
>Ga0247829_10000750_pt1 | contig 13440 bp, 7 predicted proteins | sample 12C_Control_Day4_FD_207765 | JGI IMG/M metagenome (GOLD analysis project Ga0247829, IMG submission 207765) | Soil microbial communities from agricultural site in Penn Yan, New York, United States - 12C_Control_Day4 | ecosystem: Environmental > Terrestrial > Soil > Agricultural land | place: USA... | reverse complement strand
GCGGTGGACTGCCCGCGCGGTCCTGGAGCGCCGGCCTGCCCCGGTCGGGGAGAGGCTCCTGGCGAGTCGCGTCAGGGACGTTGGGCCCTAGGTGGGCCACCTGTGGGCTGGCAGATTGGCGAGAGGAACGCAGCTGTCCATCGCCCGAGACGGCCAGCGGACGGAAACCGACGCCCGGAGGTGCGCGAAGGTGGCCAAGATCCTCATTCCGTATGCGACGACCGAGGGCCAGACAGCCAGAATCGCCGAGTACGCGGCGGACGTCGTCCACGGCCACGGTCACCAGGCGCAGGCGGTGGACATCGGGGTGTCCGGGGACACCGTTCCCGACGGGTACGACGGCGTCATCGTCGGAGCCTCCATCCACATGGGCAAACACGACAAGTCGATGAGGGACTACGTGCGAAAGCACCGGGCCGCGCTCGAGCGGCTTCCATCAGCGCTGTTCTCCGTGAGCCTCGCGGCCCACGGCGACACGGAGGAGGCGGAGAGCTACGTCGAGGAGTTCGAGCAGGAGACAGGGTGGCGGCCCCGGCACGTCGCCCTCTTCGGCGGCGCCCTGCTCTATACGCAGTACGGGTTCCTCAAACGTCATCTGATGAAGAAGATCGCCCGCGACAAGCCTGGCGACCTCGGGACCGACATCGCCCGCGACTACGTGTACACCGAATGGGACGGGGTGCGGCGGTTCGTCGAGGACTTCCTGGACGAACTGTCCCCCGGCGGCGGGGAAGAGGCATAGAGGCGGCCGATGGCACCGGGGCCGACCGTTGCAGCCGCGCGCTGCTGCTCAGCGCAGTCTCAGGTGCCCTTGAGAGGCTGAAACCGGCATACCGTCCAGCGCCCAGCAGCGCCGCACCCTCGGAGCGCCCATGGCACCTGCTCTGCGCCGCCGGCTCGTGACCGCTGCCGTCCTCATCGGGGCAGCAGGGGGTCTCACCGGCTGGCGGATCGCGGACAACCACACCGTGGACTACTCGACGGAGGACACCGTCGTCATGAGCCGCACCCCCACAGGCACGGTCCAGCTCGACACACGGCTCTACATCCCCGACGGTGTGAGCGCACAGGCGCCCGCGCCGGCCGTGGTGCTCGCGCATGGCTTCGGCGGCACCAAGGCGTCGGTCAGCGGTGCGGCGGCAGACCTCGCGGATCGCGGCTATGTCGTCCTGGCCTACACCGCACGAGGATTCGGCAGGAGCACCGGCTCCATCGGCCTCAACGCCCTGCGCGGAGAGGTCGTCGACGCCCGCAACCTCGTCAGCTGGCTCGCCCGGCGTCCGGAGGTCGTCAAGGACCGCGAAGGCGACCCCCGGGTGGGCATCGCTGGGGAGTCCTACGGTGGGGCGTTGGCGCTGATGGCCGCCGGCACGGACCGCCGGGTCGACGCGATCGTCCCGCAGATCACCTGGAACCGGCTGTCGCGCGTGTTCTTCCCGAACGGCGCAGGCGCGCCGCAGCAGGGAGGCCCGGCGTCTCCGGCAGAGAGCGACAGCTCGCCGGGCGCGTTCAAGCGTGAGTGGGCCGGGATCTTCTTCGGCATCGGCAAGGGACTCGACCTCGGCGGTGTCACCGGTCTCGGCAGCCTGGCCGGTCAGCGCCCCCAGGGCGATCCGTCCCCGGGGCCGGGGCCGGACGCTGGCGCCGCCGGCCCGGGGGCGTCGGGAGCGCCCGCCCCCTCCGGCGCCGCGACCGCCGGGGAGGCCCTCGTGTGCGGCCGCTTCGCACGCGACATCTGCCGCGTCTACACCGCGGCCGCAGCCAGCGGCACGCTCGACGCGGCCGGCCGCGCGCGGCTGGACGCCTCGAGCCCGTGGAGCGTCGCCGGCGCCATCACCGCTCCGACCTTCCTGGTCCAGGGGGAGGCGGACACGCTGTTCCCCCTGTCGGAGGCCGATGTGACCGCGCGCCAGATCCGGGGGGCAGGCACCACCGTGAAGGTCCGCTGGACCGCCGGAGGGCATGACGCGGGGGGCGTGACCGAGGACGACGCGGCGACCGGGGAACTGAGGCAGGAGATCGCCGACTGGTTCGACCACTACCTGCGCCGCGGTGGCGATACCCCAGCCGCCGACTTCGCCTTCGACCAGCGGACCGGCCTGTCGAGCAGTCGCTCGCGGGCCACGACACGCACGCTGTCGGCTCCGTCCTACCCACTGGGCGACGGGGTCGAGACGACGACCGTGCGCCTCAGCGGGCAGGGGCAGGCCATCGTCCGCCCCGCGGGGGGAGCTCCGGCCTCGTTGTCCAGCCTCCCCGGCGTGGGGTCGACGTTGGCGTCCATCGCGTTCGACCCGCCGGGCCAGGCCGCGCTGTTCTCCTCCGCCCTGCTGGACCGGTCGGTCGACATGGTGGGGAGCTCGACGGTGCGACTCACCGTCAGCGGCGCGCCGCAGGGCGCCGTCCTCTTTGCCAAGGTCTACGACGTCGCTCCGGACGGGCGGCCCGAGCTGCCCCAGGGGCAGGTCGTGCCCGTGACCGTGCCTCCTTCGGTCGGGGAGCACCGTGTCGAGGTCGTTCTCCCCGCGCTGGCCCACCGCTTCGAGACGGGCCACCGCATCGTCGTGGCCATCGCGACCACCGATCGGGCCTACGCGTCGCCCAGCTCCCAGCAGATCGTGCGGGTGGCCCTCGCCGACGCCGCGCTCACCGTGCGGCAGGTCCCCTCGCGTGCGCCCGGATCGGACACCTCGCCCTGGCTGCGGCTCGGTGTGGTTCTCGCCGTGCTGGCCGCGCTGGGCGTCGCGGCGACCTCGCTGTGGGGTCGGCTGGGCCTGCGCCGCACGATCGCCGACACCGACCAGTCCCTCGAGGACGTGCCCGTCGTCATCACCGGGCTGTCCAAGGAGTACTCCGACGGGCTCGTCGCGGTCCGATCCGCGGACCTGCGCGTCGAGCGCGACCAGGTCGTGGGGTTGCTCGGCCCGAACGGTGCCGGGAAAACCACCACCTTGCGCATGCTCATGGGCCTGATCCGGCCGACCCGGGGCAGGATCCGGGTGTTCGGGCACGAGGTCACCCCGGGCGCCCCGGTGCTGAGCCGCATGGGGTGTTTCGTCGAGGGCGTGGGCTTCCTCCCGCACCTGTCGGGCCGCGACAACCTCACGCTGTACTGGGCGTCGACGGGCCGCCCCGCCACCGACGCGGGACTGGAGGAGGTGCTGGAGATCGCCCGGCTCGGCACCGCGATCGAGCGCCCGGTCCGCACCTACAGCCAGGGCATGCGGCAGAGGCTGGCCATCGCCCAGGCGATGCTCGGCCTGCCTGAGCTGCTCGTGCTCGACGAGCCGACCAACGGGCTCGACCCCCCGCAGATCGCCGAGATGCGCGAGGTCCTGCGTGGGTATGCCGTGGCCGGCCGCTCGGTGCTGCTGTCGAGCCATCAGCTCTCCGAGGTGGAGCAGACCTGCAGCCACGTGGTGGTGATGGACCGTGGTTCGGTGATCGCGTCCGGCACGGTTGCCGAGGTCTCGGCCGCGGTACCCGAGGGCTCGCGGCACCGGCTCGAGGACGCGTTCCTGGCGATGGTGGGCACGCGGGCGGTGGAGTCGCCATGACGGCACGGACGGGGCAGCTCGTCGCGGAGGGTGCCGCCCCTGGCTTCGACCCTGGCCGCACCCTGCGGTTCTGGGTCGAGGTGAGGCGGCAGCTGCGACGGCGCCGGACCCTCGGCATCTTCGCCTTCATGCTGGCCCTCCCGCTGCTGCTCGTGCTGGCCTTTGCGGTCGGTGACGAGGCCCCGGACCGACGTGGGGTCAGCCTCATCGACGTCGCAACCAACGGCTCCCTGAACTTCGTGCTGTTCGTGCTGTTCGTCAGTACCGGCTTCCTGCTCGTCGTGGTCTTCGCGCTGTTCTTCGGCGACACGGTGGCCAGCGAGGCCGGCTGGGGGACGCTGCGCTACCTGCTCGCGATCCCGGTTCGCAGGCCACGGCTGCTCGTGAGCAAGCTCATGGTCGCGATGTTCCTCTCCGCCACGGCCCTGCTCACGCTGGTGCTCATGTCGATGGCGGTGGGTGCGCTCTTCTACGGGTGGTCGCCGGTCACGACCCCGGTCGGCTTCCAGCTGGCTCCCGGCGAGGCGCTGGCACGCATCGCCGGCATCACGGCATACCTGATCGCCAGCATGACCATGGTCGGCGCGCTCGCCTTCATGCTCTCGGTGCGCACGGACGCGCCGCTGGCGGCGGTCGGGGGCACGGTGCTCATCGTCATCGTGTCGAGCATCCTGGACCAGATCGACGCTCTCGGAGCGGTCCGCGACTGGCTGCCGACACGTCACACGATGGCGTGGGTGGGACTGCTCCAGGACCCACCCGACACCACCGACATGCTGCGTGGGGTCCTCTTCGCCCTGGGGTATGCCGCGGTGTTCCTCGTCGTCGCCTTCCACCACTTCCAGCGCAAGGACATCGTGTCCTAGCCCGCAGTACCGCGGCCCGTTGTGCCGCACGGCTCGCCCGGCGCCGCGTCGCCGTCGTGTGTCGGTCAGGCCCAGATGTCCTCCACGAGCCGCTCGGAGGACCGCAGGCCGCTGATCCAGGCGTCCGCGTCGGCCTCGCTAGCGCCCGTGCGCTCCCGGAAGATCGCCGCGAGCGAGGCCCGCACGCCGGGTGCGATCGTGGCGGCGTTGCCGCACACCAGCACCCGGGCATCACGCTGCATCAGGTCCCAGACCTCGTCCGCGCGCTCGAGCATGGCGTCCTGGACGAACCTGCGCGGGGTTCCGGGCTCGTCCGAGTAGCACCGCTCCACCCGCGCGACGCCGCTCTCCTCGAACGCCACCAGCTCCTCGGGGTAGAGCAGGTCGTTCTCCGAGTTGCGGCAGCCGAAGAAGAGCAGCGACGGGCCGATGGGCACGCCCTGGGCCTGGAGTGCGGCACGGTCCTGGAGGAACCCGCGGAACGGCGCGAGGCCAGAGCCCGCCCCCACCATGATCATCGGCGTGTGCGGGTTCTCCGGCGGCCGGAAGGGGATCGCGGGGTGCCGTACGAAGGCGAACAGGGTCCCGTTCACCGCGGTCTGCGCGACGTACGCCGAGCACACGCCGGTGTGGGTTCCGACGCCTGACCGCGCCGGTGCCCGCAGCAGCCCCACGGTCACGCTGCACGTGCTGGGGCCGGCCAGGGGAGAGGACGAGATGGAGTAGAAGCGCGGACGGAGAGGGGGCAGCAGGTCGAGGTACTCCTCGAACGGCAGGCTGCACGAAGGGAACTCGTCGAGCACATCGAGCACCGACAGGTTCCGGGAGTAGATGCGCTCGCGATAGCGCGCTGCCGACTCCTCGTCGTCTCCAGACATGGCCGCGATGGCCGCGCGCTGCTCGGGGTCTTCCGTATGCCGCGCGAGGACTGCCAGCGCCGCCCGGCTTGCGACGTCGTGCAGCTCGACGCAGCTCCCCAGCACGCCGACGAGGGGGGTCGGCTCCTCGATCGGCAGGTGCGTGTGCGCGCCACTGTTGGGGATGATGGTGACGTACTGGCCGGCGTCGAGGCCGAACCGGGCCATGACGCGGCGCACGGCGTCGAAGCTGTTGCGCGGGAGGATGCCGAGGTGGTCGCCGGGCTGGTAGGCCATCGAGGCAGGGAGCGCGATCTCGAGGTGTCGCACTGAACGCTCGGGCGCCCCGCCGGGCGAGGCGGGGATGAGCTCGCGGTTCTCGCGCACCGTGGCCGGGTGGGCCTGGTACGACAGCACCACCGGGTTGGTCACCTGTCTGTTGGTCAGCGTGATGGACAGCCTCGGCCCGCTGGTCGCAGCGGTCGCGACCTCGTCCGGCAGGTCCAGCGCCTCGGCGAGGTCGGCCCACAGGGTGCCGTGCCAGGCGCGGTAGTCCGCGTCGAAGTCGGCAGCGGCATTGCCGGCACCCCGATCGTGGATGCGGACTCCTCCGTGTCGCTCGAGCTCGGTGTCGACGAGGGTGGGCACCGCCTGGTAGGTGGATCCCCACTCGGTGTTGCCGCACCCGAAGACGGTGTAGGAGACGCCTGCCGCTGCATCAGGCGCCGCCGTGCTGATCCACGTGCAGAAAGCTGTCGCGTTGTCCGGGGGAGAGCCGTTGTAGGACGCGGTGACCACCACGGTCGCGCCGCCCACTGGCAGGTCGCCCACGTGCTCGTCGAGCGGGCCCACGGTCACGTCGAAGCCGCGCTCGGTCCCCTCCTGGGCCACCCGCGTGGCGATGGACTCCGCGGTACCGAGGTTCGAGCCGAACAGGACCGACAGCCTTGTGCCGTGGTGCGGCACCAGCAGGGCGGGCGAGGCCGACGGGCCCGCCACCGCCTGGGCCTGCTCCCTCAGGGCCTCGATCCCGCCGGTCCGCTGAATGTGCACGTCCGGCCGCTGGCGCACCCGGATTCGGAAGTCTGCGGGCTTGACCGTCAGCGTGGTCTGGGTCCTCAGCTGGTAGTCGAGGTGGTCGATGAAGTCGAAGCGCTGGACCAGCATGCCCAGCACCAGGACGGCCTCCTGGAGGGCGAACTGCCGCCCGATGCACGCCCGCTGCCCGGTGCCGAACGGCTTGTACACGCCGTCGGGCAGCGACGTGACGCGCTCCGGCGCCATGTGCTCCGGGTTGAACTCCAGCACGTCAGCCCCCCACACCGACGGGTCTCGATGGAGCGAAGGTGTCAGCACCGTGATCGGGGTGTTCGCCGGGATGGCGTAGCGGCCCCCGATGACCGTGTCCTCGAGGGGGCGCCGGGTGAAGCCGGGTGCGGTCGGCCACAGCCGCAGCGCCTCGTCGAGCACCTGGCGGAGGTACGTCAGGCGGTGCACCTGCTCGAAGGTTGGCGCCGCCGAGCTGCCCAGCACCTCGTCGACCTCGGCCCGCGCCCTCGCCAGGACGTCGGGATTCTTGAGCAGGTAGTAGATCGCGAAGGACAGCAGGCCCGAGGTCGTCTCGTGCCCGGCGATGAGGAAGGTGATGCACTGCGCCCTGATGTTGCCGTCGGGGAGACCCTCGCCAGACTGGCGGTCGACCCCGGTGAGCATCCGCCCGAGCAGGTCGGTGGTGTCCGCCGCGCCTCCTTGCGCCCGGCGCTCGGCGATAAGTCGGTCCACCAGGGCGTTCATGAACGCCTGGTCCTCCTCCACCTGACGCTGCGCGCGCACCTTCAGCCGGGTCTGGATCGGGAGCTGGCGGGCCCGCGCCTGCGACTCGGCGAGCGTGCGGACCATCGCCTCGACGAACGGGTGAGGGGTCTCCCGGTAGAAAGAGTTGAAGCGGTACCCGAACCCGCACAGCGCGATGGTGTCGAGGGTCAGCCGGGTCATGTCGGCGGGGACGTCCACGTCGTCTTCGGGGTTCAGTCGTTCCCACTTAGACATGAGCTGCTCCGCGATGTCGAGCATTCGCGGCATGTAGTCGCGCATGGCCTGGAGGCTGAAGGGAGCCATCAGGATGTTGTGGGCCCGTCGCCAGAGTGGGTCGTCCGTCTCCGATGTGAACAGCCCGTTGCCAACAGCGCCCTTGCGCAGACTGGCCAGCCCCCCGCTGACCATCTTGTCGAACCTGGCGTCATCGCAGATCTCCTCGACGAGCGCTGGCCCCGACACGATGAGGCGGGTGCCACCCGGGATGTCGAGCTTGTAGATGGGCCCGAACTCCTCGGCCATCTCGATGAAGGCCTCAATGGGGTTGTCGGCGTCGATGTCGAAGACGTTGCCGACGAGGGGCAGGCCCTTGGGGCCGGGGATCTCGTCAAGTGCGATGGTCATGCTCATGGGAAGTCTCCTGCGGGGCGAGCGCGGGTGATGTGGGGGAGGCGTGCCGCCGGGATCGCCGGTCGGCTCCGCTGGGGTTCTCGGGGTTGGGGTCTGGGTGGCCCGACGTCGACAGGGGCGAGTCCTTGCGGAAGCTGTGGGCGGTCAGGGCCAGGCTGACGGCCGCCACCCACCCGGGCAGCACCAGCAGGACGACTGGGTGGAACGTCGTGCTGACAAGGAGGAACCCAGCGGCCAGATAGCTGAGCACCGCGAGCCAGCGGGGGAGAAGCGCGCGTGACCGGAGCAGGGTTGTGGTGGCGATGATGAACATGCCGGCCGCACGGACACCGAACACGAAGACCATCCCGTACCCCACGCTGGTCAGGGCCCGCGCGACGTCGGGTGGGGGGAGCGGGGCGGAGGAGAAGACGGTGAGCAGGGCCACCGCGCCGACGGCAGCAGTGCCCGTGAAGAGAAGGCACACGAACACGATCCCGGAGCCGAGCTGGAGCCAGCGCGGCATCTCCGACGGCGCGCCGGGCATCGCCTCGATGAGCGTCCTCGTCGCGCTCATGTTCCAGAGGAAGGCGATGCCGGCGAACGGCACGATGTGCAGGCCGACCGTGACGAGCACATTGCCCCGGCCGGCCTTGTAGAAGGCGGTGTAGGTCGCATCAGGGACCTCCAAGCCAGGGGCCTGGCGGACCAGCACGAGAGCCGTGACGAACAGCGCCGCGAAGGCCAGCCCGGACATCCCGCTGAACACGGCGCTCCGGCGCAGCTGTGATCCTGGGGCGGGCGGGGCGCCCTCAGTCGGCAGCACAGCGCGGAGGGGTGTCGGTGTTCCGGTGTCCTGCCGCCGGGCAACGCATGCGACGTCCTCAACCTCCGCCGATGACCTCTGATCCACGGACGGTGGCTCGTGTGGCGCGAGAAGCCACGTTCGCGGCGCCCCTGCCTCTCTCATAGTGCACCCAACGTCGTGATCGCAGAAGGCTTGACATCGTCGGGAGGAGCCGAGAGGGCGGGGGCGGCGACCGATCGCCGTGGGAACTCGGTGACTGGCCGCTCCTGGAAGGGGCTGCGATGAGTCCTCCGCAGCCGCCGACGCCTGCCTGCTGCGCCCCAGGGAGTGGTGACTGCCGCGTCGTACGAGGGCGAATCCCCCGCCCCGGGTGAGGTGCACCAGCGCTGGGGAGCGGGACGCTGTCTCGGAGGCGCCGCCACACCTCTCGCTCGACCCTGCGACGAAAGGCACCAGGCGTGAACATGCAAGAGCAGCCCGTTGAGAGCGCCCCGGCGCAGGCGCGCGTCGGGTGGCGCCTGCTGCGGGGGCGGAAGCTGAGCTCGTGGGCTGAGATCCGGCGCATGTCAGTCAGCCTGGTCCTCAGCTGGCTGGTGCTGTCGCTGACGATCTGGGCCATGCCTGGCGTCAGCGCCGCGGCCGGGCTGGACGTGCTGCTGGCGGCGGCCATCCTGGGCGTCCTCACCGCGATCTTCCAGCCGCTGGTGACCTCGTTGGCGCTCGTGGTGGGCTGGGTGGGCGTCCTGGTGGCGAGCGTGTTCGCAGAGGCGCTCTTCTTCTATGCCGCCCTGAGCCTGACACCCGGCATCTCCGTCGACGGGTTCTGGGACGCGTTCTGGGCGTCGTGGCTGTTCTCCTTCCTCATCAGCATCGTCAACTGGCTCGTCGCCGCGGGGGACGACACGGCGTTCCTCACCCACCTGTTGAGGCAGTCGCGTCACGCCCGTGCCCAGGCCACCACAACGACGGTGCCGGGCGTGGTCTTCCTCCAGATCGACGGGCTCTCGGCGCCGCTGCTGCGCTGGGCCCTGCGCAGCGGCAACCTGCCCACTCTGAGCCGGTGGGTTCGCTCAGGAAGTCACATCCCGACCCAGTGGCAGGTCCAGCTGCCCTCAACCACCCCGGCCAGCCAGGCAGGGCTCCTGCACGGCGCCAGCGCCCAGATCCCGGCCTTCCGGTGGTACGAGAAGGACACCTCACGCCTCCTCGTAGCCAACCGCCCGAAGGACGCGCAGCTCATCCAGGGGCGACTCACGGACGGAAGGGGCCTGCTCGCCGACGGGGGCGTCAGCATCTCCAACATCTTCACGGGCGACGCCCCCACCGCGCTGCTCACCATGAGCGCCGTCACCGCGCCAGGCTCGCGCAGGGGCCCCTCACGCGGCTATGCCACGTACTTCATCAACTCCTACGGGCTGTCCCGGTCGCTCGTGCTGTCGGTGGGCGAGATCATCAAGGAGCGACACCAGGGCCGGCGCCAGCGTCGTCGTGCTGTCGAGCCGAGAATCGATCGACACGGCTCGTACGTCCTGCTGCGAGCGGTCACGAACGTGCTCCTGCGGGACCTCAATGCCGGACTGATCGTCGAGCAGATGATGTCGGGGACGCCGTCGGTGTTCTGCGACTTCACCGACTACGACGAGATCGCCCACCACGCGGGCCCGACGCGGCCCGAGTCGCTCGCCTCCCTCGAAGGCCTCGACCACCTCATCGGTGTGCTGGAGAGGGCCTCGCAGCAGGCGCCCCGCCCCTATGAGTTCGTGGTGCTCTCGGATCACGGCCAGAGTCAGGGTGCGACGTTCCGGCAGCGGCATGGGCAGAGCCTGGAGGAGCTGATCCGTGAACTCGTGTCCGGCGGTCGGGCCACGGTGACCGCTGCCACGAACCTGGCGGAGACGGCTGGCCCGGCCAACACCCTGCTCTCCCAGGTGGGCGAGCAGGGAGGTCCTACCGGCAAAGCGGTCCGGCGGATGACGCGTGGCCGGTCGGTGGACAACGAGGTGCGCCTCGAGGGCGCGACGGTGACCGCGGGCGCGCAGCGGCCGACGTCTTCCCCTGCCGGCTCCGATGCGGGAGAGATCGTGGTCATCGCGTCGGGAAACCTCGCGATGGTCTACTTCACCCGCTTCCCTGACAGGATGACCAAGGCGGAGATCGACGCGGCATACCCAGGCCTCGTCTCGTCGTTGGTCGCCCACCCGGGTATCGGCTACGTGGTGGTGCGTTCCACCGACCATGGCAACGTCGTCCTGGGTCGTGGTGGCGCGCGGTACCTCGACGAGAACCGGGTCGAGGGCCGCGACCCGCTGGCCGAGTTCGGGGAGCGGGCCGCACAGGAGGTCCGCCGGCACGCAGGGCTCGCACACGTCGGCGACCTGATCATGAACAGCCCGATCTACCCCGGGACCGACGACGTGGCCGCCTTCGAGGAGCTCGTGGGCAACCACGGGGGACTGGGGGGCTGGCAGACCCAGGCGGTGCTGGTGCACCCCTCCGCCTGGCCCATGGACGAGGAGGCACCCCTGGCCGGCGCCGACGCCGTGCACAGGCAGCTCGTGCGCTGGCTCCACCTCCTCGGCCACCGCTCCGGCATGGCGCAGTCCCCGGCGCGGGAAGCCCCGGCCCATCCAGTGGGCTCGACGGCCGCCACCCCCGCGCGAGAGCACGCAGGGCCATCGGACCAGCCCGATGCCCCTGCGTGACAGCCGGTCGCACGTGTTGGGGCCCACGGCGTCGTCCAGATCAATGGGCCCCCGTCCAGGTCAGCGGTGCCGTCGTCTGGTCAGCGTGGCCGTCGGCTAGACAGGGGTGCCGTCACGGCCCCTTCCCACTGCCGCCATCTCCGCCTGCACGGCTCTGTAGATGTTGCCGTGGATCATGTCCGCGCCGATGCGCTCGATGACGCCGTCTCTGTCCAGGGTTGCCCGAACCGCGGGCTTGAGCCGGGCAAGACGCAGGGTGACTGCGGACTCGTCGGCAAGGTCCGCGATGTCCGCCATCTTGGCTGAACCCTGGGAGTCGACGAAGTTGATCCCCTCGCAGTCGAGCACGATCCCGGTCAGGTCCGGCGTTGAGTGGATGACATGGCGCAGACGATCTTCGAGCGCGTCCGCGGTGGCGAAGAAGAGGCCGCCGTCGAGGCGGATCACCGCCACACCCGGGAACACCTCGTCGCCGGGGTGCTCATCGAGCTCACGGAAGACCTGGGTGCCCGCCTCACGACCGAGAGACGGTATGTCCGGGTGGGTCGCCACGGAGACGAGCCAGATGAGCGAGAGCCCGATCCCGATGACCACACCAGCGAGAACGCCGAAGACGAGGGTGCCGAGGATCGCCGCGACCGCGATCCAGAAGTCGAACCTCTGCACGCGGGCCAGCCGACGCATCTCGGGCACGTTCATCATGCCCATGACAACGGCTTCGATGATCAGCGCCGCCAGCACCGGTTTGGGCAGGTTCGAGAAGAGCGGCGCCAAGACGAGAAGGGTGAGCAGGACGGTGACGCCCGACGTGAGGGAGGCCAGGCCGGTCTTGGCCCCGGAGTGGTCGTTGAGCGAGCTCGCCGACAGGCTCGTCGAGACGGGCATCCCCTGGAACACGCCGGAGCCCGTGTTGGCCAGGGCCTGGGCCACCGACTCCTGGTTGATGTCGATCTGGTAGTGGTGCCTGGCCGCGAACGCCCGTGCATCCCCAGCGGTCTGGGAGAAGCCGATCAGGAGCAGCGCGACCGCCGCGAGCGCAACGGTGCTCACGTTGTCCCACATCAGCTGGCCGTCTGGGATCTCCAGCGACGGCAGTCCTCTGGGCACGTCACCAACGAGCGCCACTCCCTTGGCGCCGAGGTCGAACAGCCAGGCTGCCAGCAGTCCGCCGACGACCAGGACCAGGGCACCGGGGATTCTGGGCGCGACCGCCCTCAGCCCGAAGACGACCACCAAAGCGATGACGCCCACGATCACGGTTGTCTGCTGGGTCTCGCCCAGGGTGCCCAGCCAGGACCACAGCTCCTGGATCGGGTTGGAGCCGGTCACGTCGGTTCCGGTGAGCTTCGGGAGCTCCCCGATGACGACGTCGATCGCCGCGCCGAAGAGGAATCCGGTGATCACGGCTCGCGAGAGGAACTGCGCGATCCAGCCCATCTTGAGAACGGCCAGTAAGAGGAACAGGACCCCCGAAGCGAGCGTGATCCCGGCGACGAACGCCGCGACATCCGGTTCGCTGGTGATGCCGGCCGCGAGCACGGCACTTGCCGCAACGGCCGCCAGGCCGGAGCTGGGCCCCATCGAGATCTGCCGGGAGGTGCCGAAGACCGCGTACAGGATCGCGCCGGCAGCTGCGGCATACAGGCCGTTCTGCAGCGGGATTCCCGCGATGCCGGCGTACCCCAGGTTCTTCGGGACGATCAAGGCTGCCACGGTGACCCCGGCGACCAGGTCGCTCCGCAACCACGCGCGGTCGTACGAGCGCAGCTGGCCGGCCAGGGGTACCAGAGTCGGGCTCCTCCGGTGTGACGTCCCGACCCTCCCGGGTTCGTGGTCAGCGGACACAGGAGTCACCAGCCGGGCGGGGCAGTCCCCGGACCATCAAGACGATCGGCGCGGTCAGGTCGGCCCGCTCACGGCTGCCGGAGAGAGTCCCCCAGATGACGTTGCTGGCGGTGACATGGACCTTGGCTGACACAAACACATCTCACCTCGAAGGGTCTCCTGCCGAGTACGTCGTGGTCATGATCCACTGATCGACCGACAGCGTTCGTCATCCCGGGTGGATGACCGACCGGGCTGCCACGGTTCTCGGGCCGACATCGCCTGTTGCGCAGCATCGCTAGTGCGGGGCGTGGTGGTCGCCGCCACCTCGCACGACGTCTGACCGGGCCGCAGCGCCCTCCGTCAGTGCGTCAGCCGACGGGCCCCAGGCGGATGGCGACC
>Ga0247829_10000749_pt1 | contig 13448 bp, 11 predicted proteins | sample 12C_Control_Day4_FD_207765 | JGI IMG/M metagenome (GOLD analysis project Ga0247829, IMG submission 207765) | Soil microbial communities from agricultural site in Penn Yan, New York, United States - 12C_Control_Day4 | ecosystem: Environmental > Terrestrial > Soil > Agricultural land | place... | reverse complement strand
CGGTTCGGGTCGTTGCGGCGGGGAGACGCTGTGATGACTGCCGCCCTGGAAAGCGACCGGATGGACGCGCGCATGGCCCCGCCGCAGCAGGAGTCGGTCGGCGAGGTCCACGTCTACTCGCTGCCGGGACGCTGGACCCTCCAGCCCGGCACCACGAGCCTGATCCCGCTGTTCGAGCCCGCGTCCGCCGCGGTCACCCGCGAGTACGCGGTGCGCCGTCCCCAGTTCTACTACCTGATTGAGCGCGAGCCGGAAGACCCGCAGCCCGTGCCGGTGTCGGTGGACTACACGCTCGACCGCCGGCGCGGAACCCCGTTCGGCGACCGGCCGGTACCAGGCGGCACGGTCCGGATCTTCGACCGCGACCGGGACGGGCGGGTCCAGCTCGTCGGGGAAGCCGGGGTCGAGCACACTCCCGCGGGGCAGGATCTGGAGCTCAAGGCGGGCAACGCATTCGACCTGACCGCCCGCCGCAAGCAGACCGAGTTCACCACCCAGCGCGACAGCAGCGCGGCCGGGGTCCGCATCCGTGCCACTGCGGCATACGAGGTGGCGCTGACCAACGCGCGCGACTCCGCGGTGACCGTGTCGGTCTACGAGCAGCGGGGGGGCGAGTGGTCGGTGACGGCCAGCGCGGTGCCCGCGGAGAAGGTGTCGGCCACCACCACCCGTTTCCGGGTGCCGCTCCCGGCCCGGGGCAGCGCGACGCTCACCTATCGCATCCGGGCGGTGTGGTGAGCGACACGACCATCGTCCACTGTTCGGACCTGCATTTCGGCGGGCAGGCCGATCTCCCGCAGGTGGAAGCGCTGGAGCGGTTCGTCCCCACGCTCGAGGCCGATGCCATCGTCGTTTCCGGCGATCTCACCCAGCGCGCGCGCCATGGCGAGTTCCAGCGGGCGCAGGTGTTCGTGCGGCACATGCAGGAGGCGGCGCCTACGCTGGTGGTCCCCGGCAACCATGACATCGAGTGGTGGAAGACTCCGCTCAACCTTCGCGGCAAGGCGGTGAAGTACGCCAAGTACCGGCAGTACTTCGGGGAACTCACGCCGGTGCTCCAAGTGCCGGGCGCCATCATCGCCGGCGCGCTGAGTGCGTACGGCGTGGTATTGGGCTCCCTCACCTGGAACGTGAACGACGTGTCAGTGAAGGGACATCTGCCCCGCGCCGAGACCGAACGGGTCAAGCGGCTGTTCGCGCCGGCCACGTCGGGGTTGGCCCGGGTGCTCGTGATCCACCACAACGTGCTGCCCGGAGCCCTCTCGCGGCGCATGGGGCTGGTCCGCTGGCGCTCCGCGCACCGGCGGCTGCTCGACACCGGGGCCGACGTGGTACTCTGCGGGCACGACCATCACGAAGGCGCCGGCCAGGTCGACGGTCGTCTGACCGTGAGCACGTCCGGGACCCACAGCTTCCGGTCTCGCGGCGGCCGGCCGTCGGTGTTCAATCTCGTCCGCATCGAGCCGGAAGTGGTACACGTCCAGCATTACCGGTGGGACGCCGCCGACGGCAGCTTCACTCCCTCCGACCGGTTCAGCTTCGCCCGGCACCTGACGCCGGAACCCGTGGTTTCCGCCGTGGACGGGGTGGAGGCATGAGCACCGCCTCGCTCCGGGCTCCGCCGGACCAGCTCCTCGCGCTTCGGCTCACGCGCCTCGGGTTGCGGGGCGTGGCCAGCGTGCGGAGCCACGCCAACCGGACCGTGATGGTGAGCCTCACCGCCCGGCGGGTCCTGCGGGTGCACCGGGGATACGCGTTCGCGCCGGACCGGGTGCTCGCGGCCATCGTCGGCTTCCTGAATCCCCGCCGCAGTCGGGTGGAGCGCCGCGCCTACCAGCAGGTCTTCCTCGCCTTTCCGGTGGAGCTGTATGTCCCCCGCTCCGGGCCGGTACGTCCGGCCGAGCGGCCCCGCCCCGGTGATCTCGCGCTCCTGCACCGGCTGTACGAGGTGCATGGCCGTCTCAACGCCGAACATTTCGGCGGCGCGCTGGGCGAGATCCCGATCCGGCTCTCCGGCCGGATGCGGGTGCGTCTCGGCGAGGTCAGCGTCGATCTCCGCACCGGACGGCCGATCGAGATCGCCATGAGTCGCCTCCACGCCGCCCGCCATTCCTGGAACGAAGTGGAGCACACAATGCTGCACGAGATGGTGCACCAATGGCAGGCCGAAACCGGGCTTTCGGTGGACCATGGTCCGACGTTCCGCGCCAAGGCACGTGAGGTGGGCGTGCTGCCGGCCGCGCGCCGCCCGGTGGCGGCCGGTCAGACGGGCGGACGCGTGCGCGGGCGGAAGCTGAGCCCGGCAGCCGCGCGAAAGGCCGGCTCGCCATGACCGGAGCCCTGGCCGACCGGTTTGCCGGAGTGGATTTCATGGGCCTCGATACGCTCCTGTCGGAGGAGGAGCGTGCGGTGCGGGACACGGTCCGGATTTGGGTGGACGAGCACCTGATGCCGGTGATCGGCCGGGCCTACGTGGAGGGGCGCTTTCCCAGGCAGCTCATTCCGGGGATGGCCGAGCTCGGGCTGTTCGGGGCCAACCTGCCAGAGGAGTACGGCTGCGCGGGACTCAACAACGTCGCCTACGGGCTCATCATGCAGGAGCTCGAGCGGGGCGACAGCGGGATTCGCTCGTTCGCGTCGGTGCAGGGCGCGCTGGTGATGTATCCGATCCATGCCTTCGGGTCCGAGGACCAGAAGCGGCGCTGGCTGCCGCGGCTCGCGACGGGAGCCGAGATCGGCTGCTTCGGGCTCACCGAACCAGATTTCGGGTCCAACCCCGCCGGCATGCTCACCACCGCCCGGCAGACCGCGGACGGCTGGGTGCTCAACGGCACCAAGATGTGGATTACCAACGGGTCGCAAGCCAGCGTCGCGATCGTGTGGGCCAAGACCGGTGCCATGGACGACACCCGGGCGATCCGCGGGTTCATCGTCCCGACGAGCACGCCGGGGTACACGGCCAAGGACCAGGAGGGGAAGCTCTCGCTCCGGGCCTCGGACACCAGCGAGATCCATCTGGAAGACGTCCGCTTGCCGGCCGACGCCGTCCTGCCGCAGTCGGGCGGCCTCAAGAGTCCCCTGAAGTGCCTCAGCCAGGCGCGTTTCGGTATCGCCTGGGGCGCGGTGGGCGCGGCGATGGCGTGCTACGATGAGGCGCTCCGCTACGCCCGCCAGCGGGTCATGTTCGCGCGTCCCATCGCGGGAACCCAGATCCAGCAGGTACGCCTGGTGGACATGCTCACCGAGATCACCAAGGCCCAGCTTCTGGCCCTGCAGCTCGGCCGGCTCAAGGATGCGGAGACGGTGACTCCCGAACAGATATCACTCGCCAAGCGGAACAACGTGAACATGGCCACCGAATGCGCCCGGGAATCACGCCGGCTCCTCGGAGCCAACGGCATTCTGGTGGAGTATCATTCGATGCGGCACCTTGCCAACCTCGAATCGGTCTACACCTACGAGGGCACCCACGACATGCACTCGTTGATCGTGGGGCAGGCCATCACTGGTCTGAGCGCGTTCTGAACCCCGATCGTGGGAAGCGCGACCTTGCCCGGTTCCGGCGCCAGTTGTGTGACGTCCGAGCGGCAGCCGCGTATCTAGTCTGATGTCCTCCCTGAACACCCTGCGGCGAAACACCGGCTCGGCCCCGGCGCTGGATGCGCAGGCACGCGAGTGTTGCCGTCGCTGGTACGAAGAACACGGCGAGGCGGTCTACAACTACGTCCGGTTCCAGGTGGCCGAGCCTGATGCCGCCGAGGACATCGTCGCCGACACCTTCCTGCGGGCGCTCCGGGCCGCCGGCCGCTCGACGACTCTCGCGGTGCCCGGCCGTGGCTCCTGGCGATCGCCCGTAACCTGGTGCACGACCACCGGCGTCGGGTTCAGGTGCGCCAGTTCGTGCCGCTCGGCACCTTGGGCGACTTGGTCGAGGACGGCCCCTCGCCCGAGGAGCGATTGCTCCGCAAGGAGGAGGTGGGCCGGCTGCTCGACGCGCTCGACGGTCTGGGCCAGGACGACCGCGAGATCGTCAGCCTCCGCTACGGCAGCGGGCTCGGCGGCCGCGAAGTCGCGGAGATGCTCGGCATCAGCGAGGCAAACCTGCGGGCCCGTCTCTGGTGCGCACTCCGAAGCAGCCGATCTCATCACCATCCGGCATTGCTGCGTCGACTTCGACGGGGGCGGCCCGGACGACGACGGACTGCTCGTCGTAGGGGTTGCGCCCGACCGGGTAATGATGGCAGCGCTCTACGAAGAGACCCCGGGCCGCGCGCGGTCCGGCTGGCTACTTCGCTGAGTCCCATCCCTGCAGCGATTCGAGCTTCCATGGAGTCGTACGTGAAACGTCTCAGCCCGTGGGTACTCTTGCCTTTCCTCGTGGTCCGGCCCCTTGCGGCGCAGACGCCCGATTCCACCCGGCGCGACAGCGTCCGGACGCTGGAGCCGATCGAGGTGGTCGGCTCGATCCAGCCCAGCGCCGGGCCCACCGTGGGCTCGGGGGTGCCGGCGCGGGTGACCATCATCGGAGAGGAGGCGGCCGACGCTTACGAGCCGCGCATCCTCTCGGACGTGTTGTCGCAACAGCCCGGGATATCGCTCTACGACGACCTCGGTTCGCCCTACAAGCTGAACGTGAGCACCCGCGGGTTCTACGCCTCGCCGGTGGTGGGGCTGCCGCAGGGCGTGTCGGTCTTCCTCGACGGAGTCCGCCAGAATGAGCCCGATGCCGCGCAGGTGAACTTCGATCTGCTCCCGATGCAGTACGTCCGGCGCATCGAGCTCCTGTCAGGAACGGCGTCGCTCACCGGCCGCAATACCCTGGGCGGGGCCATCAATCTGGTCACCGCACGGGGCCGGGGGCCGATCGGCGGCGAGCTGGAAGTACAGGGCGGATCGTTCGACACCTTCAACGGGAATGGCTCGGTCAGCGGGATCACCCGAGGCGGCATCGACTACTACGTCGGCGGGGGGTACAACCGGGAGAACGGCTGGCGGCAGGGTACCGGTGCCGAACAGTACAACGGCTTCTTCAACACCGGGCGGCTGGCCGACACCTGGGGCATCAGTCTGCAGGGCTTCGGTGCGAAGTCCTACGCGGAGCCCGCGGGCTCACTGCCCGAGAGCGTGTTCGACGTGAAGCCCGACTCCAACCTGACGACCGGCGATTTTGACGACATCGACCTGATGCAGCTCGCGGTCACCGGCTACCGGCAGCTCGGCACCGGCCGGGGATCGTTCCGGCTCTATGGCCGGCGCAGTACCGCTGAGCGTTTCGCGGTCAATCAGGGCGGCGATCCCGACGCGCTGGGCACCAGCCGGAACAAGACGTTGGGCGGGGGGCTCGACTACCGATTTGCGAAGGTACTGGGCGCAGTCATTCTCGGCGTGAGGCTGGGCGCTGACGGCTCGGTGAACGACAGCCGGATCGAGCTGTTCGAGGACAACGCCAAGTTCGGCGGCGGGCAGGATCGGACCACGCTGGTGGAGAGCGGGTCGTGGGACGCGGCGGCATTTGCCACCGCGGATGTCACGGTCGGCCGGGTGACGCTGTCGGCCGGGGCCCGGCTGGACCACGTGCGCATCCCGTTCAACAACCGGTTGGATCCCAGTGCCGACACCGTGAGCAACTATACCCGGGTCAATCCCAAGGGGGGGCTCGGCGTGGATCTCGGCCGGGGGTTCAGCGCCTACGGCTCGGTGGGCCAGAACTTCCGCGCGCCGGCGCTGATCGAGCTGGCCTGTGCGGATCCCGACCGGCCCTGCGTGCTCCCCTTCGCGCTGGGTGACGATCCACCGCTCGATCCCATCATCGCGACCACGTATGAGGTGGGGGCGACCTGGGCCCGCGGCGCGGCCCTGCTCACGGCGTCCGCGTATCGCACCGACGTGAAGAACGACGTGTTCCTCTTCCCCAACGAGAACGAGATCACCGGTTCAACAATCGAGGGGTTCTTCGACAACCTCGACCGGACCCGCCGGGAGGGCGTCGAGCTGGGTGCGAGTCTTGGATTCAGCGGGGGGCACTCGGTCTACGCGAATTACGCCTGGACCCGTGCCACGTTCGAGAGCGCGGCCGAGATCTTCAGCATCCGGGAGGAGTCCGGAGGCGAGAACGCGGTGGAGCCCGGGGACCGGCTCCCGCTGGTGCCGGAACACCAGGTAAAGCTCGGGGGCAGCCTGCAGCTCACCGCCCGGATCCAGGTTGGCGTGGACGCGCGTTACGTGGGCGAGCAATGGCTCCGGGGAGACGAAGCGAACGAGACCGAGCCACTGCAAGGATGGTTCGCGGCCGATGCGCGGGTGACCTGGACGGCCGGGCCCTGGGAAGTCAGCGGGCTGGTGACCAATCTGCTCAACGAGCACTACGCGAACTTCGGCACCTTCAACGTCAACCAGGGGAATCCCGCCGGGCCCACGCTGGAGCGCTTCCTGACTCCGGGACAGGCCCGCGCGTTCCGTCTGGTGATCCGGCGCAACTTCGGCGCGCGCGGGGCGGAGGAGCGCGGACCGGACCTCGACTGAGCGGCGCCCCCCCGCTAGCTTTGCGCCGCGGCGGACCAGGCCGCCGGTTCACGCCAGGAGCGGGGTACCACGTTGAAGATCGCTGTCTGCCTCAAGCGGGTGCCGGATACGGTTGCCAAGATCGTTCCGGGCCCCGATCGCAAGTCGATCGACGAAACCGGCATCAAGTTCGTCCTCAATCCCTACGACGAGTTCGCGGTGGAAGAGGCGCTCGCCCGGAAGGAGAAGGCGGGCGCGGGCGAGACGGTGGCGTACGCCGTCGGGACCGATGCGTCGCAGGAGACCCTGCGCACCGCGCTCGCGATGGGCATCGACCGCGCCGTGCTGCTCCAGTCCCCCGGCTCGGCCGACGGCTTCGAGATCGCCAAGGCGCTCGCGGGCGAGCTCGCGAACGGCGGTTACGACCTGATTCTGTTCGGCAAGATGGCGGTGGACGACTACAACCAGCAGGTCGGTCCGATGGTGGCCGAGCTGCTGGCGCTTCCCTGCGTCACCTCGGTCGCACATCTCAGTATCACGGATGGCGCAGTCGAAGCGGAGCGGGAGATCGAGGGTGGCGTCGAGGTCGTCGAGTGCCGGCTCCCGGCCGTGATCACCTGCGAGAAGGGGCTCAACAACCCGCGGCTGCCGGCCCTCAAGGGGATCATGGCCGCCAAGAAGAAACCGCTCGAGACCAAGCCCACCGCGATCGGTGCCGGGACGATCGAAGTGCTCGGGCTCGAGCTGCCCAAGGAGCGCCAGGCGGGCCGGATCGTGGGCGAGGGCGCCGACGCCGTGCCCGAGCTGATCCGCCTGCTCCGCACCGAAGCGAAGGTGCTCTAGCATGGCGACCTCGATCCTGGCGGTCACCGAGTCTCGGGACGGCGCGCTCCGCAAGGCCTCGCACGAGGCGGTGGCTGCGGCACGCCGGCTTGCCGGCGGGCTCGGCGGAGGGGTGGACGCGATCGTCTTCGGCGACTCGGCACCCGCCGGGAGCGAGCAGCTCGCCGCCGACCGGGTGCTGGCCGCCGTGCATCCGGATTTCGTGCGCTACAGCCCGGACGGCTTCGCGGCCACACTCGCCTCGATTGCGAAGAACTATGGTGCGGTGGTGTTCTCGGCGACGGCCACCGGCAAGGACCTCGCGCCGCGGGTGGCGGCGCGGCTCGGTGTCGGCTGTGCTACCGACGTCGTAGGCCTCGCCGTCGAGGGTGGCGCCGTCGTGGTCACGCGGCCGGTCTATGCCGGCAAAGTGCTGCAGCGCGCGAAGCTCACTGGAACTCCACCTGTCGTCTCGGTCCGGCCGAACACCTTTCAGGCGGACGCGCGAGCAGGTCAGGCCACCCCCACCGAGACGGTCGCCGTTCCCCAGTTCGACGCCCGGGTGCGGGTCAGAGAAGTGAAGGCGCCCGACCAGGCCGTGCTCGACGTCTCCGAGGCGCCGGTGGTGGTTTCCGGCGGGCGCGGGCTCAAGGAACCGGCCAACTTCAAGCTGTTGGAGGACCTCGCCGAGGCGTTGGGGAGCACCGCGGTGGGGGCAAGCCGGGCGGTGGTGGACGCGGGCTGGCGGGACCACGCCGCGCAGGTGGGGCAGACCGGCAAGACAGTGAGTCCATCACTCTACATCGCCGTGGGGATCTCGGGTGCCATTCAGCATCTGGCCGGAATGCGTACGGCCAAGACGATCGTCGCGATCAACCGTGACAAGGACGCGCCGATCTTCAAGGTGGCCGACTACGGGATCGTGGGGGACCTGTTCGAGGTTGTGCCGCGGTTGACGGAGGAGATCCGGAAAGTGAGGAGTGAGCGGTGAGCGGCAGCGGACTCCCAGTGGTTATCGGAGCCGCCCGCCTACCGATCATCGTTTACCGCTCACCAACGCCTGGATCCGCCGCATCCCCTCGGCTACCTGCGCCTCCTCGGCACCGAAACTGAACCGTACGTAACTCTTGAAGCGGGAGGGGCGTCCGCTCCGCCGCTTGCCCGGATTCACGTCGAAGAACTCCCCCGGCACGCAGATCACCCGGCTTTCGAGCAGAGCGCGAAAGAGCGACATGCCGTCGTTGAGGCCGGCCGGCAGCCGGGAGACGTCGGCCCAGCAGTAGAAGGTGCCCTGCGGGTCGAGATCGAACCGCATGCCCGCCGCCTTCAATCCCTCCAGCAATAACGCGCGTTTCCGGCCGAAGCTCCGGCGGATCGCAGCCGTCTCGGTGCACGCCACCTCCGGCGATACCAGTGGCACCGCCGCGCGCTGCAGCGGCTTGCTGCCGCCGCCATCGAGGAACGAGCCGCTGCTCGAGACCGCCTCGATGACGGTCTCCGGTCCGACGATCCAGGTGCAACGCCAGCCGGGGTAGCGCCAATTCTTGGTGAAGCCGTCGAACAGCACCACCGGATCGGTGTTCACGTCCTCGACATAGCGCGCCGCAGAGACGATCTCGTCGCCCTCATCGCTCCAGATGTAATGGGAGTAGAACTCGTCGATCAGGAGCGAGCACTGGAGCTCACGGGCGGTGGCGACCCAGGCCTCGAGCTCCGCACCCGCGATCACGCGACCGGTGGGGTTGCATGGGTTCGATAGCAGGACCGCCGAAAGACCGCGGCCGGTGATCTCCCGCCGAAGCTCCTCGGTCTCGAAGCGGTAACCGCGGGCCGGATCGAGCAGGATCGGGATGGCCGTGAAGAGCTTGAAGATGTCGAGCAGCTCCTCGTACGCGGTGTAGTCCGGTAGGAAGTGGCCGAGGTTGATGTGGCCCAGCGCCGCGACCGCGCGGGTGAGCGACATGCGGCCGCCGCCCGAAATGCACACGTTCCGCTCGGTGTATTGCGACAGCTTCCCTTGCCGGAAGAGGTGATTGTACAGCTCCGCCACGGCGCGCCGGAGCTCCCAGATGCCCGGGACGGGCGCGTACTCCTGATCATCGGGAGCGATTGGCACTTCATGGACCCGAGGAGGCGACCCAGGGAGCGGGCCGGTTTCCGGCATGCCCTGGCCCAGGTTGCACCAGTCGGGATGGCCGAGTCGGAAACCGCGCCTGGCGGCTTCCGCCATAACGTAGATGACACCGGTGAACGGAACCGGCCGGAATCCGGGGATCTTCGCGGAAGACATGCGGCTAAGGTAACCGGCCCGCGGGACCCGGGTCAGCCCGAACGACGCGCCGCCGCACCCGTTGCGCGTACCCGGCGTACGAGGGGAAGCGCGCCCGGAGCCAGCGTTCCTCCACACCCGCTTTGGCCTCGAAGAAGCATGCGAGCACCACGCCGATCGCGAGTGCCAGCGTCCAGTTGCTCCAGGCCAGCGTCCAGCCGGCCGACGCGACGACGATGCCGGTGTAGATCGGATGCCGAACGAGGCCGTATGGGCCGGACTCCACCAGCGAAGCGTCCGGGAGCGGCTCGGGCTCGGGAGTGAGGGCCGCGCCGAGCGTGAGCGCACCCCATGCCGCAAAGGCGAAACCGAGCAGGCAGGCGACGATCCCCGCCACGCGAGCGGGCCAGGGATCGATGCGGTTGAGCACCGGGTCCAGGGGACCCAGACTGCCGTAACGCGGAAGCAGCGGGCCACTCGCGGCCAACAGCAGCAGCAGGGCAAACTGCGCCTGCACCCAACGGTCGCGCACCGCCTTCGCGAGATTCATGCAGATATATATTCCGCCCGTGACCATCATCCCATCCCGTCATCAGCGAGAGCTCCCGCTCGACCGGCTGATCCGCCGCGACCCGCCCGGTGCCGAAGCGATCGAGATGGATGTCATCATCATCGGCGGGGGACCGGCCGGTCTCGCCTGCGCCATCGAGCTCGCCCGGCTGGGCAAACAGGAGGGCGGCCCCGGCGAGATCCAGATCGGTGTCCTGGAGAAGGCCGGTGCCCTCGGCGAGCACAGCATGTCGGGGGCGGTGGTCAATCCGCGCCCGTTCCGCGAGCTCTTCCCCGATCTCACCGCCGACCAGCTTCCATTTCGCCAGCCGGTGAGCAGTGAGGCGGTCTACCTCCTCACCGAAGGCAAGTCGCTCCGTATCCCCACGCCACCCACAATGCACAACACCGGGTTCCATACCGCGTCGCTGTGCGAGATCGTGCGGTGGCTGGGCGAACGCGCCGAAGAGCTGGGGGTGAACCTGTTTCCGGGGTTCCCGGTGGACTCGCTGCTGGTGGATGGCGACGCGGTGCGCGGCGTGCGTACCACCCCTTCCGGACTCGACCGGAACGGCGAACCGGGGAGCGGCTACGCCGAACCGACCGAGCTTACCGCCCGAGCCACAGTGCTGGCCGAAGGAACCCGGGGCCTGCTCACCCAGGGCTGGCTCCAGTGGCAGCGGGTCGGGTCGCCCAACCCGCAGATCTTCGCGCTGGGCGTGAAGGAAGTCTGGGAAGTGAAGCGTCCGCTCGACCGCGTGATCCACACGCTCGGCTGGCCGCTCCCGACCGACGCCTTCGGCGGCAGTTTCATGTATCCGCTCGGGCCGAATCAGGTGACGCTCGGCCTCGTGGTGGGGCTCGACTACCACGACGCGACGCTCGACGTGCACGAGCTGCTCCAGCGGATGAAGCTGCATCCGCTCTTTCGCCCGGTGCTCAAGGGTGGCCACCTGCTCGAGTGGGGTGCCAAGACCATTCCCGAGGGCGGATGGTACGCGCTGCCGGAGCGGATGCACGGCGACGGCATCCTGCTGGCAGGCGACGCGGCCGGGCTCGTGGACGTGCCATCGCTCAAGGGGATTCACTACGCGATGCAATCGGGAATCTTCGCCGCGCGCACCCTCGCCGCCGTGCTCGGCGGCGGCTCCGGGACCGTGCCCGGCGCCGCCCTGGCTGGATACGACCGGCTCGTCCGCGAGAGCTACATCGCCGACGACATGCGCCGTACCCGCAACATGCGGCTCGCGTTCAAGCACGGGCTCTACGCCGGCGGCATGAAGGCGGCCCTGATGACCGTGACCGGCGGCCGGTTCCCCGGCGGCCGGATCGACATGCCTGCCGATGCCGAGAGCCCGCGCCGGGGTGGCAGCGACGGCGGCTTCAGACCCGACGGCACGCTCACATTCAGCAAGGTGGATGCAGTCTTCAAGGCGGGAAACGCCACCCGTGACAGCATCCCCCCGCATCTGCTCGTCGGCCGGGACGTGACACCGGAGGTTGCGGACTTCTACGCGCACCTCTGCCCCGCGGGGGTCTACGAGCGGGTCGGCGACGAGCTCCGCATCAACGCCCCGAACTGTGTGGACTGCAAGGCCACCGACGTGCTCGGTCCCCGCTGGACTCCGAGGGAGGGCGGTAGCGGGCCCAAGTATCGGTTACTGTAACCGACCGGTGGGATCCGTCCGCCCTCTCCCATTCTGCTGCAACTCCCTGCACGCCACCCTGTCTCCCGGCGGCCCCGACATTGCTCCATCGCCTCTCTCACGGAGGTGCGCCGATGGACACCCGATCCGGCCCTCGCAGAGGGCCAGACGCCGCTGCCGTTCGCGGCGGCAATCCCTTGCATCTGAGCCGAGCGGCCAAACTGGCTGCGGGCGCGGTTTCCACCGCGGCCGCCGCGGCGTCCATCCTGTCCACCGCCAACTCGTTCAATGAGCGGCAGGCGCCGGCGCTCGCGCGGCACAGCGCGGCCGCCGAAGTCCGCCGCGTGGGAGTCTCCCCCAGCGCCGATACGGCGTTCGCCGTGGGCGACACCCTTCAGCTCACCGCCACCATCGCCGACGCGCACGGGGCCGCGCTACCCGGTGTCGCCCCGGTCTGGAACAGCGACCGGCTCGACGTCGTCTCGGTAGACAGCGCGGGAACGGTCGTGGCGGTGGGGCAGGGGATCGCGATCGTGGCAGTGACGGCCGGGGGGCGTTCCGCGCACTCCACTATCGTCGTCCGCCAATCGCCCGCGGCGCTCACGATCCCCGGCGACACGGTGCTTCACGTTCCCGAGGGGGCACGCGTGCGGGCGACCGCGCAGGTCCTCGATTCGCGGGGCCACGAGATCGTCGGTCTCGCGCCCGCCTGGCACTCCGCAGACCTCGGCGTCGCGAGTGTGGATGCGACCGGCGAGATCACGGGCGTGACCCCCGGCCGCACGCTGCTCACCGCCGAGCTCAGCGGGTTCGCCGGGCGGTTGGCTGCCGAGGTGGTGCCCGTCCCGGCATCGCTCACGGTGGTGAGCGGCGAGGGCCAGCGAGCGCCGGTCGACCGGCGTCTGGGCGCACCGGTGGCCGTCCAGGTGGTCTCGCGTGGCGGCCGCCCGATCGCCGGGGTTCCCGTGCGCTTCGCGACCGCGGATGGCGGAACGGTCGAACCCGCGGTGGACACCTCGGACGCGCAGGGCATCGCTCGCGCGACCTGGGCACTCGGGCCCCTTCCCGGTCGGCAGCGCCTGACGCCGACGGTTGACGGCGTTACTGCGGCTCCGCTCGTTCTCGCCGAGGCGGACCCGGTGGCGGTCAACACCCGGGTGGCACTCGCCAGCGAAGGTGCGAGCGGCATCGTCGGCGGGCCGATCACCGAGCCGGTAATAATTCGCGTGACCGATTCCGCGGGCGCGGCGCTGGTGGACCTGCCGGTGACCTGGATGGTGGGTGACGGCGGACTCATGGCGGAGTACGACGCGCGCACCGACTCGCTGGGCCAGGCCCGGGCGCGCTGGCGCCTGGGCAAGCGTGCCGGGCTCCAGGCGGCCCGCGCGCTGGTGGGCAACCCGCGTACGATGCCCGCATTTGTGGTCACGGCCGTGGCGCACGCCGGCGCGCCGGCGACGGCGCGCATCGTGAGCGGCGACGGGCAGACCGGCCAGGTCGGCACCGAGCTGAAGAAGCCGATCGTGATCCGGGTAGCCGATGCAGTCGGCAACCCCGTGCCAGGGGCCGCGCTCATCGTCCGCCCCGTGACCGGGAGCGTCGCGGATACGATCGTCGCATCCGACTCCGCCGGCCGGGCCGGTGTGCGCTGGACCCTGGGT
>Ga0247829_10000747_pt1 | contig 13458 bp, 10 predicted proteins | sample 12C_Control_Day4_FD_207765 | JGI IMG/M metagenome (GOLD analysis project Ga0247829, IMG submission 207765) | Soil microbial communities from agricultural site in Penn Yan, New York, United States - 12C_Control_Day4 | ecosystem: Environmental > Terrestrial > Soil > Agricultural land | place... | reverse complement strand
GTCCACGGGCGTACCTGAAAGAAATACGAGCGCCTCGATGCGCACGCGCGACCGGAATGCGATTTCGCCCGACACCATTGCGCCTTGCGAGAAGCCGCCCAGGATGATCTGCCCACGGGAGTCGTGCTCGAGATCGTCGAGCAGCTCACCGACGACTGATGCCGCGGCAGCGAGTCCGGGCGGACGAGCACGCGTCAGGTCCGGCAACCCGCCTGGCGATGTCCGGTGCGAGGCAAGGTCGAGCGGCCACCACGCGCGGGCAGCACCCGGCGCTTGACTGGCGCCCATCGACTCGGGTGCCTGCGGAAAGACGAACCGTCCTGACGACGGAAGCTGGATGGTTTGCGTGAACGGTGCCCATTGTTCGGCGGACGAGCCGTAGCCATGGAGCAGCACCAGGGTCGGTGGACCAGCCGCGCCGAAGGTAATCGTCTGCAACGCGGGCCGCGGCCGGCACGCGGCGAAGATCACGATGGACGCTATGAAAATGTGGATCGAGCGTTTGATGAGTATGTTCCTGAGGTGTTCGTCACCACGCCTGGAGTGCATAGACCAACCATGAGACCACGAGCCAGCTCAGATGGCGCCGAAAGAATCAGCGCGAACAGGACGAGCGACATTGGAATTCAGTTTTCGCGCCGCTATGGCGCGCAGTTGCGCCGCGAGCAGGCCGAATCCTGGTATGCGGACAGTTCCTCGCCGAAGCGATCGAAAAGCCGTGCCGCTCTGATCCGGATTACGGTGGAGAACGTGAAAGGCCGGCTGAAGCCGGTCGCTACGGAAGACGCACGAGCACTCAGCACCGAGCACGAGCACCCAGCACTGAGCACCGAGCAACCCAGCACAGACCGTGTCAGTCCCCCACCCTGACCTGCAGCGCCGCCTGCGCGGCGGCGAGGCGTGCCACCGGGACGCGATACGGGGAGCAGCTCACGTAGTCGAGCCCGACCTTGTGGAAGAAATGGACGGACGCCGCATCGCCTCCGTGCTCGCCGCAGATTCCCAGTTTCAGATCGGCGCGCGCCGCACGTCCCTTCTTAACGGCGATGTCGACGAGCTGACCGACGCCGACCGTGTCGATCGTCGCGAATGGATCCTTGTCGAGGATCTTCTTGTCCTGATACGCGCCGAGGAACTTGCCGATATCGTCGCGCGAGAAGCCGAAGGTCAGCTGCGTGAGATCGTTGGTGCCGAAGGAGAAGAACTGTGCCTCGGCCGCGATCTCGTCCGCGGTGAGCGCCCCGCGCGGGATCTCGATCATCGTGCCGACCAGGTACTTGATTTTCGTGCCCTGCTCCTTCATCACATCGGCCGCCACGCGATCGACGATCAGTTTCTGGTCGCGCAGCTCCTTCACGTGTCCGACGAGCGGTATCATGATCTCGGGGACGCACTTGATCCCCTCTTTCGCGAGCCGACACGCCGCTTCGATGATCGCCCGCGTCTGCATCTCCGTGATCTCCGGGTAGGTGATCCCGAGACGAACGCCGCGATGGCCGAGCATCGGGTTGAACTCGTGAAGTTGTTCGACGCGACGGAGCAACGTCTGCTTCTCCTCGAGGGCTTTTGCCTGCTTCCCCTGCTCCTCCATGCGGGCGATCTCGACCATGAGCTCTTCGCGCTTGGGCAGGAACTCGTGCAGCGGCGGATCGATCGTGCGGATCGTCACCGCTTCCCCGTGCATCGCCTTGAAGACGCCATAGAAATCGTCGCGCTGCAGTGGCAGCAGTTCGTCGAGCGCCGCACGCCGATCCTTCTCGTTGTCCGCCAGGATCATCCGCTGCACGATCGGGATGCGTCCTTCGCCGAAGAACATGTGCTCGGTGCGGCACAGCCCGATGCCACGTGCGCCGAACGCGTAGGCCGTCTCCGCCTGGTCCGGCTGGTCCGCGTTCGCGCGGATCCCGAGTCGCCGGTACTGGTCCGCCCAGGCCAGCAGCTTCTCGAAGCGCTGATAAAGGTTGGAGTCCTTCGGCTTCATCTCACCCGAGATCACCTGCAGGATCTCGCTCGGCTTGGTCGCCATCTGGCCGATCTTTACTTCTCCGGTCAGGCCGTCGAAGGAGACGAAGTCCCCTTCCTTGATCGTCTGTCCGCTCACCCGGCATGTCTTCGCGGATTCGCTGATCTCGAGCGCGCCGGCGCCGACCACGGAGGGTTTGCCCATCTGTCGGCCGACAACGGCCGCGTGCGATGTCATCCCTCCGGTCGCGGTGAGCACACCCTGCGCGACGAACATGCCGTGGATATCGTCAGGGACCGTCTCCTTGCGAACGAGCACCACTTTCTTTCCCTGCCGCGTCCACTCCACCGCCTCGTCGGCAGTGAACACCGCCTGACCGGACGCCGCACCCGGTGATGCGGGCAGGCCTTTGGTCGTGACCGGCAGCGCCTTCCACGCCTTCGGCTCGAACACCGGCGCGAGCAGCTGCGATACCGATTCAGGATCCACCTGCAGTACGGCCTCCTTCGGCGTAATCAGCTTCTCGGCGACGAGGTCGGTCGCGATGATCACCGCCGCATAGCCGGTACGCTTGCCGTTGCGGGTCTGCAGCATGTAGAGCCGGTCGTCCTGGATGGTGAACTCGAAGTCCTGAACGTCCTTGTAGTGCTTCTCGAGGCGCTTGGTGATCGTGCGCAGCTCTTGGTAGGCCTGCGGCAGCACCTGCTCGAGCTCGCTGATCGGCTGCGGCGTGCGCACGCCCGAGACGACGTCTTCTCCCTGTGCGTTGACGAGAAACTCGCCGTAGAACGTGTTCTCGCCGGTCGCCGGATTGCGCGTGAAGCCGACGCCGGTCGCCGAGCGATCACCCATGTTGCCGAAGACCATCGCCTGCACGTTGACGGCGGTGCCGATGGAATCGGGAATGTCGTAGATGCGGCGGTATTCGATCGCTCGCGCGTTGTTCCAGGAGCGGAATACCGCGTCGCGCGCACCACGGAGATGCGTCAGCGGGTCCTGCGGGAAGTCCTTGCCGGAGCGCTCGCGGACGACGCGCTTGTAGCGCTTCACGACGTCGACGAGATTTTCTTCGGCGAGGTCGGTATCGACCTTCGCACCGGCGCTCTTCTTCACCGCCTCGAACTCGTGCTCGAACGCGTCCTTCGGGATCTCGAGGACCACGTTGCCGTACATCTGGATGAAGCGGCGGTAGCTGTCCCACGCGAACCGACCGTTGCCCGTGCGCGCCTTGATGCCGTCGACGGTCTGATCGTTCATGCCGAGATTGAGGATCGTGTCCATCATCCCCGGCATCGAGAACTTCGCGCCCGAGCGCACGGATACCAGGAGCGGGTTCTTCGCATCGCCGAGACGAACACCGGTCGCTTTCTCGAGCTTGCGCAGGTTCTCGACCATCTCTGCGTCGACGATCTCCGGCGTCTTGCGCCGCTGCTCGTAATACAGGGTGCATGCTTCGGTCGAAATCGTGAAGCCCGGCGGAACGGGAAGGCCGGCATTGGTCATCTCGGCCAGGCCGGAGCCTTTGCCACCGAGCAGGTCCTTCATCGTACGGTCGCCGTCCGCCTTACCGTGGCCGAAGAAGTAAACGTACTTAGACGGCTTCCGGCTCCCGGCTCCCGGCTTCCGGCTTACGCTAGCCGGCTGGCGGCTTGCGGCTTGCGGCTTGCGTAATGCGGTGGAGGTCGATTTTCTGACTGGTGTGCGTCCAGACGATACCCGGTTCGAGGTCGATTTCTTCCCTGCGAATGTCTTTGCCATCTGTCTCTGCTTACTCCGTTTGAGGAACGATCTCTGAAATATCGGCGAGATCGAGAATGAGATCACGCAGCTCGGCCATGAGCGTCAGCCGTGCCGTTCTCAACCGCAGGTCGTCAGCCATGACGAAGACGTCGGTGAAGAAGCGGTCGACCGGGACGCGCAGCGCGGCGATCTCGGTGAATGCCTTTCTGTAATCATGCACGGCCGCCGCCTGCTGCACCCGCGGCCGCCGCGCGTCGAGCTCGGTCAGCAGCGTCTGTTCGGCGGACTCGATCAATGCCGTTCGATCGAGCGGCGCGCGGGTCCCCGACATGTCATGCCCTGAGCCGCCATCCGGGCCGCGCTCAGGGCGAGTCGTCCCTCGACCAGGCTCGGGACGACCCTGAGCTTGTCGAAGGGTCGTCGGGGCGATGTTCTTCACGCGCTTGAACAGGACGGCGAGCGCCTGGAAATCCTCCGACGCGCGCATCGACTGGAGCGCTTCACCGACACGGCGCGCACGCAGCGGACGCACGTCCGCCGAGGCGGTCGCCGCGCGCGCCACTTCGATCGGCATCCGTCTTTGCTCGAGCGCGTAGCGGACACGTTCCAGCGCAAATGCCTGCGCCGTCTGCGCAAGCTCACCGGTCCAGTCGGTTCCGGCGATGCCGGTCGCTGCCTGCGCGAGCAGATCGCTCAGCGACAGCTCACGGTCGATCCCGGTGAGCTCGGGAAGATCCATCAGGATTCTGACCGCTCCCTGCACCTGTCGCCGCAATCCGAATGGATCGCGCGATCCGGTGGACTTCTCTCCGGCGCTGGTCAGCGCCACGAACGTATCGAGCTTGTCAGCCAGCGAGAGCGCAGCCCACGTCACGGCGCCCGCTCCGAGCTGCTCGCGCGTCGGCGGCGCATCGGCCTCCACGCCGACGGGAAGGTACTGGTAATAGATCGCCTTCCAGACCGCGTCCGCTTCTCCCTGCGCACGCGCGTAGACGCCGCCCATCGTGCCCTGCAGCTCGGTGAACTCAAACACCATCTCGGTCGTCAGATCCGCCTTCGCCAGCCGTCCCGCCTTCGCCGCTGACGCGGCTACCGCGGGTTGGCCGAGGGCCTCTGCCGCGATCCACTCGGCCAATCGTGAGATGCGCTCCGTCTTGTCGCGATAGCTCCCCAGCTTCTTGTGAAACAGGACGGTGTGCAGGCGATCGAGACGAGACTCGAGCGGCGTCTTGCGATCCGACTCCCAGAAGAACTTCGCGTCGCGGAGGCGTGCGGCGACAACTCGCTCGGCGTTTTTCGCAATGACTCGCTCGTCGTGTGGCTGCGTGTTCACGACGGCGAGAAAAGCCTCCTTCAGCTTCCCGTCGTCAGTCACGACCGGAAACCAGTGCTGATGGTGCACGAGCGTTGTCGTCAGCACTTCGTGCGGCAATTCGAGGAAGCTGCGGTCGAAGAAGCCGGCGACGACGCCCGGATACTCGACGAGGTCGGCGACCTCATCGATCAGCGCCGCATGCTCTTTGAGCTGAACGCGGGCGCCAAGGCGACGCGCGTGATTCTCGAGGTCGCGTGCGATCCGTCCGCGGCGCTCGAAATGTTCGAGCACCACGAAGTGCTCGGACAGGCGCGCCTGATACTCTTCGAAGCTGCGCACCTTGACCGATCGACCGGCGCGGCCGCTCGTCGCCAGGAACCGGTGGCCGTAGGTGACGGCGCCGGACTCGACGTCCTGCACCAGTGAGCCCGACGCGTCATCGGCTCTGGGGATGGTGTACGGCACGACGCGGCCGCCGTAGAGAAACAGCAGCCATCGAATCGGCCGGCCGAACGTGAAATTCCCCTTTTCGTCATCAAGCCGTGCGTCCCAGTTCATCTGCTTCGGAAACGACAGCTCCCGCAGCAAGCGGGTCATCAGCTCCGGCAGCGCATCCACGGCGCTCTTGCCCCGTACACGACGGTGATATGCGAGGTACTCACCCTTCGCTGTGTGAACGCGGGTGATCTGATCGAACTCGACACCCTGCTTCTTTGCGAATCCGAGTGCGGCGGGAGTTGGAGACCCGTCCTTGAATGCTGCTGATACCGGAGGGCCGGTGATGGTCTCCTCGAGATCCTCCTGTCGTTCGGCAATCTTTGCCACGCGGCCGGTCAGCCGCCGCGGCGTGCTGAAGCTTTCGATAGGCGCGAGCGGCGCGATGCGCAACCCTCTCAGACACGCCTCGAGCTTCTCGGCCATCTGGCGAGTGAGGTTCGGGAGCCACGACGCGGGCAGCTCTTCGACGCCGATCTCGATCAGAAGTTCTCTGTCCATTCAATGATCCGAACGCTGTCCGGCGACGTGTGTTGCCGAAGGCAGGGCCGTCATCACGTTTTCCGTCCCGTCGTCGAGCCCGGCCCACCTCTTCGCGATCGCCACTGCAAGCTGGCGCACGCGCAGGATGTATGCGGTGCGTTCGGTCACGCCGATGCCTCCGCTCGCGTCGAGGAGGTTGAACATATGCGAGCACTTCAAGCAGTAATCGAGCGCCGGCAGCGCCAGATTGCTGCGCAGGAGCATTTGCGACAGGCCGTAATACCTCTCGAAGAGATCGCGATGAAGCGCGTGCAGCTCCGCCGACGGCATGTCGACGTGACCGAAGGCATACTTCGATTGCTCCACCTCGTCGCGGTGCCGCACCTCCCGGTACTTGACGCCAGGCGCCCATTCGAGATCGAAGACGTTGTCCACGTCCTGCAGCGCCATCGCAAAGCGTTCGAGCCCGTAGGTCAGCTCCACGGATATCGGTGCGAGGTCGACGCCGCCCGCCTGCTGGAAGTAAGTGAACTGGGTGATCTCCTGGCCGTCGAACAGCACCTGCCAGCCGATCCCCCAAGCGCCAAGCGTTGGGGATTCCCAGTTGTCTTCTTCGAAGCGAATGTCGTGCGCGCGGAGGTCGATGCCACACGCCTCGAGGCTCTGCAGATAGAGCTGCTGCACTTCGTCGGGCGCGGGCTTGAGGATCACCTGGAACTGATGATGCTTGAAGAGACGGTTCGGATTCTCGCCGAAACGCCCGTCCGCCGGACGGCGCGACGGCTGTACGTACGCCACGCTCCAGTGCTCGGGACCGAGCACGCGCAGGAACGTTTCGGGATGCATGGTTCCCGCGCCCATCTCGATGTCGAGGGGCAACTGGAGCAGGCATCCGCGCGATGCCCAGAACTCCTGCAGTTTGAAAATCAGTTGTTGCAACGTCACCATCTTGTTCGGCTTCCGGCTCTCGGCTTGGGCGGCTCCCGGGCTTCCGGCGGAAGCCGTTTCACCGGCCCATTTCGCGAAGTACGCGGACGGACTTCAGCTCCTTCTCCAGGTGCGTGTGCAGGAGACGCCTGTGTGCGGTTTCGAGCTCGCGCGAGGCGCGGGCGTCCAGCGCCAGGCTCTCCATGCGTTCCGGCGCCGTGCGGCCGGCCGCGCGCAGAAAACCGAGCGCTGCTGCACTGATCCCTGTCCCGTTCGCGGCCGGCGCGCAGCGGAGGCACACGAACATGTGCTCTCTCGGCGGCATCACCGCACCCGATTCGAGGGCGCCGCCACATGCCGGACATATTCGCAATTCCGGATAGACGCCTTGCAGCCGCAGGATCCAGTACTCGAAGTAGCGCGCCAGCCGCTCGATCGGCGCTCCTGCCGCAAGCGCATCGACGACCGCCGATCCAAGACGATACAAACGCTCATCCGCATGCGCTTCCGGCGCCCACTCATCGATCAGTTCCGCGAAGTACCCGACGTGACCGAGAACCGACGCGCCGCCGTCCGCGCTCATCACGGCAGAGAGCGGAGATTGCTGCGCCTCGACGTAGTTCAGTCGCACGAGGTCCCGCATCTCACGCTCGTAATAGGCGACGCCGGCACGCGTCATCGGCTCGAGCGCTCCCATGTACCGCGACTTCGCGCGCCTCGCCCCTTTCGCCACGCCGCGCTTCTTCCCTCGATCGCGCGTCAGGAATACGACGATGCGATCCGCCTCTCCCAGCTTGTAAGTGCGGAGGATCAGCGCCTCGGACGTGTAAACGGGCACTCTTTATTCTATGCGCCGCGCATCAACCGCCGGAGTACTTCAACACGAGCGTCGCCAGCCCGAGAAACGACAGAAATCCAAAGACGTCGGTCAGGGTGGTGATGAATACCGAAGACGCCAGCGCGGGATCCACCTTCAGGGCACGCAAGCCGAGCGGGATCAGCGTGCCGGCTGTTGCCGCGACGAACATGTTGATGACCATCGCCGCGCCGATTACCGCTCCGAGCGCCGGACTGCCCTTCCATATCCACACCACCAGTGCGGCAACGACGCCACAGGCGACGCCGTTGCCGATCCCGACGGCCGCTTCCTTGAGAAGCGCTTTCCGGGAATTCGCCCACGTCAACTCCCCAAGCGCGATCCCGCGGACGATGACCGTCAGCGTTTGCGTCGCGGCGTTGCCGCCCATGCCGGCGACTACCGGCATGAACACCGCGAGGGCGCTCCAGCGATAGATTGCCCCTTCGAAGATGGCGACGACGGACGCGGCGATGAAGGCGGTGACCAGGTTGACCTGCAGCCACGGCAGCCGCTTGCGCAACGATTCGATCGGACTCGTGAACACACGATCGTCGCTGCTCACGCCGGCGAGCCGATAGACGTCCTCGGTCGCTTCGTCCTTGATGACGTCGATCACATCGTCGACGGTAATGATGCCGACCAGCTTGTTCTCTTCGTCGACGACAGGGATCGCCAGCAGGTTGTACGACGCGACCTGGCGCGCGACCTCCTCCTGGTCCATGTCGGCCCGCACGCTGATGATGTCGGTCGTCATGATCCGCTTCAGCGGAGTCGTCGGGGGAACGAGCAGAAGACGACGCAGTGACGCCACGCCAACGAGGTGGCGGCGTGAATCGATGATGTAGAGATAGAAGACGACTTCGACGTCGCGTGCGCTCTGAACGGCGGTGATCGCTTCGCCGGCGGTCATGTCTTCCGAAAGCGCGAAGACTTTCGGATTCATGATGCGGCCGGCGGTCTGCTCGGGGTACTCGAGCAGTTCACCGACGTCGGCGCCGGCCGGGCGTTTCTGGATCTGTTCGAGGACCGCGGCCGAGAGCTCCTCGGGCAGGTAGTCGATGATCGCCGCCGCGTCGTCTGACGGCAGTTCCTGCGTCAGCTTGACGATTTCATCGGCGGATCGATCGGTGAGGAGTCGGGCGCCGGCTTCGGGGCCCAGCTCCGACAGTGCCTCCATCGCGAGACGGCTGTTGCGATCGACGAGGACAGAGAACGCCGCCTGGCGATCCTTCTCGGGAAGCTCGGAAAAAAGCTGCGCCAGGTCGGCCGGGTGCTGCTTCTGGAGCAGGTTCACCAGGTTCGAGGTGGCCCCCATGCGCTGGAGGCGCCTTACCGAGTCGAGGACAACGTCCAGCTTCCGCTGCGCCATGAGCAGTTCCGTCAGTGTTACGGGAACTGCTCAAGGTAGCACGAGTTGGCGGCTTTCCGGCTTGCGGGTCGCGGCGTGCGGCTTGCGTCACTGGCTGTGAGTAAGTCTTAACCCAGAGGGGCTGGACGCGACAGACCTTCAAACCCACAAGCCGCAGGCCGCAACCCGCAAGCCGGCAGCCGGAAGCCGTTTCTTACTGCGCCTGCCCGCCGCGTCCGCGACCGCCGCCCTGCTGGATCGTGTAGTCGCCCGGCACCGTGAATAGATTCTGGTCCGGCTCGGCGCGGAGGATGTTGCGCAGGCGATAGACCGTCTCGCCCGATCGCGGATCGCTGTGGCGCGTCATGACGAGCACCTGCAGGTCGTCGGAAAACCACTGCTCCGAGACAACGCGGATCTCCTTGTCGTTGCCGATCTCGCCCGCGGGGATTATCGTCGTTACCCGGCTACCGGTCGCCATCACGCCTTCGATGTTCTGGCTGCCAAGATCTTCCTTCTTCACGTTGGGGTTTTCGGCCTCAGGCGTGCGCATCAACGTCCCGCTGACTGCACCGCCACGGCCGCCGCCGCCACCGCCCCCGCCACGCGCCATCGGCTGTCCGTCGGCGGTGATGGTCGCGGTTGCCACACCTTCACGTGTGGTCAAGGTGTAGGTTGGCGCGACGATGTTGACCGTCGACTTGAAAGCGGTTTTCGCCCTGGTGTCGAGGGTGTAATTCACGTGAGCAACGGGATCCGAAATGGCCACGCTGCGAACGGAGCCGTCGTCCGCCAGCATTTCGCGGCGCGTGCGTCCTTCACCGTCGCGATACACCTTGGTTGCTGACCGACGGCTGATGCGCGTGCCGTCGCCGAGGACCTGCGTGGTTTCCGTCAGTGTCTCGGCGGCGTACGGACGACCAGGAGTGATCTTCGTTTCCACCGATCTCGCGACCATTCCGCCGCGGGCACCCTGCACCGTGGGCATCGCCTGCTCGTTGGCCGCTCGCGGTGCGGCCGTCGCCGGCGTCGTCGTGATCACGCCCGCCTGCGCGTAGGCAGCGGCAGGAGCGAGCAGCGCCGCCGCCGCGAACCCGGTGATCCATCTGACAGTCATGGTGTACTCCTTGAAGAATCCGAATCGTTGACGAGGCGAATCGCTCGCGGATAGCCGTCCTGCGCGACGAGCAATTCGGCGAGTACTGGTCCGGTGCCGAAATCAGCCACGATCTGTATGCCGTATTCGGGCAGACTGGTGACCGACAACGAGACCCTGACGATCGAGCCGCTTTCGAATGGAGGCATCACGCCGGTGCCCGGAATTGCGATGAACGTCGACGGTTCACTCGCCGGCGGCGTCATCGACTGTGTGCGCGATGCGAGCCATGCACCCGAGGTCGATGCGAGCAACAGCGCCGCGGCGAGCGACAGCCAGCGAAGGCTGGGTCGCGCCGGCCCTGTCACGCGCTGCATTTCGAGCAGCACCGCCTGCTGCACGTGCGGACCGGCCGACGCGTTTCGCGTCGTTTCTGCGAGCGCCGCCAGGCCTGCCCTCAGCGCACGTTCCTGCTGTTCGTTCATGCCAGACACCTCGCCACCGTTACCCGCCGCGATTGTGGCGTCTCATTTCTCTGCTGCTCCCCGAGCATCTTCGCCGTCAGCAGCGCCCGGCCGCGGTTCAATCTCGATCTGACGGTTCCCAGCGGACATGCCAGTGCGGCCGCCGCGTCCGCATACGACAGCTCCTGCAGGTCGCACAAAACGACGACCTCGCGATACCGAATCGGCAGGCTGAGCACCGCGCGCCGGAGCGCCTCGATGGCCTCGCTGCTCGTCAGATCCTGCAGCGGATCCGGGCTGGCGCCGGGGAGGGCCGCCTCCAGTCCGTCATCCGCATCGATCGAGGCCGCGCCCCGATCAACTGCAAGCCGCCGCCGAACGAAGTTTCTTGCGATCCCGCAGAGCCATGCCCGCACGGGCGCCCGACCCGGCTCGAACTTCCGCGCATCCCGGATCACGGTCACGAACACGTCCTGCGTCACGTCGTCGGCCACCGCGGCAGAGCCGGTGAGGTGCAGCGCGAAGCGATACACGTTCTGCTGACGACGACGGAACAACACGCTCAGCGACTCGACGTCTCCGTCGGCGACCCGCGAAAGCAGCGTCTCATCGCTTGGATCCTGTTCAGTGTCGTGACCCATCGGTTCCGCTTACGACGTTGGCTGGTGGTATTCAGTTCGGGGCGGCAGGAAGTTCCAGATTGCGGCAGATTTTGAATTTCAGACGTTTCATTTTTCGATGCCAAATCCAAGGACACTAATGGCATTAGAAATCTCAAAACGGCAAATTCAAGATCTGACCGCCGGAGGACGGAGGCCTCATCTGCCGAGAGAGCGCGGATCTGCGTGGGACGCGTTTGGCACTTCATTCGCAGGACGCGTGCCGTGACCCTCGAGTTCGGTCCGCGCGCGGTCCGCTCACTCAGCGCCGCCGCCGCGTGCCTGCTGCTGGTCACGGTCACGCCAGCGCGCGCGGAGCCATTCGGGTGGCCACAGGTTCAAGGGGTCGGCACGCCGGTCGTTCTCACCTACAGCTTCATCAACCTGCTGGACCCGGCGTTTCAGGGCATCTCCGAGGCTGAGCTGCGCGCGGCCACTGCCCAGGCCCTTGGTCTATGGGCGCAATACAGCCCGCTGCATTTCGTCGAACGGCCGGACTCGGGTCCGCCAGCGTCCGACCAGAACTACTTTCCGGACGGCCATCCCGACATCAGGATCGGTGCGCATGACGAAGCGGACGCCGAGGTTCTCGCGCACGCGTTCCTGCCTGTCTCTACGGATACCAGCGGACTTGCCGGCGACATCCACTTCAATAGTGACTCCATTCTGCCTTGGGGAATCGAAAGCGGATTCCCGGCGATCGACTTTCTCGAAGTCATGGTTCACGAGCTGGGCCACGCGCTGGGCATGCAGCACGTCATGGACGTTGAGGCCATCATGAACCCCTTTCACGGATTCCGATTCGCAAAGGGACCCGCTTTTCTTCTGGGCCCGGATATCGACGGCATCCAGGCAATCTATGGCGCTGGTGCCGGGTCGGTGGCACCGATACCGGAGCCCTCGACGTTCATGCTTGTCTTTGCCGGGCCGGTCGTCGCACTCATCCGGCGGTTCCACACCAACAGGTCTCGCCGCGGCTCGCGGGACTCAGGGTAAAGACATCAGACGCCGCGCGGTCGCGAGCACTTCTTCCGGGGAGAGCGACGCGGCGCGCATCTCGCGAATTCCGCTGTCACCATCCGACTTGCTCAGCTTCTGCGCGGGCGACTTCATCACCAGCCGATGATGCATGAAGCGCGGCGGCACGCGACGCCCGAGCATCCGCGCCAGCTGGATCTGACGGCCGGTCGACGCCAGCAGGTCGACGCCGCGGACGACCAGATCGATCTCCTGCTCGAAGTCGTCCACCGTCACGGCGAACTGATACGTCCACCAGCCGTGCCGGTCCCGGATCAGCAGGTCACCGCACTGATCCGCCGGCACCTGGACCTGCTCCCCCTGAAGAAGATCGTCGAACCGTTCCTCGGACCGTGGCAGCCGCACGCGTAGCGACAGGCCAGTGGCCTCAGGAAGATTCTTCTTCGCGCAGGTTCCCGGATATCGCAGTTCGCCGCCAGGCGTGGAGGAGGCCGAGATCTCCTTCCGTGAGCACTCGCAGGCGTAAACGAGATCCTGCCGGCGCAGGGCATCGAGGGCAGACTCGTAGATGCCGTTCCGCTCACTCTGTCGGACGAGCGGCGCGTCGGCGACGAACCCGAGCCAGGCAAGATCCTCGAGAATAGACAGCTCGTACTCACGCCGCGACCGCTCGCCGTCGTGGTCTTCGATGCGAAGGAGCACGCGTCCGCCTTCGCGCCGCGCGGCTTCCCAGACGTAGATCGCGTTGACGACGTGGCCGAGATGAAGGTCTCCGGTGGGCGCCGGAGCGAATCGTGTCGTGACCAAGCGATGCCGGGGTCAGCGCTTGCGCGGCTTGCGCGCGGTCCGCGGCACTCCTATTTCGTCCAGGGTGCGTTCGTTGTTGCGCCAGTCCGGATCCACCTTCACGCGCAGATCAAGGAACACCTTGGTGTCGAAAAACGATTCCATCTCCTTGCGCGCCTCGGTGCCGATCCGCTTGATCATGTCGCCGCCGCGCCCGATCACGATCGGCTTCTGCGATTCGGTTTCGACGTAGATCGTGCAATACAAGCGCAGCAGGCCCTGCCCTGAGCGAGCGGAGCGAGTCGAAGGGTCGCGCTCCGACTCGTCAAACTGATCGACGATGAC
>Ga0247829_10000745_pt1 | contig 13469 bp, 13 predicted proteins | sample 12C_Control_Day4_FD_207765 | JGI IMG/M metagenome (GOLD analysis project Ga0247829, IMG submission 207765) | Soil microbial communities from agricultural site in Penn Yan, New York, United States - 12C_Control_Day4 | ecosystem: Environmental > Terrestrial > Soil > Agricultural land | place... | reverse complement strand
GACCTGTCCGTCCCGTTCTGGGCTCAGGCGCAGCGCACCAACGCCAACCTCGCCGAGGAGTACGTCAAGTCGCAGAAGAAGTAGGCACGCCGCCACAGCGTGCTTGGGGGTGGAGCGGGCTAGGGTCCCGCTCCATTTCGCGAGGGAGTTCGGCCTTGCCTGCCACGAAGATCTCATCCCCAGAGCCTGGCTCATGACCGGTGCTCCGGAACTCCTCGACCCGGCGCTTGCCGAGCGCAGGACAGGTTCGCCCGGGCAGCTGCCGGCGGACATGGCGCCGTGGATGGCGCACACCATCACCGCTATCGATACGCTGAGCCTCTGGACCGGCAAGATCGTGTGCTGGCTGATCCTGCCGCTGATGTTCTCCATGGTCTACGAGATCATCGCGCGCTACTACTTCGTCGCTCCCACCATCTGGGCCTACGACACGAGCCGCATGGCCTACGGCGCCCATTTCATGCTGGGAGCCGCCTATGCGCTTTCCAAGGGCGTGCACATCCGCTCGGATTTCCTCTACCGCGACTGGTCGGTGAAGCGTCAGGCGCGCACGGACCTCTTCCTCTACGTTCTCTTCTACTTCCCCTCGATGCTGATCTTCCTGTGGGTCTCCAGCGACTACGCCTGGACGGCCGTGATCCGCTGGGAGCGCGGCATGGACACGGCCTGGATGCCGTATCTCGGGCCGATCCGCTCGTGCATCCCGGTCGGCGTCGGCTTCCTCGTCATCCAGGGCGTCTCCGAGCTTCTGAAGTGCGTCTACGCGGCGCGCACCGGCAGGTGGCCGCAGCAATGAGCAACGAGATCATCGGCCTGGTGATGATCGTGGCCATGATCGCGGCCATCTTCGTCGGCTTTCCCATCTCCTTCACGCTGATCTTTCTCGGCCTCGTGTTCGGCTACTGGGGCTTCGGCGAGCTCGTCTTCTACCTGCTCACCCTCAAGTTCAACGAGACCATGAGCGAGCAGACGCTCGCCGCCGTGCCGCTGTTCGTGTTCATGGGCATCATGATGGAGCAGGCCCAGCTGATGGACCGCCTGTTCGACTCGGTCCAGAAGCTGCTCGCCCGCGTGCGCGGCTCGCTCTATCTCGCCGTCATGTTCGTGGCGACCATCTTCGCTGCCGCCACCGGCATCGTCGGTGCTTCGGTGACCATCCTCGGCATCATGGCCGGCAAGCCGATGATCCGCTCGGGCTACGATGCAAAGCTCTCGTCCGGGTTGATCGCGGCCGGTGGAACGCTCGGCATCCTGATCCCGCCAAGCGTCATGCTGGTGGTGATGGGTCCCACCATCGAGGTGCCGGTGCCGCAGCTGTTCGCCGCTGCCATGCTGCCGGGGCTGATGCTGGCGACGATCTTCACGCTCTATGCCATGGTGCGTTGCTGGATCGATCCTTCGCTCGGACCGCCGCTGGCGGTGGAGTTCCGTGCCACCAGCAAGGCCGAGGTGTGGCGCGATTTCTTCGCCGGCCTGGTGCCGCCTTCGGCGCTGGTGCTGGCGGCGCTGGGGAGCATCTTTTTCGGCCTGGCGACGCCGACCGAGGGAGCGGGCTGCGGCGCCTTCGGGTCGCTGGTGCTGACGCTCGCCTACCGCAAGTTGACGCTCGCCAAGCTCAGGGAGGCGATGCTCAAGACGCTCGAGATCTCGGTCCTGATCCTGTTTTTGGTGGCGGCATCCAATTTCTTCGGCGCCGTGTTCGCCAAGCTCGGTACGCCCACCATGCTGACCGAGTACCTGCTCGTCCTCGACCTGCCGCGCTACGTCATTCTCGGCATCATCATGCTTCTGATCTTCGTGCTGGGCTGGCCGCTCGAGTGGGTTCCGATCGTTCTGATCGTGGTGCCCTTCCTGCTCCCACTGGTAGCGAAGCTCGGCTTCGACATGACCTGGTTCGGGATTCTCGTCGCCGTCAACCTGCAGACGGCGTGGCTTTCGCCGCCTGTCGCGCTCGCCGCCTACTTCCTCAAGGGTGTGGTGCCGCAGTGGGAGCTCAGCGACATCTACAAGGGCATGATGCAGTTCATGGTCCTGCAGGTGATCGGGCTGATTCTCATCATCGTCTTCCCGCAGATCGCCCTGTGGCTGCCGGGCGTCATGTACGGCAAATAGGCGGTCAGTTGTGGCTGCGGAATCTGCGGTGCCACCGCGCGCGGGGCAGCGCCGAGACCGCGGTTGTCCTTCGAGCAAAGGCGTGGGGCGCATATCGCATGCGTGCCCGGGTGATGCTTTTGCAGTTGGCGCCCTGGCACGCAATGCGGGGACGCTCGCTGATCCCATACGGTTCATCGGGCGGCATTGGTACCGGGACCAGGCCGAATACCGCTGTTTCGATCGAAATCTTCATGGTCGTCGCCCTCCTTGTTTCGATCAGGCGCTGCAAGCGTCGGGCAGCGACCGCGTTCGCCGTCGCTGCCCGCGCCTAGGCTCAGAAGCTCTCGCGATCGATCTGATCGAAGAACTTGCGCGCGTCGAGGGCCGATGCCGGCGCGGCAACTCCAATGAGCACCGAGAGAGCGATCAAAGCAGAAGCGAGGGTCTTCATGACAGCTCCTCCTTTTCTTGCGGGCGATGTGCTCGACACGATGTCGATCAGGCATCGCTGTGCTTTGGAATGGTCGCTGTTACTCTCTTTCGCTGTGCCTTGCGACACATGGCAGGCGCGATCCGGCGCCTTTCGGTATTGACCACGCGTGATGTCAGGGAAAGTGCGGAGCGTATATGTGCCGAGACGGCATAGCCAAGCCGTCGGCGGCTGTGTGCGTCGCCCGCTGTCAGGCTTTGAATGCTGCGCGCGCCGAGCGCCTCGAGCCTAGCGCACGAAATTGTAGCGGAAACGCTCGCCATTGGCGGCAATCCGGCCGACGGTCGGACTGGGGAAGTGGATCGGCAGCACGAGCGTTGCCGTATCGGCGACCGTGCCAAGGAAGCTGCGGCGCGATTTGGCGGCTAGCTCCTTGTCGGTGTCGAAGATGGTCGACCAGGCCGGCTCCCAACATTGCAGTGCGTGGTGCATCATGTCGCCCGTCACCACGGCGTGCTGGCCCTTCGAGCGGATGTCGACGCAGCAGTGATGCGGCGAGTGGCCGGGCGTGGGGGTGAGCGAGAAGGTGTCGTCGAGCTGGTAGGTGTCGTCGACCAGCAGCGCCTGGCCCGCTTCCACGATCGGGCGGCAATTGTAGGTCCACACGTTGCCCGGCGGGTTCGCACCCTTCTTGGTCATCTCCTCCCAGAAGGCGTATTCGCCCTTGTGGAAGATGTATTTCGCCTTCGGGAAGGTCGGCACCCAGCGTCCGTTGCGCAGCACCGTGTTCCAGCCGGTGTGGTCGATGTGCAGGTGCGTGCAGAACACGTGCGTGATGTCCTCGAACCCGAAACCGGTTGCTGCCAAGCCGTCGAGCCACGGCTTCTTGGGAAAATCCATCGGCGGCGGATGGCCCTTGTCCTCGCCGGTGCAGGTATCGATCAGGACCGTGTGCTTGGGCGTGCGCACCACGAAGGTCTGATAGGTGATGACCATCTTGCCCGAGGCAGGGTCGAACACCACTGGGTCCATCTCCGCGAGATAGCGCTTGCCGGCAGCGGCGTCATAGGATGGGAACATGTCCTCCGGCTTCCGCCAGGGCCCGTCGCGCTCGATGATGCTGGTGATGGTGACGTCGCCGATTTTGAGCGTCTGCATCGGTTGCCTGCCTGCCTCGTGCCGTTTCCCTGTGCCGACACTAGCGCCAACAGCGGCGGTTTGGGAGCGCGGGCGCGCATAGCAGGAGCGCTGGCCGAGGCCGACCGGGCTGCGACAGCGGCCTAGCGTCGGTCCCGTCCGCCAATTAGCATCGGTGCTCGACCACCGGGCGCGTTCAGGCCCCGGGACAATGAGCCGGGCAACACGGCAAGGGGGGAGGCCATGCGTTTCAAGGGCAAGGTAGCGCTCATCACAGCCGCGGCGAGCGGCATCGGCCGCGCCACCGCCAACATCATCGGCAGCGAGGGCGGGCGCATCGCCGCCGTCGATACCGATCGGGCCCGGCTGGATCAGACCGTCGCCGAGATCGAGGCAGCCGGCGGCGAGGCCCATGCCTACAACGTCGATGCGCTCGACGAGCGCCGGGCGGACAGCACGGTCACCGACGCCGCCAAGCGCTTCGGCAGGATCGACATTCTCGTCAATGCCGTGGGCGGCAGCACCATCATCGCCAACCCCGCCGCCACCACCGATACTCTGACGCTGGCGGAATGGCAGTCGCTGATCCACTTCAACTTGACGGGCACATTCCTCTTCACGCATGCCGTCATTCCCGTCATGAAGCAGCAGCGCAGCGGCAAGATCGTCAACCTCGCCTCCATCGCGGGCCGCGGAAAGAGCAGCGCCAGCTCGTCCGCCTATGCGACGGCGAAGGGTGGGATCATCGCGCTGACCACCAAGCTCGCCAACGAGCTCGGCCCCTACGGCATCAACGTCAATGCCATTGCGCCTGCCACCACCCTGACCGAGCGCATCCGCCCCCGCTGGGAGCAGCGCCCGCCCGAGGCGCGGCAAGCCGACATCGACAGGACCCCGCTGCGGCGCATGGGCGAGGCCGTGGACCAGGCCAACGTGATCTGCTTCCTGGCATCCACACACGCCGATTTCGTCACCGGCCTCACCATCGACGTGACGGGCGGGCTCTGAGAGCGCGCGGCAGCAACAAAGGGGAGAGGAATGACCGACTTCGTGCTCATTCACGGCGCCTACCAGGGCGGCTGGATCTGGAAGTTCGTGTCCGAGCGCCTGCGCGCCAAGGGCCACAACGTTCTGGCGCCAACGCTCGACGGCTGCGGGGAGCGCGCATCTCAGATTCGCGCGGGCATCACCACCGAGACGCACGGGGAGGAGATTGCCAAGCTCCTCTACTTCCACGACCTGAAGGACGCAGTGCTGGTGGGTACGTCGAGCGGCGGCATGGCGATGGCGTGCGCCGCCGAGCAGGCCCGCGAGCGGATCGCCCGCCTCGTCTTCGCCGATGCTTTGGCGCTCCTAGACGGCGAGAAGATCCTCGACATCGTCAAGCGTCCGACCACTGCGGTCGACACGCCCGTGGCGCGCGGACCGAACCGCGCGGATGCCGTAGGGCGCCTGTTCGCCAGCCTCGATCCGTCCCTGCGCGAGTGGGCGGCTGACCGCATCACGCTGCATCCAGCCGCCGTCTACAACCAGCCCGTGAAGCTCGAGAGGTTCTGGGACCTGCCGTGGAAGGCCTCGGTGCTCTACTGCAGCCAGGCCCCCAATCCCGGCGAGGCCCACATCCGCCGCGCCGCCGACAAGCTCAAAGCCAAGTGGCATGTGATTGACACGGGTCACTACCCCATGCTGAGCACGCCCGACGAGCTGACCCGAGTCATCCTCGACGAGTGAGACGCGAAGGTTCCGGCCGATCAGCCTGCCGCCCGCAGTCCGAGGATTGCCCGCGCCTCGGCCGGCGTGGCGGGGCGGCGGCCATGGGCGCCGGCCGCCTCCACGGCGAGCTTGACCAACTCCGCATTGCTGGCGGCGAGACGGTCCTTGCCGACCTTGAGGTTGTCCTCCATGCCGGTGCGGGTGTGGCCGCCGAGCTCCGCGCACCACTTGTTGACCTCGACTTGCATCCGGCCCGTGCCCATTGCCGACCAGGTCGCGGACGGTGCGATCTCCTTCAGCTCGCCGACGAGGAACTCGAGCAGCTTGCGCCGAACCGGCATGGCGTTCACCACGCCCATCACGAACTGCACGTGCAGCGGCTCCTTGATGAGTCCACGCTTGGCGAGGTTGACGGCGTTGTAGAGCATGGCCACGTCGAACACCTCGATCTCCGGTTTGATGGCATGCTCGATCATGGTGCGCGCCAGCCCCTCGACGAAATCGGGCGGGTTCTCGTACACCGCGGTCGGGAAATTGCACGAGCCGGTGGCGAGCGAGGCCATGTCGGGATTGTGGACGAGGCTGGCGCCGCGCTCCTCCTGCCTGCGCCCGCGGCCACCGGTCGAGAACTGGATGATCATGCCGGGGCAATGCTTCGCCACGCCCTCCTGCACGCGCGCGAACAGCGCCGGGTCCGAGGATGAGCTCTCGTCCTTGTTGCGCACGTGGATGTGGACCAGCGCCGAGCCCGCCTCGTAGGCCTCGTGGGTAGATTCGATCTGCTCCTCGGGGCTGATCGGCACCGCCGGGTTGTCCTTCTTGCGCGGCACAGCGCCGGTGATGGCCGTGGTGATGACGATGGGGGTGGACATGCGCGGGTTGCTCCTTGGGCGTTCGTGGCTGGCTCAGGCCTGCTGCAGGCTGAAACTCTTGATCGTTGGTCGCTTGCCGAGCTCCTTTAGCAGCGTCAGCAGCGGCGTTTCCATGAGCGGGTACTCGGTGCCGATCGGCCCCGCGCCCTTGAGGGCGCGATACTGCGTGTCGTCGTAGAAGGCCGCAAGCAGCAAGTCGTCATCGGAGGCGAAGGGTCCGCGCGCCGCACGGATGCGCGCGAGCGCGGGCGGGACACGCGCACCCGGTCGCTCCGTGATGGGCTCGGCGCCGCGCGCGATCTTATCGTAGAGGTTGGGGTCGATCCTTCCCGCGATCTCGCCGTAGCCGCCGCGCACATAGAGGCGCACCTCGTCCGGCACCGTGTCGTAGCGCGCTCGCCCCTGGTCGCGCCCCATCACATTGAGCACGGCTTGCGTGACGATGTACTGCGCGAACGGGCTCACCACGATCGGGTAGCCCAGGTCCTCGCGCACGTGCCAGGCCTCCTCCAAGATCTCGTCGAGCCGCCCCTCGAGACCAAGCCCCTCGAGCTGGAAGGCGAGGTTCGACACCATGCCGCCGGGGCATTGATGCAGGTAGTGGAACTCGTCGTACTCGTTGGGGGAGCCGACGGGCTTGCCCTCCTTCTCGGCGATATAGGCGAGGCGCTCGGCCACCTCGCGCACCGGCGCCAGATCGATCCTCACTTCGTGACCGCGCCGCCGGAGATTGGCGGTAACGCGCTCGGTCGGGGAGTGCGACACGCCGTTGGCTAGCGTCGACGTGGCCGTGTGCACGACGTCCACTCCGTGCTCGACGGCTTGGAGGACCACATAGGGCGCAAGGCCGGAGTTGCAGTGCGTGTGGAGGTGCAGCGGCTTGGTCCCCAGCTGTCCCTTGAGCGCCGGGACGAGCGTGGCGACGCGCTCGGGGACCAGCAGCCCGCTCGCATCCTTGATAAAGGCGGCATCGACTCCGAGCGCCAGCAGCTGCTTGGCCTTGCTGACGTAGTAGGTGTCCGTATGCACGGGGCTGCGCGTATAGACGAGCCCGCCCGCAACGTAGAGGCCGTGGCGCTTGGCCGCCCGGATGGGGATCTCGAGGTTGCGCATGTCGTTGAGCGCATCGTAGGGCGTATGGTAGCGCATGCCGTTGGCAGCGAAACGCTCGGCCGCCAGCTCGACCACGTCGTCGGCAAAGAACTCGAAGGTGAAGAGGCTCTGTCCCCGCGTGTGGATGATGAGCGGCGTGTCCTTCACCCATGACGACACGAGCCGCATGCGCTCCCACGGGTTCTCGCGCAGGTAGCGCACGCACACGTCGAACACGGCGCCGCCCACGAGATCGATCGCCTCGAAGCCGGCGCGATCGAGGCGCGGGGCCAGATCGCGCATCATGGCCGTGGTCATGCGCGTTGCCCACAGGCACTGGTGCGCATCGCGCAAAGTCACGTCGATCAGGCGGATGGTGCGTGCCACGTGCGTTGTCAGCCCGTTTTCGTGCCGCACGCCAGACTATCGTTGCGAACAATTGATTTGAAGCGCGGCAGCTTGCATGGTGGCGAGCGGCGATCGAGGCTGTCAATGCGTGCGGGCCGTTGCCCGCGTCCGCCGGGTGGGGCGCATGGTGCTGACCTACAAGGATGTCGCGGAGATCCTGAAGATCATCGATGCCTCCGAGTTGGAGGAGGTGGTGATCGAGCTCGAAGGCCTGCGGCTCGTTGTGCGCCGCGGCAACCCGCACGGTGGCCCGTTGCAGTCTTCCGCCGTGCCCGGACCGCAAGCGGCCAAGCCGCGCCTTCCAAGGGGCATTGGGCAAACTCGCGCCGAGGTGACACCAGCCGAGGGCCATGTGGCCGTACGGGCGCCCATGGTCGGCAGTTTCTACCGGCGGCCGTCGCCGGACGCGCCGCCGTTCGTGGAGGTCGGGACACGCGTAAAGGCTGGCGATCCCTTGTGCCTGATCGAGGTGATGAAGCTCTACACCACGATCAGCGCACCAATCGACGGCGTGATCGAAGCGATCGCGGCCGAGGATGCCTCGCCCGTCGAGTTCGACCAGCTTCTGTTCGCAATCGCGCCTGACGCAGGCTGAGTTTCATCCCGCGCGACGCTATTGCGGCTCGATGCCCGCCGTCTTCAGCGCCGTCTTCCAGATCCCTATCTGCTCTTTCATGTAGGCTGCGAGCTCATCCGGGGTCGATGATCTCGGGGCGAAGCCGTGCTTCTGCATCTGCTCCTTCACAACTGGGTTTGCCAGCGCTGCGGCCATCTCCTTGTGCATGCGTGCCACGATCTCGGGCGGCAGGCCTGCCGGACCGACCAAGGCGAACCAGGCGCTGATCGGAAACTTTGGCTGGCCGCTCTCCACGATCGAGGGGACATCCGGCATCAGCGGGTGGCGCTCGTGGAGGGTTGTGGCGAGCACTCTGAGGCTGCCGGCCTTGGCGTGCGGCGCAATCGTCGTCGACGTGCCGTTCATGAGATGCACTCGGCCGGACAGGAGATCGGTGATGGCGTCGGGCTCCGACTTGTAGGGAATGGCCTGCATCTCGATGCCGACATTGCCGGCGAACATCGCCGTCGCCACCAGCGAATAGGTATTGCCGGCGGCGTAGTTGAGCACCTTTGGATTGGCTTTCGCGTGGGCGATGAGCTCCGGGATGGTCTTGGCGGGTATCGAGGGATGCACGGCGATGAAGAACGTGTTCTCGCCGAGGAAGGTGACGGGTGTGAAATCCGCGAGCACGTCGTAGGGCGGTTCCTTGCGCATGTTCGGCACGACCGCCAAGGGGCTGTTGGTGCCGAAGAGAAACGTGTAGCCGTCCGGGGCCGATCGCTTCACCTCGATGGCGGAGAGCGCGCCGTCGGCCCCTGGCTTCGCGACGACGACGATCGGCTGCCCGAGTGTCTGGCTCAGCTCCAGGCCAACGATGCGCGCGAGATTGTCGGTGGCCGAGCCCGGCCCGAAGGGAATCACGAACCTGATGGGCTTGGAAGGATAGGGTTGCGCGTGGGCCGCGGCCTGAGGCAACAACAGAAGAACTGCCGCCAGTAGGACGGCAACAAGCCTTGGCATGAATGTGCTCCCTAGACTTCGTTTGGGCGACTGTAGCCTGCCCGATCGGCCGCCAGCCATGCGCGCGACACTCTAGCTGCTATGCGGTCCGGGTGTCGCAGCAGGCGGTTCCGGCTGCGTCATGGCGCGCGGTAGCGGACCCATGTCTCGGAGTCGCAGCCCCAGACGATGCAACCAGTGAGCGTAAGGCGATCGCCCCGGAGCGCGATCGAGATATTGAAGGTCTCGCCCTTGTCTGGGTCGTAGATCCTGCCCTTCCATTTGTTGGCGCCATTCTCGCGCCAACCTTCGATCAGCTGCAGGCCCACGATCTCGCGCGAGCGCAGGCCTTTGTTGGGGTTGAGCCTGTCTGACAGCGGCTGGCCCTTCTTGTCGTTGGGCTTGGCGAGCCAAATGATCCTGCCGCACAGGCCCTTGTCGGCCGGTTCGCAATCCGCGATCTCGACCCGCGCTTCCTTGCCCTTGGTCCACCAGGTGCCTCGGACGCCCTGCTGCTCCTGCGCCGCCGCCGCGGTGGCCGAAGCGAGAAGCGCGAGCGCGAGCGCTGCAATGTGAACGGCGAGCATGTGCATGCCTTCCTTATTCGAGCCTCGGCCAAATTGCGCGCCAATCTCCCATGGGAGCGCGGTCTCACACATAGCTCGTGGGTGTGCCGCCAAAAGGCAAGCCCTCGACGGAACCTGGCGAGCGGCCTAGGCTGGCCCGCAGACTTGACCCAAAAGGTGCGGTGCACGCGCCATATTGCGAGAGACGGAGGAGCCCATGAAGACCGGCGATGCGATTGCCCAGATCCTGAAGCGCGAGGGCGTGGAGTGGATCATCGGCTACCCCGTCAACCATATTCTCGAGCACGGTGCGGCCGCCGGCATCCGTCCAATCGTCGTGCGCCAGGAGCGCATCGGGCTCCACATGGCCGACGCCATCGCCCGCGTCACCTCCGGCAAGAAGACCGGCATGTTCGTCATGCAGCACGGCCCCGGCGCCGAGAACGCCTACGGCGGCGTCGCCCAGGCCTATAGCGAATCGGTGCCGATCCTGGTGATGCCCATGGGCTATGCCCAGCGCATAGCCTGGGTCGACCGCAACTATTTCTCCTCCCTTTCCATGAAGGGCATCACCAAGTCGGCCGAGCCCATTACCTCCGCCAAGGAGCTGCCGAACGTGATGCGGCGCGCCTTCCAGCGTCTGCGCTCCGGCCGCGGCGGCCCGGTCCTGGTCGAGGTGCCCAACGACCTGTGGGCCCAGGAATGTGATCCCAAGGATTACGTGTCACCGAAGTTCGTGCGCACCGGCACCGACCCCGACGCCGTGCGCGAGGCGGCCAAGATGCTGGTCGCGGCCAAGCGGCCCGTGATCTATGCCGGCACTGGCGTGCACTGGGCGGAAGCCTGGAGCGAGCTCAAGGAGCTGGCCGAGCTTCTCGCCATTCCCGTCACGACGAGCCTCGGCGGCAAGAGCGCGTTCCCCGAGACGCACGCCCTGTCGCTGGGCTCCGGCGGTCTTGCCATCCCCCAGACGGTGCGCACCTTCCTCGACAAGTCGGACTTGATCCTTGGTATCGGCTGCTCGTTCACCGAGACCAACTTCGGCGTCAAGATGCCGGCGGGTGCGAAGATCATCCAAGCGACGCTCGACCCCTCCGACATCAACAAGGACATCCCCGTAGCGCTCGGCGTAGCGGGCGACGCCAAGCTCGTGCTGCAGGGGCTGATCGCCGAGGTGCAGAAGCTGCACGGCAAGAGCCCGAAGGACCCCAAGGGCGTGGCGCGCGAGATCGCCGAGACCTACGAGCCCTGGCTTGCCAAGTGGATGCCGAAGCTCACCTCCGACAGCGCGCCGCTCAATCCCTATCGTGTGCTGTGGGATCTGCAGAAGACGGTCGACGTCGCCAACACCATCATCACGCACGATGCGGGAAGCCCGCGCGACCAGCTCTCGCCGTTCTGGCGGCCGACCACGCCGCTGTCCTACATCGGCTGGGGCAAGACCACCCAGCTCGGCATGGGGCTGGGCCTCGCCATGGGCGCCAAGCTCGCCAAGCCCGACAAGCTCTGCATGAACGTATGGGGCGATGCGGCCATCGGCTTCACCGGCATGGACTTCGAGACGGCTGTGCGCGAGCGCATCCCGATCCTGTCGATCCTGCTCAACAACTTCTCGATGGCGATCGAGCTGAAAGTGATGCCGGTATCGACGGAGAAATACCGCGCCACCGACATCTCCGGCGACTACGCGGCGATGGCCCGCGCGTTCGGCGGCTACGGTGAGCGGGTCGAGAAGCCGGCCGACATCGTGCCGGCTATCAAGCGCGGCATTGCCGCAACCGAGAAGGGCCAGCCGGCGCTGCTCGAGTTCATCACCTCCAAGGAGGTCGAGGTCTCCAGGCTCTGAGCCCGGTCGCGGGGCCTACTGCTCCGCGACCTTCGCTTTGGGCTTGCGGCCTTTGATCTCGTCGGTGTCGCGCCCCTCGAGCTCGGCCTCCACCAGTTGGGCGGCGAGCGAGGAGGCCGTACTGGCGCTGATCGTGCGCATCGAACGGTAGGACAGGCTCCAGCCAAGCGGCAGGAAGAACTTCTTGCCGTCGAGCCACACTTGGTGGATGGCGTCCTGGCCATAGCGGACGTCACCTGCCGGATCGATGACATAGCGGCCCGATGTGGCTCCGAAGTCGGGAGTGAAGGGCACGTTGCCCTCCTCCACCGCATGCAGGTGCACGGCCCGCGTGCGCGCGTTGCGGCCTGCCAGCATGGCATTGAGGGGCGGCAGCATCTCTCCCGGTCGTGTCCCCGCCCGCTCGGCGCTCGATTGGATGTACTGGCTGTCCTCGTAGTCGATGGCGAAGATCATGATGATGCGGATGTCGATGCCGTGCGGGTACTCGGTGCGGATCTTGTCGAGATCGACGCCGTGGCCGGCCGCGTAGGCCTTGTTGCTGATCGCAGCCCGCATGTAGGTGGCCATCTCGATGGCCGTCTCGAGCCCGCTGTTCTCGAAGTAGCCGCCGTCGACGAGATAGACGCGATCGCGCTTGGCCCTGTCGGGGCAGTCGGACTTCTCGAGGTCGAGCCATCCCGCCGGCGTCAGCCACGGGAAGCGCGCGCTGAGCGAGATGGCCGCCGCAAGGCCCAGCTCTACTGATTTCGACGGTATTTCGACGCGCGCCGGAGTCTGACCGCTGGCGGGTTTCCAGCCGCCGAAGCACAGCGTCGAGTTGATATGCAGTGCCGTCGATGTCGGCTGGAACCAGATCGGGCTGATCGTTACGCGCGAGCCTGCCGCCACGCTCGTGGTGTTCAGGAACAGAGCAGGCGCCGCGCCCTTCGGATTCCAGATGCTCCCGACGGGTTGATTGAAGAGGCCCTTGGCGTTCTTGCCGCCGGGGCCCAACTCGGGGGCCGCGTAGTCCCAGGCTTCCGAGAAGCCCTGCTCCAGCGCCTGGGCACGGTCGAGCGCCTTCACGGGAATTGGCAGCAGACGCTGCAGGAAATCGGGAAACAGCGTGCCGCCGACCAGTGGCGCGAGGAGATCGTTGTCGAAGAAGGTGTCGACCGCCTTGGTGAAGGTTGAGGGCTCGCCGCCGCAGGGCTCGTGCTCATCATTCCTGGCGATCTTGTGGGCCATGGCGGAGAACACTCCCGCCCCGAGGCTGCCGCCCGACACCGAGCTGATGGCAAAGGTGTGCTGGGCAAAGATGCGGCAATGATCCTGCATGCGGCCGAGCCAGGACGCGGCGTGATAGGCCGCGAACATGCCGCCGCCTTCGGTTGCCACGACGTAGACGGGATAGGGCTTGCCGCGGTCGGCGTACCACTTGCGATCTGCGCGCGACAGCAGCCATGTCTCGAAGTTCTTCTCGAGGGTCACGTTCTCGGCGGCAACGATCTTATGCTCGACGCGATGGTTGTCGTTCCAGCCCATCGACGAGAATAAAACTCCCGCCATCACGACGAGCACAGTCACGGGCCAGCCCGTGCGCCGGTAGACCTGGCTGAACCACGTGAGCAGGAACGCCAGCATCGCCACGAACAGATAGACGAGTGGCTGCGACCCGATTGCCCATGGCGCCCCCGTCGGCCAGATCACGATCGTGGCCGTGAATCCGAGCAGGATGGCGACGCAGACGAGTACGCCGCGGGGGGAGAAG
>Ga0247829_10000744_pt1 | contig 13475 bp, 12 predicted proteins | sample 12C_Control_Day4_FD_207765 | JGI IMG/M metagenome (GOLD analysis project Ga0247829, IMG submission 207765) | Soil microbial communities from agricultural site in Penn Yan, New York, United States - 12C_Control_Day4 | ecosystem: Environmental > Terrestrial > Soil > Agricultural land | place... | reverse complement strand
TGGCGTGCCCCTCTCGTTGGGCGTGAGTTGCGGGGCGAAGGCTGCGCGCACGCCGCGCCGCAGCGGATCGAACAAGCGCTCGAGCAGCGACCGGTCGGCGGTGGCAATCTGGAGATCGACGGCGCCGCCAGCCTCGGGCGACTCGGCGGGACGTGTGCTGAGGGCGACCACGCGGCCCGACACGGGAGCGCGGATCTCGCTCTTGGCCAGTTCCTGCTCGGCCCGGGCGATGCGCGACATAAGCTCCTGCGTCTCCTTCTCGAGCTCGGCGACGCGCTGCTCGAGGGAAGCGACCGTGGGCTTGTCGGCGGGCGCCATCACCCCGGAGGCCTCGCGGCCGATCAGAGCCAGCTGCGCGCGCGCAGCCTCCGAGAGCGCCTTCAGCATGACGATCTGCCGGTCGACCTCAGTGGTGTCGCGGGTGATGATGATGTCGCCGGCCTTCACCGTGGCGCCTTCCCGGACGTGCACGCGGGCACCGGCGCCGAGCTTGGAGAAATGCAGCGGCGTGAGCCTGGTCTCGAAGATCGCGCCACCCGTGAGGCCGGCCAGATCGCCGAGCCCGGCATAAGCAGTCCCGAGCGCGGCGACGGCGAAGAGGAGGACGGCCGCGAAGCCGGCGGCAAGCGGTCCGCGCACGTTGAGGCGCTGCGGCTGCGGGGCGGCCCCGGGCCCGGAGGCCGCATGCACGGCCTCAGCCCCTTCGTCGGCGTCGGCAGGCAGAGCCCGCAGCTGCCGATAGGCGCCCATTGCCGATCGGACGGCGGGCAGGGAGACGACAAGCCGCTGGAGCGGGTCGAGCAGGGCGGCGTTGATGAGCACGGCCGCGAACAGCGCCGCCGGTGTCAGGGCCTGGGTCGCGACCAGCCAGGCGCCTGCTGCGATCAAGGCGATCTGCGCGGCAAATTTCACGAGGCCGGCAACGTCGCCGAGGATCGCGCCCCGCCTGGAGAGTGCGTATGCCGCGGCAATGCGGGTCCGGTTCAGCCGCTCCCATTGGCCGGGGGCGTCGGTCTGCAGAGGCCTCTCGGAAGAGCCGGAGACAGTCGCCGCCCACCACTGTGAGACGCGCACAGCGGCGTCGGCCTCGCGCGCGACAAGCCGGCCGACCTTTCGGGCTTGCGCGAACGTCACCAGCACCAGCAGCGCGGCGAAGCCGGCGGCGACGGCCGCCAGGATCGGGCTGAGAAGCGCGAGCGCCAGAAGCATCAGCGGCGACCAGGGCGCATCGAGCGCGGCGACGATGGTGCGGTCGGTCAATGCCCGCGCGAGGCGAGCGAGGGCAGCCGAGTTGCCCGCAATCTCGGCGGACGGCGCGCCGAGCCGAGCGCCGCCGGCAAGGATGTGGGCCCCCAGCGTGTGGTCGAGCCACAGGCCAGCGCGCAGCACGATGCGGTCGCGCGCGGCGACGACGGCAATGAGCACCGCGCCGGCGCAGGCGGCAGCCAGCGCCAGCAGCGCCACCGTCTGCAGGTTGGCGGCGGGAATGGCGCTCTCGAAGATGTGCAGCGCATAGAACGGCAGCGCCAGCTGCAGCAGGCTCGCGAAGCCGGCAAGCGCGAACGCCGCGCACAGCGCGCGGCGCACCTGGGCCAGCAGCTTCCTCGACGTGGACATCGCGACACGACCGACAACCGGCCTCCCCAGCTGCGGGGCGGCTCCCATCGCGACTCTGTCACCGGGGCCTAAAGGAAGTGCTAACCGGCCGTTAAGCGCTGCGTCGGAAAGGCTCGCAGACGCCAGTCGTGGACGCCCCTCCGACTCACGCAGGGAAAATCTTGCCGGGGTTCAGGATGCCCTCGGGATCGAGGGCGGACTTGATGGCGCGCATCACGGCGACGCCGTGGCCGAGCTCGGCCTCGAGATACTTGACCTTGCCCTGGCCGACGCCGTGCTCGCCCGTACAGGTGCCTTCCATGGCGATGGCGCGCTTGGTGAGGCGGTCGAGAAAGGTCTCGATGGCCGCCATCTCCTTGGGGTCGTCGCGATGGAAGGCGGGCGAGGTGTGGAAGTTGCCGTCGCCGACATGGCCGACGATGGGCGCGACCAGGCCCAGCTCCTCGATGTCCTTCTGCGTCTCGACCACGCATTCGGCGAGCCGCGAGACGGGCACGCACACGTCGGTGGCGAAGATGTCGCGACCGGGCCAGGTGGTCTTGACGGCCCAGTAGGCGTCGTGGCGGGCCTTCCACAGCCGGCGCCGGTCCTCCTCCTTCTCGGCCCAGTCGAAGCGGATGGCACCCTCGGACTCGGCAATGGCCTTGAAGTTCTCGACCTGGTCGCGGGCGCCGGCCTCGGTGCCGTGGAACTCGAGGAACAGCGTCGGCTTCTCCTCGAGGCCGAGCTTGGCGTGGACGTTGACGGCCTTGATCTGCGGCGGGTCGAGCAGCTCCATGCGCGCCACGCCGAGGCCGAGCTGGATCGACTGGATGACGGCGTTGCAGGCGCCCTCCAGCGTGGCGAACGGGCAGACGGCGGCGAGGATGCGCTCGGGGATGCCGTAGAGGCGAACGGTGAGCTCGGTGATGATGCCGAGCGTGCCCTCCGAGCCCACCAGCAGCCGCGTCAGGTCGTAGCCGGCCGAGGACTTGCGGGCGCGCTGGGCGGTCTTGACCACCGAGCCGTCGGCCATCACGGCGGTGATGTTGAGCACGTTCTCGCGCATGGTGCCGTAGCGCACCGCGTTGGTGCCCGAGGCGCGCGTTGCCGCCATGCCGCCGATGGTCGCCTCCTCGGCGCCCGGATCGACGGGGAAGAACAGTCCCATGTCGCGCAGGTAGTCGTTGAGCTGCTTCCTCGAGACGCCGGGCTCCACGACGCAGTCGAGATCGCGCTCGTTGACGGCCAGCACCCGGTTCATGCGCGAGAAATCGAGGGAGAGGCCGCCCTTGGGCGCGTTGATGTGGCCCTCGAGCGAGGTGCCGGCGCCGAACGGGATGATGGGCACGCGGTGATCCCGCGCCACCCGAACGACCTCCACGACCTCATCTCGGTTCTCGACCCAGATGACGGCGTCGGGCGGCTGGTTGGGGATCCAGGTGATGGTGTTGGCATGCTGGCGGCGGATCGCCTCGCCGGTCTGCAGCCGGTCGCCGAAGCGCTGGCGCAGGATGGCAACGGCCGTTGCCACGTTGCCTGGCTGGCTGCTGCCTTCTGGCATTTCCACCCCCTAGTGTCCTTCAGATCGAGAAGTCCGCTCCCCGACCCAGCCCAGCGCGATGATGCGGACTTCTCGATCATCACACTAGGATTGTCCTGCCGAACCCCTTCGTCGTGGCGGTTTGTCAATGTCGGCCGGATACAGGGAACAATGTTCACACACTCGTGTAGCGAAGTGAAGCCCCCTCCCGTTGCGGTGCAACGTAACTAACTCGATCTACACGTTCGAGAAGTGCCGCACCGCAGGCGAGATGCCGCGGGCGGCTGGAAAGGCAAAGACAATGCTCAAGAACATCTTCAAGGGAAGCGCGGCCAAGCTCTGCGCGCACAATGAGAACGCTCCGGAAGGCCAGGGGCAGCAGACGGCGATCGACCCTGCGAGGGTGCGTGCGCTTGCCACGGGTGCGGCACTGGCCGTCTCGCTCGATACCTCGCCTGCCGTGCTGGTGTCGATCTATGACTACGCGCACCGCTACCGCGACCGCCCGCGGCGCACGGCCTGATTCAAGCCCGAGCTGAGCTGCTGGCGCTACTGAGCCTGCCGGAATTCGACACGGCGATCGAGCTGGAACGCGTCCTCCCTGGACATGGCGGGGCGGTCGACACCTAGGTACGGCTCGGCCCTTCCCTTGGGGATCAGCTGCAGCTGTCCGGAATAGCCGCGATCGCGCAGATAGCTTGCCACGGTCGCCAGCCGCTGGCGCGATAGCTCCAGGTTGTAGGTATCGGTGCCGCGCTCATCGGCGTGGCCGGTCAGAGAGACAGTCTTGGCCTGCTGGGCAATCAGGAATGCGGCGAGCCGCGCCGCAGCGAGCCGGCCTTCCCGGGTGAATGTCGCCTCGTTGTAGGCAAACGTGATCGGCGTCGGCATCTCACGAGCTGCCACGGCATCGAGCGTCGACTCGGGCCGCGAGGGCGGCGCGATCGCCACGCGTACGCGCTGGCCCGCGGTCTCCCGGCCCTCGCGCGTTTTCGCCCGCAACGAGAGCTCGACCTCGCCAGGCGCGAACCGGCGCTCCGTGACGGCCGCCCATTGGCCGGTCTCGTCCGCCTTGGCACTGGCGACGGGTTTCCCATCGGCCAGGATCGCAACCTCGGAGTTCGGCGGCGCCTGACCCGCAAACACCGACGCACCGGGATCGATCCTGACGACGTCGAAGGTGACGGCCGGCTTCTCGGCTGCGGGCTGGTCCTTCTTCGCGGGCTCTGTCCTGGTGCCCGTCGCCGACGGCGCCGGGCTCACCGCGCTCGGTGCCATCTGTTGGGGAAGCGCTGCGACCTTGGGAGCCGCGGCCACCTTGGCCTCGGGAGCCGGCCTTGCGGGGCTCTGGCTCGCGGGACTGCGATCGAACAGGAGGTCCGCAAGCTCGTCGCGCGCGATGTAGACTCCCGCCAACACCAGCAACGCGACGAAGGCTATGATAACGAGTTGCATGATCCGAGCCCTGCTGTCGTACCGGCAAGCAAGCGGTCGCCGCGGCGGCTCAACGTCCCATCGGCTCGCCGGGCCAAACCCTCACCGGCCGTCTCGGGGTCTGCATACCATACAGACCGTTACCGGCCCTGTCGATGTCCCGGGACGTCAAAGGTTAAGCTTGTTCAATATCTTGTATAGGACTTGAGGCCGTGCTGCGGCGCATCAGCGGGCGGTGCCCGAGGTGGCGCCCTGGCCGGTCTTGTCGGCGCCAACCTTGCGCAGGGCAGCCTCGATGGCCTTCAAGTTCTCGCGCGCAACGGTGTCCTTGGGATCCAGCCTGATCGCCTTGCGATAGTCGGCGAGCGCGCCTCTGGTGTCGTTGAGGAGCAGCCTGACGTTGCCGCGGTTGGTGTAGGCGGCGGCGTACTTGGCATCGAGCGCGATCGCCCGCGAATAGTCCCGCTCGGCCTCCTCCAGGCGCCCCAGCACCTTGAAGGCGAGGCCGCGGTTGAAATGCATCCAGGCCTGGGGAGCTTTCTGCTCGGCGAGCAGCGTCGTGCAGGCCCCCACGACCCTGTCGGGATCATTGATCGCCCACTGGCAGTCGGATTGGGAGTCTGCGTGCGCTTTGGCCGGCAGGAGCAGCGCCGATGCCGCCACCAAGGCGAGACTGACGCGCGACCGGCTCGAGCTCATCATGGCGCTCTTCCCTGAGACGCATCGAGACGTGCGCACTCTGGCTGCGGAGCGACAGGACGCACGGCTCGTGACACACAGGTATGTAAGCAGTGCGAATGCTAACGGACAGTATCGCGGGGAACATTGCGCCAAATCAATGTCGCCGCTTGCGCCGACCGCCAACGAGTCCGCGCTTAGTTGACCTGATCTTGGAGAGCGCCCGCGTACTGGCGCAGCGCATCGACGCGCCGCGCAATCGAGGGGTGGGTCGAGAACAGCCCACTGACGCGCTCCGCCACCGGGTTCTCGATGAAGAACGCCTCCATGCGCGAGGGCACGTCGAACTGGGCGTTGTTCTCTATCTTGCGCAGCGCACGGACGAGCGCGTCGGGGTTCTTGGTGAGCTCGGCGGCTCCCGCGTCGGCCAGGTACTCGCGCGAGCGCGACAGGGCGAGACGGATCAGCGTCGACACCCCCCAGGTGATCAGGATGATGGCGATCGCCAAGGCTATCGCCAGCAGGGCCCCGCCCGAGCCCTTGCCGCTGCTGCGGCTGTCGCTGTCGGAGCTGCTGCTGCCGCTCCAGTCGGAGGACGTTGACGTAGGGGTGGACGTCGGGCTGCCCCACGGCCCTTCGTTCTTCGGGCGCGGCGACCAGCCGTAGGGGAAATCCCAGCCGCGGATGGCGAGATCGCCGAAAAACGCGAAGATGCCGGCGAAAATGATGGCAATCACCATCATCTGCGTGTCGCGGTTGCGGATGTGGGTAAGCTCGTGGGCGAGGACGGCCTCGAGCTCGTCAGGCGCCAGCGTGTCGATCAGGCCGCGGGTTACCGCCACCACATACTGGCCTTCGCTCAAGCCCGACGCATAGGCGTTGAGCGCCGGCGTCTCGATGATCTGCAGGGCCGGCATCGGCAGGCCGCGCGAGATGCACAGGTTCTCGAGCGCGTTGTAGAGTTTGGGCGCCTCGGCCCGCGTCACGCTCTTGGCGCCGGTGGCGAGGCTGATCAGCTTCTGGTGCACGAAGTAGGCGATCACGAACCACACGAGAGCGCCGGCCATGGCCCACGGCCAGGACCGCCCGAACTGCCGAACGGCTCCCCGCACGATCTCGTCGAACGTGCCGCCGAGAAATGCGCTCCACAGCAACAGCAGCGAGAACAGCAATGCCTGCAGCAGCACGGCAAAGCCTGCCAGCAGCAGCACCGAGCGCACCCGGTTGGCCTGGATGTGTCCGTACAGTCCGTAAGCGCGGAACATGTCTCGTCATCCCGGGCCTTGTGCCCGGGACCCACCTATCACTGGCTGCCGAGCGTGCGGATGGCTGGATCCCGGCGACAAGCGCCGGGATGACCTCAGAATTTCACCTGCGGCGCGGCTTGCACGGCTTTGCGCTCGCCTTCCTCCAGGTTGAAGAACTCCTGGGGCGAGAAGCCCAGCGACTGCGCAAACAGCACGGCCGGGAAGCTCTCGCGGGTGGAGTTGTACTCGGCAGCCGCATTGTTGAAGAAGCGGCGGGCGGCGGCGATCTTGTTCTCGAGGTCGGAGAGTTCGGTTTGCAGCTGCTGGAAGTTCTGGTTGGCCTTGAGGTCGGGATAGGCCTCGGCCAGCGCGAAGATCTGGCGCAGCGCACCCTGCAGCGCGCCCTCGGCGGCGGCCTGGGCGGCGGGCCCCTGCGCGGTGACGGCAGCGTTGCGGGCCTTGATGACGGCCTCCAGCGTGCCCTTCTCGTGCGATGCGTAGCCTTTGACGGTCTCGACCAGGTTCGGCACCAGGTCGTGGCGCTGCTTGAGCTGCACGTCGATGTCGGAGAAGGACTGGCGGCAGCGCTGCCGCAGGGCGACGAGCCCGTTGTAGGTGGCGACGAGCCACAGCCCAGCGACCACGATGATGCCGAGAATGATCCAGCCGGCCATGCCCATGGCGACCTCCCAGAGTTGGCGACCCACCTGCGATATATGGCGAGACTGGGTTAACATTGCAGCGCCAGCGCTGCATTAACGCTTCGTTAACCTAGGTGGCGTGATGGTCCGGTTCCCTCCGGAACAGCGGTTGGAGAACATGGGCGGCGCCAACCTGCAGGCGATCTTCGAGGACGGCGGCCTGCCGCTCGGCGAGGACTTGCGGCGCGCCGTCGAGGCGTGGTTCTCCTATCTCGAGCACGAGCGCGGCGCCGCGGACAACACGCTCGACGCCTACGGCCGCGACCTCGCCCAGTTCCTCGCCTGGCTGAAGGCCGACCTCGGGCATGCCCCCTGCCTGGCCGATCTCGCCCGGCTCGATGTTCGGCGCCTTCGCGCCTTCATGGCCTCGCGCCGCCGCACCGGCATTGCCGGCCGCTCGCTCGCAAGGGCCATGTCCGCGCTGCGCGCCTTCTTCCGCTGGCTCGAGGCGCAGGAGATCGCGGCCAACCGCAGCATCCTGCAAGTGGCGCTGCCCAAGGTGCCGCACGGCATTCCCAAGCCTTTGACGGTGGACAGAGCGGCCGCCGTGGTCGATGGCGGCGCGAGGGCCGAGCTCGATTGGGTGGCGGCCCGCGACGCCGCTGTCCTTTTGCTGCTCTACGGCTGCGGCCTGCGCATCTCCGAGGCGCTGAGCCTCACGCCGAGGGAGGCGCCCGGCGCCGGCCGCGATACCATCCGGATCGTCGGCAAGGGCGGCAAGGAGCGGCTGGTGCCCGTGCTGCCGGTCGCCCAGCAGGCCATCGCCCGCTATAGGACGCTCTGCCCCTATCCCCTCGAGCCCGACGGCCCGCTGTTCCTCGGCGCCAAGGGCGGGCGCATGAGCCCGCGCATCGCCCAGCTGCTGATGGAGCGCCTGCGCGGCGAGCTGGGGCTTCCCGATACGGCGACGCCGCATGCGCTGCGCCATTCCTTCGCCACGCACCTGCTCTCCGCCGGCGCCGACCTGCGCCAGATCCAAGAGCTGCTGGGCCACGCCAGCCTCTCGACCACTCAGGTCTACACCGAGGTCGACCGGGAGCGGCTGCTCGCCGTCTACGACAAGGCACATCCGCGGGCGTAGCCGAGCCGTGCGCCGGGGTCAGACCCCTTGGCGAGCCCGATGTGATATGCATGACCTGTGTAAGGGGTCTGACCCCATTCCGCGCCGGAGCATCGCTTGCGCCTCCTCCGCACAGCCCTGCTGAGTCTTGCGCTGCTCGCTGCCTGCCTCGCCGGCGCCGCGGCCCAGCTGCCCACATGCCGCGGCAAGAACGTGCTCGACGAGCTGAAGGGCTCGGATCCGGCCGCGCACGCGCGCATTCTGGCCCAGGCCGCCGCCACCGAGAACGCCACCGCGATCCTGTGGCGGGTCGAGCGAGGTGGCAAGCCGCCCTCGCACCTGTTCGGCACCATGCACCTCACCGACGAACGCATCGCCAATGTCTCCCCGGCGGTGAAGGCGGCGCTCGGCGGCGCGCGGCGGCTGCTGCTCGAGGTCAATGCCGACGACCTCTCCGCGTCGGGGTTCATGAAGGCCTTCGCCAGCGCCCGGCCGCTGCTCACTTTTACAGACGGCAGGCGGCTCGAGCAGGTGCTCGGCCCCACGGACTACAACAAGACCATCGGCATCCTGGAGCGCGCCGGCCTTCCTGCACAGGTCGCGGGCGCATTCCGCCCATGGGTGGCGAGCATGATGCTGGCACTGTCCGACTGCGAGCGGCGGCGCACCACCCAGGGCGAGGCACCGCTGGATCTCAGGCTCGCACGCGAGGCGCAGGCGTTGGGCATCGGCGTCGGCGGCCTCGAGACGCTGGAGCAACAGTTCCGCGCCATGGCCAGCGTGCCCGAGGGCGATCAGGTCTCCCTATTGCGCGCCGGGCTTGCCATGTACGACCGCATCGACGACATGCTGGAGACGACCGTCCAGCTCTATCTCAAGCGCCAGCTGGGCGCGGTGTGGCCGCTCCAGCTCGTGCTCGCCGAGAAAGTCGGCGTGGCGGCGAAGGCCTTCGACTCCACCGAGGCGAGCCTGATCGTCGAGCGCAACCTGCGCATGCGCGACAAGGCGGTGGAGGCTCTCGGCGAGGGCGGCGTGATGATCGCGGTGGGCGCCCTGCACCTGCCGGGCAAGCAGGGTCTCGTCGCGCTGCTGCGCGCGGCAGGCTATACGGTGACCGCAGTGGAGTAGGTTGGGTTAGGCCGAAGGCCGTAACCCAACAGGGCATGGATAGTCGGATGTTGGGTTACGCGCCGATCTTGCGGTTTGCGCGTCCTCACCCGATCGGCGGCGCTAACCCAACCTACCAATGCAAGGAGATCTCCCATGACCAAGACCGCGCTCATCGTCGGTGCCGGATCGGGCATCAGCGCCGCGTTCGCCCGCGCGCTGGCGCGCGAGGGCTATAAGATTGCGCTGTCGGCCCGCAACACCGACAAGCTCGGCGCGCTCGCCAAGGAGACCGGCGCGGTTGCGATCGCCGCGGATGCGACCAAGCCCGATGCAGTCAAGGCACTGTTCGCCGAGGCCGACCGTACGCTCGGGGCGCTCGGCGTTGTCCTCTTCAATGCGAGCTACCGCACGCGCGGGCCGTTCCTCGATCTTGACCCGGTGGAGGTCGAAAGGACGCTCGCCGTGTCGTCTTTCGCCGGGTTTCTGGTCGGCCAGGAGGCGGCCAGGCGCATGGTCGCCGCAGGAGGGGGCGCGATTTTCTTCACTGGTGCATCGGCCAGCGTGAAGGGCTATGCGCAGTCAGCGCCGTTCGCAATGGGCAAGTTCGCCCTGCGCGGCCTCGCGCAGTCTATGGCGCGTGAGCTGGGTCCGAAGAACATCCACGTCGCGCATTTCGTCATCGACGGCGGCGTCAGGAGCGCCGAGCGCGGCCGCGTGGAGGCGGCCGGCGCCACGCCGGACAGCCTCCTCGATCCCGACGCCATCGCGCAGACCTATATGGCCGTGCTCGAGCAGCCGCGCAGCGCCTGGAGCCTCGAGGTCGAGCTGCGCCCCTGGGTGGAGAAGTTCTGAGCCACGCATATACGATCCGATGTCAGATCGCTGTTGGTGTGCTGCGCAAATCTGCCCGCCACCCAAATATGCCGTGGTTCCTCAACGGCCCGCTAGGGTAGGGAACGTGTTCTGCCCAGTGTGAGCGACGGCACCTCGCCGTAAGCGGCTCGGTAGCGCATAGCAAACTTGCCGAGGTTTACAAATCCGCTGGCGAGGGCGATCGAGGAGACGGTGTCACCGGGTGCGGGCGACAACAACCGCGCGCGAGCGAGGTCTAGCCGACAACGCAGAAGAAGCTGCATGGGCGAGCAGTGCAGATTCTTCTGAAATCCGATCTGCAGGGCGCGGATGCTCACGCCCAGCTCGGTTGCCAGGCCGGTGATGGTAATCGACTCGTGCGCGTGCGCTTCCAAATAGTCGCGGGCGCGTTGGACGGTGATGCGAGATATCGCCCTTGGCGCCGGGGGAATCCCAGGGCGCAGGTTTGCATGCGCCGCAGCGATCACGAGGTTAGTCAGGAACTCACCGAAGGAAACAACCGCCAATCTGCTCAAGCCCTCGTCGTCGAGAGTGCGCAGCTCGTTGAAGGCACCCATGATATTGCGGACACACGCCCGGCCCGGCCCCTGGCGGAGATCGACCGCCGCCGCGCGATGATCAACCGGAACCGACTTGCTCCCCTCCGCGCGGTGCCGCAATTCGGCGGTCGGAAATTCCACTGTGTATGAAAGTGTTCTTGGTCCTATCCCGAGCGTGAACGGGCCGCCGGGAGGGATCGTTGTCCCCACGCGAAAAGGCTGCATGCAAACGTGCCCGTGGCGTGTGCGGACATCGACCTTCCCCTGGGCCACAAAACCAAGGTGGAACCTGTCGGCGGCGATCGTCGAAATCTCGGAACCAACCGTCTCGAAGCGATCGATGGTCAGGCTACCCAGCGACAAGCGCACATGAGAGCGCTGTCGGGCCCTTTGCTCATCGGGCAGCATCGAGATTCTTGCACCAGGGAACGCGGCCTGGATGTCAGCAAGAATCTGATCTGGCCGGCGAGCATACCGCTGAACGACGGTCATTGAGCGCATTTGGCAGTTCGCTTTCTCTTCGCGTTTCGGCCAGCTCGTTCGCTAACAGAGTATCGCGAACCTCTCTCCGGGAGTAGGCGTCATGCCTGCAAGCTGACAGGGTAACGCCCAATGCCGATCCCGAAGAGCGAGTCGCACACTTGCGGGCGCTGTGGCTTCGTACTGAGGATGTACCTTCGCGAAGTTGCGAGGGAAGCACGGTACAATGTGGGCGATTGGTTAGCGCGATGCGAGGAGAGAGAGCCCATCAGCCCGCTGATCTGTCTCCTCAAGCGGGGATGCGGTGCGACAGGCCAACGTGTGCGACCTCTCAGCGAGAAGTCGAGCGGCTGCTAGGGGCCGTGAGCTGAGTTGGACATTTGCGCGTGCGGCGTCGAGGGCCAAACCTGTGGTTCGGGCCTGTCCGCACCCGGCGCTGCGCCGCGTCTCAGCTCTTCAGCCGATAGCCCGTCTTGAAGATCCACCACACGGCGGCAACGCACAGGCCCAGGAACGCCAGCGTCATGGCGAGGCTCACCCCCACGCCCACGTCGGCGATGCCGTAGAAGCTCCAGCGGAAGCCGCTGATGAGATAGACGAGCGGGTTGAACAGCGTGACCGTCTGCCATACCGGCGGCAGCACCGAGAGCGAATAGAACGCCCCGCCCAGGAAGGTCAGCGGCGTGATGATGAGCAGCGGGATCACCTGCAGCTTCTCGAAGCCGTCCGCCCAGATGCCGATCAGGAAGCCGAACAGGCTGAAGGTGACGGCGGTCAGCACCAGGAACGCCAGCATCCACACCGGATGCTGGATCTCGAGCGGCACGAAGAATCCGGCCGTCGCCAGGATTATTAACCCCAGGATGATCGACTTGGTCGCCGCCGCGCCGACATAGCCGATCACGATCTCGACGAAGGAGATCGGCGCCGACAGCAGCTCGTAGATGGTGCCGACGAACTTCGGGAAGTAGATCCCGAACGAGGCGTTCATCACGCTCTGCGTCAGCAGGGTCAGCATGATCAGCCCCGGCACGATGAAGGCGCCGTAGCTCACGCCCTCGATCTCGGTGATGCGCGAGCCGATGGCCGCGCCGAACACCACGAAGTAGAGCGAGGTGGAGATGACGGGCGAGAGGATGCTCTGCATCAGCGTGCGCCCGGTGCGGGCCATCTCGTAGGCGTAGATGGCGCGGACGGCGTGAAGGTTGAGGTTCATGATCCCTGCCCCACCAGGCTGACGAAGATGTCCTCGAGCGAGCTTTGCGTGGTCTCGAGATCGCGGAAGCGGATGCCGGCCTTGTTCAGGTCGCCGAGCAGGGCCGTGATGCCGGTGCGCTCGCCCTGCGTGTCGTAGGTGTAGACGAGGTCGGCGCCGTCGTTGGCCAGCGCCAGGCGATGCGCCGCGAGCGCCTCGGGAATGGCGTCGAGCTTCTTCTGCAGGTGCAGGGTGAGCTGCTTCCTGCCGAGCTTGCGCATCAGCGCGGCCTTCTCCTCGACCAGGATGATCTCACCCTTGTTGATGACGCCGATGCGGTCGGCCATCTCCTCGGCCTCGTGGATGTAGTGGGTGGTGAGGATGATGGTGACGCCCTCTGCGCGCAGCGAGCGCACCACCTCCCACATATCCTTTCTGAGCTCCACGTCGACGCCGGCGGTGGGCTCGTCGAGGAACAGGATCTGCGGCTCGTGGCTCAGCGCCTTGGCGATCAGCACGCGGCGCTTCATGCCGCCCGAAAGGGTCATGATTTTGCTGTCCTTCTTGTCCCACAGCGACAGGCTCTTCAGCACCTTGGCGATGTGCTCCGGGTTGGCCGGCTTGCCGAACAGGCCGCGGCTGAAGCTGGTGGTGGCCCACACCGTCTCGAAGGCATCCGTAGTCAATTCCTGCGGCACCAGTCCGATCAGCGAGCGGGCGGCGCGAAAGTCCCTGATGTTGTCGTGGCCGTCGACCGTGACGGTGCCGCCGCTCGGATTGACGATGCCGCAGATGATGTTGATGAGCGTGGTCTTGCCGGCGCCGTTGGGCCCCAGCAGCGCGAAGATTTCCCCGCGGCGGATCTCGAGATCGATGCTCTCGAGGGCGTGGAAGCCCGACGCATAGGTCTTGGTGAGGTTGGCGACGGAGATGATCGCGGGCATGGGACCCCGATGGCTGCTTGCGGGATTGGCAGGTGGGACTTGGGGTGGTTCGCGGCCAATGGGAAGGGGGGAGGG
>Ga0247829_10000743_pt1 | contig 13481 bp, 13 predicted proteins | sample 12C_Control_Day4_FD_207765 | JGI IMG/M metagenome (GOLD analysis project Ga0247829, IMG submission 207765) | Soil microbial communities from agricultural site in Penn Yan, New York, United States - 12C_Control_Day4 | ecosystem: Environmental > Terrestrial > Soil > Agricultural land | place... | reverse complement strand
TGGAGTCGACGATGCGTAGATCGGACAGGCGTGTGTGGGCCACTTCGAGGTCCACGAGGTGACGCGGAATCACGCCGATGACCTCGCCGCCGTGCTCGAGGACAGCGTCGGCGAGCACGCCCATCAGCCCGACCTTGCCGCCGCCGAAGACGAGCCGGCGTCCGCTCTCCGCGAGAGCGCGCCCGAATCTCGCCGCCATCGCACGGTAATCGGGATCACGACCGGCGCTGGAGCCACAGAAGACGCATACGCTCCGAATCACGGACCTTGCCCCTTCAGCCTTGCCCGTTACTTCAGCCCTCAGCATTGCAAGTATCGTCCGCTACTCCCACCGAAACACTTTTGCCGACACCGCCGTGAAGACGGCGAACATCACGGTCATCGCCGCCACGTCGGTGCCGTGCGCCGACCACCCTTCGCCGTGCCACACGTCACGCATCAGCGACACGGCGTACATGAACGGCATCGAGCGGGCAAACACCTGCAACGCGGCCGGGAGCGCCTCGACGGGAAAGAAAATACCGGACATGCCGATCAGCGGATAGATGATCACCGTGCCGATCGGCTGCGCGAAGCGTGCGGTGGGGACGATGCTCGCGATGAGGAAGCCGAGGGAAACGATCGCGGTCGTGCAGAACAGGAGCGCGAGGCCGAACGACAGGATCGGCACGCGGTCCGCACCGACGTTATAGCGGCGTCCGACCAGGATCATCAGCACGACGGTGAGCGCCGTGAACACCAGCTTCACGAGCACGTGTGCCGTGAGGATCGTCGGGGGACGCAAGGGCGTCGCCCGCAGCCGCTTGAGGATGCCACCTTCGCGGTAAATCGCGATGATCGTGACGAGCGACAGCACGGTCGTGGCGATGATGAACATCACCCCGAGGATCGGCAGGTCTCCGGTGATGAACGTCGGCACGTCACGCGCGCCGCCGCCTCGCCGGCTGACCAATCGCGCCATCACCGTGAAGATCAGCACGGGCACGCCCACCGTGCCGAGCACACCCATTGGCTCGCGGACGAAGATCTTGATCTCGAGCCACGTCAATCCCAACAGGCCTCTCATCGCGACACTCCAACCCTCAAATTGCAAACTCCAAAGACTTCAAAGTATCTCTCCGGTCTCAATCACGAATGGTGTGGCCAGTCAGCCGCAGAAAGACGTCCTCCAGCGTGGGTGTTTCCGTGCGGAAGTCGATCACTCGCACACGATGGTCGGCGACGGAGCGGATCACTTCGCCGACGAAATCGTCACCGTGGCCGTGCAGGCTCACTTCATGCCCGTTGCAGCTCACGGAGTCGACCTGCGGAATCGCCCTGAAGCGGCCCGCCGCATCCGGATCATCGGTCACGAGAACGACCGTCCGTTCGGGGCAGTGGCGGCGTACCAGCTCCGCGGGGGAGCCAGCATCGACGATGCGGCCGTGGTCGATGATGGCGACGCGATCGCACAGCTTCTCCGCTTCCTCCATGAGATGCGTCGTCAGAAAGACCGTCGTGCCACGCTCGCGGATCCCCCGCACGAGGTCCCAGATCGCGCGACGCGCCTGCGGATCCAGCCCCGTGGTCAGTTCGTCGAGGAACACGAGCTGCGGCTCATTGATGAGGGCGAGGGCGATGAACAGGCGCTGCTTCTGTCCGCCCGAGAGCGTCATGAACCAGGCGTCGCGCTTGTCGTGGAGCCCGAGCTGCTCGATCAGGCGATTGCCGTCGGCGGGCTTGGGATAGAGGGAGGCCCAGAAGGCAACCGCCTCCCGCACCTTGATTCGTTTCTGCAGCTGCGCCGCCTGGAGCTGGACGCCGATCCGCTGCTGCAGCGCATAGGCATCACGCCTCGGATCCATCCCGAGAACCGAGATGATCCCGCCGTCGGGCCGGCGCAACCCCTCGACGCATTCCATCGTCGTCGTCTTGCCGGCGCCGTTCGGTCCGATCAATCCGAAGATCTCGCCGGGCTGCACGTCGAAGGTCACGTCGCGCACGGCGACCGTGCGTCCGTACGCCTTGCGGAGTGCGGCGACGTGAATGGCGGGCAGGGTCGGCATGCGGCGGAGAGCGTCCGCTCGCATTGTAGATCGAGTCTGCTTGACAACGCCGCCGCGTAACCCTATCCTCTCCCATCGTTAGACGATGGGAGAGAGATGAAGACGGTTCCGCCGGACCTTCTGCCAGGGACGCTCGACATGCTCGTGCTGCGGATCCTCGCGCGCGGTGCCATGCACGGCTACGGGATCGCGCAGCGCCTGCGCGAGCTGTCGGACGAGGTGCTCGTCGTCGGCGAGAGCTCGCTCTACCCGGCGCTGCAGCGCCTGCTGCTCAACGACTACGTGCGCGCCGAGTGGGCGGCGTCCGAAAACAACCGCCGCGCACGCTACTACACGCTGACGCCTGCGGGGCGGAAGCACCTGCAGGCGGAAAAGTCGGAGTTCAACCGGCTCATCGGCGCGATCCAGCACGTTCTCGACCACGCGTGACGCTGGGTCACGCGCGGGGGGGAGGTTCGCGATGGTCTTCGCGTATTCGGTTGAAGAGCGACGGCGCGAGATCGGCGTGCGCCTCGCACTTGGCGCGGCGCGCTCGCAGATCGTGCGGATGCTCCTGTCTACAAACGGCCGCGCGATTGTCGCTGGCCTCGGTGCTGGACTGCTGCTGTCACTCGGCTGCGGGCCCGTGCTGCGCAGCTACCTGTACGGTCTCAGCCCCCTCGATCCAGGTGCCTACGCCACAGTGCTGACGCTGATCGCGTTGGCAGCTGGAGTGGCAACGCTCGTACCCGCCCGGCGCGCCTGCCGTATCGACCCCGCAGTGACGCTCCGCGAAGACTGACCCGACGCCTACCCCGGAGTCAATCCGACCCCCACCCCGGGGTCGTTCGGTTTCCCGATCGGATGCCGTCCTTACAACCAGGAGGGCATCATTCATGAGAACCCGGCTTCGGACGACATCTATCCTGCTGGTGTTACTGGCCCCGGCGGGCTGTCTGCAAAAGGACACCACCCACACCCTGTACCTCTCCGCGGACGGTTCCGTGCGCTGGACTGTCGAGGAAACAAATGTCTACTCCGACGAGGCGGACGCAGGGGCGCGATTCACCGAGGAACAGGTCTACATCGGACCGGCGCTGATCGGGGCGCACAGGGCCGCGCTCGGACTTCAGGCGATCGGGCCCGACGCTCCGATACGAACGACAGTCGTGCGCGACGAGCGACCGTTTCACGTCGTAACCGATGCACGCTTTCTTCGGGTCGACCGCGCTTTCGAACGGCTGTTCAGGCAAAGCGGACTCAGAGGCTCCGCCTCCCTCGACCGTCTCGATGACCGCAACGCGCTGCGAATTCGACTCGACTTCGGTCAGGAGCTCGAGGAAAACGACAGTCCGGCAACCGCGCTGCTGGAGGACTTCGAGAACGTCAGCTTCGTGCTGACCGAAGGGCGCTTCATCGCCGGCGGCGGCTTCGACGTGCCAGGGCGGACGAAGGCGGTGATCTCAAACGAGTGGATCGCGCGGATGGAAGAGGCCATGAAGGGCAGGCGTGAAATCCAGCTCGTACTGACGTGGATGTATGAGGCTGACGGGCGGTGAAAACGGGTCAACTCTCAACTCCGAACCTCCAAACGGGCAGCCGGTTTTCTTGGAATTGGGAGTTGGAGGTTGGAAGGTGATCCGATTTTTCGACTGAAAGGCTGCGCTACACTCGCGCAAATGCCGGACGTGTCCAGCGACGGGCTGATCGAGCGGGCGAAGGCCGGGTCGCCTGAGGCGCTGAACGTCCTCTACGCGCGAATCTCACCGCGGCTGCTCGCCTACATCCGCCTGCGTCTCGGGCGTGATCTGCGGGCGCGGCTGGAGTCGCGCGACATCCTGCAGGCGACGCTCCTGAAATCGTGTCAGAAGCTGCAGGAGTACCGCGGATCCGAAACGCGGTCGCTGATGGCGTGGCTGGCGCGGATCGCGGAGCACGAGATCCGCGATTGCGCGGATCATGCACACCGTCAGCGGCGCGACGCTGCGCGCGAGACCGGGCTCGACGAGAGCGCCCCGGTGCCGGCCCTCACGCGATCAGCGCTCTCGCGGGTGATCCTCGACGAAGAGGCGCGGCGCCTCGAAGACGCGCTCGACGCGCTCTCGCCGGATCACCGCGACGTGATCCTGATGCGCAAGTTCGAAGAGCTGTCGTTCGGCGAGATCGCGCGTCGTAGCGGACGCAGCGAAGACGCCTGCCGCATGCTCCTCGCCCGCGCGATGACCGCGCTCACGCTGCGCTTGTCCGAGACGAGCAGGTGATGAAAACGTCGACCGAGCTCGAAGCGCTGCTCGCGCGGTTCGTCGAGCATCACGTCGTCCACGGCGAATCGCTGCCTGTCGACGTATTGTGCGCCGGCCGTCCTGATCTCGCGCCGGCCCTTCACGTCCTCGTCGAGCGCTACCTGCTCGTCAATACCATGTTCGACGCGGATCCGGCGGATGCGGACGGCCCGACCGCCGGCGTGTCGCATGACGAACTGCCGGCGTTCGACGGCTTCCAGACAATCGAGCGGATCGGGGCCGGCGGCATGGGGGTCGTTTACAAGCTTCGCGATCTGACGCTCGACCGGCTCGTCGCCGCGAAAGTGATCCGGCCGGATCGCCGCAGCACCAGCCGCATCGATACGTTCCTGCGCGAGGCGCGCGCGCTCGCACTCTTCTCGGACCGGCGCATCGTCCAGATCCACGACGCGCGGCTGCACGCCGACCCGCCCGTGCTGATCATGGAATACGTCGAAGGGTTCGAGCTGGGCAGGCTCGCCCCCTCGCTGGACTTCGCGCATCGCGCGCGGATCCTCGTCGAAATCTGCGAGGCCGTGCATCACGCGCACACGCTCGGTCTGCAGCATCGTGATCTGAAGCCGTCGAACATCATGGTCGATGCGCAGCTCAGGCCGCGCATTCTCGATTTCGGACTGAGCGCGGCGGATGCATCGAGCGGTCACCTGGCCGGCACACCGCCATACACCGCGCCGGAGCAGCTCGATCCGTCACGACCGATCGACGCGCGCTCCGACGTGCACGCCCTCGGCGTGATCCTCTACGAACTGCTCTGCGGACGAACTCCCGCAGGGCAACCTCCGACGCTACCCGTGGAGATCGCCCCCGCAGTGCCGGAGCCCTTGCAGGCCATTGCACTCACGGCGATGGAGCAGGACCCGGAGCGCCGATACCAGTCGGCGCTCGACATGGCCGAGGATCTACGGCGTTACCTCGATGGACGCCGCGTGCTCGGGCGCCCTTCGGCGTACGCGACGACGCTGGGAGCACGTGTGGAACCGCACGTGAGCGAGATCCGGGAGTGGGCGCGGCTGAAGCTCGTACATCCGCACGAAGCGGAGCGGCTGCAGTCCGCGTACGCCTCGCTTTCGGCGCCCGAGGACGACTGGATCGTCGAAGGCCGCGTTCTCACCTTTGCGCAGGTCGCCCTGTATCTCGGCGCGTTCCTTCTCATCGCCGGCAGCCTTTTCTACTTCGTCGCCGCACGGTGGTACGAGACGGTCCACGGCGTCGCGCGCCCGTTCCTCGTCCTCGCGCTGCCGTTCATCGGGCTCAATGCCGCCGCGCATCTGCTCTCCCGCCGCGAGCACAAAGCCGTCGCGGTCGCGTTCTATCTCAGCGCCATCGCGCTGCTCCCGCTCTTCCTGCTGATCTTTTTCCACGAAGCGCAGTGGTTCGTCGCGGCGGATGGCGCTCCCGGACAGCTGTTCAACCGGGCGATTTCGAACCGGCAGCTGCAACTCACGACGCTGCTCGCGTGCGCGTGGTCGGGATGGCTCGCGTTACGAACCCGCACCGCCGCCTTGAGCACGACGTTCGCCGTGCTGCTGCTCCTCCTGGCCATCGCCGTGGCTGCCGACTTCGGCCTGCGCGAGGCCCTCGATGACGACCGCTGGGATCTGGTGGCGTTCAGGTTCGTGCCGCTGATGCTCGTGTATGGAGCGCTTGGATGGGCGGCCGAGCGCTTGTCGCGTCGATGGCTGAGTCGTCCGCTGTATCTCGGCGCCGCGGCCACGTTCGCCATCGTCCTCGAGCTGCTCGCTCTGAACGGACAGGCACTGCGACATCTCGGCGGCTTCTCGCTCACGCCGTGGCAGTCCGCTGCAGTCAGCGACGCGACGCTCCTCGACACGGTGGCGGCGATGACCCTCAACGGTGCGGTCTTCTACTGGGCCGCGGCGCTGCTCGCCACCCGGGGCACTGCGCTGATGCGACCGGCCGCGCAACTGCTCTTCACGATCGCGCCGTTCGCGTTGATCCACCCGCTGGGATACCTCGTCCGCACCGCCGAATACTCGCCCCGATTCGACTGGTTCTACGCGGGATGCGCTCTGGTGATCATGCTCCTGAGCGAGCGACGACAGCGGAAAAGCTTCTATTACGCGGGGCTGGTGAACCTTGGGGCGGCGCTGTTCTACATCGCCTCACATCGCGAGTGGTTCGAACGGCCGGCGTGGGCGATCGCGCTGATCGTCGTCGGTCTGGCAACGCTTGCAACTGGTTTTCTGCTCGATCGTGCGCGCTCGAGCGGGAGAGGGTGAGGTCAGAGACTCCCGAGATTCAGCTGCCGGGCCAATGCCGGCCAGCGGTGACTCTCGCGCAGCGCGGTCGCGTGAGAGAGAAAGTAGAAGATCGCGGGATGGCGGTCGGCGATCGCCCGTCCCGTCCAATCCGCACAGGTATCGATGTCGGAACACAGCAGGTGATAGATGGCCAGGCCGAGCGCCGTCGGGCATGTGCGATCGTTTTCGAGCTGCGTCACGATTTCGCGTGCGCGCCCATCATCTCCTGCGGTCTTCAAGACGGCCGCGTGCAGCCCCGCCGCAGACGGGTTCCACGGTGCCAGTGCATATGCGCGCGCGCCATGGTGAAGCGCCTCCCGGTGATGGCCGTCGATCAGATGATCGAGGCCGATGAGGAAGTGCGAGAACCACAGGTTTTCGTCGAGCTCGAGCGCCTGACGCCGCTCTCGTTGTGCCTCGTCGAGCTGGCCTGACGCGCGAAGACACTGTGCGTAGCGAAGACGTCCCATCAAGTCCAGCGGATCTTCCGTAAGGGCACGGGCGCACTGCTCTGCCGCGTCACGGTAACGCCCCACCGGCAACAGGTAGTAGTGCGCGTAGTGACGCCGCACCTGTGAGGGGACCGGATCGGTTTCCATCGCCAGGGCAAAGTGCCGCGCGGCCGCTGGCCAGTCGTAGTCGTACAACGCGGCCACCATCCCGAGCATCGCATGGCCGTCTGGCAGCGACGGATCGATCTCCAGCGCCTTTCCCGCTTCGCGGCGCACCAGCGGCATCGCGGTGTGAGCCGCCAGAAGTCCATAGTTCGCCAGCTGGGAGAAGTGAAATCCGAACATGCTGTGGGCGAGCGCGAAGTTGGGATCGAGGGCGATGGCCTGCTCGAACCAGTCACGGCTGCGCGCCAGAGCCTCCGGCGTCAGCTTGCGCGCTTCGTGGAGCGCTTTCAGGTAGGCCTCGTAACAGGCGATGCTCGGCGTATATCTCGTGGGGGCGCTCGTGCTCGCCAGCTTCACCTGCAGCGCCTGCGTGATCGCTGTGGCGATCTCATCCTGGACCGCGAACACATCCGCGAGCTCTCCGTCGTAGCGCTCGGACCACAGGTGGTAGCCATCGACGGCGTCGATCAACTGTGCGGTGACGCGAATACGGCTGCCGGCGCGTCGTACGCTGCCTTCGAGCACGGTACGTACGTCGAGCGCCTCCGCGATCCTGCGGATGTCCTGATCCTTGCCGCGGAACGCAAACGCCGATGTCCTTGCCGTGACCTTCAAGCCGGGAATGCGCGTGAGCGCGTTGATGATCTCCTCGGCAAGGCCGTCGCTGAAGTACTCGTTCTCCTTGTCGGCGCTGAGATTCGCAAACGGAAGAACGGCGATCGACGGCTGCCGCAGCTCGGGTCTGACCAGTGCCTGTTCGAGCGAGAGCCGCAGGTCCGACATGCTTTGAAAACGGTCGTCCGGCCGCTTTCTGAGACAACGCATGACGATCCTGTCGAGCTCGGATCCGGTTTCCAGGGGCCTAGGCTCCTCGTGGAGAACAGCCGCGAGAATCTGGACGCTGGTATTGCCGTCGAAGGGTCGTCTGCCCGAGACCAGTTCGTACACGACGGCGCCAAAGCTGAAGATGTCGGACCGCACGTCTGCCGGCTGTCCTTGCGCCTGCTCGGGCGACATGTAGGTCGCGGTGCCCACCACCATCCCATCCGCTGATTGCGTGAGGTCGATCTCCCCCTTGAGGACCTTGGCGAGACCGAAATCAAGAAGCTTTGCCGTGCCGCTCGACGTCAACAGGATGTTGGCCGGCTTGAGATCGCGGTGGAGAATGCCGCGCCGGTGCGCCTGTTCCAGGGCAGCCGCGATCGGCAGCACCGCGCGAATCGCCTGGCCGATCGGCAGCGGTCCGCGAAGTGGCTGACCCTCGATGTACTCGAGCACCAGATAATCCGGACCGATGTCGTACAGCTGACAGATGTTTGGATGGTTCAGTGCCGAGATCGCGCGTGCTTCCTGCTCGAAGCGTTCCAGATGTTCGAGGAGCCTCTTTATCGCGACGGTCCGTCCCAAACGGGTGTCGCGCGCTCTCCACACCTCTCCCATACCGCCCGCGCCTATGCGCGACTCGAGCACGTACGGACCGAGTTGAACGCCTGTCGCCCAGTTCACTCGCGAGATTCTAGTGCGTCTGCACAGCCGCAGCCCAGATCAACCGCGCGGCACGTTCAGCCATAACGCCCGCACGCCGCTTTGCGACGTAGTCCGGCCTTCCGAACTCGAGCCCGAACGCGACATCCGTCGCGCCGTGACACGCAGCCACATCGCGCGCACGGTTCAGCGCACCGCGCACCCGCATTTCGCTCAGTCGTGCCGCAGGGCGTGGATCGGGTCGAGCCGCGCCGCACGACGCGCGGGAAAGACTCCAGCGGCAAGGCTCACGACGAGCGAGAAACCGAGGGCGCCGGCAATCAGCCAGATCGGCAGCGAGAACAGGTTGCCGGGGGTGCCTCCCTGCTGGACGATGTAGTAGTTGGCGCCGAAGTTGATGATGCGCCCAACCAGCCAGCCGAGAAGGATCCCGGTGATTCCGCCGAGCAATCCAATCGCGGACGCCTCCACGAGGAAGATCCGCCTCACGTCGCTGTCGCTGCCGCCGATCGCCTTCATGATGCCGATCTCGCGCGTGCGCTCGAGGATCGACATCACCATCGTGTTGATGATGCCCAGCGACGCAACCGTCAACGCGATCGATCCGGTCAGGCCGAGGATGATGTCGAGCACGAGGAACGCGCGCCGCGCGCCCTGCAGCGCATCGTTCAACGAGAACGCCGAGTAACCCAGCTTGCGAATCCGTTCCTCGACGTCCTGCGTGTGCTGGGGGCGCGTCACCTTCACCGTCACCGTCTGATACTTGCCGTCCATGCCGCGGCCGCGCATCAGCGTTCGCTGCGCGATCGCGAACTGCTCGTTGATCTCGCGCGCCTTCGGAAGCGGAATCATGACTCCGGTGACCATCGAACCACCGACGGCCATCGGACCGGTTTCGCGTTCAACGATGCCGATGATCCGGCACCGCGTCTCTGCTCTCTGCACCATCGTCGGCACACCGATCATTCCCGGCAGCATCGCCGGGGGCGCGGCCACGGGGCTCGACGACGCGTAGCCCAGGGTGAGCTCCTTGCCGACTAGTTGCGATGGATTCTCGTTGACGAGACGATTGCCCATCTCCAGGCTGATCATGCAGGCCGCATCACTGTCGCTGCGAAAGAACTCGCCGTGCGTGATCGTGGCGAACGGCCCCTGCCCCCGGGCTGAGATCGGCACACCCGCGACCTGCGTGAACTCGGAGTGATCCCCGAACCTGATCTCGACCGGCACGCGAATCATCGGGTAGACGTCTTTGACGTTCTCGAGCGCCGCCAGCGTCGCGAGCGCCTGATCGTCCAGCGGTTTGGGCGGCGTCGCCTCCGGCGCGGCCGGAGCGTTCGGCTGTGCACCGCGTCCGCGCCCGCGGCCGCCGGCGACAAAGCCGCGCGGATCGATATTGCCGGGCAGCACGTTGATCGAGTCGAACATTCCCGAGCGCGTGAAACGATCCACGAACTGATCCTGCAGTCCGACGCCGAGCGACACCATGCCCGCCAGCGAAGCGATGCCGATGGCCACACCGAGCGTGGTGAGCGCCGTGCGGAGCTTGGCCTGGCGCAGATTGCGCAGTGCGAGGCCGACGGCGTCGGCGAAAGTCATGCGGCAGACTCCGAAATGACCCGGCCGTCCAGCATCGTGACGGTGCGGTGCGCATGCGTCGATGCGAGAAGGGGATCGTGCGTCACCATGATGACCGTCTTGCCGTCACGCTCGTTGAGCTCCTTCAGCAGCGCCATGATCTCGTGCGAGGTGCGGCTGTCGAGATTGCCGGTGGGTTCATCCGCGAGCAGCAGGCGCGGCTCGTTGGACAGCGCACGCGCGATGGCCACGCGCTGCTGCTCGCCGCCCGACAGCTCCTTCGGACGATGAGTCTGGCGCCCGCCGAGGCCCACCGACTCGAGCAGCTTCGACGCCCGTTCATCGCGTTCGTTGCGCTTCACGCCGGCGAACATCATGGCGAGTGCGACATTCTCGGCCGCGCTCATCGTCGACACCAGATTGAAGGACTGAAAGATGATGCCGACGTTCCGCCGGCGGTGCACGCTCAGCTCGTCGCGCGACATGTGCGCGAGGTCCTGCTCGAAGATGCGCAGCGTTCCTCCGCTGGCATGATCGAGCCCGGCGATCAGGTTCAACAGCGTGGACTTGCCGGATCCCGATGTTCCGACCAGCGCGACGAACTCCCCTTCACGAACGCTGATCGACACGCCATCGAGCGCACGCACGACGACCTCCCCCATCGTGTAGTGCTTCGTGAGATCGCGTGTTTCGAGGATGGCTGGCGGCACGAGCCCTGACAGGATACTCGCAGGCTGGCGGATCACGTCGACGGGCGGCGGCTTCGCAGGAGGATGAGCACCCCAAGGGTGAATGGGACATTCCATATCAGCGCGGTCACGAGAAAGGTCCGTCGAACTTCCGATGATGGCGTTCCCGCCGGGTAGCCTCTGAAGAAGCTGGGAAGCGCGGACGATAACCGGCCATCTTTACTCACCCATTCCATCCAGCGCGCCGATCCGTCAGCGTCGTTGTACGCAAGGCTCCCGCGACCGGGAAATACCATGAGGACAGAAATCGCGATACTGAGCGATAAAAGCACTATCGCGGCACGTCGACCAATGCGCGGTGACTCCGACCAGGCGACCGCTGCCACAGGTCCGGAGGCGAAGAGCACGGGCACGAGAAGCCGCGCAGGCGGACAGTAGCCGGCCCACCACATTCCGAAGCCGCTCACCGACAAAACATAGGGGATCACGATGATCGCGAGTTCGCCGAGGAGGCGCCGACGCGTCCACAGGAGCCCGAGCAGACCTGCGGCGACCACAACGTACACCGGCGCGTTCGGCAGCAGCCCGAACTCCTGATCTGCCAAGAGTCCGGTCACGCCGTTGACCACGTTCGACGCGTCCATCGGTGCACGCCCTCCATACGCTGATCGCGGATCGAACGATCCATAGATCAGACGGAAATGCGTGAGCCAGCTGGCAGTGATCATGACGATCGGCGTGAGCAGCGCGACGGCGTTGCGCCAGTGCACGCCCCTCCAGAAACGTAGTGTCAGGACGATCGTGATCGCGGCCGCAGGGATGGCGAAACGCGAGTGCAGCCACGGCAGGAGACCTATGAGGAGTCCCAGAGCGAACCAGCCACCGACGGTCTGCGGCGCGCGTCCGCTGCTCACGGTTACCGCGGCAACGATGATGCCGCCCGCGACCACGTCCGGGTAGATCATCGATGCGAGCAGCGCGACTGGCGCCGTCAGCGTGACGACACTCCAGCCGAACCACGCCGCGGGCAGACTGCGTGTCAGCGCGTACCCGGCGATCCAGACCAACCACGTCGCGCCCGCGGCAATCACGGCGAGCAGCGTGATCACGCCCCAGCTGCCTGCAACGGCGAACGCGGGGGCGATGATCGCCGCCAACCCTGGCGCATGGATGGAATAACGCCGAATCCTCGAATCGTCACCTCCGACGATGTGCGGCTCGAGCTCGCCGGAGTAGTACGGCAGGTAATCACCGCGATTGTAGTTGTTGCCGACTTTGAGATCCTGATCCGTGAGGAGGCTCTGTGCGAGCACCAGGTAATGCGGCTCGTCTCCGGTCAGGGGAGTCATGGAGACGACCCGGATACCGAGGAACCACACCAGGGCGACGAGGGCAGCGATGCGGGGATGATGAACGGTCAGCATTGGCTTCGTCGTTTCGCCGAGTCGTGGCACACTCCGAGGCGGTGATGAGAACCTTGTGGGATCCGGCCGCACACGACGAGCTCACCGCGCGGATAAACCAGCTCACGCCGGAGAGCCGCGCACAGTGGGGACGCATGACGTGCCCCCAGATGATCGTTCACGTGACGGATGCGTTCGCCCTCTACGCAGGGGAGCTGAGCGCCGCCGGCAAGCGCACACCGCTGCAGTACGCGCCGTTCAAACACGCGCTGGTGTACCTGGTCCCGATACCGAAGAACGTGCCGACGGCTCCCGAGCTGACGGCCCGCGTTCCGCGCGAGTGGAGCGACGAAATCGAGCGGCTCCATCGTGCGATGGCCAGCTTCTTGAGCCAGCGCACTCGCCGCGACTGGCCCGCGCATCCGATCTTCGGCCGACTGTCGTGCCGGGCGTACGGCGTTCTGGCGTACAATCACACCGATCACCATCTGCGTCAGTTCGGCGTCTGAACGCGTGCGGATCTGAAGCACCTGTTTTGTGCTACGCTGCGCCAATTATGCCCTCCAGCCCCGCAGACATGCGTGCACTTGCCGTCGATATTCGTCACGTCGACACCAATGCACTCCTCGGCGTTGCGCTGCTCGTTCCGGCGCATCGCTACATGGCGGTGATCGCCGACGGATCCGAACACGTGGAACAACGCACGCTGGCCGAGGACGCCTGGGTCGAGATCGACGCGTGGGCGGCGGCGAGCGACGCGGCGCTGCCGAAACGGCCTGCGCCCCTCTCCGTAGGCGTCGCATCGGTGATGCTTCGACAGACAGGCGTGCCGGTGATCGCGGAGCGATTCGCGTCAATTCCCCTCGAGGCGACGTCGCCGTCGGAGATGGCATCGCTCGCGCAGCGCGCGCTGCCGGGTTTTCTGATCTCGCGCCGCACGGCCGCTTAGCCCCGATGTTCGTGATCGAGCTGAACTACACGGCCGATCTCGCACAAATCGACGCGCACATGGCCGCGCACGTCGCCTTTCTGAAGAAGTACTACGCAGCCGGCAACTTTCTCGTTTCCGGACGGAAGATCCCGCGCGACGGCGGGATCATCATCGCTGTCGCTAAGACCCG
>Ga0247829_10000741_pt1 | contig 13482 bp, 11 predicted proteins | sample 12C_Control_Day4_FD_207765 | JGI IMG/M metagenome (GOLD analysis project Ga0247829, IMG submission 207765) | Soil microbial communities from agricultural site in Penn Yan, New York, United States - 12C_Control_Day4 | ecosystem: Environmental > Terrestrial > Soil > Agricultural land | place... | reverse complement strand
GTACGGCGTGCTGTCACCCCGGCTGCGGACGGAGATCTGGACGTGCTGCGGATCCACGCGGGAGATCTCCGCCACTTCGGCCGCGTCGGTGGCGCGAATCTCCACCTCCTTCGCGAGAAAGGCGAAGTAACTCAGTGCCTCGTCCCGGAGACCGTCACGCCGACTTCGCAGCACGCCTGCGAGCCGCTCCCCGCCGACCGGGTACATCTCCACGGGCATGCGGCGGACCGCGGCCTCGATGGTGTCGTTGGTGAGCATCGCCTGGAGCGCGGTCGCCACCGAGTCCCAGGTCCCGCGATCCAGCTCCACCAGGAAGCGCCGGTCGATCTCCTGTGCGTGCCAGTTGAGCCGGTAGTGGGCGGGATATTCCGCCCCGAAGGTGATGAGCTGGGGGAAGTACAGGCGGGTGACGTCCAAGGCGAGTCCGTCGAGCTGGACGAAGGCCTCGTCGTGGTCGCGGGAGATCGGCTCCCACAGAGTGGGGTGGCCCTCGCTGAACTCGGCCCAGCGAAATTGGTCCCGGTGGCGATCGCGATCGCCCATGTACATGTCCATGAGGCGGGCGCGCAGGAACGCACGGGCGTCCACCCGATCATCCGGACTGGCGTCGATCCGTTTGAAGAGCTTTGTCGGCGAGATTACTTTGCGCGGTCCGCCGGCAGCGGCGATCTCCGCGTCTCCCTCTTCTCGCTCCTCGACGATACCAAGGACACCTTTGAACTTTTCGCGGAACTCGCCGAGGGCGGGATCGTCCGGCATGACGGCAAGCGTCTGCGGGTTGACCAGCACGCCCGTCGCCTCGAGCAGCCCATTGGCCACCAGCGGCGCCGCCGGAAAGGACGCGCTGACTCCGTCCTGGAGCGCCCTGGCGTACGAGGTGCCCTGGAGCTCGGGCGCGAGCAGCGCGGTGGGATCCTTGTCGACCGAGCGGAACTGGTACTGGCGTCCATCCGCTCCCGACAAGCGCAGCGATGTCGTCTGGTGGCCCGCGTGCGCCCGCTCGGGAGTCAGCCCGCCGGCGAAGCGGCCGAGATCGAGGACCGGCACTCGGATCCGGGTGGTCCACAGATCGCGATAGTGCCGACCCGAGACCGCGGCGCCGAGTCCGCCCTTCGCGTACTGCGCTCCCGGTGCCATGACGACGAAGCTGTCGGCCCAGGCCGGTAGCTCGGATGACTGCGCCCAGGCGCTGCCCTCGCTCAGGGAGGCCAGCGCAAGAGTGGCGAGCACCAGGGCCCGGAACCGGCTCATGTCCCAACCTACGGCAGGAGGGCGACCGCGGGCCACCCCCCACGACCGCGACTCTGGAGCTGCGGAGCGAGGGCGGTCGTCGACCTGATGGACTGGCCGCCGCTCACCCAGTCGCAGCTCAGGTGTGAGTGATCGAGACCAGCTCGCTGCTGATCCGGCCGCCTTTGGGCTGCACTTCCTCCACGAATCCCACGCCCGGGCAGTAGAACTTGTGCTCCCGGACGCCGCGCTCCAGCAGCGACCACTCCATCGTCTGGAGGCAGTGGTCGAACGAACCGAAGGGCACGTCGACCTCTGACTTCAGGCTCAATGCCTTGGCCCGATCTTCCGCCACGTCGGGCGCGTCTTCCTGGACATAGCCGAGTCCTGTTTTGGGATGGGCCAGCATGATGATGCCCGGCCTGGCGCCGTTGACTCCCGCCTCCCAGGAGCCCTCCGTACTCACCACCTGGCCGTTCTCGATCTCCCTGGAGTCCTCCCCGAAGTACCAGACGTTGCCCTGCCCGTCCTGGGCCTCCCAGTCGAACGTGTCCTCGCTCAGCTCGCCATCGAGGAAGACCTGATCGTGGACCACGGTAGCCGCAACGCCGAGAATCACCTTGGTATCGCGAGTGATGGTGATGACGTTGATCTCCACACCGTCCGGTGTCTCGCTCCGGAGACGGTATACCGTACCTGGTGTCTGCGGCAGATACGGGTTGTCGATGTGGGCCACGAAGCTGGAGGGATCGAACGGGATCTGGATCAGACTGGCCTCGGGCGAGAGAGACTGCTCTACCATCCCGGCATCCGCTGCCGGGGAGGCCGGTGAATCACAAGCTTGAACGACGACAATCAGCATCGCGGCCGACAAGCCGCCTGCTCCCGCATAGCGCCGCATACGTGCCCCCTCACGAGCAACCGATTGGACGAGGATCGAGTCCGGCAGCTCGGTCCGGAGTTCTGCTCAGCGGTGGGCCAGGACTGGCCCACCGCCGTGCCGGTCACGGGAGGAGCACTCCACCGGCAGCGCTTGTGACAGGTCCGGCATCACAGCTGGCCCCCGCCCGCTGCCAGTCGCGATCTGCCTCCTTGAGGCAACATGTGGCTCTTGCACCGTCGTGCTGATATAGGTTGGACGAAGCTGGTGTCAGGGTCTTGCCGTACTTCGGAGGAGGAGCTCTGCACCCATACGATGTGATCGTGCTCGGCCTCGGCGGGATGGGCAGCGCCACGCTGTTCCATCTCGCGCGCCGGGGGCTGCGCGTGCTCGGGCTGGAGCGGTTCGACCTGGTGCATGAGTACGGCTCGTCCCACGGGCTGACCCGGATCATCCGGCTCGCCTACTGGGAGCATCCCACCTACGTGGCGCTGCTCCGGCGCGCCTACGAGCTGTGGCGGGAGCTGGAGAGCCTCGCGGGCGAGCGGCTGCTCTACATCACCGGCAGTGTGGACGCCGGCCCCGAGGGTGGACCGATCTTCGAAGGCGCGCTCAAGTCCAGCGAGCTGCACGGACTGACCCATGAGGTGATGGATGGCGACGAGCTGCACCGACGCTACCCCGGATATCGCCTGCCCGGGGAGATCCGCTGCCTCTACCAGCCGGACGGTGGGTTCCTTCTGCCCGAGCGATGCGACGTCGCGCACATCGAGCAGGCCCTCGCCCACGGCGCGGAGGTCCGCTACCGGGAGCCGGTGATGGCGTGGGACGCGAACGGCGGGCGGGTGCAGGTGCGCACGACCCGCGGACGCTACGAGGCCGGACGCCTGGTCATCTGCGCCGGTCCCTGGGCCTCCAGTCTCGTCCCGGAGCTGAGCGGTCTGGCGGTGCCGGAGCGGCAGGTGCTGGCGTGGCTCCAGCCTTCGCACCCGGAGCATTTCCGGCTGGGCTCCTTCCCGGTCTTCAACCTCGAGGTGGAAGAGGGCCGCTACTACGGGTTCCCCAGCTTTCTGATCCCTGGCTTCAAGTTCGGCAGGTATCATCATCGCGCAGAACAGGTCGATCCGGACGCGATGAACCGCGAGCCCGAGCCGGCCGACGAGAAGCTGCTCCGCGATTTCGCCCGGCGGTATTTCCCCAACGGTGCCGGAGCCACCCTCATGCTCAAGACCTGTCTCTTCACCAACAGCCCCGACCGCCACTTCATCCTGGACCAACATCCTGCACATCCGGAGGTCGCCGTCGCTGCCGGGTTCTCGGGCCACGGCTACAAGTTCTGCAGCGTGGTCGGCGAAGTGATGGCCGACCTCGTCGAGGGGAACGGGACTCGCCAGGACATCGAGTTCTTCCGACTGGGGCGATTCCGAGCCGCCCCCTAGGGGCTCCTCCTCGGCCCCACCAACGGAAACCCTTGACATTCGCCCGGCGCGGTGCAAGAAATTGCACCAGGCGCTGGCGTCCCGCGCCTCTCCCCCTGAACGCAGGTGAGATGGATGCAGACCCTGGTCGCCTATAGGGCAATCTGGCTTGAAGCGTCATTGGTGATGCTTCTGACCATTCCTTTCCAGGCCTGCGGCGACGGCCCGCCCGCGCTTGACTCGGAGAGTCCGACCGCGGTCGACTCGACCCCGTCTCTCCCCGACTCGGCTCCGCCGCCGCCGCCGCCGGACACGACCACTCCGCCACCACCTGACTCGGCGGCTCCGCCGCCGCCGGACACGACCGCACCGCCTCCCACGGTACGTTGCCCATTTCCCGACGGCGCCTCAGGCACTCCTCAGCATGTCGGAATCGCCTTCGGGCCGACCCATGTTCCGTCGGCGAAGCTGGGCGGGCCATTCACCGGTACCCAGATCACCGCTACCGACGCGTCGTGCCTGCTCGCCGACCTGGAAAAGGCTCGGCGCGCCAGCGCGCGGGTGTTCATCAGTTTCACCGGCAATTCGCAGTGGAACCGGGATGAGAACGGGTTCAGCCTCGAGAAATGGCAGCGGCGGGTTGATCGCTTTAGCCATCTCGATCTCGCGCCCTACATAGCGGACGGAACGATCCTGGGCCACTTGCTGATGGACGAGCCCAACGATCCGCACGAGTGGAACGGCCATACCGTCTCGCCGGCGGACATCGAGGAAATGGCCAAGTACAGCAAGACGGTCTGGCCCACCATGACCACCTACGTCCGGGCCTTCCCGGAGTACCTGGAGGGTGGTCAGCTCCCGCACCTGGACGCGATCTGGTTCCAATATCTCGATCGTTGGGCGCCCCTCGACGAGTTTATCGCCAAACACTTCAAGGATGCCGAGCCGCTCGGGCTCAAGATCGTGACCGGTCTCAATGGGATCAACGGCGGCAGCAAGTCGAGCGGGATCCCGGGCAAGAGACAGGGCAAGAACGCGATGAGCGCCGACGAGCTCAGGTCGTGGGGTGGGAGGCTCCTGGAACAGCCCAACCTGTGTGGCTTCCTGGTGTGGGAGTGGGATGAGGAGTATCTGGCGCGTCCGGACATCAAGGCAGCGATGGAAGACCTGGCGGCAAAGGCTCGTGCGTACCCCACCAGGAACTGCAGCAGGTAGCCTCCACACCGGTCGGCGGAGGTAGATTCAGGCCATGAAGCGCCGAGTCGACCTTCTCTGGATTCCGCTCCTCGCGGTATTGCTCGCCGACCCGGCCGGCCGGAAGCCCCCGGTCTGGACCCAGGCATCGGTGGTCGGGGCAATCGATGCGACAAGGGAGGTCATGGGGCTCGTACGCCCGGTAGACCGTCAACTAGCGCGACAACCCACCCCACTCAGCGATCGGCACACCGGACAGCCTTGGGCGAGTCCCCCCTCGGCGGTCTCCACAGTTGCCGCTCCCATCGTACCCGCTGTTCCCCCTCGAGCGGCCTCGGCTCCTCTCACCGAGACCGGGCGCCATTTCCCCCTCTTTCCCACCGGTCCTCCTTCACGCGGCTGACAGGCAGCGCGGTTTTCCGCGCGGCCACTAGTCCTCTCGATCCTCGATCGGACCCATCGACATGGGTCCGATCCGCCGATCCACGCCCGTGATTCGATGGAGCGATCACAATGGAGACACTCGAGCAAGCCGAGGTCCATGATGCCGGCTCGAAGGAAACCGCACCCGCCCAGCGGCGCCCCCGCTGGAGCCGAACCCACACCATCTGGCTGACGATCGCACTGAGCCTGCTTCCCGGTGTAGCAGCCGCGCTCTTTCGCGAGCACTGGGCGGCGGCTCCGGCGGGTATGCGCTGGGGAGCCTATGTCGCTTCGGCCATTCTCATCCTGACCGCATGTTTCTTCATCGTGATGGGGGAAGACAACCGCGATTCCTGAAGCCGGATCGCCACGCACTGCCCTTCCAAAGGGACGAAGCGCCACATCAGCATAGCTGATGTGGCGCTTCACGTAATTTGCTGCAGTGGGAGCACATAGGTCGGGTTCCCGACGGGGCGTGATGGGCATACCAGCGCGGGCCGGTAGAGTCACATAAAGTCTAGGCAGTCTCTCCGGCTTCTCTCGACGGACCGTCGGGTCCAGGATGGTCGTATGATCCCTCGCGGTGTGCTCTCCCTGAGCGTCCTCGCCGCACTCTCGGCGATCGCGTGCGACCCCGAAACCGGGACCACTGGACCGACGCCAGACCACGCTGCTGTCGAGTTGGCCATCACCAGCGCTCAGACCATTACCGCCGGCGAGAATCACTCCTGTGCCATCAGACCCAATGCCACGGTCTTCTGTTGGGGCAGGAACAAGAAGCGACAGCTGGGCGGCGGCACGACAGGCAGCCGGTCGACGCCGGTTCAGGTTGTCGGCCTTACCAACGTCGTCTCGGTAGCCGCCGGGCGGTTCCACACCTGCGCCATCTTCGCCGACGGCACCGGCCGGTGTTGGGGAAGCAACTCCTCCGGCCAGCTCGGGAACGGTGGCGCTGGATCGAGCGGCACTCCGGTGGTCGTAACCGGCTTGAGCGGTGCGCTCCAGATCTCGGTGGGTGCCTACCACTCGTGTGCGCGCCTCAGAAACGGCACCGCCAAGTGCTGGGGGTTCAACCAGTACGGTATGCTGGGAAACGGATCGACACGGAACAGCAACGTGCCGGTGGCCGTGAGCGGTCTCACGGGGGTCGCGGAGCTCGGCGTGGGGTGGTTCCACTCCTGCGCAGTGCGAACAGACGGCACCGCTCGATGTTGGGGTCGGGGCAGCTCCGGCGAGCTTGGCAACGGGGGCACCGCGAACCGAACCGCTCCCGTTGCGGTCACCGGGCTCACCGGCGCCGGGGAATTCGATGGTGGCGGTTCACACACCTGCGTCAGGCGCACCGACGGTTCCGTGCGCTGCTGGGGAAACAACCTCTCCGGCCAGCTCGGGAACGGGTCGACCACGAACCGGCTGGTGCCGGTGGCCGTTTCGGGTCTTACCAGTGTCGCGGTCATCACCACAGGAAGCGCACACTCGTGCGCGGTCCTCTCCTCCGGCGCCGAGCGGTGTTGGGGGGGCGGCACCCTGGGCCAGCTGGGTAACGGAGCGACCGCGAGCAGAAGCACACCGGGCCCAGTCTCCGGCGTCTCCACAGGATCACGAATTGATGGTGGAGGGAATCATACCTGCACGCTGCTCACGAACGGCACGGCTCGCTGCTGGGGATACAACAGTTCCGGACAACTCGGGAATGGGACCTTCACCAGCCGCTCGACGCCAGACCAGGTGGTCAACTATCCGTGAGCCGCGGCCTCGGCAGGGGGGTCTTCCCCGAAGTTCACGCTGTTTTAACGACCACGAGCGAACTTCCCGGTGACTGATTGAGTTCTCCTTCACCCGGAGTTTGCCATGACGACCAACCGCCGATCTATGGCCAGCCTCCTTCTCGCCATGGCGCTTGCCCTGCTCACGACCTCGCCGGCCACCGCCCAGGGCGTCGAGGCACCGAGAGTTCCCTTGCGGACCGCGATCAAGGAAATCAACACCCTCCGCGCGGAGTATGCTGCGCTCTACAACAGGAAGGACACCACGGCCCTCACCGCGATGTACCTGCCGGACGCGATGGTCATCCGCCCGGACGGAAGCACGCTGACGGGACAGGCGGCGGTGAGTAAGGCGTTTTCCGAGGAAGCCGCGAATTGGGGGCAGATCACGCTGTCATCCGACACCACGCGAGTGTTCGGCAACACCGCATGGGACGTAGGCTCCATGAGCAGCCTGGGCTCGGACGGGAATCAGAGTGTCCAACGCTATCTCGTCGTGCTCCGCCGCGGCGTCCAGACATGGCAGATCAGCAGTGTCGCGGTGGTGCCGGAGACGCCGGTAACGGCGACCAAGTAGTCGAGATACCAGGGCGCTCGACCGCGGGCCGATCGGTTGAAAACAAATGCCCGGTGCAACTGCACCGGGCATTGCCCTTCCTGAGCTGCCGCTTGATATCCGCTTGACCTACTTCCCATATCCACCGACCGCAATCTCGTATGAACCGAAATCGCTTCCAGCGTCGAGGGTGAGGACGTTGCACATGGGGCCCTGAGTCCGGCTCAATCCGACCGCGCGAGGGCCTTCGCGAGTTGCGCCGCAACCCGGGCGTTGTTCCTCAGCAGGGCGAGATTGGCCCGGACGCTCTCACCCTCGCTCAGGGTCCGGAGCCGTTCCAGCAGAAACGGTGTGACGTCACGGCCCCGCAAGTGCTGCCTCTCGGCATCGGCCAGCGCCGTCTCGAGCGCCCGCTCGTAGATCTCGGCTGGCAGCTCATCGGCGGCGGGGATGGGATTGGCGATCAGCACCCCGGTCCCGAGGCCGAGTGCAAAGTGGGTGCGGATCGCGGAGGCCAGCTCCTCTACCGTGTCCATTCGGCTGTCCACGGAGAGTCCACTGGAGCGGCGATAGAACGCGGGAAATTCGTTCGTCCGCAGGCCAAGCACGGGCACGCCGAGCGTCTCCAGCATTTCCACCGTGCGCGGCAGATCCAGGATCGCCTTGGCGCCGGCACACACGACGGCGACCGGAATGCGCGACAAGGCCGTCAGGTCCGCCGACACGTCACCGCTGATGCTAGCGTCGCGATGGACGCCACCAATGCCCCCCGTCGCGAATACTCGGATTCCGTTGGCGTGCGCGGCAAACATCGTGGCGGCGACGGTGGTCGCCCCGGGCCCTCCAGCGGCGACGGTGGCCGCCAGATTGCTGAGGTTCACCTTGGCGACGCCGGGAGTCGTCGCAAGCTCGTCGAGCTCGGCGTTGGTGAGCCCAACGCGAAGGGCTCCCCTCAGAATCCCGATCGTGGCGGGTGCGGCACCGCATTGTCGGATTTCATCTTCGAGTGCCAATGCGGTGGCGACCCCGTCCGGATGGGGGAGCCCGTGCGTGACCACCGTAGTCTCGAGGGCGACGACGGGCCGGCCTCCAGCCACGGCATCGGCCACCTCATCGGCGACGACGTATAGACCCGTCACGAGCCCGCCCCGGCCGCAGACAACTGGCTGATCCGACTGTCGGCATCGGTGCGTGACGCCGTGAGCAGCGACGCCGCCCCCGGAGCCTCGATAGCGAAGCTGGCACTGACGACGCCACGGTCGATGCAGACCGATATGGGAAGCCCCCCGAGGTGCGCGGAGATAAAGCCCGCCGCGAAGGCGTCGCCGGCGCCGGTGGCATCCACGACCCCCGTCGATCGGGCACGCCATCGATGGAAGCGCTCTTCGCGGGCGTCGTACAGGATGCCGCCTCTCGCACCCTGCTTGAACACGATGAACCTGAGGCGCCCGCTTGCCACTCGGGGAAGCACCCGCCGCGGGTCGACGTCAGTCCCCTCCAGAAGCAGCTCGTCCTCGCCCGGGAAGAAGGCATCGGTGTCCGCCAGCGCCTTCCGCCAATCGCCGAGGGTCTCCTCGGTGACTGGCAGGTGCGGATCGATCGACACGAAGCGGTTGCCGTTGCCGGTCAGTGACGCCAGCACTCGGCGCTGCACCGCAAACGGCATCGGTGCGAGGTGGAATGCGGGCGCTGAATGCCAGGCGGGGGGGATGTGCTCGGGGCCCGGTGACACCTGTTCATGAGTGGGGCAGCCGAGGCGATGGATCAACCGTCGCGACTGGCCCTCGTAGAGGAGCCAGGTACGCACGCCTGGTCCGTCGAGTCGATGGACGCCGGTCAGATCGACCCGCCGTTCTTCCAGCGCATCCAGCATCGCGACGGGGTAGTCCGTGCCGACCAGGCTGACACACCCCACGCTCGTCCCCCAGATCGCTGCGCCAAGGGCCCCGTACATGACGGCGCCGCCGGGCTGGCCCATGCGGGTGCTCCCGTCCGAAAACACGACGTCATCGACGAGGAGATTGCCGAGCAGCACGAGGGAGGGCGGCACCTCTAAGCTACGTCAACTTCGCGAAGGCTCGAGCCAGGGACTCCACGGCTGCCCGATCGAGGGGGTTGCTCCAGACCCCGTCCTGCTTCAGCGAGGATCCCACGATGAATCCGTGCGCGTCGGCGAAGCGGGCCAGGTTCCGGGTCGAGACTCCCGACCCCACGAGCACCGGTAGACCCACTGCTCGCGCGGTGTCGCGCACGTCATCGGGCGACGCCTCTTCACCGCTGGCGGCACCGGTCACGATCACGCCGTCCGCGAGAAAGAGCTCGGCAGCCCTGGCGGTTGCGGCCAGCGAGACATCGCTCGTAATGGCGTGCGCGCCGTGCTTCTTCTTGATATCGGCGAACACCAGCACCCGCTCGGCGCCGATCGTGCGGCGATAGCGCAGCAGCTCACCAGCGCACGATTCGATGACGCCCTCGTCCGCCACGTGGGCGAAGACGAAGCCCTCCACCCGCACGAACTCGGCACCGGAGGCGAGCGCAACGGCCAGCGCCTCGCGATTCGCGGCGGCCAGCACCTGAATGCCGACCACCAGGCCGGTCTCGCGCTTGACCTCGTGGGCCAGCACCGTCATCGCGGCGGTGATCTCGGGACCGACAGCGCCCTTCAGATACGGACGATCGTGCATGTTCTCGAGCGCGAGCGCGGTGAACCCCGCGTCGCGATAGATCCTTGCCTCGGCGACGGTCTGTTCGATCAGCCTGTCGATGGAAAGAAACGCTGCCGGGGTGCCTGGCAGAGCGCCTACATGGAGCATCCCGATGAGCGCCCGAGGGGCACCGAAGCGCTCACGAAAGGTTGAGAGAGAGTCCATCAGTCGGCCGTGTTCTTGGGTAGCAGAACTGTAGCAGCGGTTGAGAAAATGAAAAGACCCGCAGGGCCGGATCGCCCGTGCCGGGGATGCCGGAGTCACGGCAGGGTCACGGCACCTGCCCATCCTCCAGCATCTTCAATCGGAGGCAGGAATGTCGGGCTCCCGCATGGGTACCATCCTCAGGATCGCGGTCATGACCTCAGCGGTGGCGCTCCGTGGGGCGGCGGCCCAAGTCACCGACGAGGCGGGCCTGACGTTCGGACGTGCGTTCATGGTGGATGTCGACGACCCCGATCCCTGGGGTTCGTCGTCGGTCTCAGGGACCTTCGAGCGTCGGCACACGAGCAGCCCGTTCTCCCTCGGTGTCGAGGCGGGTCTTCACCAGTATCTGGTGTTGCGCCAGGACCTGCCGCCGGACGTAACTGGGTGGTCCAGCAAGTTCGAAGACACCCGCAAGGCCTGGCGAGTCACGCCGTTCGTGCGCTGGGGGACAAAAGGCTCGAACGTGCGTGTGTACGGGCAGATCGGGATGGGGCTGTACGTTCAGGAGCACTCCAGCCTCAATCAGCAGCGTGAGGGAGGCGTGCTGGTTGTGGATGAGCAGTACGCCGTGACCGACGCGGGAGCCGGCCTCCATCTTGGCCTCGGACTGGGGCTGTTCCCCGGCAAAGTGCCGGTCGGGCTCACGGTCGGTTTTCGCAGCCATGCCGTTCTCAGCGGCGGAGACTGGTTCAACACTGCGGAGCTAGGCGTAGTCTATCGCTGGGGAAGCGGCCTGCAGCACTAGCAAACCACCGGGCGTTCCATCCAGACCAGGGCTACTTCGGCGCGGCCGGGGCCTGGCCCCCACGCAGCCGCTCGCGCTCCTCCCGCCGCGCGTCTTCCTCCATCTGGGCCAGCCGGTACGCCACATAATACCTGTAGATGTTGGCCACATATGTCACCGTCTCGGCGCCGATGCGCCGGGCCGCGATCAGCTCCACGTTGTTGCGCCAGATGTTGGGGTCGAGCCCCTGCTTCGCGGCTTCCGCCCGAAGCCGTTTGACTCGGCCGGGGCCGGCGTTGTACGCGGCGAGCGCGAGCAGTGTCTGATTCAGCGGGGTGATCGAGTCGCTCGCGAAGTGTTGGTCGATCAGTGACCGGATGAACTTGACGCCACCATGAATGTTGGGCTCGAGCTGATTGATGTCACCGACGCCGAGGCCCTGTCCGGTCGCAGGCATGATCTGCATCACACCCACGGCCCCCACCGGGCTGCGCGCGCTCTGCTTCAGCCTGGACTCCTGGTATCCCTGGGCCAACATGAGCAGATAGTCGAGTGAGTATCGGTCGCTGTACTTGTGGAACAGGTCCACCACCTGCAGGTACCGCTTGGTAGCTTCGGGCGACCGGGCATCCGTCAGGAAGCGCGTGGAACCCGTGTACTTCTTGACGAGATTGTTGCCAAACAGCGTGCCCGCGCCGTGTCCTTTCGCAAACTCGTCGATCTCCTGCTTCAGCTTGGGACTGTCCTTCCGAATCAGCCAGCCTACATCGCCGCCCTCGTTGACCGCCACCTCCTCATGCACGCGCAGCTCCGGCAGGATCTTGCTCCAGAGAAGGGCGGCGTAGCGATCCACGACGGTGATACCGATCAGGCCGGCATTGACCATCTCCAGCAGATCGTCGTCCGCAAGGTCCTCCGGCGCCGCCTCGAGCTTGACCGGCGACTTGCCCTCGCTCGCAAGCCGTGTGTTGAGCTGCTCCAGGTGACTCCAATAACTGGAGGACCGCCGCACCACGACAAACTGGCCCGCGAGGTCGTCGAGGGTGCTCACCACGGGCGACTCCGGCCCTGTGACCACCAGCTCCTTGACGCCGCGGAAGAACGGCCCGCCCCCGTCCACCTTGGCCATGCGTTCGGGGGTCAGCGTGAGGATGCCGGCGGCCACGTCACCGCGGCCTGTCAGGAGGCCGGGGATGAGCGCGTCGCGTGAAGTGGGAATGAAGACCAGGTAAGTGTTCACGTGCCGCTTGGCCCGGTACTTCTTGTTGAGCCACTCCTCGAACGCCCGGACCAGCTCGTACTCGGCACCGCTCTGCCTGCCTCGATCGATCCAATACTGGGTTCGGGTGGGTGTGATCAGGACGCGGATGACGCGCCGGGCGATCATGCTGTCGAGATCGCCGGTCCACGCTTCGGCGAGCGGTCCGACGAACGGTGCCACCTCGGCGGGTAGCGCGTCGAACGCGACCGAGTCATCGGACGCGACCGAGTCGGCGGACGCGACCGAGTCGCCGGACGTCGACCGCTGGGCATCGCCGGGCGACGCACGGCAGGCCCACACCAGCCCTATGGCCGCAAGAGTGCCAAGCGGGCGCCTGAGCATGGCCAAAGATCTCATACCCTCTCTACCATCGCTACCTAGACTATCTGACAGGGGGCTCCACGGGTTAGAACGTAAATGAGATCGAGTAGAGACCTGTAAAGGTATGAATGCTCACGTCGGTAGTGCCGGACTGCCCACCGAGGGAGGGCCCGACATCCTGCTGGGTCGTCGTCCCCCACGAGGACGAGACGCCCAGCGACGCAGTCAGGCTCCCGGATCCGAGCGAGACGCCACCCGACACCCCGGTGAGGTTTACGGCCCGGAAGATCGACTGCGAAGGTGCGCTTACCGGCGAAGGGTCGATGAACGCGCCGCCGTGCACCCGCACTGATCGGGAGAGCGAGAAATTAGCCCCGAAGACAAAGCTCACGATCGAGCGCGCCTGGTTGAGAACCGGGGTGAAGGTCGGGTGGCTGATCACGGGGACGCCGGTCGCATCGGTGGCAATCTGGGTTGCGACGGAATCACTGGAGAGAAGCTCGTATTCATCCGCCGCCCCATAATACCGGATGTCCAGCTCTACCTGGCCCCGGGAGTAGCGAAAAGTTGCGCCGGCTGTTGCCCGAAGCGGCAGCTTGTAATCGAACTCGGCTTCGGGGTCGCGGAACGCAAGATCACTTTCGCCCCCGGCGGCATCGAATACCGTCTCAGAGAGCGTCACCATGCTCTTCCCGCCGATCCGGAGACCGGGGGCCGTGACCAGCGCGCCCAGCGTGAACGCGGGGGCGACATCCCACTGCCCGCCGACTGTCAGCAGAAGATGCTGCACGCTGCCG
>Ga0247829_10000740_pt1 | contig 13482 bp, 9 predicted proteins | sample 12C_Control_Day4_FD_207765 | JGI IMG/M metagenome (GOLD analysis project Ga0247829, IMG submission 207765) | Soil microbial communities from agricultural site in Penn Yan, New York, United States - 12C_Control_Day4 | ecosystem: Environmental > Terrestrial > Soil > Agricultural land | place: USA... | reverse complement strand
CGATGCCGAAGTCGAGCAGCTTCACCGAACCGTCGTAGCCGATCATGATGTTCGACGGCGAGACATCGCGGTGCACGATGCCCAGCGGCGAGCCGTCGGGCGCGCGCCGTTCGTGCGCGTGGTTGAGTCCGGCCGCGGCACCGGCGACGACGGTGAGCGCGAGCTCGAGCGGCACGCGCGTGCCCTGGCTGCCCGCCTTCGCGAGGAGCGAGCGCAGGTCTTGCCCGTGCACGTACTCCATCGCGAGGTAGTGCACGCCGTTCTCCTCACCGACCTCGAACACCTGCCCGACGTTCTGGTGGTTGAGCGAGGCGGCGAGCCGCGCCTCGTCCAGGAACATCTGCACCGCGACCGCGTCGTTCGCGCGCTCCGGCGTGATGAGCTTGAGCACCACGTGGCGCTCGAACATGCCGATGCCCGTCGTGCGCGCGACGTAGATCCGCGCCATCCCGCCGGCGGCGAGTGGCATCACGATCTCGTACTTGCCGAGACGTGTGGGTAGCCCCCCTGCCGTGGCTACGACAGACACGAGGTCGATCGTTTCACCCGGGGGTAGGACTGTCAAGGAAAGTCGCGGAACCGTTCCGGTTACGGTTGGGCAGCGCTGGTCCCGGCGAGCGTCATGTGGGACACGCGGAACGTCGGGGCCGCGGTCGAGCTGCGGAGCTGGAGGTCGTCGGCCACGGCGTCGATCCGCTTGAGGATTTCGTCGAAGTTGGCCGCGATCGTCACTTCGCTGACCGGGAAGGTCAACGCGCCGTCCTCGATCCAGAACCCCTGGGCGCCCCGCGAGAAGTCGCCGGTCACCGGGTTGAACCCGAAGCCCATGAGTTGGGTCACGTAGAGCCCGCGCTTGGTGTCGCGCAGCAGTGCCTCGCGGGACATGCTGCCCGGCTGCATGATGAGGTTCGAGGTCGTGGGCCCCGGGTTGCCGCCGATGCCCCGCCCCGCCGAGCCGGTCGACTGCGCCCGGCCGAGCTTGCGCGCGCTGTAGACGTCGCACAGCACCGGTGCGAGCACGCCCTTGTCGATGACGAAGTTCTTGCGCGTCGGCAGACCATCGCCGTCGAACGGACGCGAGCCGGGCGCGCGCGGAATCAGTGGATCGTCGACGAGCGTGACGAGCGGCGACGCGACCACCTCGCCCTCCTTGCCGACGAGGTAGCTCGACTTGCGCCAGAACGATGATCCGTTCGCGACGCTGAACACCGTGCCGACGATCGCGCGCGCGACCTCGGGATCGAACACGATCGGGCACTCCTGGGTCGCGACCTTCTTCGAGCCGAGGGTCGCGAGCGTCCGGCGCGCCGCCTCTATCCCGATGGCCTCCGCGGCCTCGAGCTCGGCGAGAAAGCGCGACGCCGTCCACCAGTAGCCATTGCGCTTCTTCGGCGTCGACGGATCCGTGGTGTCGTCGCACAGCGGCTCGACGACGAGCGACGCATAGCTGCCGCGATAGCCGCCGACGAACCCGCCGCTCGTCGCGAACGCCGTCGCGCCGAGCACGCGCGACCACGTCGCACCTTCGGAGTTGGTCACGCGCTTGTCGTGCTTGCGCGCGGCGGCCTCGCCGGCGATCGCCTGCTTCAGCGCCCACGCGGCGTCGACCTCGGCGACCTTGGGGTCGTACAGATCGAGCTCGGGGATCGAGGTCGCGAGCAGCGACGGATCGGGCGGCCGCGCGAACTCGTCGGGCTCGGCGTGATCCGCGAGCGTGACGGTCTCCTTGCACAGCGCCTCGAGCGCCTCGCGGCGCAGGTCGCTCGTGTACGTGACGGCGCGCTTGCCGCCGCGCAGCACGCGCAACCCGAGGGCGCGACTGCCTGCCTCCTGCACGAGCTCGGGCTCGCCGAGGCGGACCTTCGCCGTCAGCTCGCTGCCATCGCGGACGAGCACCTCGGCATCGTCGGCGCCCGCCTTCTTCGCGAGCTCGACGGCCAGCTTCGCGACGTCGCACAGCTCCTTGATGGTCTCGTTGGTAACCTGGACGCCGCTCATGCCTGCGTACCTCCGACGGTGATCGATGCGATGCGAACAGTGGGCGTGCCGACATTCACCGGCACCGACTGGCCATCCTTGCCGCAGGTCCAGATGCCGTCCGAGAGCTCGAAGTCCGAGCCGAGCATGTCGACGCGACGGAGCACCTCGGGCCCGTTGCCGATCAGGTTCACGCCCTTGAGCGGCGCGGTGAGCTTGCCGTCCTCGATCAGATAGCTCTCCGTCAGCGAGAACAGGAAGTCGCCGTTGGAGATGTTCACCTGGCCGCCGCTGAACCGCTTGGCGTAGATGCCGCGCTTCACGCTCTTGATGATGTCCTCGGGGTTGTCCTTGCCGCCCATCAGCGACGTGTTGGTCATGCGCGGCAGCGGCATCGAGCGGAACGACTCGCGCCGCCCGTTGCCGGTGGGCTTGATGCCGAAGTGCTTCGCGCTCAGCCGATCGTGCATGTAGCCGACGAGCACGCCGTTCTCGATCAGCACGTTGCGCTGACCGGCGTAGCCTTCATCGTCGACGTTGACCGCGCCGCGCGAGCTTTCGATCGTCGCATCGTCGACCACGGTGCACAGCGGCGAGGCCACCGGCTTGCCGAGCTGGCCCGAGTAGTTCGACGTCTCCTTGCGGTTGAAGTCCGCCTCGAGCCCGTGCCCCACCGCCTCGTGCAGCAGGATCCCCGAGTCGCCGGGGGCGAGCACGACGGGCATCTCGCCCGCCGGCGCCTCGCGTGCGTCGAGCATCGCGATCGCCACGCGCGCCGCTTCACGCCCGTGCGCCGCCGCGTCGCGCTTCGCGTCGGCGAAGTAGTCGAGGCCGTACCGGCCGCCGCCACCACCCGAACCGCCCTGACGCTTCCCCGCCTGCTCCGCGACCGCGCTGACGCCGAACCGCATGAGCGGCTGGATGTCGGTCGCCATGCGTCCGTCCGACGTGAACAGCAGCACCTCGCGGATGCTCTCCGCGAACGACGCCTGGACCTTCACGATGCGCGGGTCGTACGCGCGCGCCGCCTTGTCCGCCGCGCGCAGCAGTGCGAGCTTGTCCTGCGCGGGCACCACCAGCGACGGCGTCGGCACCGCGTAGAAGCTCGGTGTCGGGACGCTCGCGAGCGCCGCGATCCCGACCGGCGCGTGGCCGCCGCCCGCCGCGATCTGCCCCGCGGTCCGCGCCGCGTGCGCCATCTTCTCCCACGCGAGATCCTCGCAGTAGGCGTAGCCCGTCGCGTCGCCCTTGGTGACCCGCACGCCGAGGCCGAGCGTGATGCCGCGTCCGAGCGTGCGGATCTGTTCCTCCTCGAGTGCGTAGTCCGCGGAGACGCGGAACTCGAAGTACAGATCCGCATAATCCCCGCCCGCCTCGAGCGCGATGCCGAGCAGCTTGTTCGCGATCGCGGCGTCGATCGCGCTCGCACCACCCGCCGCGAACGGCGCGCGCAGCGCCGGCGGGAGCGTCGTCGTGATGGTCATCGCGGCACCATAGCAGCGCCCCGCCCCACACGGCCCTGGCAGACCGGTCAGTTTCGTCGTGCTCGTTACTTCGACTCGCGGCCGCTGACCTTCGCCAGCGCGCCCTCGGCCGCCGCCGCAGCCGCGGCGATCTCGGCCTCGCTGCCGCCGAGCCACATGCGACCGAACGCGCCGAACGTGATCACTTCCATCAAGTGGATGTTCGCCGCCTTCTCCGCCTCGTTCGCGGCGAGCGCCGCATACGCGGCGGGATAGACCTCGAGGATGTACAGCGTCTGGCCACGCATGATCATGTCGCCGTGACGCATGCGGTTGATCAGCTGGCTCTGATGCCCGTCGAGCCCGGTGATGATCTGAGACGACACGATGCGCGGCTTGATCCGCTGCTCGCGCGTCACGCCCATGTTGCCCAGGATCGCGTCGACCGCGGCCTCGACCTGCCCCTTGTCGTTGTTATGAAGCTCGAGCATCCCGTACGCACGCTCGACGATCTGCATGCCCGGCCGGCACGTCGTGGCCTTCAGCGCCGCATCGGTCAGCTGATTGATCGCGATGCCGGGAGCGATCTCGATGAACAGGGCGGCCTCTTCCTCGAGCGGCATGAACCCCGAGCACACGGTCTGCAAGAACCCGGTGAGCTGCGGCTGCAGCGAATCGAGGACAGTGAGCGCACGGAGCTCCATCGCGCGCCACGCTACCACGGCGTATCCTCGTCATGTGAACGAGCGCAACCCGCAGGCGAAGGAGATGGCCGATGAGTCGATGGTCCGCAACCTGGCCAGCCAGGCCGACGCGATCTGGCCCCAGGAGCTGCCCCTCATGCGCCGCTACGCCCCGCGCGACGTGCTCGACCTGGGCTGCGGGACCGGCGAGATCACCGTGCGGATGGCCGAGCTGTTCCCGCGCGCGCGGGTCACCGGCGTCGATCTCGTCGAGGCTCACCTCGAACGAGGACGCACCAAGGCCGCAGGCATGAGCGACCGCGTGACGTTTCAGCAGGCGGACGCGTTCCAGCTGCCGTTCGCGTCCGCGTCGTTCGATCTCGTTGTCTGCCGCCACGTGTTGCAAGCCATCCCGTCGCCCGAGCGCGTGCTCGCCGAGATGGTCCGGGTCGCGCGCCCGGGCGCGATGCTGCACGTCCTCGCGGAGGACTACGACATGATCCACGCCGCCCCGACGCGGCGCGACGTCTCGGTGCTGTGGCACGGCGCACCTCGCGCGATGAATGCTGCGACCGGCACCGACCTGCACATCGGGCGCTCGATCTTCCATCACCTGCGCGCACTGCCGCTCACCGACATCGAGGTGCACTACGTGCACGTCGATACGCAGCGCGTGCCGCGAGAGACGTTCGCCCGGATCATCGAGGCGTGGCGCGATGGCTATTCCGAGATCACGTCGAAGCACCTGGGGATCCCGGAGCCCGAAGCACGCGACTACTTCGAGGCGATGATCGAGTGCATCCGCGATCCGAACGGCTTCGCGCTCTGGGTCGTGCCGATCTGGACCGCGCGCGTCACGTCGCCAGCGTGATGCGCGCGTCGATCTAACTAACTAGCGACGACCGCGAGGCTTCGCCGCGCCAACGCCGCGCTTCTGACCACCGCGGCTCGGCTTCGCGCCCCCGCCCTCACCACGCTTGCTGCCAGCGGTGCCGCGTTCACCGCGAGCACCGCGCGGCCCCTCGCCACGCCCCGGACGATCGCCGCCGAAGCCGCGACCGCGAGGACCTTCACCGCGCGCGCCGCCCGCGCCGCGCCCACGTGGGCGCTCGCTCTCACTGCCTCCACGCGGACCGCCGAAGCCGCGACCGCCACGGGGCCCGTCTCCACGCCCGCTGCGCGGACCTTCGCCGCGTCCCGGGCCGCCGAAGCCGCGACCGCCACGCTCTTCGCTAAGGCCGCGCCCACGTGGGCGCTCGCTCTCGCCACCGCGCGCACCGCCGAAGCCGCGACCGCCACGCGGGCCTTCGCCACGCGGGCCTCCTCCTCGACCCGCGGTATCGCCGGCGTATCCGCGCCCACGGGGGCGCTCACTCTCGCCACCGCGCACACCGCCGAAGCCGCGACCGCCACGCGGGCCTTCGCCACGCGGACCTCCTCGACCAGCGCTATCGCCGGCGTATCCGCGCCCACGTGGGCGCTCACTCTCGCCACCGCGCGCACCGCCGAAGCCGCGACCGCCACGCGGGCCTTCGCCACGCGGACCTCCTCGACCAGCGCTATCGCCGGCGTATCCGCGCCCACGTGGGCGCTCACTCTCGCCACCGCGCGCACCGCCGAAGCCGCGACCGCCACGCGGGCCTTCGCCACGCGGGCCTCCTCCTCGACCAGCGCTATCGCCGGCATATCCGCGCCCACGTGGGCGCTCACTCTCGCCGCCGCGCGCACCGCCGAAGCCGCGACCGCCACGCGGGCCTTCGCCACGCGGACCTCCTCGACCAGTGCTATCGCCGGCATATCCGCGCCCACGTGGGCGCTCACTCTCGCCACCGCGCGCACCGCCGCCACGCGGGCCTTCGCCACGCGAGCCTCCTCCTCGACCAGCGGCATCGCCGGCGTATCCGCGCCCACGTGGGCGCTCACTCTCACCGCCGCGCGCACCGCCGAAGCCGCCGCCGCGCGGACCTCCTCCCCGGCTCGCTCCTCCGGCAGCGCCACGCGCACGTGGACGCTCGCTCTCGCTGCCGCCGCGCGCTCCGCGCGGACCCTCGCCGCGTGCACCGCGCTGGACGCCGGCACCGCCGCGACGCTCGCGAGCGCGCCCGATCGCGTCGCGATCTTCGAAGCCGATGCCGGTGTGATGGATCTGTTGCTCGTCCTCGCCGACGGCGTCACGGTCTTCGAAATCGACGCCGGCGTGGTGGATGTCATCAACGTCCCGGTCCGCGTCGCCCTCGCCGTCCCAGGCATCACCACCTTCGACGTCCTCGCCCGCGGCGCGTGCGGCGCGCCGGGCGGCGTTCGCGGCCTGCCGCGCTTCGAGCTCCGCCTGCTCCTCCTCGGCTTCGGCGCGCGCCTTGGCGCGTGCGCGGCGCGGGATGTCGGTCTCCTCTCGCCGCGAGTGCCACTTGCCGCGCGCGACCTTGCTGCGATCGAGGCCCACCGTATCGCGCAGCTCGTTGAGCTCTTGCTGCGTGAGCTCGCGCGCATCGCCGATGCGCAGGTCGTGGAAGGTCAGGTTCGCGAAGGCGACGCGCTGGAGCTTGTCGACGAAGTAGCCGAGCGCCTCGATCATCCGGTGGATCTGGCGGTGCTTGCCTTCATGGATCGTGATCGCGAGCCAGGTGTGCTTGGACTCGCCGGGCAGCATCTCGACCTCGGCGGGCATCGTCTCGGTCCCGTCGTCGAGCTGGATCCCTTCGCGCAGGCGCTTGAGGTCCGCGGGCGAGAGCTGGCCATGGACCTTCACGTGATAGGTCTTGGGCACGTGACTCGCGGGCGCGAGCAGACGCGCCGCGAGCTCGCCGTCGTTGGTGAGCAGGAGGACGCCCTCGGAGTAGAAGTCGAGGCGCCCGACGGGCTTCACCGGCACCGGCACGTTCGGCAGGTAGTCCATCACCGTCGGGCGGCCGCGATCATCCGTGACCGCGGTGATGCAGCCCTTCGGCTTGTTGAGCAGGACGTAGAACGCGTCGAGCGCGACCACGGCCTCGCCGTCGACGTGGACCTGGTCGACATCAGGATCGATCTTGGTACCGAGGATCGTGACGACGTCACCGTTGACCGTCACGCGCCCCGCGGTGATCAGATCCTCTGCTTTGCGACGGGCTGCGACGCCCGCAGCCGCGAGATAGCGCTGCAAGCGCACGAGCTCTCCCATCGGTTTACTCCTGAGGTTCGGCCGTCGAGTTGTCCACGTCCGTACCGGCTAGCACATCCGCCGCGATCAGCGAGTCGGCGGCCTCGACGAGCTCGTCGTCGACCTCGGCCGCGGTCTCGATCTCGTCGGTCGCGCGCTCGACGATCGAACCATCGCCGAACGCCGCTTCGTCCTCGGTGTCGCTCGAATGCACGGTCTCGCCATCGAGCCCCTCGCCGTCCAGCGAGTGCGCCGTGGCGCCGCCCATGCCGTCGTCGTCGAGCGACGGCGGCGTGTCACCGTCGAGGCCAGCGTCGTCGAGCGACTGCGCGGTCTCGTGCGCAGTCTCGCCGCCGAGGCCGTCATCGAGGTGCGCCGTCGCGTCGTTCAGCGCATCACCATCGAAGGTGTGCGGGGTGTCGCCATCGAGGCCTTCACCGTCGAGCGAGGCCGCGGTCGCTTCGCCGAGCTCGTCGCCGAGCTCGGTCTCCGTATCGGAGCGCGGGCGCGAACCCACGCGTTCATCGTCGGACGCGACCGACATGGTGGCCTCGTCGATCGCGTCGACAGCGGACGCAGTCCCAGCGTCGTCCGTCACGCCATCGTCGGCCGCTGCAGACATCGAGGCGCCGTCACTCGGGCCGCCCTCCATGCCGCCGCCTGCCATCGGGCCACCGTCCATGCCGCCCCCGTCCGCCGGGGGTGTCGAGCCGCCGCTGCTGCCGCCGTCGGGATCGACGCCGAGCCGCTCGCTCATCACCTTGCGGCTCTCCTCCGAGAGCTCGGAGTACTCGCGCAGCGTCGGCAGCTCGCGCAGATCGCCGAGGCTGAAGAAGTCGAGGAACTCCTTCGTGGTGCCGTACAGCGTCGGGCGGCCGACCTCCTCCTTCTTGCCGAGCACGCGGATGAGCATGCGATCGAGCAGGAGCTTGAGCGTCGCGCTCGAGTCGACGCCGCGGATGTCGTCGATCTCGGGACGCGTGATCGGCTGCCGGTACGCGACGATCGCGAGCGTCTCGAGCTGCGCGCGCGACAGCCGCACCGGGCGGCCCGCGATCAGCTGCTGCACCCAGATCGAGTACTGCGGGCGCGTGCGGAACTGATAACCGCCGGAGACCTGATGCAGGATCAGGCCGCGGTGCTCGTAGTCCGCGGCGAGCTCGGTGAGCGCCTGCTCGAGGCGCTTCACGTCGGCGACGCGCGTCAGCTGGCGCAGGCGCGGCACCGTGACCGGCTTGTCGGACGCGAAGACCAGGGCCTCGACGAGGCTCTTGAGCTGCTTCGCGTCCATCGTCGCGGCGCTCGTCGGCAGGATGGCACCGTCGGCGGCTTCGAGATCGTCGAGCTGCTCGCCATCGGCCGCCGCGTGCAGGGACTCGTCGGTCGTGCCGTCCGAGACGGGCTCGGCGTGCTCGCCATCGCGCGCGACGGCATCGAACTCGCTGCCTTCGATGGCAGCGGCGGCAACGGCATCCGCGTCGGTATCGGGCGCCGTCTCGACATCGGCGTCAGCCGCGGCAACTGCATCGGCATCGGAGACGGAGTCAGAGTCGGAGTCAGACGCAGCGGCGGCATCGGCGCCCGCTTCGGCCTCGGAGGTCTCGGAACCGGAGGCGGCAGCCGCCTCGGCATCGTCGGCCGCGGCCCCATGGCGCGCCTTGTTGCGCTTGGTCTTGCGCTTCGGCGTCGCGGTGGTGGCGGTGTCGGAAGCAGTGAGGGCATCCGCATCGACGTGGGCATCCGAGCCGACCTGCGCATCGGCATCCGCCGCGAAGACCGCTTCCGTGACGAGCTCGGCGCCGGGATCGCTCACGGCGATCTCGCTCTCCTCGAGCAACGCAACCCGCACGGCCACGACGCCCTCTTCGTCCGGGATCGCATGGGGGCCGCTCCCCTCCGCGAGGACCTCATCCACGACAGCGGCGTTGGCGGCTTTCTTGGCGCGGCGCTTCTTGCTCACGTTGGCGACACTACTACCGATAGTCGTCGCCGCGCGCCACCGTCTGCTCCACTCGCGCACGGAGATCTTCACTCGCGCGCTCGATGAAGATCTCTCCCTCATCTCCGCCCGGCTGCGACACCGAGATCAGCCGTAGCTTCGACATCTCGAGCAGCGCCAGCAGGGTCACCACGGCCTCGTGCTTGATGTCGGCCGCGGACCGCGCGACGCCCTCGCGCAGGAAGCTGAACATCGAGGTGAACGTGAACCGCCCCTCGTGCTCCAGGCGATCTGTGAGCTCCGCGATCTTCTGGCTGACGCTCAGGCGATCGATCAGGACGTTGTGCGCGACCTTGACCTTCGCCTGCTTCATCACGCGGTCGAAGGCTTCGATCAGCTTGTGCACCGGGAACGGGGCCAGCGGAGCGATGGCATCGAGGTCCACGCCCTCGGCCACGGCCTCCTCGGTCGGCGTGCCGCGGCTCCACACGTTGCGCCCGACGACCGGCTGCCGTCCTAGCTGGTCGGCGGCCTCCTTGTACTTCTGATATTCGAGCAGGCGCTTGATCAGATCCGCGCGCGGATCGAGCTCGGCCTCACCCGCCGCCGCGCCACCCTCGCCTTCCTCTTCCTCGAGAGGTTCGGGCGTCGGCAGCAGCTCGCGCGACTTGATGTGGCAGAGCGTCGCCGCCATCAGGAGATACTCGCCGGCGACGTCGATATCGAGCCCGGCCATGGCGTCGAGGTACTCGAGGTACTTCTCGGTGACGAACGCGATCGGGATGTCGAGGATCGACAGCTCGTGCTTCTTCACGAGGTGAAGCAAGAGGTCGAGCGGGCCCTCGAACACGTCGAGGGCGACCTGGTAGCCAGCCTGATCCATCTACTTGAACAAGGCGTCGAACGCCTCGTAGAGCTGACTCGTACACCAACGCGCGGGCAGTTGGAACACCCACCGTGCCTGCGGAATCATCATGACTCCGAGGATGACGAACGGCGCGAACCGCGCGTACTCCTCGAACTTGCTGCGGTGCTTGTAGGGCGTGAAGCTCTCGGCGACGTGGCCACCGTCGAGCGGCGGCAGCGGGAGCAGGTTGAAGAAGAACAGCGTGAAGTTCGTGAGCGACGCGAACAGGAGCACCATGTTCATGTCGCTGTCGGGCGAAATCACGCCCTGGTGCAGCAGCACGACGTGCACGAACGCCACGAGGGTGCCGAGGAGGACGTTCATCAGCGGCCCCGCGACCGCGACCAGAATCTTGGCCGTCGCCATGTTGACGCCGCGGCGCACGCGCGCCGGTTGCCACTGCACGGGCCTGCCCCAGCCGAACCCACCCACGACGCCGCTCGCGGCCGCGTAGATGCCACCGACGAGCGGCAACAGCAGCGTGCCGATCGGGTCGGCGTGCGCGATCGGGTTGAGCGTCACGCGCCCCTGCCGGCGCGGCGTGTCGTCCCCGAGCTTGTCGGCCATGAACGCGTGACCGAACTCGTGGAGCGCCACCGAGATCACCAGCGTGAACACCGAGATCAAGACCCAGCGGATCTGTTGGGGCGAGACGTCCATGCGGCGTTCGACGCACTATGGCTGGCCCGACCCCTCGGCGCAACACCCACGTCACCCGCGATTTCACAGGAAAACTTGCGAAACCGCCCCGTTCATCGACGATGAGGCATGGCCCGCCGGCTGCGCCTCGACGAGGCGGTCGACCTCTACCTCGACCACGTCAAGGTCGAGCGCGGCCTGGCCCGCAACACGCTCGAGGCGTACGGCCGTGACCTCGCGAGGTTCGCCGGCTTCGTCGGCGAGCGCGGCCGCGAGGACATCGACGACGTCACGGCGGCCGACATCACCGACTTCATGATCCAGCTCGCCGAGGAGGGCCTGGGCGCACGCAGCCGCGCGCGTACGCTCGTCGCCGTCCGCGGGCTGTGCAAGCACCTCGTCGGCGAGCGCTGGATCGAGGCGGACCCGACGGCGCTCGTCGATGCGCCGCGCACCGGGCGCCCCCTGCCCGGCGTCCTCGGCGAGCAGGCCGTCGCGCGCTTGATCGCCGCCCCACCCGACACGCCGCGCGGCCGTCGCGACGCCGCGATGATCGAGCTCGCGTACGCGTCGGGCCTGCGCGTGTCGGAGCTGGTGACGCTGCCGGTCGCCGACGTCAACCTCAACGCCGGGTTCGTGCGGGTCACGGGCAAGGGCAGCAAGACGCGGCTCGTGCCGCTGCACGCCCAGGCGCGCACGCGCATCGCGCGCTACCTCGCCGAGGATCGCCCTCAGTTCGTCAAGGATCCGTCGCAGCTCGCGCTGTTCCTGACCGATCGCGGCGCCCCGATGACGCGCCAGGCGTTCTGGAAGCTGCTCCGCCAGTACGCGCGCGCCGCCGACGTGCGGCTGCCGACGGGCGACGTCTCGCCGCACAAGCTCCGCCACTCGTTCGCGACGCACCTGGTGGAGCGTGACGCCGACCTGCGCGCGGTGCAGGCGATGCTCGGCCACGCCGATATCTCGACGACTCAGGTCTACACGCACGTCGGCCGCGCGCGCCTGATCGCGCAAGCCGCGAAGCACCCGCGCGCACGCCGGTAGTACGATGGCGCCATGGCGTCCCTCCGCCGGGCCATCTTCCTCGTCGCCGTCGTCTCGTGTGGAGCGCCCTCGCGCGCCCCCGATGCGCCCAGGGCCGCCGGCACGCACAAGAGCTACGCGCCGCTCGGCATCAAGGACGACGCGAAGGCGCCGAACCAGGCCGTCATCCTCGGCACCGACGACAGGAACGGCTCCACGGTCGTCCCGCTGCCCGCGGCCGCATCGAAGGGCGTCGTCGACGCGATGTTCGTGCGCATCGGCGGCAGCGAGGCCCCGGCCGGTGGCACCACGCCGGTCAAGCTCGCCACCGAGCCCAACACCGACGGTGGCGTGCAGGTCGGCATCTACGAGGAGCTCGCCGGCGGCACCGGCTCGCAGTGGCGCGCGGGCGTGTGGGTCTCGGCGTTCGTCGCCGCCTCGGCGCTCGGCAAGGACCTCACCGACTTCCAGTTCTCCGCGGCCTCGACGGGCTACATCGATGGCGCATCCGCCTCGGGACTGATGGCGGGCGGCTTCCTCGCGACGATGACGGGCGCGAAGATCGACGAGGCCGCGACGATGACCGGCATCATCAACCCCGACGGCACCATCGGCCCCGTCGGCGGCATCCCCGAGAAGGTCGTCGCCTCGATCGAGAAGGGCAAGAAGCGCATCGGCTACCCCATCGGCTTGCGGTGGGCGCGCTCCGAGGTGACCGGGAAGGACGTCGATCTCGTCGAGCTCGCGAAGGCTCGGGGCGCCGAGGCCATCGAGATCGCGAACGTCCACCAGGCCTACGAGCTGCTCACGCATCAGCAGCTGCCCCAGCCCGTGCCGGTCCCCGAGGCCGACATGGCGCTCGACGCCGACACCAGCAAGGCGATCGACGCCAAGTACCGAGGCTGGCAGGGGCGCCTCGCGGGCGAGTGGGCCGCGCTGCTCCAGCTCCAGCAGGCGGGCCGGTTGCCGGCGTCGCTCGCGCACATCGCGAAGCTCGCGCAGGCCGAGGCCGAGAAGGCCGGGCGCCTCCACGAACAGGGCCTGATCGCCGGCGCGTACGCGCGCATGCTCGCGGCGTGGATCTACGCCGCGAGCGCGACGGACATCTACGACATCGTCAGCAAGGTGCAGCGCGGCGACGGTGCCGGCGCGCTCGCGCAGTTGAAGTCCCTCGACCAGCTCGATCAGCTCACGCACGACGCGTTCGCGCGCATCGGCGACATCAAGCCCGCGACGCTCGGCGGCCACCTGCTCGTGATCGCGTCCTCGCAGGCGGCGCTGCGCGGCTGGGGGTTCAAGGTGTTCGCGCGCGAGTCGCTCGCGACGACGACGCAGCTGATCGAAGCGGTGTCGCGACGCAGCCCCGCGGAGCTCGCGTCACCGGAGGTCGCCGATCTACTCGCCGCGCAGGTCGCGCCGACGGTGCTGTTGATCGGCCAGACGGTCGCGTGGTCGGCGCTCGCGCAGGAGGAGCTGGACTTCCTCAGCGAGAAGTCGGTCAACTACATGTGCTCGATCCCGAACATCCGGCGCATGGCGACGTCGTTCCAGTCGGCGGGCGCGGCCGGCGTGAACTACTTCGAGACGCTGCTCGTCGAGCCCGCCGCCAAGCAGCTCGGCGTGCCGCTCGATCAGGCGCGCACGCAGGTGGCGCTGCGCGAGCCCGAGTACCTCGTCGCGTACATGCTGTCCCGCCTGCAGAACGTCGACGG
>Ga0247829_10000738_pt1 | contig 13501 bp, 10 predicted proteins | sample 12C_Control_Day4_FD_207765 | JGI IMG/M metagenome (GOLD analysis project Ga0247829, IMG submission 207765) | Soil microbial communities from agricultural site in Penn Yan, New York, United States - 12C_Control_Day4 | ecosystem: Environmental > Terrestrial > Soil > Agricultural land | place... | reverse complement strand
CTCGTGTATGTCGGAATAATCAATCATGGCGGCGGCGACGACGAAGGCGCGGGCGAGGCAGATGGGCCTCGACCTGAAGCGCGACAAGAACGGTCAGCGGCGGGGTGGCAAGCGCAAGGGCGCCGGCCGCAAGCGCATCCACTTCCTGCCGTCGGGCAAGCCGCTACACCGGCGGGTGCGCAAGCGGCCGAAGGTCTCGTCGCGGACGCCGGTCCACGTCGTCCTGCGGGTCTCCGAGGCGGTGGGCCGGTTGCGCCGGCGCAAGGCGTATCACGCGATCCGACTCGCCATCCTGACGGCGGCGGTGCTCGGCGCGATCCGCGTGGTGCACGTGAGCATCCAGGGACACCACATCCACCTGCTCGTCGAGGCGGCCAGCGAGCTCGCGCTCGCGCGGGGCATGAAGGGCCTGCAGGTGTCGGCGGCGCGCCGGCTCAACGCGGCGGTGACCGTCGAGCGGCGGCTGGCGGCGCCTCGCCGCGGCCAGGTCTTCCTGACCCGCTATCACGCGGCGATCATTCGCACCCCGCACCAGGCGCGCCATTGCCTCGCCTACGTCCTCAACAACTGGCGGCGCCACCGCGAGGATCTCGCCGGCGTCGCGCAGCGGCGGGCACAGGTCGATCCTTACGCGAGCGGCATCGGATTCGACGGCTGGGATGGTCTCGCCGCGCCGTTCACACGGCCGCCTGGTTACCAGCCGCTGCCGGTCGAGGCCGCGCGATCGTGGCTGCTCACCGACGGCTGGAGGCGGTACGGGCCGATCGGGCTGCGCGAGGTGCCGGGGCCGACGGAACGCAGCTAGCTTCGCCTCTATGAGGCGTGGCTCCCGGAGCCTGTGGACGGTGACGCGGCCATGGACAGCCGCGCCCTCCGAGGCGCGGCGGCTCGGCGCACCGCACGCAGGGCGCACCTGTCCACACCGCCCACAGGCGCGCTGCCGGTCCCTGAGTTTTTTGATTTCACTCAGAACCAGAGGTGGCGTTGCGAGGGCCGGGGAATGGCGGCGCAGACCACCTTGCCGGGGAGCCGCAGACGCCTTGCCCGGGTGGACCTGGCTAGTCCCGCTCGCTGCGCAACGACCGGGTCATGAGCCGCTGCATGGTGTCGCGGGCCGGGGCGCCCTCGTGGATGATCGCGTACATGACCTCGGTGATCGGGGCGGGGACGCCGAGCTTCTTGGCCAGCAGGTAGGCGACCTTGGTGGTCTTGACGCCCTCGGCGACCATGCGCATCTCGGCGAGGATCTCGGCCATGGTGCGGCCGGCGCCGAGGGCGAGGCCGACCTTGCGGTTGCGCGAGGTGTCGCTCGAGCAGGTCAGGACGAGGTCGCCCATGCCCGACAGGCCGGCGAAGGTGGCGGCGTGGGCACCCATGGTCACGCCGATGCGGGTGATCTCGGCCAGGCCGCGGGTGATCAGGGCGGCGCGGGCGTTGGAGCCGAAGCCGAGGCCGTCGGACACGCCGGCGGCGATGGCGATCACGTTCTTGATGGCGCCGCCGACGAGCACGCCGACGACGTCGTCGGTGGTGTAGCAGCGGAACCGCTCGGTCGAGATCGCGCGCTGGACGAACGCGGTGGTGTCGGCGTCGCGGCCGGCCAGCACGATCGCCGACGGCATGCCGGCGGCGATCTCGGCGGCGAAGGTCGGCCCCGACAGGAAGGTCGCGCGGGCGGCGATGCGGGCCGGCATGATCTGCCGGTAGACCTCGTCGATCGTCGCCAGCGTGCCCTCCTCGAGGCCCTTGCTGGCGTTGACCAGGACGGCGTCGGGGTCGAGCCAGCCGGCGGCGCGCCCGAGCACGTCGCGGATGGCGTGCGACGGGGTCACGCCGACCACGATGGCCTGGCCGCGCACCGCCCGCTCGAGGTCGGCGGTGACGTCGATGGTGTCGGGCAAGGTGAAGCCCGGCAGGTAGGCCTGGTTGACCCGGGTCCGCGCCAGCTCGGCCGCGGTCTCGGCGGTGCGGGCCCAGAACGTGACCCGGTGACCGGCCGTGGCCAGCAGGATGGCCAGGCAGGTGCCGTAGCTGCCGGCGCCGATCACCGAGACCGGCAGCGAGCCGATCGCGCCGAGGTCGCTCATGACGCGCCCCGTGCGGCGAAGCCGCGCGGAAGCGGCATGGGGGCCGAGGCAGGTGCAGGGAACAATGGCCACTTCCGCTTCATGACGACTCCGCCTGCGCCGACGGGGCCAGGACGACGCAGTCGCGGCCGGCGTGCTTGGCGGCGTAGAGCGCGCCGTCGGCGGCGCGGATCAGCGACTCGGCGTCGCCGGCGTCGTCGGGGAACGACGCGATGCCGACCGAGATCGACAGGTGGTTGCCGGGCTGCTCGGCGCCGAACGGGAACGGGTACTGCAGCACCCGCTCGCGGATCCGCTCGGCCAGCTTGGCGCCGGTGAACTTGGCGGTGTCGACCAGGATGACGCTGAACTCCTCGCCGCCGTAGCGGGCGACCATGTCGTTGGCGCGCCGGCCCTCGGTGAGCAGGCGCGCCACCGTGCGCAGGACGTCGTCGCCGGCCGGGTGGCCGTGGTGGTCGTTGTAGTACTTGAAGTGATCGACGTCGATCATCAGCAGCGACAGCGGCAGGCCGTTGCGCGCGCTGCGCTCGACCTCGAGCGCCAGCCGCTCGTGGAAGTGGCGGTGGTTGTACAGCCCGGTCAGGCCGTCGGTGACCGCGAGCTGGGCCAGGCGCGAGTTGGCCTCGGCCAGCTCGTGGGTGCGCTCGTGGATCTTGGCCTCGAGCTCGCGGTTCATCTCGAGCAGGGCCTGGTTCTTGGCCGACAGGGTGGCGATCAGCTGGCGGTTCTCCTCGGTCAGCCGGTACTGGCGGAGCAGGTTCTCGACCGCCAGGCGCAGCGACGCCTCGTCCCACGGCTTGGACAGGTAGTGGTTGAGGTTGGCGCGGTTGATCGCGCTCACCACCGCGTCGAGGCCGGCCTGGCCGGTGAGCAGGATCTTGGTCGTCGTCGGCGACCGGCGGTCGACCAGCTCGAGCAGATCGACGCCCTTCATGCCCGGCATGATCTGGTCGGCGATCACCACCGCGATCCGCTCGCCGTCGCGCTCGAGCTCGTCGATCAGCTCGAGGGCGTCGGCGCCCGACGACGCGGTGGCGATGTCGCACTCGTGTCCGAACCGGGCCGACAGCTGCTGGCGCAGGGCGTGGAGCACGCCCTCCTCGTCGTCGACGCACAGGATGGTCTCGCGGGCGGTCATCACGACGCGCCGCCTCCCCCGCCCGCCACGCCGCCGGGTAGCCACACCTCGAACGCCGTCCGCCCCGGCGCCGACTCGCAGCGCACCTCGCCGCCGTGCTTGGCGACGATCTGGGCGACGATGCCGAGGCCGAGCCCGGTCCCCTCGCCCTTGGCCTTGGTGGTGAAGAACGGCTCGAAGATGCGGGCCTGGACCTCGGGCTCGATGCCGGGGCCGTCGTCGATCACCCGCACCGCCACCCCGGCGGCGCCATCGCGGGGGCGCGCCGCGACCTCGGTCTCGATCGCGATCGTGCCCTTCCCCTCGAGCGCCTGCACGGCGTTCTGGATCAGGTTCGTCCAGACCTGGTTGAGCTCGTCCACGAAGATCGGCACCGGCGGCAACTGCCCGAAACGTCTCACGACCGTTATATCACGCAGGGCATAGGCGAAGAGGGTCAGCGTCGTCTCGATGCCCTCGTGCAGGTCGGCGCCGACCCGGGTCGGCTCCTCGTCGAGGTGCGAGTAGGTCTTGAGCGCACCGACGATGCGCTGGATGCGCGAGATCGCGTTGTCGATGATGAACGCGTTGCGGTGCAGGTTGGCCTGCTCGCACAGGTAGATCAGCACCGCCGGGATACCGCCGGCCGGGACCTGGGCGACCAGCTCGTCGACGTTGGCCTCGTCGGCGCCGCACTCGCTCAGCCGGCGGGCGAGGTCGGCGGCGGCGTCGCCGACCACCGGCTCGAGCTTGGCGCGCAGCTCGCGGGCGGCGCGGCGGACCGCGGCGCCGGTCGGCAGCCGGCGGGCCCCGAGCTCGCGGCCGAGCCGGTCGAGGCCGACGAACAGCGCCTCGCGCGCGCCGGGATCCTCGACCGCCTCGGTCACCCGGCGCAGCGGCCCGGCCAGCGCGCCGATCGACGAGGTCATGGCGTCGACCGCGCCGCGGATCGCCGCCGACGGCGAGTTGATCTCGTGGGCGACGCCGGCGACCAGCAGGCCGAGGCCGGCCATGCGCTCGGACAGCACCAGCTGGGCCTGGGTCTCGCGCAGGTCGGCCAGCGCGCGCCCGAGCTCGGCGTTGATCGCGGTCAGCTCGGCGGTGCGCAGGCGGACCTTGGCCTCGAGCTCCTCGGACGCGTCGCGGACCTGCTCGTACAGGCGCGCGTTCTCGATCGCCGCCGCGGCCTGGTCGGCGAAGGTGGCCAGCAGGTTGGCGTCGGCCTCGAGGAACGCGCGGCTGGTCCGGGCCCGGCCGACGATCAGCACGCCGACCACCGCGCCCTTGCGCTCGAGCGGCGTCGCCATCAGCGAGCCGTCGACGCCGGCGGCCACCGCGGCGTCGCGCCGGCGCGGGTCGGCGGTGGCGTCGTCGACCCGCAGGGTGGCGCGCAGGCGGGCGACCTGGCCGGCGATCGGGGCCAGCTGGCCGGCGTGGGCGACGGCGTCGTCGCTGCCGCCGGCGAGGGTGCTGCCGAGGTCGCGGCGGACGCGGGCGGCGGCGACCAGCAGGCGCGGCTCGTCGGGGCGGCCGCCGGGCGCGATCAGGAACAGCGCGCACAGGCGGACGTCGAACACCCGCGCCACCGAGTCGACGATCTTCGACGACACCTGGCCGAGGTCGATCACCGACGACATGACGCGGCCGGCGTCGTGGATCGCGACCATCTCGCGCATGCGCGCCGCCAGCCGCTGCTGGTTCTCCTTGAGCGTGGTCGTCATGTGCGAGAACGCCAGCGCCAGGTCGCCGATCTCGTCGCCCTCGGCGACGTCGATGCGGTGCTCGAGATCGCCGCGGGCGACCGCGACCGCGCCGCGGTGCAGCTTGGCGATCGGCTGGCCGACCCGGCGGGCCAGCCAGCCGGCCAGCACGATCGCGAACAGCAGGGCCAGGGCGGCGCCGATCGCCAGCGACCGGAACGCGACCGACTGGGCGCGCGACAGCGCCTGGCGATCGATGGCCACCGCGAACAGGCCGAGCGCGTGGCCGCGATCGTCCTCGAGCGCCGCCCACGCCACCGCGTGCTCGCTGCCGGCGATCGGCAGGGTCGTCACCGGCCGCTGGCGGGCGCGCACCGCGACCAGCACCGCGACCGGCACCGGCACCGTATCCAGCCGGCGGCCGAACCGATCGCGCACGGTCGAGGTGGCGATGCCGCCGGCCAGCCCGCCGACCAGCACGTCGGCGCCGAGCGCGCCCTTGATGGCGTCGGCGAAGTCGCCGTCGACCGGCACGCTCAGGACGACCAGGCCGACCAGGTCGAGCTCGTCGTCGATGACCGGCGCCGCCGCCCGCACCACCACCGCGCCGGTGGCGGCCAGCTCGAGCGTGACCCGGCGCGACCACCCGGCCGCGGCCAGGACCAGCGGCGAGCGCGCGTCGACGGCGAGGTCGCCGAAGCGGAGCAGGTCGCCGCCGACCACGGTCGATGCCACCGCGCTGCCATCGGGGGCGAGGACCTGGATCAGCGCCGACGGCAGGTGCGGCGCCGCCCGGGCGAGGACGTCGGCGACCGCGGCCTCGCCGCGCGACACCGCCGCGGCCAGCTCGACGTCGGCGGCGAGCTGGGCGGTGTCGTCGCCGAGCCGCTCGACCGTGCGCAGGCTGAGGTTGAGCGCGACGTCGAGCTGCCGCTCGACGTCGTCGGTCAGCCCGCGCTCGAGGCTGCCGAGCACCACCCCCGAGGCCAGCGACGCGACCCCGAGCATGGGCAGGAGCGCGGCGATCGACAGCGACAGCGCCAGCTTGGTGCGCAGGCGGGCCCGGGCCAGCCGCGCCACCGGCCACCGCAGCGCGCGGCCGAGCGCGCGCAGCCGGCGGGCGCGCGCCGTGGTCACCGCGGCACCCGCCGGAGCCCGGTGTAGACGACGTGCCCGGCCGAGCCGACCACCACGCCGGCGATGTCGTCGCGGGCGGCGATCGCCGTCTGCGAGTGGGCCAGCGGCACCCACGGCGCGTCGACGGCGATGCGGCGCTGGACGTCGGCGTACAGCGTCTCGCGGGCCGGCCGGCCGCTGGCCACCTGGGCCTCGCGCAAGAGGCGCGACACCTCCGCGTCGCGGTAGAAGGCGACGTTCTGGGCCAGCCCGGGCACGGTGTTGGCCTGGTCGAACAGCAGGAACAGGTAGTTGTCGGGATCGCCGTTGTCGCCGACCCAGCCGAGCAGCGACAGATCGTGCCGGCCGGCCTCGGTGTCGTCGACGTGGGCGTCGAACGGCTGCTGCACGACCACGATCGGCAGCCCGACCGCCTCGAGGTTGCTCTTGATGATGCGCACCACCGGATCGGGGTTGGGCAGGTACGGTCGCGGCGTGGCCGGCGCGTACAGCGCGTAGCTGCGATCGAGCTCGAGCTTGCCCTCGGCGGCGACCTCCCGCAGCAGCGCGCGGGCCTCGTCGGGGGCGTAGCGCGAGGTCGGCGCGTCGACGTGGCCCCACTGGGTCGGCGGCAGCGGTCCGTCGGCGGGGATGGCCAGGCCGTGATAGGCAAGCCGGACGATCGGGGTCTTGTTGATGGCCAGGTTGATCGCGCGCCGGACCCGGACGTCGTCGAACGGCGGCTTCTGGCAGTTCATCGCCAGGTAGGTGACGTTGTTGATCGGCGGCCGGTACAGCACCAGCCCGGGGTGGAGATCGACGAACTGCAGCTCCGACGGCAGGATCGCCAGCGCGAGATCGATCGAGCCGCTCTCGAGATCGATCAGGCGCTGGCGCGGATCGGCGATGACCTCGAAGACCAGGTGGGCCAGCGCCGGCCGGGGGCCCCAGTAGCGGTCGTGGCGAGCGAGGACGATGCGGTCGCCGCGATCCCAGCGCTCGACCCGGAACGGGCCGGTCCCGACCGGGTGGGCCCCGAACTCGTCGCCCCAGGCCCGGACCGCCGCCGGCGACACGATCGACACCGGGAACATGGTCATGTTGGCCAGGAACGGGGCGTAGGGGCCGGCGATGCGGAAGCGGACGGTGAGCGGGTCGACCCGCTCGACCGCGACGATGTTCTTGAAGGCGTTCTCCCAGTAGTTGAACTTGCCGTGGTGGAACGGGTGGGCCGGGTCGCGCTGGCGCTCGAAGCTGAACACCACCGCGTCGGCGTCGAACGGGGTGCCGTCGTGGAACACCACTCCCGGCCGCAGGTGGAACGTCCACACGGTCCCGCCGGGATCGGCCTCCCAGGCCACGGCCAGCCCGGGCTCGACCTCGGTCGTGCCCGGCGCGTAGCGGACCAGGGTCTCGTAGACCTGCGCGATCACCTCGGCCGACTCGTTGTCGGTCGGGCGGGCCGGATCGAGGGAGATGGCGTCGAGCGGCCGGCCGACGACCAGGGTGTCGGCCGGGCGGGCCCCGCGCTCGCGGCTGGGGCCCAGCCCCAGTCGATCACCGTCGCAGCCCGCGGCCAGGACCGCGAGCGCCCCCACGACGATTACCGCGGTGCAGCGCAACGACGGCAGTCTAACAGGGCGCTCGAACGCTCGCCTTCGGCTCGCTGCGTCGATTGACTCGGCGCTTTCGCTCACTTAGCCTCGGGCGGCTCGAGGATCCGCGGATCGTCCGCCGAGATCCCCAGGTCGGCTGAATCCCGACTGCCTCTCCACCGTCTTGCAAGGGATCCGAACCGCATGCGCCAGGTCATCACGACACTGTTCGCCGTGACGGTCGCCACGGCGAGCGCCGGCTGCGACATGGGCAAAATCACGGTCAACACCACCTCCAAGGTGCTCGCTCGCGCGCAGCCCTCGCTCAAGCAGGAGGCCGACTACGAGCTGGCCGCCCGCGCGCTGCCGGGCACGCTCAAGACCGTCGAGGGCTTCTGGGTCGTCGACCCGGGCAACGCGCGCCTGCTCGCGATCCTCACCGAGGGCTACTGCCAGTACGGCATCGGCTTCGTCGAGGACGAGTGGGAGGAGGCGCTGGCGCGGAAGGACTTCGACACCGCCCAGTACCACTCGACCCGCGCGACCAAGATGTTCATCCGCTGCATGAACTACGCGCTCAAGCAGCTCGGCGGCCGCTGGCAGGAGGGCCTGTTCGCCGACAACGACACGGTCAAGGGTCTGGTCGACCGCGCCGGGTCGGGCCAGCGCAACCCGCTCATGTGGGCCGGCATCGCGATGGGCTCGCTGATCAACCAGAACAAGGACAACGTCGAGCTGGTCGCCCAGCTGCCGACCGCCAAGATGATCCTGCAACGGATCGTCGAGATGGACGCCAAGAGCCGGCCGCGCGACCCGATGCTGGCGGCGACCCCGCACGTCGCGCTCGGCCTGGTCTACACCGCCGCCGGCCCCACCCTGGGCGGCGACGCCAAGAAGGCGACCGAGCACTTCCTCAAGGCGCTCGAGCTGACCAACGACAAGTTCCTCCTCGCCCGCGTCCACTACGCCAAGCGGGTCGGCGTGATGACCCAGGACCGCAAGCTGTTCCGCGAGCAGCTGCTCAAGGTGCTCCAGACCGACCCGGCGATCTGGCCGGAGCAGCGGCTGGCCAACGAGATCGCGCACCGCAAGGCGCGGCGTTACCTCAGGATGGAAAAGGAGCTCTTCTGATGCGCACCACTTCCCTGCTTCGCTTCGGTGTCGCCGCCCTGGCGCTCGCCGCGACCGCCGGCACCGCCGCCGCGGAGAACGTCGAGATCCGGATCGCCACCCTCGCGCCCGACGGCAGCTCGTGGATGAAGATCCTGGGCAAGGGCGCCGGCGAGATCGCGACCAAGACCTCGAGCCGGGTCACGATCAAGTACTACGCCGGCGGCGTCCAGGGCGACGAGCGCGACGTGGTGCGCAAGATCAACCTCGGCCAGCTCGACGGCGCGGCGGTGACCTCGGTCGGCCTGTCGATGATCGACGAGAGCATCCGCGTGCTCGAGCTCCCGCGCATGTTCGCGACCGTCGAGGAGCTCGACTACGTCGCCGACAAGATGTGGCCGTACTTCCAGAAGAAGTTCGAGGCCAAGGGCTTCCGCCTCGGCGATCGCGGCGACGTCGGCTGGGTCTACTTCCTGTCGAAGGACGAGATCCGGTCGCTGTCGAGCCTCAAGACGGCCAAGGTCTGGATGTGGGGCGACGACGGCATCGTCCGCGCCATGTACAAGAAGCTCGGCGTGTCGGGCGTCCCGCTCGGCGTCCCCGAGGTCGAGCCGGCGCTGACCACCGGCCGCATCAACGCCTGTTACAGCTCCCCGCTGGCCGCGGTCGCCCTGCAGTGGAACACCAAGGTCAAGTACATGACCTCGCTGCCGATGAGCTACGCGATCGGCGCGACCGTGCTCAAGCTCGACACGGTGAAGAAGCTGTCGGCCGACGACGACCAGCTGATCGGCAAGATCACCAAGGGCATGTCGAAGACCCTGCGCAAGCAGATCCGCAAGGACAACGACAGCGCCAAGAAGCAGATGGAGCGCAAGGGCGTCAAGATCTCGGAGACCCCAGCCGACATGGTCGCCGCCTTCGACAAGGCCGCGCAGGAGGTGTGGACCGAGCTGGCCGGCAAGGTCTACACCAAGGCCGAGCTCGACATGGTCATCAAGTACCGTGACGAGTTCCGCGCCAAGGGTGGCGCCGCCAAGTAGTAGTCGTCCCCGTCGGACAGCACGGCCGGCCGCGCGCGGTCGGCCGTTCGCATTTTCGGGCCGGCGAGTTGAGGTGGCCGCGTGGGGTCCCGTACGATTCGGCACCGTGACAACCACCGACGAACGTCCGCCGCGCCTGGCCGGGCTGGTGATGCGGTTCGACGACGGGCTCGGCCACGCCGAGCGCGTGGTGATCGCGCTGACCTTCCTGGTCCTGATCAGCGTCGGCTTCTACCGCACGTTCGTCGACCTCGCGTTCAACGAACGGCCGCCGTGGGCGATCGAGCTGATCAAGGTGTCGGTGTTCGCGATCGCCATGCTCGGCGCCGCCTACGCGACCCACCTCAAGCGGAACTTCTCGCTCGATCTGGTGTCGCGGTTCCTGCCGCCGCGCGGCCGGGCCTACCTGCGCATCGGGATCAACCTGCTGACGGCCGGCGCGGCCGGGTTGCTGTACTGGGGCGGCGAGCTGGTGCGCGAAGGGCTCAAGAAGGGCCACGAGAGCCACGAGGTGGTCCCGGTGTGGTTGATCGGCTGGTTCGTGCCGATCGCGGCCATCCTGATCATCATCCACGTGCTCGCGCACACGGTCATCGAGGTCGGGTACCTGGCCGACGGCCGCATCGCGCCCGAGCCCGAGCAGGCGGTGGGGTGATCCCATGGTGATGCTCCTGTTCATCCTCCTCGTCATCGCGTTCGTGATCGGCTCGCCGCTGTTCGCGGTGATGATCTTCCTGTGCGCGATCGGCGGCTACGACAGCCCGCGCCCGTTCGGCGACGAGTTCAGCGGCTTCATCTCCGAGTTCATGAAGATGGGCACCGGCGACGCCGCGACCATCTTCTCGACCATCCCGCTGTTCATCTACGCCGGCTACCTGATGGCGGCGTCGAAGACCGCCGAGCGCCTGGTCCGGTTCTCCAACGCGCTGCTGGGCTGGATGCCGGGCGGGCTGGGCATCGTCACGATCATCGCCTGCGCGATCTACACCACCTTCACCGGCGCCTCGGGCGTCACCATCGTCGCGCTGGGCAGCCTGCTCATGCCGGCGCTGATCAAGCAGAAGTACCCCGAGCGGTTCGCGCTCGGCCTGGTCACCGGCACCGGCTCGGTCGGCCTGCTGTTCCCGCCGGCGCTGCCGCTGTTCATCTTCGGCACCGTGCTCGGCCTGCAGCAGCACCTCACCAAGAGCTGGGCCGAGCAGAACCCGGCCTGGGAGTGGGAGACCGAGCGCTTCGTGTGGGCCGGCATCGTGCCCGGCCTGGTGCTGGTCGCGACCCTGTCGGTGGTGGTCGTCGTGATCGCGGTCGCCAAGAAGCTGCCGCGCCACAAGTTCGACGCCGGCGAGCTCGGCCGCTCGTTCGTCGTCGCCCTGCCCGAGCTGGCGCTGCCGTTCCTGATCATCGCCGCCCTCGCCACCGGCCTCGGCGACATCGCCCAGATCGCGTCGCTGACCGTGGTCTACCTGCTGGTGGTCGAGATGGGCGTGTACCGCGACGTCAAGCCGGCGGCGCTGTGGGGCATCACCAAGGAGTCGATGTCGCTCATCGGCGCGATCTTCGTGATCGTCTTCGCGTCGAGCGCGGTGACCAACTACCTCGTCACCGCCGACGTGCCGAAGCTGCTGGTCGAGTGGACACGCGAGCACATCGGGTCGAAGGAGGCCTTCCTGCTCGCCCTCAACGTGCTGCTGCTCCTCGTCGGCATGATGATGGACATCTTCTCGGCGATCCTCATCGTGCTGCCGCTGGTCGCTCCGATCGCCCACCAGTACGGGGTCAACCCGTACCACCTCGGCGTGATCTTCCTGCTCAACCTCGAGATCGGCTACCTGACCCCGCCGGTCGGCCTGAACCTGTTCATCTCGAGCTTCAAGTTCCGCCGGCCGGTGATCGAGGTCGTGCGCGCGGTGCTGCCGTTCATCGCTGCGATGGTCTTCGCGCTGATGCTGGTCACCTACATCCCCAGCCTCACGGTGGTGCCGCCGCCCAACCCGCGCGGCACCCTCGACGGTCTGGTCCAGGTGGTGCACAGCAGCGCGACCGCGGTGGCGAACGTCAAGGAGGTCACCCTCCCCGACGGCAAGGTCAAGAAGCAGGAGGAGTGCGCCGCGTTCGCCGACGAGTTCGATCGCGACAACTGCCTCGGCCTGTTCACCGACGTGACCGAATGTCGCAAGAAGCCGGCCGCCGAGGCCAAGGCGTGCGAGGAGACGGCGATCAAGGACTGGTTCGAGACCTACGGCGAGAGCATCGACGACGGCGGCAGCTTCGAGGATGTGGAGGAGGAGGACGCCGAGGAGGCCGACGCCGACGAGGCGGCGGCGCCCGCGGCCCCCGCCGAGCAGCCGACGCCGAGCCCGGCCGAGCCGCCGGCGACCGGCGCGGGTACCGGTACCGCGGCCCCCTGACGCCGTGTTACGACAGGCGCCGCTCGTGGCCAGTCTCAGCGCGCGCGCCGTCGTCCTCACCCTTCGCCCGCACCAGTGGGTGAAGAACCTGTTCGTCGCGGCGCCGCTGGTCTTCGCCAAGCACCTCGACGATCCGGACTTCTTGATCCGGGCCGCGATCGCGGTGGTGGCGTTCTGCGCCCTGTCGGGCGCGGTCTACGCCTTCAACGACGTCAAGGACGTCGCCGCCGACCGGGTCCACCCGACCAAGCGCAACCGCCCGATCGCGTCGGGCCAGCTGTCCGAGCGCGCCGCCCTGGTCCTGGCCAGCGTGCTGGCCGCCGCGGCGCTGACCGCGTGCGCGCTGCTGTCGTGGGAGACCGGGGCGTGGGCCGCCGGGTACCTCGCGGTCAACCTGAGCTACAGCCTGTGGCTCAAGCACGTCGCGTTCGTCGATGTCCTGCTGATCGCCTCGGGGTTCATCGCCCGGGTCGGCGCCGGCGGCGCGGCGATCGCGGTGACGCCGTCGCGGTGGCTGCTGGTGTGCACCGGGCTGCTCGCGACCTTCCTCGCCCTCGGCAAGCGCGCGCACGAGCTGGCGACCGCGACCCGCGACGGGCGCGATCCGCGGTCGACCCGCGCCGCCCTGGCCGGCTATTCGCCCGGCTGGGTGCGCGCCGGCATGGCGCTGCTCGGCGCGGCCACCGCGATCGCGTACCTGCTGTACACGGTCGACGACCACACCGTCACGTTCTTCGGTACCACCGAGCTGCCGTGGAGCGCGCCGTTCTGCGTCGCCGGGCTGGGCCGGTTCTCGTGGCTGACCCTGGTCCGGCCCGGCAAGCACAGCCCGACGGACGCGATGCTGCGCGATCCGCTGTTCTTGCTGAACCTGGCGGCCTGGGCCGTGGTCATTCTCCTGATCGTCTACTGAGCGCCCTGACGGCCGCTCACCTGCTTGTCGGCCTCGGCGATCACCTGACTGGTCACGTCGCGCGCGCCCATCGACTTGGGGTACGCGACCGCCTCGGTGCGCAGGATCAGGGTGTACTGATCGCGCTGGGCGATCTGGGCCAGCGCGGCGTCGAGCTTGCGGGCGATCGGCTTGGTCAGCCGGGCCTCCTCCTCGCGCAGCTCCGAGGTCGCCTTCGACATCTGGTCCTGGAGCGCGTTCAGCTTGGTCGCCAGCTCCTTGCGCTTGCGCTCGAGCTCGGCCGGTTTCAGCACGCTCGCCTGCTTGGCCAGATCGGCGTCGGCCTTGGTCAGCTCGTCGCGCTTGGCCTCGAGCTCCTTCTGTTTCTTCTCCTGGAGCGCGGCCAGCTGGGTCAGGGCGGCCTTGCCGTCCT
>Ga0247829_10000736_pt1 | contig 13506 bp, 10 predicted proteins | sample 12C_Control_Day4_FD_207765 | JGI IMG/M metagenome (GOLD analysis project Ga0247829, IMG submission 207765) | Soil microbial communities from agricultural site in Penn Yan, New York, United States - 12C_Control_Day4 | ecosystem: Environmental > Terrestrial > Soil > Agricultural land | place... | reverse complement strand
GCGAAGTCGTCGTCCCAACGGAGCTCGATCACCCCGCGATCGTACAGCAGCTCGTCGGGATCGAGCGCGAGCAGCCGCTCGCGGAGGGAGGCGGAGAGAATGGTATCGACGATCGCGGGCTGGTCGCACCACGTCTTGAAGTGCGCGTCGAAGACGGGATCGCCGAGCTGCACGCGGTTGCGCGCGATCTGCTCGTCGAGCGCGAACCACGAGCGTCCGACCTGCACGACGATCGGCTGGGGATGCCGCGCGATCGTGCTCATCATGAGCGCTGGCGGCAGCGACCATTCGATCTGGTCGTAGGTCGCGCTGACGAGGATGTCGAGATCGTCGACGACGCCCTCGATGCGCAGCAGCTCGCCGTCGAAGCGCAGCCGGCGCGAGGCGGCCCATTGCGACAGGACGTCGTGGCAGCGATCGGTCCGCAGCCGTCCGTGACTGCCGTAGCGCCGCACGTACAGCGAGGCCGCGTAGCCGATGATCGCAACGATCATCACCGCACCGACGATCGCGAGCGATTCGCCGAGCGCGATCAACAGCAGGCCTGTCGGTGCGAGTGAGAGCATGCGGGCGTTCAAGGGTTATGCGGATCGTGCGCCGTCGCACGGCCGCTCTACAAATACGTCCGGTGCGCCGAATCCTCCAAGCGGAATAAACGCGAGCGCGCCCGCTCCGGATGGCCGGGGCGGGCGCGCCGTGTTCGTCTGTTTGAGCAGGAATGAGCCGGACTCAGTTGCGCTCGAACGGATCGGACTCCTCTGCCGAGGCGACCGAGCCGAACTGGTAGCGCCGGGCGCCGATCAGGTGCGAGGCGTAGTAATCGGAATCGAGCGAGGAGACGGTCACGCCGTTGCGGCTCGACGCGTGCACGAACATGCCGTTGCCAAGGTACATCCCGACGTGCGACACGTAGACGGCCGGCCGGGTGTTGAAGAAGACGAGGTCGCCGAACTGCAGGTGCTCGCGCTCGACCGGCGAGCCGACCTGGTACTGCATCGCCGCGGTGCGGGGCAGCTTGAAGTCGAGCGCGCGGTAGACCGTTCCGGTGAACGCCGAGCAGTCGATGCCCGAGCGCGTCATGCCGCCGAAGAGGTAGCGCGTGCCGAGCCAGCTCATCACCGACTCCATCACGACCTGCTTGTCGATGCCATTGGCGGTGACGTTCGGCTCGTTGTTCAGCGCAGCCATGTAGCTGGTGAACTCCTTGTAGAACGTGTTGATCTCGTCGGGGAAGTCGCGGAGCTCCTCCTCGTCGTCGGCGGTCAGGCGATCGGGATCCTCGGTCTCGTCGAGCTCGGAGTCGTGATAGGAACCAGGCGCGGAGGAGGCGCTGGTGCCGGTCACCACGTCGAGCGAGAGCGCGGGAGTGTCATCGGTGACCATGGGGGCGACGCCCACGAGGGCGGCGAGATCGGGAAGCTTCGCCGAGAGCAGCTCGATCGAGACGCGGCGCGTCACGTCGGGGTTGCCACGGACGGTGTAGCGACGCGACGAGGCGCGGCGCGAGGAACGGCGGGCCGAAGCGGACGCCTTCGACTTCGACTTCGAAGCACGCGAGACGGCTGCCTTGGACGAGGAGCCGCGACGGGACTTTGCGGAGACCGACGCCATCTCGCCGGCGGGCACCAGCAGAGAGAGCACGAAGACGAGGATGGACCAGCGGAGTAGAACGGATCGGATCGAACGGTTCACGAAACCTCCAGGCACAAAAGGGGGGTTAGAGGGACACCTTCCGGACGCGCGTCAGATCGAGGCGGTCGAGCGGGTCGACCGCGTAGCCTGAGATCCAGGGCTGAGTCAGGCGCTGTATGACGCTGTAGTACAGGATCACCCACGGGGACTGATCGAGGATGATCCGCTCGGCCTCGTTGTAGAGCGCCGAGCGCTGCTCGATCGTCATCGACGGACCGAGCGCCGCGCGGTAGAGTGAATCGAACCGCGCGTTGCGAAAGCCCGTCGTGTTGTTGCCGGCGGGCGGGGCATACTCACTGTAAAAGAGCGAGAGAAAGTTCTCCGCGTCGGGATAGTCGGCCATCCAGTTGGCGCGGAAGAACGGAAGCTTTCCGGCGAGGTACATCTCGCGGTGCTGCGGCGAGTTCACCTGGCGCAGCTCGAGCGTGATGCCGACGGTCGCGAGCTGGTCCTGCAGCGCCTCGGCAACCGAGGCCGAGCGCTCGCTGTGACCCATCTGCAGCACGAGGGGCGGCAGACCCTTGCCTCCGGGATAGCCCGCGGAATCGAGCAGGCGACGGGCGAGCTCGCGATCGAAGCGGAAGCCGGCGACGTTGCTGAAGCCCGGCGTACCCGGCGGGATCGGTCCGTTGACGCCGACCGCGGCACGGCCCTTCAGGACGTAGCGGACGATCGCGTCGCGATCGATCGCGTAGTTGATCGCCCTGCGCAGGTGCCGGTTGCCGGCCAGCGGCGAGCCCTTGGCGCCCGGACGCGTCGAGTCGAGAAGGAAGCCGTAGTACTCGACCGACATCGCCGGCGTCGCGTGTAGGTGATGTCCCTCGAGCGTCGGCGCAAGCGACTTCGCGTCGGCGGCGAACACCTCGTCGGTGAACGCGGGGTCGATCGTTCCGACGGCGTCGAGACGACCCTCCTTGTACTCGAGGTACTCGGTCTTGACGTCCTTGACGAACGACACGACGACCGAGTCGAGGTAGGGAAGCCGCGCGCCGCCGGCGTCGCGCTCGTAGTACCGCTCGTTGCGCACCAGGACGATGCGCTGGTCGGGCGACCATTCGGCCAGACGAAACGCGCCCGCACCGACCGGATTGCGAAAGAACTCATCGCCGTACTTCTCGACCGCCTCGCGCGGAACGATGTAGCAGTACGGCATCGACAGGATCGAAAGGAACGGAGGGAACGGCTTCTCCAGCTCGATCACGAACGTCGTGTCGTCGACGACCTGGAAACCCGGCACGTGTCCGGCGCCGGCAACCGAGTCCGTTCGGCGCGCCTCGAAGTGCTCGGCAGCGCCCCTGACCTTTCCGCTGAAGACCCAGACGCCGCTCGAGCTCGTCGCCGGATCGAGGATCCGCTCGAAGCTGTAGCGCACGTCCTCGGCCGTGACCGCGCGCCCCTTGCCGCCGGAGAAGCTGGCATCGTCGGCGAAGAAGACATCACCGCGCAGGTTGAACGTCCATCGCAGTCCGTCGGGACTCACCGTCCAGCTCTTCGCGATCTGCGGGATCGGTCGCAGGGCCGAATCCAGGCCGACGAGTCCGATGAAGATCTGGCCGCCGATCTGCCACGGAGACCGGGCGCCGATGCGTGCCGGGTCGAGCGTGTTGAGTCCGTCCGGGTCGTTGTAGTAGAACGTGCTCGACGACGAGGCGACCTCGCCGGCGCCGCCGCCACCGCATGCGGCGAGCGACGACACGAGAGCGATGCCAATGAGCAGAAGGTGCCGGTTCAGGTTCACGCGTCGAGTCCCTTAGCGGCTTGCCGTCGCTGTCGCGCCGGCGTTGTCGAAGTCGAGCCACACGGCGCGGAAGTCACGGCGGTCCATCGCGTTCGAGCTGTAGCCCTTGACGTGCGGCTGCACGAGGCGATAGTCCATGTCGTGGAACAGCAGCAGCAGCGGCGCGTCGTCGGTCGCGACCTGCTCGGCCTGCGCGTACAGCGCGTTGCGCTCGGCGTCATCGACGACGCGCAGGGCGCGGGCGAAGAGCGTGTCGAACGCGGGGTTGCGGTAGCGCGTCGAATTGATCGGCGAGGCGCCGCTCGGCGGCACGTTGGCGCCGTACATCAGGTTGAGAAAGCTCTCGGCGTCGGGATAGTCGGCGATCCATCCGAGGCGGTAGAAGGCGGCCTGGCCGTTGTCGATGCGGTCGAGGTGGATGCCCCACTCGAGCGACTGCAGTCCGACGTTGATGCCGAGGTTCTTCGAGAGCATGTTCTGCACCGCCTCGGCGACGAGCTGGTTGCGGCCGCCGCCGGCGTTGAGCTGAAGGTCGACCTTCGGGAATCCCTTGCCGTTCGGGAAGCCAGCCTCGGCCAGCAGCGCCCGCGCCTTCGCGAGGTCGAACGTGTAGCCGCGGACCTGCGTGTGCGGATAGCCCGGCATCGACGGCGGCACCAGTCCGTGCGTCGCCGCGCCGTTGGCCTGTCCCTGCAGCACGTAGCGGATGAGTTGCTCGCGGTCGACCGCGTAGTTGAAGGCCTGACGCACGCGCTTGTCCTGGAACACCGGGTGCGTCGTGAGCATGCCGTAGAACTGCGTCGAGAGCGCGGGGATCCTGTGCAGCGAGAACTGCGCGAACTCCGGCGTCAGCCCGCCCTGCTCGGTGACGACACTGCGATACGACGCGCTCGGAATCCGATAGGCCTCCTCGAGCCGTCCCTCGCGGAACTCGTTGAGCTGGCTCTCCTCCTGCTTGATGAACGACAGCACGAAGCGATCGAGGAACGGCAGTTGGTTGCCGTGCTCGTCGCGGCCCCAGTAGTTCGGATTGCGCTCGAGCACGAGCTCCACGTTCTGCTCCCAGCTCTTGAGCTGGAACGGACCGGTGCCGACGGGATGGCGGAAGAAATCGGCGCCGTACTTCTCGACGGCCTCGCGCGGGTAGACGTAGCAGTAGCCGAGCGCCGGATAGAACTTGAAGGCGCCGAAGGGCACGTTCAGGTCGATGGCGAACGTGTACGGATCGACGACACGGAAGCCGCTGACGCCACCGGCGGGAACCTGAACCTTGCCGGTCGAGTCGGAGGTGGCCGCGTAGAACTCCTCGGCGCCCTTGACCTTGCCGACGAAGTAGGTGTTGCCGAGCGTCCCGGTGCGGGCGTCGAGGATGCGGTCGAAGCAGTACTTGACATCCTGCGCGGTCATCTCGCGACCCTTGCCGCCGGGGAAGACCTCGGAGTCATGGAAACGGACGCCGCGGCGAAGGTGGTAGGTGTACGTCAGTCCGTCCGGGCTGACCTCCCAGCGCTCGGCAAGCTCCGGCTGCAGCGTGAGGCTGGAGTCGAAGTCGACGAGCATGTCGTAGATCTGATGGACGACGTGGTGCGACGGCGCGTCGTTGAGCCGGACCGGATCGAGGGTGCGCAGATCCTGCACCTCGTTCATGCGGTAGGTGCCACCGTAGAAGCGCCCGCCCTTTGCGGGTCGCAGATCGACGGCGGTGTCGGACGTACAGGAGGGGAGGCCTGCGAGGATCAGTGTCAGAAACAGACCGATCGCCGGCAGGGTGTATGCCTTCACAGGGAGCACGTATTCGAAGCTTGTGTGAGCGTGCGGCTATTGTCGATGCGCTGACCGGACGCTGAGGAGGCGTGCGGTGTCGTCAGCTGCGGAGCCGCTTCGGGAGAACTGTGGGCCTCTCGAGGCGGTGCAAAGATGACCCTGGGGGGTCGGGCAGACAACTAAATTTTCTGTTAACGAAACCCGTTCGAGCCCAGATCCGGTGCGCTCTGCAGGCCGTCGGAGAAACCCCGGCGCGTTATCTTCGCACCGTGAGTATTCCAGTGAAGCGACCGCAGAGCGAATTCCTTCCGAGAGCCGGGGCCGGTTGCCTGGTAATGCTCGGCCTGTTCATGATCGGCAGCGCGATGCTCGCGGTCTCGACGACGCCGGCCGACGCGCTCGTCGGTCTGGTCGTGATGATGGTGATTGGCGCCGGATTCGCAGCCGCCGGCGGTTTCTGGTGGCGATTCGTCGCCGGCGCCGACGCCCGGCGGCGACTCGAGTATCAGGACAAGACTGTTCTCGGCGTCGCCGCCCGGCACAACGGAGTCGTGACGATCGCCCGGGTCGCGGTCGAGACCGACATGTCGCCGGAGGAGGCTCGCGAGGCGATCGAGCGTCTCTGCATCAGGGGCCTGGCGCAGCCCGAGGTCCTCGACGACGGTGCAATCGAGTATCGCTTCGGCGGTCTGCTCGGCCGCTGACCGTTTTTCCAGCACAATCAGTGATCAGTTCAAGCATCGCATGAGCTCAATCGACGCCTCGTCAGCGCGTTCGGCGCGGCCACAGCGCCCGATCTTCCAGCGTTTCGTCGCCTGGTCGCTCGCCTCGGTGGGTGCGCTCTTCGCGCTGCTGAGCCTGACCGTGCCCTCCGACCCGACGGCGGAGAACCAGGGTGGGGAGACGGTGATCCTGGTCTTCGGCCTGATGATGCTTGCCGGCGGGGTGCTGTGGCTCTCGAGTCTGCGGCGTCGGGAACAGGCGCGGCGGGCGGAATACGACGAGCGTGCGGTACTGGCGGTCGCGGCCCGTCACGGTGGACGCGCGACGGTCGCGCAGATCACGCTGGAGACCGATCTGTCGAGCGAGCGGGCGGAGCAGGTGATCGACCGTCTGTGCGGCCGGAACATCGCCCAGCCCGACATTCTCGACGACGGCACGGTGGTCTACCAGTTCGGGCTACTCGCAGGGTGAGCGCGCGCCCGACGACCCGCCGCGCGCTTCTCCTCGTAAGTGCCGTTATTGCATTCCAGTTCCTTTCGCAAAGCGTCACCGCCCAGCTTTCTCGATTCCCCACCGGCGCCGGCCGCTCCGATGTGGGCTGGAGCGAACTCGGCACCGAGCACTTCGTCGTGATCTACCACGACGGCCTCGACAGCGTCGCGCGAGAAGCCGCGGCCGTCGCCGAGGCGATCTATCCGATCGTCACGTCGAACCTCGGCACCGACATCGAGGGTCGCACACCGCTCTTCCTCTCCAACCTCGACGATGTCCCCAACGCGTTCGCGTTCGGCGATCGCTACATGTTCGTGTGGATGCGCGGCATCGTCGACGATGCGGCGCCTGCCGGCATCCGCGCCTCCGGCCGCGCCAAGTGGTTGCGCGGCGTCATCACCCACGAGTTCACGCACGTCGTCATCGCGCGAGCGACCGCGACCTGGAGCGATGCGCTCGTCCCCTCGGCGGACGTGCCGCGCTGGTTCAACGAGGGCGTGGCCCGCGCGATGGAGCCCGATCCGTGGACGAGCGATCTGGACATGGCGCTGCGGCTCGCCGCGGTCAACGGACGGCTCGGATTCGATCTGCTGGAGCCCGGGATTCTCGACGGCACGCTGCTGTATGAGACCGGGCACTCGCTCGTGCGCTACATGCTCTGGCGCTTCGGCGATTCGGTGATCGCGCGCATCCTCGATCGGGGAAAGGGATTCTTCGGCTACGATTTCGACGCCGCAGTGGCCTCGGCCACCGGCGTCGCGCTCGGTGAGATTCGTGCCGACTGGCAGCGCGCGATCACCGCGATGTACGCCGCGGAGTACGCGGGCCGCGAGGAGGCGGAGGACGTCGCGACGGCGGCGACCACGAGCTTCGAGGTCGTCCTCGGCGCGCGCTTCTCGCCCGATCGTCGCCGGCTCGCCGTGCTGGGCTCGCTCGGACGGGGACGTCCGACGCGCCTGCACCTGCTCGACGTCGGCGACTCGATGCGCACGAAGGGCGCGCCCGAGCTGCTGCTCGACGAGCCCGCGGTCGACGCGGAATTCTCGTGGAGCCCGGACGGCCGCCGGATCGTCATCGGCAAGTACCGCTACGGCTCGCATCGCGCGCTCGTGCACGACCTGTTCGTCGTCGAGGTCCCATCCGGCACGCTGCGACGGCTGACCTCCGACGCCTCCGTGCGCGATCCCGCGTGGTCGCCCGACGGCGCCACGATCGTCGCGATCGAGAAGCGCATCGGCGTCGACAACCTCGTGCTCGTCGATCCAGCGTCCGGTGCGCGCCGGGACCTCACGCGCCTGCGCGGCGACGTGCAATTGTCGACGCCCGCATGGTCGGCCGACGGGCGGACGATCGCGGTCGGACTCTTCGACGTGAGCGGAGCGCGCTCGATCGCGCTGGTCAACGGCGCGACCGGCGATCTCCGCGTGCTCACGCGCGACTCCGCCATCAGTCGATACCCCGTCTTCAGTCCGGACGGTCGACGGGTCGCCTTCACGTCGCACGCCGACGGCATCCCGAACCTCCACGTCGTCGATATCGACGGCACGAATCGCCGCGTCGTGACGGCCGTCGGCGGCGGGCTCTGGAGCGTGCAGTGGGTTCCCGGGAGCGACTCTATTCTCGCGCTCAGCTTCGACACGCGCGACCGCATTCATCCGCGACTCGTTCCCGCCTCGCGCTCGGCGACGCCGTCGCCGCTGCCGTCGGTGCAGCCGAAATACACTGCGTGGCGCCGCGCGACGTTCGCGCTGCGCGTGCCCACGGACGCCGCGATGGAGCGCGCGCACATTCTCGATTCCGGAGCGTATCACTCGCTGCTGCATATCGCTCCGCTGGTGCCCCTGCTGCCGGTGCTCGAGCCCGGCGTGACGCGCGACGGATCGACCGAGACGCTTCACCCGGGCATCGCCTCGGTGTGGTTCGATCCGCAGGCGAAGCACATCCTCTATGGATACCTCACGTTCGGCGAGTCGCTCGTCGAAACGGGCGCGGAGCTGACGTATCTCGACAACGAGTTTCCGATCGCCGCGACGCTTCATCTCGACTACTCGCTCGCGCGGCGCAGCCTGCTCGACGACCGCGACTACTACCAGCGCAATCGTGGCGTCGCACTGCTGCTCGATCTGCCGATCGCCGACGGCGACGCCCTCGACATCGGGCATCACGTGTACCTCGGCGCCGCACGGCGAAGTCTCGAGCCCTGGGCGGCGGAACCGTTCGAGCGTGACACGGTCGGCCTCGATCCGGAGCGGGCCCGGCTGACCGAGATCGTCGTCGGATACCGCTACGGCGCGCGCCGGATCTACCTCGACGCGCGCGTGCGCCACGCCGAGCCGGCGCTCTCGAGCGACCGGCGCTACGAACGCCTCGACGCGATCGTCTCCGGTCGCTGGCCGATCGTCGCGAGCGGTGACATCGCCGTGCTCGCGCGGGCCGAGGGCGCGGCGCACTTCGGCGCACAGGTCGCGCAGGAGCATCTGCGCCTGGCACAGGAGGATCAGCTCGCGGGCCGCGCGCTCTCGATCGTCGAGCTCGTCGATCCCGAGCGCAACTACCGCGTGCGAGGCCACGACGCGCTCGCACTCGGCGATCGCGTCGTCGTCGCCAGCGTCGGCCTTCAGACTCGTCTCCCGCTGCTCGAGGATCTGCTCCCGCTCCTGTCGCTGTTGCGACCGCAGAGCGTGCTCTTCGTCGAGGCCGGCGCGGCATGGGACGCCGGCAGGACCGCGATCGCCGATGCCGGCTGGCGCCTCGGCGCCGGCGGCGAGCTGCGCACCGAGCTGCTGCCGCGCACCTGGATTGCCGCCGGCGCAGCCTACGGATTCAACGCCGAGCCGGGGCGGCGCTGGGATCTCTACGTGAGGCTTTCACAGGGCCTGTGAACGCACATCGATGGACTGCCCATGGAGATGTCGGAATACTACACGGCGGTGAGAAGCAGGGTCGGGCGCGAGACAATCCTCGTTCCGATGACGGTCGCGATCGTGCTGGACGCACGCGGGGCGGTGTTGCTGACGAGGCCGTCCGAGACGGAGCGGTGGGATCTGCCGGGCGGCGCGATGGAGCTCGGCGAATCCGTGCTGGGATCGCTGCGCCGATGCCTGCGCGACGTCGCCGGAGTGAGCTCGCAGCGGGAGACCTTCCTCGGCATCTACTCGGGCCCGGCGTTCGAGCGCCTGCACACCGAGGGAGACGTCGCGCCGGTGACGATGGTCTTCATCGTGCGGACTACCGAGCCGACAGATCCAACGACTGCGCTCGACCGTGATCGAACGCCGATGCGTGATTGGTTCGCGCTTGACGGGCTGCCGGACGCCCTCGACCCTGCCGCCGAGCGCCCGTTGCAGGACTTCATCGCGCGCTCGAGTCGCGCACCGTTCCTCGAGTAGCTGATGTCCGACTACATCTCCACCATCCGCGCGCACATCGGACACGACGTGCTGATGCTCCCGACCACGGCGTTCGTCCTGCTCGATGCGCACGATCGCGTGCTGCTTCATCGACGCAGCGACAACGGACGATGGTGCTGTCCGGGCGGCGTCGTCGAGGTCGGTGAGACGATCATCGAGAGCGCGCTGCGTGAGCTGCGCGAGGAGACCGATCTCGAAGCGGTCGACCCGACGCTCTTCGGGATCTTCGCCGGCGAGGACTTCGTCGCCCACTATCCCAACGGCGATCGCACTGCCGTCGTGCAGTTCGTCTTTCTGACCCGGTCGTGGCGCGGCGAGATGCGTCTCGACGACGAGTCGACCGAGGCGGAGTTCTTCGCGGCGGCGGACATCCCCGATGATGTCCCGTCGTCGCATGCCGGGTTCCTGCGGGCCATCCCCGCGTACCTGCGCGGCGAGCTGGTCCTGCCGATCATCCCCTAGTACATCAGAAGTACACCCTGTAGAGCAGCCGCGCGTTGCGTCCCGGCTCCGGCATGATCGATTTCGTGCGCGAGAGATGGCTACGATGCTCGACATCGGTCGCGTTGTCGATCGAGAGACTGAGCGAATGCAGGACGTCGCCGAGCACGAACTGCGCCTGCGCGAACGCGTCGACGACGAGCGAGCCGTCGGTCGGCGCTTCGCGCTCGCCGACCCGACGCTGCGCCGCGGTCAGTCGCACGGTCGATCCGACCACCAGCCAGCTCCACGCGTAGCGCAGTCCGAGCTGTCCGGCAAGCGGCGGGATCATCGGCAGCGGCCGGTCCTCGTCGCTGAGATCACCCACGACGTAACTCACCGATCCGCTGGCGACGAGGTGGTCGAGCAGCTCCCATTCGGCCGATGCTTCCGCGCCCGCCATCACGACGCGGGCTCCCGTCTGCTGGTGGATCGGCAGTCGCAGCCGCGGGCTCGTGTCGCCGGTCGAGCGCGGGTAGATGTAGTCGTCGATCGCATTGCGAAAGACCGCGAGCGAGAGCTGGCCGCGCTCGTCGGCGTAGCGCGCGCTCGCCTCGAGACCGAGACCGGTCTCGGCCGTGAGTGCGGGGTTGCCGACTTCGTAGGTGTACGACGCGAGGTGAGGGCCCTCGGAGAAGAGCTCGTCGATCGTCGGCGCACGGAATGACCGCATCGCCGTGATTCCGAGCTGCATCGAAGGGCTCGTGCTGTAGAGCACGCCGAGCGAGCCCGATACGCCCGTGAAGGTCCGCGACGCGATGCGCCCGATCGGCGCAGTGCGCTCGCGCTCGGGAGTGATCGCGCGGTGATCGAGGCGCAGCGCGCCGCGCAGCGTCCACCGATCAATCGCACGCTCCTCGTAGGCCACGGCGCCGATGGCGCTCTCGCGGGTCCGGGGGATCGAGACGCCGTTGGCCGCGAGATCTCGGCCCTCGTAGCGAACGCCGATGGAGCCGCGCGTGAACGGCCCGAGCGAGTCGTGATGCGCCAGCGCCGATGCCTCGCCGCTGAGCAGTCCGTATTCGGTGCCGATGCCGCCGGTCGCCTCGATCTCGCGATGCTGATAGCGTGAGTACGCCGCGTGCAGTTCGACACGGCGCAGGAGGGAGGCCTCCGGCAGCACTTCGAGCGCGCCCTCGGCGAAATCGCGCTCCATCTCGACGCGCACGCCCTCCTCGTGCGCTCCTGCGAACCCGCCGGGGATCCCGTAGCGCGATCGCATGAGTCCGGCAGCGGCGCCGACGACATCACACGGCACGAAGGCGCTCGCGCCGAGCGATCCGTTGTGCGATGCGAAGTCCGTGTTGTCGAGCGTGCCGGATGGCGTCGTGATGTCGTCGGCGCGGCGGCCGCTGGCATCGATCTGCAGCGCGACCGGGCCGATCGGGATCGACGCGGTCAGGCCGCCGCCGTATCCGGAGTTCACGGACTCTCCCTGTACGCTCGCCATGCCGTGAAAGCGATCGGGCATCGTGTTCGCGATCCGGTGTCGCACAACGTTGACGACGCCGCCGAGCGCGTTGGCGGTGTAGAGAAGGCTCTGCGGACCCTGCACGATCTCCACGCGCTCGGCGTTCATCGGGTCGATCGCGACGGCGTGATCCGACGATGTCGCCGAGAGGTCGCCGGTCGCGACGCCATCCTCGAGCAGGTGCAGACGATCGCCGCCGAGACCACGCACCACCGGACGGGCCGTCGCCGGACCCATCGATCGCTGCGCGATGCCCGGCTCGCCGCCGATCGTCTCGGCGAGCGAGCGTCCGAGCTGGCGATGCAACTGCGCGCCGGCGATGACCTCGCTCGGACGATACGGCGCGGCGAGCGCCTCGCGCTCGGCGTTGACGACGACCGTCCGGCCGGCAAGCGCTGTGCTGCGCAGCTCGACCCGCACGTGCAGTCGCGACTCCGCCGGCACGATCACCGTCTGCTCGACGCTCTGATAGCCGAGATGCGTCACGCGCAGGGTGTACCGTCCGCCCGGAATGCCGACGAAGTGGAACGAGCCGTCGCGGTGCGAGCGCTCGGCCCGAGCCAGCTCGACGACCGCGACGGTGGCCCAGCCGATCGGTTCGCCTTCGACGGCGTCGACGACCTCGCCGGTGAGCGTTGCGGCAGGCGGCGGCAACGCTGTCTCTGCGGACGGCCCTACCGGCGCCGCACGTGTCATGACCGCCTTCGCCGGAGAATGCGGCTCATGAGCCCAGGACGCGACGGCGGTGAGCACGAAGAGTGCCGCGCCTGCGAGCGACCGTGAGAGCGCCACGAGCCGAGTCGGACGGCTGCGATGGTGTGCGAACAGGATGCTTTCGCTCACGGCTCCACCACGACGGGGATCGGGGCCGAGACATAGTCGTCGTGCCCGCCGTGCAGAAGGTGGACCGTCAGCGTCGTCGCGCCGGGCCTGATGCCGTTGAGACGAAAGCCCCATCGGGTGACCTGGCCGGCGCGCGCGATCGTCGTATCGGAGACGCTGATCGAGAGGTCGTTCTCCCAGACGCCGTCGGCATCCGGCGACGGAAGTCCCAGCGCGCCGTCGTCGGCGATGAACCGGACGATGAAGTCCTGGCCGGCGGAGGTGTCGATGACGATTCGTCCGGAGATGTGGGTGGTGTCGACGGTGGCGATCGTCGAGTCGCTTCCCGCGATCGAGCGCAGCAGCACGACGCCGCGCGCCTCGAAATGCTCCTCGGGTGTGACGGGGTTGTCGGCGCAGCCGGCGGCGAGCGAGACGAGAAGGCCAAGGGCGATTGCCCTGGTTGTCGTGAGCATGATTCAGTTTCCGTTCGTAGTGGATTGACGGTACGATCGCGCGACGAGCACGCGTCACGGAGCGCGTTGCCGCCCGACGTCGATTCGGGCGCGCGCGATCCGGCGGTGCGCTGCGGCCATGTCTGCCGCGTGCGGTCGGAAATCCTGACTACGAAGCGAAGGGTGGGGCGCGGAGCGAGGGGCGGAGGATGCGAAGGGCGGAATGTGCCTGCGTGGCGGACACGGAAGTGATCGCTCCCGGAAGCATCGACGGAGCGGGCGCCACCGAGGGCGCGACGACAACGGCGACAGCAGGTCCGTGATGGCAGAAGAAGCACCCGGGCGCGTCAAGCTCGATCGCGGCGTCGAGTGCGGAACACCGGCGGTCGTTCTCGAGCGAGGCCGCGTCGGGCGAGTCTGACCCAAACGAAAGCGGCTCCTGCGAGACCGACTCCGGCG
>Ga0247829_10000735_pt1 | contig 13507 bp, 16 predicted proteins | sample 12C_Control_Day4_FD_207765 | JGI IMG/M metagenome (GOLD analysis project Ga0247829, IMG submission 207765) | Soil microbial communities from agricultural site in Penn Yan, New York, United States - 12C_Control_Day4 | ecosystem: Environmental > Terrestrial > Soil > Agricultural land | place... | reverse complement strand
CCTCTCGACTGGAGCAAGCACGCGACGAACTGCACCGTCGAATTCACCCCCGGCTACGACACCCACCGCACCTGGAAGTGCGCGCCGGATTGCCCGAGCGGGGGCGGGGAGGCGCTGTGCGAGTGCGGCAAGCCCGCCGCCTGCCTCGGGGCCTACGAGGGACAGCCGGAGAAGACGTATGCGTGCGGCGACTGCTGCGGGCACGGGAACGAGGATGGCCGGTGCGAGATGCTGGAGCCCACCACCCCGCCGGGCGGGGCCGTGCCTCGCTCCGACGTGGACGTGCTGAACGAGCGTGAGCGGGAGTGCATCGCCGCAGAGAAGGGGTTGCCCACACCCACGCCCGAGGAGGCGAAGCGCCGGAACGACTTCCCCTGTTCCGGGTGCGCCATTTGTGGAGGCCTGACGTGCGACGGCAGCCACCCCACGCCCGAGGAGGACTTGCGGCGGATAGAGGAGGCGCTGGTCACGGCGGAGTCATGGGCGGAGAACAAGCGCTCCATGGTGATGCTGGAGGAATTCCGGGATGCTCGCACCGCCCTCGCCCGCCTCAAGGCCGAGCCCCGACGCGCCGCCGAGGCCATGCGTGAGAGGTGCGCGGCTGAAGCCTCAAGGTGGTGCGGTGACGACGGCCTAGCGCTGGCAAGGCGTCTCCGGACCCTCCCGCTCGACTAGTCGCCAGCCTGACTTGCGCCCGGCCCGGAAGGCGGGTACTGTGTTGCGCAGGTCACCGTTTCGTCTAGCACCGGAACGGCTTCCATCCCCTCTCAAGTGGCGCCGAAAGGCGTCTGCCCGTCCCCCACCGTGTGCTAGCGGTGGGAGGACGGGAGTCCTTATGCGACTCCCCTTCCTCCAAATGGAATCGGACCTGATAGCCCACGGCGCGCCGCAGGTGGCCGCCCTAGCCGGCTGCCCCACAGCCCAGGCCCTCGGGCACATCGCCATCCTCCGGGCGTGGGCTGTGGCACAGGGCGGCGATGATGCCCCTCCCGACGGATGGGCGCACGGCGATGACGCCGCAGAGGCCATTGAGGCTGCCGCGCAGTGGGGTGGCGAGCCGGGCCGCTTCCTCCGAGCTCTCAAGGTGGCGAAACTCGTCAACGTCTCCGCTGATGGTGTGCAGGTGCTAGGGCTTGAGCCCTACCGCCTCGCATGGGAGAAAAACGCAAAGGCAAAGGAACGCATGGCGAACGCTCGCGCACGTTCGGCGAACGTTCGCGGAACATCCGACGAACAGGCGCGTAACGATGACGCATGTTCTGCGAAGTTCGGGGGTCAGATGCAGATGCAGACGGAGAAGCAGAATGAACAACATCCTGCTTCGCAGGCGACTGGCGTCGCTGACGCTGGCGAGGAGTTGACTGACGCCCCGGCGGACGCGGTGGGGGTGTCCGAAAGGCCCGCGTTGGTGCTCGCCCCGTGCCCCCTGGACGAGGTGCAGGAGAAGCCTGCGCCCAGGCCCCGGAAGCCACGCACGCCGTCGCCTGGAGTTGCCCTCTACGAGCGCATGGAAGCAGCCCGTGCCGAGCGATGGCGCGAGCACGTAGCGGCGCACCCAGAGGCATTTCCGGACGCCGTAGCCGACCCGGAGAACGGCTGGCGCAAGTCCTTCGTCCCCGAGGGGGTGCCGCCCGCCCGGCAAGAGGGGCTGTTCGGCGACATGGCGCGGCGTGACGAGGCCGGGAAAGAGCGGCTGATTCTTGCGTTCGCTGAGTACCTCGCCGACCCTGCCGGGCTGACGCGCACGCCCCCGTGGAGCCTGCGCTGGTTCGTCCACTGCATCGCCACCTACGAAACCCGCGTCGCCGTCCCTGGCCGCGCCGGAGGCATCTCGTGAGTGACACCCTCGTCCCGCTAGCACATGAGCGCGCCGTCATCGGATGCGTCCTCGCGGGCCATGCCACAGCGGGCGACACCGGCCCCCTCCCCGCCGAGCACTTCGGGGCAGAGGCTCACCGGCTCGTCTGGCAGGCCATCCGCGACTTGGATGCAATGGGCCACAGCGTGGACCACCTCACCGTCGCCGAGCGCCTGAAAGAGCGTGGCGAGTTGGTGGCCGTTGGCGGGCCCGGGGTGCTCATGCAGTGGGACGCCGGCCTCCCCGCCGGGTGGAACCTGCCGGCCTACATCGCCACGGTGGCAAAGTACGCGGGGCACCGACACCTCATGGCCGAGTCTGAGCGCCTTCGCCGCGCGGCTCAGGATTTGACCAAGGAGCCCAACGCCATCGCCGCCGAAGCCAGCGGGCGCCTCGTGTTGTTGGACACCAAGAACACCGACGAACTGGGCGACGTGGACCTCCACGAAATCAACGACCGGTGGGATAGGTACGCCAATCTCAGCCCCGATGAACAGGAGGCGCAGAACCCCTACTTGCCGGTGCCGTGGGACTGGATGCGCGAGGCCGGAATGCGCGGCTTCCCCGCGTCCCTGTCCGTTGTGGCTGGGCGCTCGGGCATTGGTAAGACGGCCACGCTCTCAACCTGCATGGCCTACTGGCTCCAAGCGCTACCCCACCACGGCGGCGTCATCGGCCTTGAGGACGGCACGGTGTGGCTGGATGAACGGTGGATTGCTCGCTACTGCGGCCTTGACTACGCCGACGTTGGGACAGCACGACTCAACGAGTGGCAGGCTGAGCGCTATGCCGACTTCTACAGCCGCGTGGGCCCCCTGCTGCACACCAAGCTGCGCAAGTACCGCAAGGCGGGCATGACGGCGGCGCAACTCCTCGCACGGTGCAAGCGGTGGATTGACCAGGGCGTTCGCTGGATTGTCATCGACCACGGCTTGCGCGTGGACTACGAGACGGACGGGCGCGCACGAGAGGACCGCGTCATTGGACGGACGATGGATGCGCTGGCCAACCTCGCACTCAACACAAGGACGCACATCATCGTCGCGTGGCACCTCAACCGCGCCAACGACGATGACGCCCAGCCCACCCTCGGGGACCTCAAAGAGTCCGGCTACCTTGACGCCGCCGCCCGCCTGATTTTCGGTGCGTGGCGCAAGGGAGACCGCACCCTGCTGACGGTGGTGAAGGCCACCAAGGTCGCGCCTGTGGGCCTGACATGCCAACTCGAATGGGCAGGTCGCTCCGGCATGTTTGACCCGAAACTGGGCCGCGTGGTGGACTTCAAGGCAGAGGCGGAGGCAGCGCGAGCACAGGCAGACGCGCAACGACAGGCGAGCAAGAAACCGAGGTTGTTCGGATAGGAGTGCAGCATGACGACGACGGACGAGCGGGTAGCGAAGGCGCTGGAGATTGCGTTCAACCACGGCGGCACGGACGGCGAGCACCACAAGCAATGGGTGATTGACCAGATGGTGCGAGCCCTCACCGGGCCGGATTACGCGGAGTGGGTGAGAAAGCGTCGTGACGGCGAGGACGGGCCGCACTCCTACGACTGGGACCAGGGGACGCCTCCGTGAGATGCGCTGTCCGTACATGCACCCGCCACGAGCCACGGAAGGGCCCTGCCTGCGCCGGCTTGTGCATCGGCCACGCTTGGCTGTGGGTGCTCCGCCCGCGCGCCTCGGAGACACGGGCCGAATTCGTGGAGCGGCAGGAGACTCGGTCCATGCTGGTCGGGAAGGTGTTGCGAGAGGAGAGGGCGGCGTGAGGCCACAACAGCCCGAGCTACTGACAGTTCGTCCCGTGATTCTCTCCCTGTGCGACCGCACGGGCTCATGGAGCGCGCCATATGCCGATGCGGGCTATCGCGTCATCACCGTGGATATGCAGGCCAGAGAGGGCGAGCACCCGAACCGCGAGCATTGGCAGCGTAGCGTGCGCCTCTTGCCGCTGCCTGAGTTCCGCGTCCATGGCATCCTCGCAGCCCCGCCCTGCACCATGTTCGCGAGCAGTGGCGCCAGGTGGGTGCGCACGGACGAGCAGATGGAGGAGGCTCTTGCGGTGGTTGACGCATGCCTTCGCCTTGTCATGACGTGCCAGCCGCGTTGGTGGGCTCTGGAAAACCCCGTCGGGAAACTGGGCCAGTACCTCGGGCCGCCGTCCTACTACTTTCAACCATCTGACTTTGGTGACCGGTACACCAAGCGCACCTGTCTATGGGGTAATTTCACTCCGCCACAGAAACGGCCAGTCAACCCGACGGATGGCAGCAAAATGCACCGCATGGCGCCTGGTCCCGAGCGTAAAAACCTGCGCAGCGTGACGCCCCCCGGCTTTGCACGGGCCTTCTTCGAGGCAAACCCATGAAGCCCGAGACGAAGCCACCGCAACCCGTCCTGTGCGGATGCGGGCAGTCTCAGTACAACGTTAGGTGCCCACGGTGCGGCGTGACGGTGTGCCAAGCGCCGGGGCACCGCAAGCACCAGTGCGAGGAGACGAGGCGATGAACGAGAAGGCTTGCAGCGTCAGGGAGTGCGGGCAGCAGAGGGCGCAAGGGACCATCCTCTGTGAGGCCCACGAGACGAAGTACATGGGATATGCACGCAGACGCCTTGCGGCGCAGTCGTCCACCTTGCATCGGTCGGGATGGGCGAAGAGGCGCCCTCTGAGCGACGGTGAGGCCAAGCGTTGAGGTCCACCCTACTACACCTCGCCGCGTCGCTGGTGGTGCTAGCGTGGCAGGGCGTTGGCGTTGCGCTGTGTCTGCTGTTGGAGAGGGAGCGATGAGACGACTGTGGCACCGAATTAAGCACCTGCTAGACTGGAATAAGGGGCGGATTGAGACGCGGTGGGATGGCGAGCGGGACGTTCTGTGGGTCGGGTTCCGGTGCGAATGTGGGGAGTTGCAGGGCGTCCACGAGGCACCGCGCCACGTCAGCCACCCCGAGGAGAGTTACCTGTGACGCGCTACGCTGGGTGGTCCGGAATGCTGCTAGGGTGGGTGCTCGCCGACGGGTCGCTTGTCTGCGCCGAGTGCGACGACGGATTCGAACATGAGGACTGGACGCCGGTCTACCAAGGCGGCGACGAGGCAGAGGGTGTGTGCTCGGAGTGTGGGGCCGAATTCGTCGGGGCCACGCGCAAGGCCCGGGCGGGCGTGCGCGACACGGACGACGTGCCTCCTGACACGCGTCGTGCGTGCGCGCAATGCGAGGCACCGGAGGTGTCCAACGGCCTCTGCGCCGCGCACCTCGCGGACTCGTGCCTGACGCCTTGACTTCGCGCTGGCGATTGTGGCAATCATTTCGACATGAGACTCGCGGCGAAGAGGGACGCAACAGAGGCCGGAATCATCGCAGCGCTCCAACTGGCCGGCTGGAGCGTCATCCGGCTCTCGGACACCGGGGCTCCTGACTTGCTAGCCATACGCCATGGGGTTGTGCGCCCCATCGAATGCAAGAGTCCCGGTGGAGAGTTAACGCCGGCCCAGCGCAAAGCCTTCGTGCGCTGGGAGGTCGCTGGGTTGCCCGTTGTCGTCGCACGCACGCCAGAGGAGGCCCTTGCCGCCACTGGGGCTGGCACCGCTGCCACGCCCACCACCCGCCGCACCGTGAAGCGCCCTGTGAAGTAAGAGGAGACACGACGATGAGCGTGAATATCCGGCAGTACGAGGTGAGAGGTAGGCGAGTGCTTGAGGTCCGCGTGTCCAATCACGCCGAGGCGAGAATTGACCGCCTGCCACAAGGAGCATTCGAGATGGCTGGGCTCGTCCTCGCAGTCGATGACGCTGGGCGCAGCAAGGTGCTCAAAAACCACTATGGCTACAAAGGTGCCGTCCACAGCAGCGTGCGCGATGCGCTGGACACCATCATCCCGACCAAGGTGTCGCCATGAAGGTCCGAATCAAGCGGATGGGGGAGCACAACCTGCCGGTGCCTGCCTACGAGACTCCGGGCGCGGCGGGGATGGACCTCCGGGCAAACCTTGCCGACTTGGACACGCCCGGGACTGAATGGATTGAGTCCGGCGTGGACATTCATCCTGTCAGCAAACTTCCGACCCGATACATCTGGTTGTTCCCGGACGCCCACGCCTACCTCCCTGTCGGCTTCGCCTTCGAGATTCCCGAGGGATTCGAGGGGCAGGTGCGCCCGCGCTCGGGACTCGCCCGCAAGCACCAAGTCGTCGCGTGGCACCCCATCGGAACCGTGGACAGCGACTACCGGGGAGAAGTCATGGCGGCGCTGCACAACCGAGGCGACGAGCCATTCACCATCTGGGAGGGCGACCGCATCGCGCAACTCGTCATCGCCCCTGTGGTGCGCGCGGAGATGGTGGAGGTGGCGGCGCTTGGCGATACGGAGCGCGGGGCGGAGGGGTTCGGAAGCACGGGAACGGGCGCCGACGAGGTGACGCCATGAGCGCCACAGAGACGCCCAAGAAGCGCAGGTGCCACCGGACCATCTACGACCGCAAGTGCCTGTTGCCCGAGTGCGGGAAGCTCTTCACCGCGAATCATGGCGGAGCGCGGTATTGCAGCACCTCCTGCGCAGGGCGCGGAAAGCGGCGCGGGTACGTCCTCAACGACCAGACGGTCTACCTCATGGGCCCCAAGCACCCGCTCATCGCCACTGACACGGCCGGCATCTTCCGGCGCGCGGTGGATGCGGCCTGTGATGGCGTCTCTGGTCCGGACCTCGTTGACAGGTTCGGTGGTGAGGTCGCCAAGCGCGCCATTGAGGAGGCTTTGAGGCGGGGGTTTCGCGTCCGCGTCAAGGGCCACGGAGGCATCAACCTCCTCCCGCCGGGAATCCCGGCGTACTGAGGGACTAATGGCGACCGCGAAGAAGATGATGCCGTGCGAGTGTGGGTGCGGCGTCATGCTGGGGCAGAACCCAAACGGCTACAGCGCCCGCCGCTTCTGGAGCGACGCGTGCCAGCGACGGGCAGCCAAGGCACGCGATGCAGAACGCGAGGAACAGCGGCAGGTGGACAACTTCAAGCGCCGCCTGCGCTACTCCGAGAAACGACGCGCTAATGCTGCCCGAGCGCGGCCTTCTGGGCCTCCTCCTTCCGGCGCCGGTACTCCGGGTCCTTCTGGGACAGAACGTAGTCATTGACGGCGAGGGCTGTGGGACTTCGGGCAGCTGCGGCCGAGAGCACAGCCCCGTACTCCCCCAGGGCCCCGGGGTCCGTCTGCACCAAGCTCCGGAGCCAGTCAGACTTGGATGCGCGGTCCGCGTAGACGGCAGCGGCGCTTGAGCCTCGCCCAGTGAGGTACTTGTTCGCCGCTGCCGCGCCGGCAGCCATCATCAACCCTGTGGGCGATGCCTGACCGCTGGAGATGGACGACTGTAGCGCCATCTGCGCGGCCTGCATGTCCTTGAGGCCAACAACGTCACGCCCCAACTCTCGGGCGAACCCCTGGCGCGCGCGGTCCGACGCGTAGATAAGGGGGCCAATGCGGCGCTTCGCCGCTTGGAATGCCGCCTTCGTCCCCTCTCCAGCGGCCTCCGCAATCTGGTCGTCAATCTCCTCGTGCATGATGCCCTGGAGGGCCATTTTGAACTGCTCCAGGTATTTGCTGGGGCCGTTCAGGTTCCAGTGATTCCCCCAGTTGATTTGAGCGTTCTGGAGGCTCGACTTGAGGTGGTTGGCGCGCGAGAAGTTCATCGGGTCCAGTGAGCCATATGCGCCGAGGAACTGCCTGACGGATTCGATTTCACGGGCGACAGACGGGTCACCGAGGTTGGGCTCGATGATTTCCTTCTGCGCGCGCTCAAGGAACCGGGCCATGTCGAACGGGACCCCGGACGCATCGGCCTCGTCAAGTGCGGCGCGTCGGAGGGTGTCAACCACGCCCTTCTGCGTGTCCACCTTCTTTCCCACCTGCTCGACAGTGTCGAAAGGCGCGATTACGCCCTCGTCCAACAGCGTGCGCCCCGTCCGGTAGACGTGCTCCGGGCTGCGCTGCGCCATGGCGGTAATGTCCTTGTTGATGGCACCGGCGGCCTTCAGCGACCGGAGCGACGCCTCGCGGCCAAGCCACTCTCGTGCGCCTTTGGCCGCAGAGGAGATGCGCGGACCGACCCACTCCCCGGCCTTTTTCGCCCCCTGCCCAAGGCCATAACCCAGCGCACCTCCGGCAGAGCCGAGGGCAGCACCCAGCGCAGCGTCCACAGCACCGCCACTCATGAAGTCGGCTCGTGAGTCCGACGCAGCAGCGGCGGCGCCCTGCAATGCGCCAGTGCCCACCGTCGCACGTGCGCCGGAGCCGACGCCAGTAACCGGGGCGGTCGCCAAACTGCCCAGCAGCTGGCCCCCGAGGTAGGCAGCGGGCTGCGTGTCCATGTCACGCTGGCCGATGTACTGGTTCTCGGCGCGCGCAGCCTTCAACTCGTTGAGGATGGCGGCAGCATTCTCGGCCGGCGACAACCTCCCTGCGAGAACGTCCGGCACGTTGGCAGCGCCACGCAGGTACGCTTGCAGCCCCGCGCCTACCGTGCTCGCCGTGCCGAAGGTGTTTCCAATACCGCCAACGAAGGCGTCAAACCCGCTGGAACGGTCCGTAGGCTGAGGTGGTGTCGTGGGTGCTGGTGCGGCCTCGGTGGCTACTGGCACGTCAACATCCGGCGTCACGTACTCCCAGTCGTCCGCCGCAGCAACCTCCTCCCAGTCGTCGTCCAACACTTCACCGGCCATAGGGGTTGCCCTCCACGACTCTCACGACGTTGCCCTGCGCGTCGACGACGCGCGTCTGGTTGCGCTTCTGGCTGTACTGGGCGCGCTCTCCAGCAACGAGGGGCGGCATGTCCAGGTTCACATCCGCCCCTCCCGGCGCCGGAGTGGACGCAGGCGTTGGCACGCGTGGCGTGTTGGACTTGGGCGCGGGCTTCTTCTTCGGACGGGCGGACTGCGGAAACTGTGGCGTGCGCTGGGCGTAGGTCTCCACCACATCGGGGCGGAAGCCACCAGCCAAGGCGCCAATCTTGTTGTCCATCGCTGCCTTCAACATTTCGGCGCCAAGCCGAACGCTTCGCTCGTCATTGGACTCCAGCAGGCCGGTAATGCGGGTTAGGTTCTTCCGCTCGGCATCGCTCGCGCCTGTCCCCGTGATGACCTTCTGGTACGAAGCCAGCATTTGACCAACAGCCTGCCGCAGTTTTACGCCGCTTTCGGAGGTGAACATGTCGGGCAGTCGCCCAGCTCCCTGCCCCATGCCAGGAAGGTCGGTGGGATTCGCGTCGATGATGCCCTTGGCAATGTTGTACTGAGTGTAGAAATCGGGCGCCCCGCTGTCTGCGTACTGCTTCCCGAGGACTTCAAGTTGTCGGTCCGTGGCATCCGACTGCTTCCGCTCGCGCTCCTTCGCGTCAAGCTCAGCGCGCTCCCTCGCGGCCATCTCAGCGAGAAGGATGCGCAAGTCCCTGTCCTCCCCGCGCGCCGTGCGAGACTCCAGAATTTGAGAGCGAAAACGCCGCTCGTCAATCTCTCGGTCCAGCGCCCTCTCTTCCTTGGCGTCGCGGAAGCGGTCGGCGGACTCCTGCCGGGCCATCTTCGCGCGCTCGATGTCGTTGCCCTGCGACACCCCGAACTTGAGCATGTCAAGGAGACCATCCGAACCATCCGCCGTCATCCCAGCATAGGCATCCTCTGACAGGTTCGGCAGGGCTGCCTTGACGACTGCCCGAAGCCGGATGGACTCGGAACTATTGGGGTCGCTCAGCGCGGCCTTGCGCTCAGCCTCGGCGCGCTTGGCCACCTCGGCGCGCCGAGCCTCCAACTCGCGCACAGGCTCGTCCGCGCTGCCCTCCAGCCCTTTGATGTAGTCATCGTATCGCCCCTTCTTCTTGGCGAAGATGCCAGCTGCGCGCCAGTAGCCCGCCCGCTCCCGGTTTTCCCGCGCTTCCTCCAAGGCGGCGTCCAACTCCGCGTCCACCTTGGGTTTTGACGCGCGGCCCTCGGCCCACGCTCGCACCTCGGGGCTCACAGGTGCGGACAAGGCCTCGAGCGAGAGCGGCGCTACGCCCCCAACGGGTTCCACGACCACCTCCTCAATGGGCGGAGTGGCGAGAGCGGCAAGGGCGCGGCGGCGGGCCTCCACCTCCTGTTCAGGCGTCATGGCCTCTTCTTCTTTCCACCGAGATAGTTATCAACCCCCGCCCCGAGACCGCCGCCAGACCGCTCCCAGAAGTCCTGCGTCGCCTCGGCGTCCCGTCCATGCTGCTGCGCGCGCCCCAACATGGCGTTGTACCGCGCGCCCGTGAGACTCATCCGGTTATTGAACTGCTGCTGCGCGAGGCCGGCATTGTAGAGGTTGGCCTGCTGGGCCTGCGAAGCGTTGAACTGGGCGATGCGGTCTCGGGACTCAGCCACACGCGCGGCGCGGTCGAAGTCCTGCCCCTCGGCCTGGGCAGCCATGCCGCCGCCCTGCGCGAGCGACTGGAGCGCGCGCTGACGGGCACTGGCGGCAGCGGAGAGGCCCGCCATGGAGTGACGGTCCGCCCCGGCCTGCTGCGCCTGCAACTGCGCCGCGAGGGCGGGACCACCACCAGAGAGGCCCCGCATTTGCGCCTGCTGCATCACCGCCTGCCGGCCCTGCAACTCCTGAGCGGAGGTCGCCCGGCGTGACTCCTCGAGCGCCAGCCGGGATTCAAGGCTGTTGCCGCCGCTCAGCCCCTCGTTGACGATGGCCTGAAGAGCCCGGTTGCGCGCCTCGCGGTTGCCGAAGTCCTGCGGGATGCCCTCCGCTGCGCTGCCTTCCACGCGCGAGGCGATGACCTTTTCGAGGTTGGGCAGGCTGATATTGCCGTACAGGCGAAGCGCCTCGTCCTCCAGTTCCCGCCGCTCCTGGTCGCTGGCCATACTGAGGAACTGCCCGGCGAGCGTGCCGCCTGCTGCAATGAGTGCGCCCCACATTACGGATTCCTCCTCGGCGGCGGGTGGTACACCCCATCCGGGGTGTAGTAGCCCCCGCTGGTGTCGTCGATGTTGCCGTCGCTGCTGCGCGCAGTGAGGTGCGGCGCGTACCCCACCGGCCCATCGTACATGGGGTCACGCCGGCCCCCGTTGCCGTTTCTGCCCTTCATTTCCTCGTAGTCGTAACTGGGCCCGGCTGCCTCTCGGCGTACCTCCTCAACCTTCTTCCCGGTGGACTGCTCGTACTTCTTCTGCTGCTCGGCCCGGGCCGCCTGAGCCGCCGCGACAACTTCCTTGTCCTTGATGCCCTTGGCGAGCGCCGAATACTGGCCGCTGGTGGCGTCCGCGCTCGCCTTGGCCTTATTCACCGCGTCGGCGGCCTGCCCACGCTGGAGCCCGAGGTAGTCGTTGAGCCCGGCCCATTGGGAGCGGGACTGCTGCGCCTTGTCGCCCATGCCCCGCCCAGCCAGGAAGGAGTCGAGCCCGACGGAGCCCGGGGTGTACCCAGCGTTGCCCGCTGTCCTCTCGGAGAGGAGCGCCGCGCGCCCAGCGTCGGAGCCGAGGGCGCGAGAGCGAGCCTGCGCGTCCTGAATCTGCTGGTAGGTGGAGGAGGAGGGCTCCCACGCGTCAGGCCCGCCGTACTTCGCCGCCTCGGCGCGCTTGGTGGCCTCGTCCGCCGATTCCACCTCTTCGAATGCGTCGGGCGTCCCTGCGGCGACCTTGGCCTCGAAGTCGCTGCGTCCCCGGTTGATGGCGTCTGTCGCGCGCTGCCCAGCCGAGTTGACATCCTCGTAGAGGCTTTCCCCGAGGCGCTTTGCGCCGTCCTCGTTGAGGCCGAGATACTGCTTGAGGCTCGTGAAGCCAGTCCCTCGCTGGCCGGTATACGTGGGCATGGGCTACTCCGGAAAAATGAGGAAGGTGAGGGTGGCCGCCTGACCGGATGCTACCCCAGTCACGCGGGTGAGCGCCACGGCAGGCACGGAGCGTCCGTCCTCCTGGCGCACCGTGCTGTGCGTCCAGGTGAAGCCCACGGGCGCCTCAAGGCCACCCGAAGCGCCCGCGAGCATCACCGCCTTGGCCGTGCGACTGCCGAGCCCCACGGCGAAGGGCTTCGGCATGGCGCCGCCCCTCACCTCCACGGTGACCCACTTGGCCGCGAGGTTGTCCTTCACCGTCAACTGCCCGGTGAGAGCCTGCGCCACCTGCGTCATGTGGCTGGTGAGGGGCTTCACCAACTTCTCAAGCCACCCCGGAGCCTCTGGGATGTCGTCCGTACGGAGTGCGTGGACTTCGGGGGGGCGTGCCATTGGGGCTACCTCACTGCGGTGCCAGCGTCGTTGTAGAGGATGGAGAGGCCCAACACGCTGCACCTCTCACGCGCCGTGGAGTGGTTGACGCCCACGGTGAGGGTGGTGCTGTAGGACTTGTCCACGGGGACGTGGGTGCGGACGGTGGTAAGCCCGTTGGTGGTGAGCGTGCCAGTAGCCGGCGTGGGAGACACCTCGGTAGAGAGGCCGAGCCCCACGGTGGTAGGCACCACAGGCTCAAGGTGGACCACCACTTCGCGCCAGTGCTTGAGAGCGCCGGGGTTGCCCGCCGTCTGCACCATGGACGCGATGTTGAAGGGTATGCCCACGTTCGCGGCGTCCTGGTAGTCCTCCACGGTGCGCGTCTTGCGCTCTCGGGAGAGGCGCGTGTCGCCGCCCACGTAGAGCAGGTCCACGGCCGGGTTGATGACCGCTGAGCGAGCCGGCACGAGGTGTCGCGTCCAACTCGCCGTCTGCGTGTTGAAGACGTATGCCTGCGAGGGCACGCCGCTCAACGTGTCCGCCGTGGTGGCGGGCACCCACAGGCGGTACTCGTGCTCCGTCTCGTAGCCGATGGCGTGGGAGAGGTTGCGGTACGTCGAGCCTCCGCCAAACGTGTCGAAGTACGCCTGCAACTCCTGCAAGCGGCGCTGAATGCTGGTGCGGCCCGGGATGTGGCTCACCACCTCCACGCCAGTGTCGGAGACCGCCACCACGCCTTGGTCGGTCAGGGCGAAGATGCGATTCGCCAGCGCCACCACGGAGTCTGGCGACAGTAGTTTGACGGTGAGGTCGAACGGGCGAAGCGTGAAGTTCTCGGCCGTGTCGCCACTCAGGCGGTAGATGCCGTCCGAGGCAAAGAACCACAGTCCGTCGCCCTGCGCGATGACCCGGTAAAGCGTCGCAGTCTCTCCGCCCACCGTGAAGTAGTTGGACGGGGGCACCGCCTCGGGCTCCTCGAAGGAGGAGAGGGCCCAGGTGTTGTCCTTCACGCCGTCGTCGGTCCGCACGTCTGGGACGTCGGTTGAGAACGTGATGCGGCCGCTCCCAAGGAAGTAATTTGGGCCCGCCTCGGCATAGGTGAACGAGGTCCCGTCGGGGACAGAGGTGATGGTCTTCAGTCCGTTGGGGAGCTCCGGCAGCGGAGGCATGATATCAAGGCGCAACTGGTCCCCGACCAACAGCCCAGCGCTGTTGGGGATAGTCGCCGTTACGACGCCGCTCGTGCGCTGGAGCGTGGAGACCCTGTAGATGGCCCGCAGCGCCGGGGCCCATACGTCGCTCCGACGAATGGCCCGGATGGTGAGCGGGTCGCTATTCAGCGCACGCGCCTCCAACTGGATGATGCCGGGCGGGTCGTTCGCGCCGCTGGCATAGGTCGCATACATCCAGCCGCTCGCGAATGACACGGACGGCTGAGCGT
>Ga0247829_10000734_pt1 | contig 13511 bp, 7 predicted proteins | sample 12C_Control_Day4_FD_207765 | JGI IMG/M metagenome (GOLD analysis project Ga0247829, IMG submission 207765) | Soil microbial communities from agricultural site in Penn Yan, New York, United States - 12C_Control_Day4 | ecosystem: Environmental > Terrestrial > Soil > Agricultural land | place: USA... | reverse complement strand
CCCTGCGTGCGGAAGACCTCGAAGTAGGGGCTCTGCGACGTGATAAAGGGGAGCGTGCGGTAGTCGGGGATGATGTGGAGAACGATCGAGCCGAGAATCCTCTTCTCCGGACCGGTACCATCGCAGATGCTTCGCTCGGCGTGCAGCATCCGGCGCTCCTCGGATCCGAATCGGGCCGCTTCGCCGAAGACCTCCCACGAGCATGAGGACGTTGCGGGAGCGGCCCGGATGCTTCCCGCATACTCAGGGAAGTTGAGGGCAAAGCAGCTGACCAGCCGCCCCTCTCCATCGTAGAGCTCAACGGCCGATGTGAGCCGTTCGCGCGCAAGTGCGGTCTGCCGCCAGACAAGGAACGCGCTCTCGGTCGCGCAGCCCTGGGAAGACGCTGCAGCGCCGCCGTTGACCAGTTCACCCAGTGCGGGCATCGCGTCGAGTTCATTGCGGACAGTCGCGAGCACATCCTGCAGCATCTGCGGATGATTCTGCGCCTGCACAGCAAACCGCTCGGCCACAACGCTCCGCAGCGTTCGCAGGGTGAAGAAGTTCACCGACGGATACAGCAGCAGCGACGGAATGAGAAAGGCGATGAACAGGCCGAGGATGCGCGCGGCGACCGTCGCATGGCGAAACCACAACGCGGTGCGGCGCGCCAGCAACGCGGCGGTGGCGCAGGCGGCGGCCGAGAGGCTCACCCCCAGCACCGGCGTCGGCCATCCGCGATTCAGCGATAGAAGCGCGATGATGAACGACGGCGCCGTCCAGACGATCCACAGCACGAGCAGCCGCGTCGAGTACCCGCGACCGAGCCGCCACCGGATGATGGACATCGCCAGGATCACGACCGCGGCCCACACGGCGGCAATGTGGGTTGTGAGGATCGCGACCAGGAGCGTCAAACGCTCCTCGCTCCAGGGATGCAGGGAGAAATGCCTGAGGTCGACCGGCGCGCCCGCCAGTGCCCGTGAGAGCAGGACCTCGAACGCAATCAGCAGTCCGGCCACCGCGATCCCTGCCGCAACCTGCGTCGCGCCGAACGTCACGATGGCGGAGGACGGATCGCGGCGGCGATGGCGCAGACCGGCGCGAAGCCGGGAAAGCGGGACGGCGAGGAGCGCGATGAAGGCCGTGACGGTGGCGCTGCACACGAGCAGCGCCGCCCGCCCGCCGGGGACTCCCTCGAACGCCACGTCGAGCGCCGTCCAGCCGATCGACGCGCCTCCTACGATCAGCGCGCTTGCGATCAGCGTGAGCTTCACGTGCGTGTGCGTCGATCGCGCCGACGATCGCGCATCCAACGCGGGGCCGACCAGAAGGAACAGTGTGACGGCAAGTATCCCCAGCACCGCGGCGGCCTCACGCCGGCGCCAGTGCGCGCGCGTCAGCGCGAGCTGCTCGGACGAGATCTGGGCTTCGACGAGAACGTCGCCGTTCGGCGCACGAAGAAGCAACGCCCCTGGCGCGGTCTGTTCGCCTGCTCCTTCGAAGGCGAGCCGGAGTGATGCGGGCCCGAAGGCCGTCGGCAGTGCGTACTCGCTTGGGGCGATGGTCGTGACGGCGGGTGCGGGGGAAAGCGCGTGCTCGGTCGCGACCACACCGAGTGGGGCATCGTCGCCGCCCGAAACCGGAAGAACATGAACGAGGCGGAGACCCTGCGGAGAAGGGGTGACGAACCAGGAGCGGGGCGTACGGATCCGCTCGCCCGGAATATCTGAAGGGCGTCCGGCCCAGGCACGCGCGACGCCGTCCGGAAAGTCGTAGATGGTGACGGCGACGTCGGCGCGCGACTTCGCGTCGCCAAGGCGACGGTCGAGTACTTCGAAGAGCGTGCGGGCCGCCTCGGGCTCCGCCTGGAGCGAACGCGCCGTCTGCAGCGCGCGAACGGTTTCCGGATCGGTGGCGATGGCGGTGCCGAGCCGCGCCAGCAGCGCTGTCATCTCGTCGAAGTCGCCGCGGATCTCAGCCTCGACGCGAGATGCGGTCTGGGCGCCGCTTGCGCCGAAACGGAACCACTCGAGCGCGGCGCCAGCCGCGACCGCGGCGAGCGAGGCGAGCAGACCCGTCGCGAGGAGCCGCCGCCAACTCACGTGCCGCGCACGCATCGGCGAGTTTTTGAGGGAAGGCACCTTCGTCAGGAGGATACCGCAACAGGGTAAACTGAAGACCTGTCCGTGACGCACCATCTACCCCTGAGAGCCGCGCTCAAACGCGGCGCCGTGATCGTTGCGGCCAACTGGCCGCTCGTGGTGGTGCAGTTCATCGCGGAATCGATGTTGAAGCTGCTGCTCGCCGTCCCGGTGATCGGCGGGCTCTTTCTCGTGGTATTGCTGCTCGGTGCTGAAGTCGACGACCTGCTCGCCGGCAGTCCCCGCGACATCGTCGCGTCCGTGTTCGCTGCGCTGCGTACCAATCCCGTGGCGTTCGTCGCGTTCGGCACAGCGTTTCTGCTCGTGCTGCTGGGCGGATCCGCGTTCGCCTTCGTGGTCAAGGGGGGTACGATGGCACTCCTCGCCGACGCCGAAGGAAGCACCGGGCCCATCGAACGGCCGCCGCTGCGGCTCGACGCCGTGCGCCGCGCGAACCGCATCCACATCGAACCCTTTCTCGACGGATGCAAGCGGCTGTGGCGGCGCTACCTGCGCCTCGGCGGCTGCCTGTTGATCGCGTACGCCGCGACCGCGCTGGTGTATCTGGGTTTCATTGTCGCCGGCTACGCCCTCGCGCAGAACCGGCCGGTACTGCTCGGTCTGTGGACCGTCACCGCCGCCCTCGCGTCCGGCGCTCTCGTGGTCTGGATCACGCTCGTCAATCTGCTGTACCTCCTCATGCAGATGATCGTGGCCATCGAGGACGTCAGCGTCAGGACCGCAGCCGGACTGGTACTGACCTTTCTGCGGTCCGCTCTGCGTGAGATCGCGGCAATCTTCGGCGTCGTCCTGCTGCTCGTGACCCTGGCCACCGTCGCCTCCATCCTCGCGACTGCCGGACTCGGCCTGATTGCGTTCGTGCCACTCGCCGGTCTCGCGGTCGTTCCGCTGCAGGTGGCCGCGTGGCTGATGCGAGGATTCGTCTTTCAGTATCTCGGGCTGACGGCGCTCGTGGGCTATCTCGCGCAGTATCGGTTGTACGCGCATGGCAACAACGCCGTGCGTACTCTTCGCGTCGCTCAACCTCCCGCTACCGCATGATCGACTACAACCAGTTCCTGTCCCGTGCCGCCGAACAGATGAAGGGCTCGGCAATCCGCCGGATGGGCACGCTGCTCGCACAATCGCGCGACATGATCTCGTTCGCACCTGGATATCCCTCGCCCGAGACCTTCGCGTGGAATGAGTTCAGTGAAATCAGCCGCGACCTGCTCGCCGGCACCGACGGATCGGTTCTGCAATACGGACCTACCCGCGGATACAGACCACTGCTCGAGGAGATCGGTGCCATCATGGCGGCGCGTAGCGTCACGACGTCGCCGGACCAGCTGCTCGTCACGACCGGATCGCAGCAGGGCCTCGATCTCGTCGCACGTGTGCTGCTCGATCCGGGCGACGTCGTGCTGGTCGAACTGCCGACGTACACGGGCGCCATCACGGCGTTTCGGAGCGTGCAGGCGAGCCTGGTGGGGCTGCGGCAGGCGGCTGACGGAGTGGATCTCGATGCTCTCGACGAGACCTATCAGCGTGTCGTGAGCGAAGGACGCACCGTTCGCGTCCTCTATCTCGTACCGAACTTCCAGAATCCAACCGGGCTCCTCATCGGGCTCGACAAACGGCGTCGCCTGCTCGAATGGGCGGATCGGCGCAACGTGCTCATCGTCGAAGACGATCCCTACCGCGAATTGTATTTCGAGGACTCGGCAAGCGAGAGCGACGTCAGGCCCATCAAAGCCGATGACGATGGCGGACGTGTCGTCTACCTGAGCAGCTTTTCGAAGACGCTCGCTCCCGGGTACCGCGTCGCCTGGATCGATGCGCCGGCGCCTCTCGCAGCGAAGCTCGAGATCACAAAGCAGGCAGAGGACCTCTGCACCGGACCGCTCGACCAGCGCATCGTCTACGAAGCGTGCCGCCGCGGTGTGTTGACGCGGCAGCTTCCTACGCTTCGGCGGTTCTACCAGCAGAACCGCGATGTGATGACAGGAGCGCTGCGACAGGAGTTTGGCACCAGCATTACCTGGCCCGCGCCGCGCGGTGGATTCTTTCTGTGGGCGAGCCTGCCGGAGCCGATCGATTCCGATGCGATGATTCCTCGCGCAGTTGAAAATGGCGTGATCTACGTGGCGGGGGAGGCGTTCTTCGTCGAAGCGGGGCCGCGCAATCTCGTGCGCCTCGCGTTCTCGGCCGCATCGCACGACAAGATTCGCGAAGGAGTCGCGCGGCTCGCGCGCACCGTTCGCGAGGAGCTCGCCGCTACCGAGATGGTCGCCAGGTAGCGGGCAGCGGCGTCGTCAGGGACAGCTTCCAGCTCTCCTCGAGACCACCTGTCAACGCGGCGAACACGACACCTGCACCGGTATCGAGCGAGCCAGGAGGCACCGCCTGGCGGCCCGGAAATGCTATCGCTCCGGCATCCGTGCCATCGGTGGCGCGCATGATCCGCATGTCCGCGCCCGGGCCGGCGACGAATACGGCGCCGCCCCCCACGACCGGGCCTCCCATCGGGCGGAACGGCACCCCCTTGTGCCATCGCTCCGCTCCATCGCCGCGATCGTACGCGCGCACGAGATTGTCGAGTGCCGCGAAAATGATGCGCTGCCCGTCCGTCGAAGCACGCCCTCGAACGACGGCGCCGACGCGCCAGATCCACTCGACCCGGCCCGATGTGGCGTCGACGCAGTAGAACCGCTTGTCGGAAGCGCCCACGAACACGTCGTCGTTGACCACCAGCGGTTCGACGGCGTTCCCTCCCAGTTGAATGTCCCACTTGATCTTTCCATCAGGAAGATCGCGCGCCATGAGCCGCCCGCCGGCGACAGGCACGTAGAGAACGTCACCGGAGATCGCGGCCGCCTCCCGCTGCGGCGGGGCCTCGACGCTCCAGACGGTGCTGCCGTCACTCGTTCGGCGCGTGGTGAGCCGGCCTTCTGTCGGCGCGACGATCCAACCTTCCTTGACGATGAGCGGAGCCGTGAGCGTTCCACTGGAGGCGCGCCACGCAACAGAACCATTGGAGGCGTGCAATGCGTGAATCGCTTCAGCGGCGTGAACGAAGATGAGCGCTCCGTCGGTCGCGAGCGGCTGCTTCGGCTCGAGCTCCGCGCGCCACAGCGGATGTCCGTCGGCGCGATCGAACGCGGCGACAACGCCGGGCAGGTACGCCACGATCACGCGATCGGCAGTAATGATCGGGCTGACGATCGGCGCAGCGGGGATGTCAATGCTCCATGCAATCGTTGGGGGCGCAGCAGGCGCATCGATCGGCGTACCGGGCAGCGGCTGCGGCACGCCGCCGACCGCCGGCGCCTGCTGCGCAGCAGCGGCGCGAATGAGGAGTAGTGCGAGAGCAGCGGTGGCAGTGACGGTGCGCGTGCGAAACCAACAAGATGTTGTGGTGGGCGCCGACTGCACACCTTATAATAGCGTTATCCATTCGGCCGAAAATCCCGTCCGTCAGTTTCATCGTGAATCATCAGACCATTGTCGTTCTCGACTTCGGCTCGCAATTCACACAGTTGATTGCGCGCCGCCTGCGCGAACTCTCGGTGTACGCGGAGATCCTGCCGTTCGATACGCCGCTGGCGAAAATCGAAGAGCGCCGCCCGGTCGGCATCATCCTCTCGGGCGGACCGAAGAGCGTTTCCGAGCAGGGCGCACCGCACTGCGACACGGGCGTGTACGCGATCGGCGTGCCCGTGCTCGGGATCTGCTACGGCATGCAGCTGATGACGCATGCGCTCGGCGGGGAGGTCGCGCCGGCGCCGCACCGCGAGTTCGGTCTTGCCACGATCCAGATTCAGCACGACGCGCCGCTGTTCGCGTCAGTGCCGAAAGACCTGCGCGTCTGGGCCAGCCACGGCGATTTCGTCAAGGCGGCGCCGTCCGGTTTCACGGTGACGGCGACGAGTGCCAACGCCCCTGTCGCCGCAATGGCTGCGCCGCAGCGCCAGCTGTACGCGCTGCTGTTTCATCCCGAGGTTGCGCACACGGACCATGGTCTGGAGATCCTGCGCAATTTCGCGTACGACGTGTGCGGCTGCACCGGCGACTGGACGATGAGATCCTTCGTCGAGGAGGCGACCGCGCGGATTCGCGAGCAGGTCGGCGACGGCCGCGTCGTGTGCGGGCTCAGCGGCGGCGTCGATTCGACTGTTGCCGCGGTGCTGATCCACCGTGCGATCGCTGACCGGCTCACCTGCATCTTCGTCGACAACGGGGTGATGCGGCAGGACGAAGGAGAACAGATCAAGCTTCGGTTCGCACGCATGAAGCTGCCGCTCGTATTCGCGAATGCCGCGGACCTCTTTCTCACGCGACTCGCCGGCGTCACCGATCCGGAACACAAGCGCAAGATCATCGGCGCGACGTTCATCGATGTCTTCGAGGACGAAGCGAAGAGGCTCGGCTCATTCGATTACCTGGGCCAGGGCACGCTCTATCCGGACGTGATCGAGAGCGTGTCGGTCGTCGGACCGTCATCGGCGATCAAGAGCCATCACAACGTCGGCGGCCTGCCCGAGCGCATGCGGTTCAAGCTGGTCGAGCCTCTTCGACTGCTGTTCAAGGACGAGGTGCGGCGCGTCGGAGAACAACTGGGGCTCGAAGAAGAATTCGTCTGGCGCCAGCCGTTCCCGGGCCCGGGGCTCGCCGTCCGCATCCTCGGCGAAGTGACGCATTCGCGTTTGAACCTCTTGCGCCGCGCCGATCACATCGTCGCCGAAGAGATCAAGAAGGCGGGCTGGTATCGGAAGCTGTGGCAATCATTCGCCGTGCTGCTGCCGGTGCAAAGCGTCGGCGTGATGGGCGACGCGCGAACCTACGAGTACACAATCGCGATCCGCGCCGTCCAGAGCAAGGATGGCATGACCGCCGATTGGGCGCGTCTGCCTCACGAACTGCTGGCATCGATCTCCTCGCGTATCGTCAACGAGGTGAAGGGCATCAACCGCGTGGTGTACGACGTCAGCTCGAAGCCACCCTCTACTATCGAGTGGGAGTAGCGATGGCGGACTCACCGCAGAGAGCGCAGAGAACGCCGGGGACTTCCGGCAGCGGACGCGAGAACCGCGCTGCGTCCTCCGCGTGCGCTGCGGTGAAGCGTTCGGGGAGCAGCCGCTAATGGCGGAATTCGTTCATCTTCACCTGCACTCTGAGTACTCCCTTCTCGACGGCGCGTGCCGGATCGAGGAACTGCTCGACAAGTGCGTCGAGCTGAAGATGCCGGCGGCGGCGATCACCGAACACGGCAACATGTTCTCGTCGATCGTCTTCCACGATCAGGCGAGGAAGCGTGGCATCAATCCCATCCTGGGATGCGAGGTCTATGTTGCACCTGGCGACCGGCGGACGAAGAGCGGCACGCCCGGTGAAACAGCCAATCACCTGGTACTGCTCGCCGAGAGCAAAGAGGGCTACCACAACCTCATCAAACTCGTGTCGTCGGGCTATACCGAGGGCTTCTACTACAAACCACGCATCGACAAGGACCTGCTCGCGCGCCATGCGAAGGGCCTGATCGGATTGAGCAGCTGCCTGAAAGGAGAAGTCGCGACCGGGATCCGTACGGAACAGCAGAAGAAAGCGATGGACGCCGCCGCGGCGTATCGCGACATCCTTGGTGCGAACAACTTCTTCCTCGAGATGCAGTACCAGGGCATCGACGAACAGAAGATCGTCAACACGGGCCTTCAGCCGATCGCGAAGGAGCTGAACCTCCAGCTCGTCTCCACCAACGACGTCCACTACCTGAAGAACTCCGATTTCAAGCCGCACGATATCCTGCTCTGCATCGGTACCGGCAAAACCGTGAACGATACGGAGCGGCTGAAGTATCACGGCGACCAGTTCTATCTGAAGACCGCCGAGGAGATGGCGCGCGTGTTCGGCGACTACCCCGAGGCGATGGCGAATACCGTTCGCATCGCCGAGCGTTGCCACGTGGACCTCTCCGCTACAGTCAACCACCTTCCGAACTTCGACGTCCCCGAGGGCTTCACCCTCGACGAGTACTTCGAGCACATCGTCCGCGACGGGTTCCAGATGCGGCTGGCGCGTCTGAAAGAGCTCCAGAGCAAGGGTGTCCTGAATCACACGATCGACGAGTACGAGCGGCGGCTCATCTACGAGATCGAGATGATCAAGCAGATGAAGTACCCCGGGTACTTCTGCATCGTGTGGGACTTCATCCGCTACGCGCGCGAGTGCGGGATCCCCGTCGGACCCGGCCGCGGATCGGCGGCGGGGAGCTTCGTCGCGTACTGTCTCCGCATCACGGACGTCGACCCGATCGAGTACGACCTGATCTTCGAACGCTTTCTGAATCCGGAGCGCGTCTCGCTGCCAGATATCGACATCGACTTCTGCGAACGGCGGCGCGGCGAGGTGATCGATTACGTCACGCGCAAGTACGGCCGGGAGAACGTGGCGCAGATCATCACGTTCGGAACGATGAAGGCGCGCGCCGTCGTTCGCGATGTGGCGCGAGTCATGGACATTCCGTACGCGGATGCCGATCGCGTCGCCAAGGCGGTGCCGCCGGCGCTCGACATGACGCTGGAAAAAGCGCTGGCCGAGAGCCCGGCCCTCAAGGAGCTGCAGCAGAAGGACGAGCGCGTCAAGGAACTGCTCACGGTCGCGCAGCGGCTCGAGGGCATGACCCGGCACGCCTCCGTCCACGCTGCAGGCGTCGTCATCGCGCCAAAGCCTCTCACGGAGTTCATCCCGCTCTACAAGAGTCAGAAGGACGAAATCGTCACGCAATGGGCGATGAAGGAGGTCGAACGCGTCGGCCTGCTGAAGATGGACTTCCTCGGGCTCAGCACGCTGACGCTCATCCGCGATGCGCTCGACGAGATCAAGCGGACGGAAGGGACCGACCTCGACATCGACGCAATCGCGCTCGACGACGCAAAGACCTTCCAGCTCTTTTCGGATGGGCAGACGTATGGCGTGTTCCAGTTCGAGAGCTCGGGCATGCGCGAGCTGCTGCGCAAGGCGAAGCCGGAACGCCTCGATGACCTGATCGCACTGAACGCACTGTATCGCCCCGGCCCTCTCAAGTCGGGGATGGTGGACGACTACATCTCCCGCAAGCAGGGAAAGACGGAAGTCAAGTACGAGCTTCAGCAGCTCGCACCGATCCTGCGTGACACGTACGGCGTCATCGCCTACCAGGAACAGGTCATGCGGATCGCGGCCGTGCTGGCCGGATTCACGATGGGGCAGTCCGACATGCTTCGCAAGGCCATGGGGAAGAAAGACCCCAAGGTCATGGCGAAGCAGCGCGAAGCCTTCATGGAGGGTGCGAAGAAGAACGGCGTCAATGAGAAGAAGGCGACGAAGATCTTCGACTTGATGGAGTACTTCGCCGGCTACGGCTTCAACAAGTCGCACTCGACGACGTATGCGTGGGTGGCATACCAGACCGGCTTCCTCAAGGCGAACTACACCTGGCACTTCATGGCGGCGCTGCTGACGATCGAAGCCGCGAACACCGACAAGCTCGCCATGTATCTCGGGGAATGCCGCGAGCTCGGCGTGCCGATCCTTCCGCCCGACGTCAACGCCAGCGAGCTGCGATTCACGGTGACGAAGAAGGGGGTCCGCTTCGGCCTCTGCGCAGTCAAGAACGTCGGCGAAGGTGCGGTGCAGTCGATCCTCGACGTCCGTCGCGAGCTTGGCAGACTGGACTCCTTGCATACACTGTGCGAGCAGGTTGACCTCAGGCTCGTGAACAAACGCGTCCTCGAGAGCCTGATCAAGGCGGGCGCACTCGATTCGCTCGTCAAGGAGGCGGCGGCGGACACGCGACGGGCGCGCGCGCGCCTGTTCGCGGCGGTCGACAAGGCGATCGAGCACGGCGGCCGCCATCAACGGGACCGCGACCAGGGACAGCATCAGTTGTTCGGCGGCGGCGGTGACGACGATGTCCACGGCGCCGTACCGCTCGCGGACGCGGTCGCATGGACGGAAGCCGTGCAGCTCGCGGGAGAGAAAGAGGCGCTCGGCTTCTATTTCAGCGGACATCCGCTCGACCGCTTCGCTGAAGACCTCCGCGCCTTCGGCGCGAAACGCGTCGCAGAACTCACCGATTCGATGCCCGATGTGTGGACGGCCGGCATCGTCTCGGGCCTCCGCCCCCTGAAGACGAAAAAGGGAGACCGCATGGCGGTGTTCATGCTCGACGACGTCGCGGGAGCGCTCGAAGTCGTCGTGTTTCCCGAAACGTTCGGCAAGCATGGCAGCCTGATCGAGCCCGACGCCATGCTCCTCGTGCGCGGAAAGTTCGAAAAAGATGACGAGTCCGCCCGCATCGTCGCGACCGAGCTACAGCCGATCTCGATGCTGCAGGAGCGGACGACGAAGGAAGTGGCCATCCACCTGTCCGTGCCGCCGCACGGCAGACCAACCTTCGAGGCGCTGGCGGAACTGCTCGCGCGGCACCGTGGTGACCGCCGCGTCTTTCTCGAGCTCGATGTGAGCGGCAGGGAGAAGCCGTTGCGCGTCCGCTCGGAAGTGGCGGTCCGTGTGCGCCCCTCGGAGCGGCTGGTCAACGAGGTGGAACAGCTGTGCGGATCCGGATCGGTGGAGCTGCGATGAATTCGGCTTTCGGCTTCCGGCTTCCGGCTTCCGGGTCCGACTTTCGCTGCTTTGCCGAGATCGGCGGTTCGCTCTCGCAGTTGACGAAGTCGGAAGCCGACAGCCTGAAGCCAGCGGAAGCCGAGAGCCGGAAGCGGGAAGCCAGCGAAAGCCGGGACACGCGTAAGCAAACCTATGCCCGCTGAGTTACTCGAGTTCGAAGAGCCTGTCGGCGTGCTGCTGAAGGAGATCGAGGCGCTCGGCATGCTGCCGCAGACGCCCGAGCGGATGCGGTCGATCGAGACGCTGCGCAAGCGCGCCGATGAGATTCGCGCCGAGCTGTACGAAAACCTCACGCCATGGCAGCGCGTGCTGGTCGCGCGTCACCCGAACCGGCCGAACACGCTCGATTACATCGAACGGCTGTTCACGGGGTGGGAGGAGCTGCACGGGGACCGCCGGTTCGCCGACGACCACGCCATCGTCACCGGCTTCGCCGAATACCGGGGCCATCCTGTCGCTGTGCTGGGCCACCAGAAGGGGCGCGACACGAAGCAGAAGATCTTCCGCAATTTCGGCTACGCGCGTCCGGAGGGTTACCGCAAGGCGCTGCGCGTGATGCAGCTCGCGCAGAAGTTCGGCAGGCCGATCGTCGTGTTCATCGATACCCCGGCTGCGTATCCCGGCGTGGAGTCTGAAGAACGAGGCGTGGCAGAAGCGATCGCCGTCAACCTGCGCGAGATGATGATGATCGAAGTACCGATCGTCGTGATCGTCTGCGGTGAGGGCGGAAGCGGCGGCGCGCTCGGGATTGCGATTGGCGACCGCGTGTTCATGCAGGAATTTTCGGTCTACAGCGTCATCCCGCCCGAAGGGTGCGCGGCGATCCTCTGGCGTGACGCCGAACGGAAGGTGGAGGCTGCGGCGGCGTTGAAGATCACCGCGCAGGACATGCTGGCGCTTGGTCTGGTGGACGGCATCATCCCAGAGCCCAGCGGCGGCGCGCACAACGATCACGAGCGCGCGAGTGCGCTGGTCGATCAGGCGCTGAGCCGCGCGCTGGCCGAAGTGGACGCGCTGAGCATCCACGATCGGCTCGATCTGCGTTACGAGAAGTTCCGGCGGATGGGCGAGGAAGGAACCGCGTTTGTGGATACGGGCAATGCTGAAGGTTGAAGGCTGAATGCTGAAGTAAGGTGGCAAGGCGACCCTTGTCCCCTTCAGCATTGCCCCTTTACTTCAGCACTCAGCATTCAGACTTCAGCCTTGCATGCGACACCTCCTCTGGCAGCACCTTCTCTGTGATGACGCGCAAGCGGCCGCTCTGGCCGCGACGCTCAACGTGCATCCGACTATCGCGCGGCTGCTGTGCATGCGCGGGTTTGCCGATCCCGAGACCGCGTTCCGCTTCCTGAACCCGTCACTCGACCATCTGAACGATCCCTTCCGGCTCGCCGACATGGACAAGGCGATTCCGCGGATCGAGAGCGCCGTGGCAAAGCGCGAAAAAATCGCGATTCACGGCGACTATGACGTGGACGGCATTACGTCCACTGTCATCCTGCGGCGCGCACTCGAGATGCTCGGCGGAGAAGTCATTCACTTCCTCCCGGAGCGCATGCGCGACGGCTACGGTCTGCAGCCCGCCGCCATCGAGCGGCTTCATGCGCAGGGCGTCCGCCTGATCATTTCGGTCGACTGCGGCATCCGGGCAGCTGAAGCCGCGCAGCGCGCCCGGGACCTCGGCGTCGATCTGATCATCACCGACCATCACGAACCGGAAGGAACCCTGCCCGCGGCGCTTGCCGTCATCAATCCGAAGCGCGCGGACTGCACCTATCCCGACAAATATCTTGCCGGTGTCGGCGTCGCGCTGAAACTGGTGCAGGCGCTGTGCGATCGTTCGGGGAAGAGCAAGTGGCTACCCGCGTTCGTCAAGATCGCGGCGATCGGAACGCTGGCGGACGTGGTGCCGCTCGTCGGAGAGAATCGTGTCATCGCGCGTCACGGGCTGAGCTCGCTATCCAGCGGACCGCACTCGATCGGTCTTCGTTCGCTGATCGATGCGTGCGGCCTCACGGGCAAGACGATCGACAGTTATCACGTCGGCTTCATGATCGCGCCGCGCGTGAACGCGGCAGGACGCATGAGCACGCCCGACATCGCGGCGCGGCTGCTGCTCGCCACCAGCGAGTCGATGGGTGACGAAGCGCGCATGCTCGCACAGCAGCTCTGCGACGAGAACCTCAAACGGCAGAACGAAGAAGCCGAGCTGGTTGCACAAGCGAAGCAGGCGATCGAGACCGATCCCTCAGTCGGCGCACACAATGTGCTCGTCGTCGGAGGTGACGGCTGGCACCGTGGCGTCATCGGGATCGCCGCGTCTAAGCTCGTCGACACGTATCACAAGCCGGCAATCGTGCTGTCCATCGATGGTGACGTCGCGCACGGCTCGTGCCGAAGCATCCCTGACTTCGACATCCTCGCGGCCCTCGAACATTGCTCGGACGTCTTCGTGAAGTTTGGCGGTCACAAGCAGGCCGCGGGTCTGACCATGGAAGCGGCGCGCGTGCCGGAGTTCCGCGCGCGCATCAACGCCTACGCCGACGAGGTCATCGAGCCGGACCAGTTGCGGCCGAGGCTGCGAATCGATGCACCGCTCTCCCTCAGATCGATCACCCACGATCTCGTGCGCGGGCTCGACCTGCTCGGCCCGTTCGGGCTCGCCAACCCGCGTCCGGTATTTGCAGCCTCCGGCGTCGCGATCGTCGATGGGCCGACCACAAT
>Ga0247829_10000732_pt1 | contig 13512 bp, 11 predicted proteins | sample 12C_Control_Day4_FD_207765 | JGI IMG/M metagenome (GOLD analysis project Ga0247829, IMG submission 207765) | Soil microbial communities from agricultural site in Penn Yan, New York, United States - 12C_Control_Day4 | ecosystem: Environmental > Terrestrial > Soil > Agricultural land | place... | reverse complement strand
CGAGGTCGCCTTGGTGAGGCCGGTGATCGCGTGCTTGGTCGCGGTGTAGGGCGAGCTGAACGGGCGCGGCGCGTGCGCCGAGATCGAGCCGTTGTTGATGATCCGGCCGCCGCGCGGCGACTGCGATTTCATCAGCACGAAGGCCTGCTGCGTGCACAGGAAGACGGCGGTCAGGTTGATGTCGACGACGGTCTGCCACTGCTGCACCGTGAGTTCCTCGAGCGGGATCGGCGGCGCGCCGGTGCCGGCGTTGTTGAAGAGCACGTCGAGGCGGCCGTGCTTGTCCTTGACGGTGGCGAAGAGCGCCTTGACGGCGGCTGGATCGGTGGCGTCGGTGGGCACGACGAGGACGCGGTCAGCGCCGTCACCGGCGGCCGCGCGAGTCGCCTCGAGCGCGTCGGCGCGACGCCCGGCGAGGGCGACGTGGAAGCCCGCCTTGACGAGCGCGAGCGCGGAGGCCCGGCCGATGCCGCTGCCGGCTCCGGTGACGATGGCGACTTTCTTCATGACGAGCCTTTCGGGAGTGAGTCGGGAGGATCGACGTCGTCGCGCCGCGAAGCGGCGCCCGGGTCGGAAGGGGAGAAGCAGTCGGCGAACGTGAACCAAAGGCTCGCATAGAAAAGGGTCATGAAGACGAGCATCAGAGGCACCGCGACGAGCGCGAAGCGCTCCGGCCCGAACAGACCGGCGCCGATGCTGACGATCGCCAGCAGGACCAGGAAAAGTGCGAGCCAGACGAGCGAGTAGACCGCGAATGCGCCCTTGTTGCGCCAGAGCGCGACACTGCTGAAGAAGAGCGACTTGGCCCAGCCGGGATCGCCCCAGAAGACGAGCGCCGGCGCATGCCAGAACGCGATCGAGAGTGCGCCGAGAAAAAGCAGGCGCAGCATGAGGCCGAACTGAACGCCCGGTTCGGCGACGCGCGCCGCCGTCGTTTCCGGCGTCATCTTGGCGTCCCTCATCGTGGCGAAGAAGGACGCGAGGGCGCCGCCGTCGAGGACGCTCGCCAGCCAGAAGAGGAGGAAGATCGCCGCGACGTAGACGAGGCCGAGCTTGAGGAGAGCGACCAGCCGGCCTCGGCCCGCCGTGACGAGCTCGACGATCGCTCCCGGCATCGCCGTCTGGCCGGCGCCGACACGCCGACTCGCGATCATGAACAGGAGCGAGACCGCGGGGGCAAGCGCGAGCGAAGCGATCGAACCGACCAATGGAATGAGCCCGAGCAGCAGCGACACGAAGAGGCCCGTCGCGAACAGCGAGGCGAAGCCGAGCGGCTGGCGTCCGAAGACCTGGAAGCCCTTCCTCACCCAGGACGTGCCCTGGCCCGGCGCAACCTGCTGCAGCCTCACGACGACCTCCGCGCCGGGTGGGCAGGATGCCAGGGCGCCTCGCGCCGCTGTACGAGGACGCGCTCGAAGTGGTCGGGGTCGTGTGCGGTGAGGATCACCGCGTCGCGCGGCAGGTGCTGGTCCCAGGCGCGCGACAGCCAGAAGCGGAACGCCGCTGCCCGCATCAGGGCCGGCATCAGCCGGACCTCGGCGGTCTCGAGCGGGCGCTGCGATTCGTAGGCGGCGACGAAGGCGGCCGCGCGGTCCTCGTCGAGGCGGCCCGATTCGAGGTCGATGCACCAGTCGTTGAGGGCGACGGCGATGTCGAAGAGCAAGGTGTCGACCCCGGCGAAGTAGAAATCGAAGACACCGGCGAGGCTGCGCTCGACGAACATGACGTTGTCGCGGAAGAGGTCGCCGTGGATCGCCGCGCGCGGCAGGTTCGCGTAGGCCGACGAGGCGGAGAGGTGGCGCTGGTAGGCGAGCTCGTCCTGCATCAGCGCCGCCTGTTCATCGCTCAGGTGCGGCACGACGACAGGGACGGTCTCGCTCCACCACGCCAGTCCGCGCAGGTTCGGCTGGGCCGGCGCGAAGTCGCGCGCCGATGCGTGCAGGCGGGCGAGCATCGCGCCGACGTTGGCACAGTCCTCGGCGTCCGGAGCGAGGTGGTGCTCGCCGGGCAGGCGGTCGACGATGGCTGCGGGCTTGCCGGCGAGCTCGAGCACGAGCGAGCCGCTCGCGTCGGGGTGCGGGCGCGGCACCGGCAGCGCATGGTCGGCGTGGTGCTTCATCAGCTGCAGGTAGAACGGCAGCTCGTCCGCGCGCAGGCGCTCGAAGACGGTGAGGACGTAGCGGCCCGCCGCGGTGTCGGCGAAGTAGTTGGTGTTCTCGATGCCACCCTTGCACGGCGCGAGTGCCTGCAACGCGCCGAGGCCGACGCTGTCGACCAGCGCGGCCGCTTCATCGAATGTGACCTCGGTGTAGACCGCCATCCGGCGGCTCAGAACCGGAAGACGTTCCAGACGCGCTTGCCGGCCGAGCTGCGCGACGTGCCGGGATCGTCGCCGATCGGGTGGGCGCCGTCGCCGAGCAGGATCTCGTAGCCGGGAGCGCCGCCCTTCGGCGCGACGGTCACCTTCTGCAGCTGGCCGCGCACGCGCAACTCCTCGATGCGGGCGCGCCCGTCGTCGATGACGGTTCGCTTGACGTTCGGCTCGCCGGCGCGGCCGACCTCGATCTCCTCGATCGTGGTCGTGGACGTCGAAGGCGGGGTCGCGGCGACGGCGCTCGCAGGCGCCGCCGCCGCATCTGCGGCGTTCGCTGCCGGAGCGGCCATGCCGATGGCACAGGCCGCGACGGCGACGCCAACGCTCGTTTTCATGGTGCCGATTCTAGGCTTCGCGGCGCCGGGCTGCGGTGTCCATTCCTTCACAATGGGCTGCATGGTGGATCGGACCCTGCTGCTCGTCGACGGCTCGAGCTACCTCTATCGCGCGTACCACGCGCTGCCCGACCTGCGCGGCCCCGGTGGTGTTCCGACCGGCGCGATCCGCGGCGTCGTGTCGATGATGAAACTGCTGCGCGAGCAGTACCCGGCGGCGCACGGCGCCTGCGTCTTCGACGACAAGGGCAAGACCTTCCGCGACGATTGGTACCCCGAATACAAGGCGACGCGGACGTCGATGCCCGAGGACCTCGCGCTGCAGATCGAGCCGATCATCGAGGCTGTCAAGCTGCTCGGCTGGCCCGTGCTCACGGTTCCCGGCATCGAGGCCGACGATGCGATCGGCACGATCTCCTGCATGGCCGCCAAGGGCGGCTTCAAGGTCGTCATCTCGACCGGCGACAAGGATCTGGCGCAGCTCGTCAACGAGAACGTCACGCTCATCAATACGATGAGCAACGAGAAGCTCGACGTCGAGGGCGTCGCCGCCAAGTTCGGCGTCTCGCCCGAGCGCATCGTCGACTACCTCGCTCTCATCGGCGACTCGGTCGACAACATCCCGGGCGTCGAGAAGGTCGGGCCGAAGACGGCGGCGAAGTGGATCGCCGAGCACGGCTCGCTCGAGGGCGTGATCGCGGCGGCGCCGCAGATGAAAGGCGTCGTCGGCGAGAACCTGAGGAAGGCGATCGACTGGCTGCCACAGGGACGCCGCCTGGTCACCGTCGTCACCGACTGCGACCTCTCGGGCCACGTCCTCGGCTGGCCCGAGTTCGACGCGCTGGCGCTGCGCGAGATCGAGGTCGATGCGCTGCTCGCGCTCTACGACCGCTACGGCTTCGCGTCGATGCGCAAAGAGCTGGAGACCGCGCTCGGCCGCACCGGCGCGTCGCGGCCGGGAACCGCGCCGCCAGCGGCGAAAGCAGCGACGATCGACGTGCCCGACGCGGTGCCGTCGCAAGACATCGTCAAGAACTACGAGACGGTGACGACGCCCGAGCGCCTCGACGCGTGGATCGGTCGCATCGAGGCCGCAGCGTTGACCGCGCTCGACATCGAGACCGATTCGCTCGATCCGATCCGCGCGCGGCTGATCGGCCTCTCGCTCTCGGTCGCGCCGGGCGAGGCGTGCTACATCCCGGTCGCGCACAGCTATGCCGGCGCGCCCGACCAGCTGGCGCTCGAGACGGTCGTCGCGCGCCTCAAGCCGTGGCTCGAGAACCCGGCCGCTGCCAAGGTCGGCCACAACGTCAAATACGACGGGCACGTCTTCGCTGCGCTCGACATCGACGTTCGCGGCTACGCGCACGACACCATGCTCGAGAGCTACGTCTGGGAGGCGCACAAGGCGCACACGCTCGAGAGCCTGGCGTTCCGACATCTCGGCCGCACGGCGCTGACCTACGAAGACGTCTGCGGCAAGGGCGCCAACCAGATCCCGTTCGCGCAGGTCGAAGTCTCGCGTGCCGCCGAGTACTCGTGCGAGGACGCCGACATGGCGCTGCACGTGCACCAGGCGCTCTGGCCGCAGATCGAGGCCGAGCCCGGCCTGGTCGATGTCTACCGGCGCATCGAGATGCCGACCTCGGGCGTGCTCGGCCGAATCGAGCGCACCGGCGTCCTGATCGACTCGGCGCTGCTCGCGGCGCAGGGCCAGGAACTCGCCGAGAGGATGGCCGCGCTGGAGCAGGAGGCCTACGACATCGCCGGCCAGCCGTTCAACCTCGGCAGCCCGAAGCAGATCGGCGAGATCCTGTTCGGCAAGCTCGGCCTGCCGGTCGGACGCAAGACCGCGAGCGGCGCCCCGTCGACCGACGAGGATGTGCTGCAGGAGCTCGCTGCCGACTATCCGTTGCCGGGCAAGCTGCTCGAGCATCGGAGCCTCTCGAAGCTGAAGGGAACCTACACCGACAAGCTGCCGCTGATGGTGAACCCCGAGACCGGGCGCGTCCATACGACGTACTCGCAGGCGGTGGCGGTGACGGGGCGCTTGTCGAGCAACGATCCCAACCTGCAGAACATCCCGATCCGCACCAGCGAGGGCCGGCGCATCCGCGAGGCGTTTATCCCTGCGGAAGGCTCGGTCATCCTGTCGGCCGACTACTCGCAGATCGAGCTCAGGATCATGGCCCACATCTCGGCCGACGCCGGGTTGCTCGCGGCCTTCGGCGGCAACATCGACATCCACCGCGCGACCGCGGCCGAGGTCTTCGCGGTGCCGGTCCCGGAGGTCTCGCACGAGCAGCGGCGCTACGCCAAGGTCATCAACTTCGGCCTCATCTACGGCATGAGCGCGTTCGGCCTGGCCGCCAACCTCGGCATCGAGCGCAGCGCTGCCACCGCCTACATCGAGCGCTACTTCGCACGCTATCCCGGCGTCAAGCGCTACATGGACGAGACGCGCGCCTCGGCGCTCGAGCGTGGTTACGTGGAGACGCTGTTCGGCCGGCGCGTCCACCTGCCCGAGATCAGGAAGCCCGGCCCGCGCAAGAGCGCCGCCGAGCGGCAGGCGATCAACGCGCCGATGCAGGGCACGGCCGCCGACCTCGTCAAGCTGGCGATGATCGCGGTGCAGGAGGCGCTCGACCGCGAAGGCAGGGCGACGCGGATGATCATGCAGGTGCACGACGAGCTCGTCTTCGAAGTGCCCGCCGGCGAGCTCGACTGGGCGCGCGAGGCCGTGCCGCGCATCATGGCCGGCGTGGCGACGCTCGCCGTGCCGCTCGTCGCCGAGGTCGGCGTCGGCGCAAACTGGGACAAAGCGCACTGACCGACAGACGGCGTCGGGCGTTGAGGGTTTGCCACTACCGCGCAGCCGCCCGCGCGCGGGGAGCCGCATATACATTGCGGGTCATTCGGCGACGCGAGCAGCGTCTCCGCTCGACAGCGGTGGTCATTTGCGGGTGAGACGATGGCCGATGAGCAGGCGCCGGACGCGGGAGGGGTGGCGAGTCAGCGGCTGCTGGAAGTGTCGGACGTCTCCGTGCGCTTCGGCGGGATCGTCGCGCTCGACAAGGTCTCGTTCGGCATCGAGGCGGGACAGATCGCCGGCTTGATCGGGCCGAATGGCGCCGGCAAGACGACGCTCTTCAATTGCCTGTCGCGTCTCTACGAATGCGATGGATCGATTCGCTTCGACGGCCACCCAATCCTCGAGCTGCCTCGTCATCGCATCGCGGCGCTGGGCATCGGACGAACCTTTCAGAACGTCGCCTTGTTCTCGAAGATGAGCGTGCTCGAGAACGTGATGGTGGGGCGCCACTGCCGGACTTCGAGCGGATTCTTGTCGAACGCCCTGCGTCCTCCCGTGGTCGCCCGGGAGGAACGGGACACCGTCGAACGCGCCCGCGAGCTGGTCCGGTTCGTCGGCCTCGACGCACTCGCCTCGACGCCGGTCGCGGCCTTGCCCTTCCCGATGCAGAAGCGCGTCGAGTTGGCGCGCGCGCTGGCCAGCGATCCGAAGCTGCTTCTGCTCGACGAGCCGGCCGCCGGTCTCAACCACGATGAAGTCAGCGCGCTCGGCCGTCTGATTCGGGACATCCGTGATCGCCTGCGCACGACCGTGCTGCTGGTCGAGCACCACATGAGCCTGGTGATGAGCATCTCCGACAAGGTCGTTGCCCTCAACTTCGGACGCAAGATCGCCGACGGCACGCCGGATCACGTTCGCGCGCATCCGGAAGTCATCGCGGCCTATCTCGGCGCGCCGACATGAACTTTCCTGCGGCGATGAACAAGCCCTTGCTCGACGTCGTCGACCTGCACGCCGGCTACGGCCTGACGCGCGTGCTGCATGGCATCAGCTTCGGGCTGGCCGAGGGATCGATCACGACCTTGCTCGGCGCCAACGGAGCCGGCAAGACGACGACGCTGCGGGCGCTCTGCGCCATGATCCGGCCCCAGGGCCAGGTCACGTTCGACGGTCAGCGCATCGACGCCAGGGCGACCGAGGACATCGTCCGTCTCGGCATCGCCCATGTGCCCGAGGGCCGCGGCACGTTCGTCCACCTCTCGACCGAGGAGAACCTGCGCCTGGGCGCTTACGTCCGCAAGGACAGGGCGGCGGTGGCGCAGGACTTCGACCGCGTCTACGGCTACTTCCCGCGCCTCGCCGAGCGGCGCCATCAGCAGGCCGGCACGCTGTCGGGCGGCGAGCAGCAGATGCTGGCGGTCTCGCGCGCATTGATGCTGCGCCCGCGCCTGCTGCTCCTCGACGAGCCGTCGTTCGGCCTCGCGCCGCTGATCGTGGGCGAGCTGTTCGGGATCCTGCGGGCGATCAACCAGCGCGAGCGGGTGAGCATCCTTCTGGTCGAGCAGAACGCGGCGATGGCGCTCGATCTCGCCGACCATGCTTACCTGATCGAAACAGGGCGCGTGGTGCTGTCGGGCACCTCGCATGACGTCAAGCGCAACGACGCCGTGCGTGCGTCATACCTCGGCTACTAGGCATGGACACTTTCGTGCATCAGGTCCTCGCCGGCCTCGCCACAGGCGGCATCTATGCGAGCGTCGCGCTGGCGCTGGTGATGATCCACCAGGCCACGCACCTGCTGAATTTCGCCCAAGGCGAGATGGCGATGTTCTCGACCTACATCGCCTGGGCGCTGATCAATGCAGGAGTTCCCTACTGGGCCGCGTTCTTCCTGACGATCGCCTTCGCCTTCGTGCTCGGCCTGGCGATCCAGCACTTCGTGATGCGCAACATCCGCAGTACCTCGGTGCTGCAGCTCGTGATCGTCTTCATCGGCCTGCTCGTGATCTTCAACAGCGTCGCCGGGTGGCTCTTCACCTACACGATCAAGGTGTTCCCGAGCCCGTTCCCAAAGGAGTCGCTGTTCGGGCAGAAGTACCTGTCGTCGCACGAGCTCGGCGCGATCGCCGTAACCCTGGTCGTGCTGACCCTGCTCTGGGCGTTCTTCCGCTTCACCGCGCTCGGCCTGGCGATGCGTGCGGCGGCGCAGAACCCGACGTCGAGCCGCCTCGTCGGCATCCGCGTCGCCTGGATGCTCGCGCTCGGCTGGGGGCTTGCCGCCGCGATCGGCGCGGTCGCCGGCATGATGGTCGCGCCGATCGTCTACCTCGATCCGAACATGATGGCCGGCATCCTGCTCTATGCGTTCGCCGGGGCGCTGATCGGCGGCATCGACAGCCCGGGCGGCGCGGTGGTCGGCGGTCTTCTGGTCGGCGTGCTCGAGAACGTCCTCGGCGCCTACGTGGTCGGCAACGAGCTGAAGCTCGGCGTGGCGCTGGTGCTGATCATCGGCGTCTTGCTGGTCAAGCCGTCGGGTCTGTTCGGCTCGGTGCAGGTGACTCGCGTATGAGTGCCATCGCCACCCCGGTCGGCACGCCGCTCGCGGCCGCCGCGAGCGCGCGCCGGCTGCGTCTGATCGGGTTGGCGGTGATCATCATCGCGGCCTGCGTCCTGCCGTTCGTGGTGAGCAACTACCGGACGTTCCAGTTCACCCTGGTGCTCGTCTACGCGATCGCGCTGCTGGGGCTGAACATCCTGACCGGCTACAACGGTCAGATCTCGCTCGGTCATGGCGCGTTCTATGCCATCGGCGCCTACGTCGCCGCGATCATGATGGACCGGATGGGCGTACCGTACTGGGCCACGATTCCGGTCGCCGGCGCGCTGTGCCTCGTCGTCGGCTTCCTGTTCGGTCTGCCCGCGCTGCGGCTCGAAGGGCACTACCTCGCGCTGGCGACGTTCGCGCTCGGCGTGACGATGCCGCAGCTGCTCAAGAACAAATACGTCGAGCACTGGACCGGCGGCGTCCAGGGCATCGTCATCGTCAAACCCGACGCGCCGTTCGGGCTGAAGCTCAGTCCGGACCAGTGGCTCTACCTGTTCACGCTGGCGATCACGGTGGTGATGTTCGTGATCGGCTGGAACCTGATCCGAGGCCGGGTCGGCCGGGCGCTGGTGGCGATCCGCGACCAGCCGATCGCCGCCTCGGCGATGGGAATCAACACGGCGCTCTACAAGTCGCTCGCCTTCGGCGTCAGCGCGATGTACACCGGCATCGCCGGCGCGCTGGGCGCGATCGCGATCCAGTTCGTCGCGCCGGACAGCTTCGGGGTCGGCCTGTCCATCGGTCTGCTCACCGGCATCGTCATCGGCGGGCTGGCGTCGATCCCCGGCGCGTTTTTCGGAGCCCTGTTCATCCAGTTCATTCCCAACGTCGCCGACCAGATCTCGAAGGCGGCACCCTGGGCGATCTACGGTATCTTCCTGATCGGGTTCATGTTCCTGATGCCGATGGGCATCAACGGTGCGATCCGCCTCGGCTGGGCGCGGATGCGGCATCGCCACAGCAAGCCAGCCCAGCGAGAAGGCGGTTGATGCACCGCCGCCATCCGGAGACCATCATGTCAGTCAAACACCTGCTCGTGAGCGCAAGCGCTGCCGTCGCCCTGGCTCTCGCGGCTGCCCCGGCCGCGGCCCAGAAGAAATATGACCCGGGCGCGTCCGACACCGAGATCAAGATCGGCCAGACCATGCCCTACAGCGGCCCGGCATCGGCCTACGGGACGATCGGCAAGGCGGAGGCGGCCTACTTCAAGATGATCAACGAGCAGGGCGGGATCAACGGGCGCAAGATCAACTTCATCAGTCTCGACGACGCCTACAGCCCGCCGAAGACGGTCGAGATGGTGCGCCGCCTGGTCGAGCAGGACGAGGTCCTGCTCGTCTTCCAGACGCTGGGCACACCGTCAAACACCGCGATCCAGAAGTACATGCAGGCGAAGAAGGTGCCGCAGCTCTTCGTCGCGACCGGCGCGACCAAGTGGAACGACTCGGCCGGCAACCCGTGGACGATGGGCTGGCAGCCCAACTACCAGACTGAAACCACGATCTACGCGAAGCACATCCTGAAGGAGAAGCCGAACGCGAAGATCGCCGTGCTCTACCAGAACGACGATTACGGCAAGGACTACCTGAAGGGCCTGAAGGACGGTCTCGGCGACAAGGCCAAGTCGATGATCGTGGCCGAGGCCTCGTACGAGGTCAGCGAGCCGACCGTCGACTCGCAGATCGTCCAGCTCCAGGGCTCCGGTGCCGACGTCTTCGTCAACATCACGACCCCGAAGTTCGCCGCGCAGGCGATCCGCAAGGCCTTCGACATCGGCTGGAAGCCGGTCCACTACCTGAACAACGTGTCGGTGGGCGTCGGGAGCGTTCTGACGCCGGCCGGGCTCGACAAGTCGGTCGGCCTGATTTCCACGGCCTACCTCAAGGATCCCGTCGATACGCAATGGGCCACCGACAAGGCGATCGTCGACTGGACCGCCTTCATGAAGAAGTACTACCCCGAGGGCAGCCTGATCGACAACACCAATGTCTACGGCTATACAGTGGCGCAGACGCTGGTCCAGGTGCTCAAGCAGTGCGGTGACAACCTGACGCGCGAGAACGTCATGAAGCAGGCGGCCAGCCTGAAGGATTTCGCGCCCGACACCATGTTGCCCGGCATCAAGATCAACACCGGGCCGAAGGACTTCGCGCCGATCGAGTCGGTGCAGTTGATGCGATTCGACGGCAAGACCTGGGTGCGCTTCGGCCCCGTGATCTCGGCCGACGCCAACTAGCCGCGCACCGGCTTTCGGGCGAGAAACGCAGGCCGCCGGGCGATTCCGGCGGCCATTTTTTTGGCCTAGCGGCGGTTGTTCGACGAGCAGATGAGCACCCACGCGCGCTAGCGGGAGCCTATCGCCGGCGTCCGGGCAGCCCCTGGGCGCGGCGCCGACGTCCCTTGTCACGAACCTGTCGCACGAGGCGGTCTAGACTGTCGGGATGACTTCAACCGTCGCCGCGGTCGCCGTGGCGATGCCGCGGTTCCTCAACCGCGAGCGGGCGATCCTCGAGTTCAACCACCGGGTGCTGGCGCAAGCGCAACGCGAGGACGTGCCGTTGCTCGAGCGGCTGCGCTACGTCTGCATCGTCTCTTCCAACCTCGACGAGTTCTTCGAGGTCCGCTTCGCCGATTGCCTCGAGGCGGCGAAGAAGCCGAACAGCGGAACCACCGTCGCCGACATCGAGGCCCTCGCCGCCGCGGCGCACGCGCTCGTCGACGAGCAGTACGCGGTGTTCAACGACGAGGTGATGCCGGCGCTGGCGGAGAACGGCATCCGGATCCTCAACCACGCGGACCGCAACGAGGCCGAGCGCGCCTGGGTCGGCCGCTTCTTCGAGAGCCAGGTCCGGCCGCTCCTTGTTCCGGTCGGCCTCGATCCCTCGCATCCGTTCCCGCAGGTCGCCAACAAGTCGCTCAATTTCGTCGCCCGGCTCGCCGGCAAGGACGCCTTCGGCCGGCGCAACACGGCCACGATCGTCAAGGTGCCACGGGTGCTGCCGCGCGTGATCCAGCTGCCGCGGTCGAGCGAGCGCAAGGGACAGTCGTTCGTCCTGCTGACGAGCGTCATCCGGGCCCACCTCGGCTCGCTCTTCCCGGGCCGCGAGGTCGAGGCCTTCTCGCAGTTCCGGATCACGCGCGATTCCGACCTCGAGGTCGACGCCGACGTCACCAACCTGCGCCAGGCGCTGCGCTCCGGGCTGACCACGCGGCACTTCGGCCAGGCCGTCCGCCTCGAGGTGGTCAACACCTGCCCGGCCGAGCTGTGGGCGTTCCTGCTCCAGCAGTTCGCCCTCGCCGAGTCGTCACTGTTCAAGGTCAACGGGCCAGTCAACCTCGTTCGCATGACCGAGCTCATCGACTTGGCCGATGCGCCGACGCTACGCTTTCCGCGCTTCGAGCCCGCCTGGCCGCCGACGCTGCCGCGCCAGGAGTCGATGTTCGAACGCATGCGCAGCGGCGAGATGCTTCTGCACCAGCCGTTCGAATCGTTCGAGCCGGTGATCCAGTTCCTGCGCGAGGCGGTGCTCGACCCGGATGTGCTGGCGATCAAGCAGACGATCTATCGCGCCGGCAGCGTCTCGCCGCTGATGGACCTGCTGATCGAGGCGGCCCGGCGCGGCAAGGAAGTGATGGCCGTGGTGGAGCTGAAGGCGCGCTTCGAGGAGGAGGCCAACATCAACTGGGCCGAGCGCCTCGAGGAAGTCGGCGCGCAGGTCGTCTACGGCGTCGTCGGCCTGAAGACGCACGCCAAACTGCTCCTCGTGACCCGGCGCGAGGACGGCGGCCTGAAGCGCTACGCGCACCTCTCGACCGGCAACTACAACCCGAACACGGCGCGTCTCTACACCGACCTCGGCTACTTCAGCGACAACGCCGAGCTGACCAGCGACGTCGACGCCGTCTTCCAGCAGCTCGCGAGCCTGGGCCGGACGCGCCCGCTGAAGACGCTGCTGCAGGCGCCGTTCACGCTGCACAAGCAGATGCTCGCGCAGGTGTCGATGGTCGCCGACGCGGCCGCCGCCGGCCGCACGGCGCGAATCGTCGTCAAGATCAACGCGCTCACCGACGTCGCCCTGATGGAGGCGCTCGTCGCCGCGGCGCAGGCCGGCGCCGAGATCGACCTGATCGTTCGCGGCGCCTGCATGCTGGCGCCGGGGATCGCGGGCGTCACCGACCGGATCCGGGTCCGCTCGATCGTCGGCCGCTTCCTCCCGCGTCGCCTACTTCCGCTGGGGCGACGGCGACGACGACGAGGCGGTCTTCCTGTCGAGCGCCGACTGGATGGGCCGCAACATGTTCGGCCGGGTCGAGGTCGCCTGGCCGGTGCGCGACCGCGCGTTGCGCAAGCGCATCATCGGCGAATGCCTCCTTCCCTACCTGCACGACGGCAAGGACGCGTGGCTGCAGCGCAGCGACGGCAGCTACGACCGGGTCGCCGAGGGCGGTGAGTCGGCGCAGGAAGCGCTCATGCGTTTGCACAGGGAGTAGCCATGAAACCCGGTCTCGCATGGATCTGATCCTCTGGCGCCACGCCGAAGCCGAAGAAGCCGATGTCGACGACGACGATCTCGCGCGCGCGCTGACGCCGAAGGGCGAGCGCCAGGCCGAGCGCATGGCCGAATGGTTGAACCGGCGTCTCGCCCATTCGACGCGCGCCCTGGTCAGCCCGGCGCTGCGCTGCCAGCAGACCGCCAAGGCGCTCGGTCGCAAGTTCCGCACGGTCGAGGCGGTCGGCCCCGGCGCGAGCCCTGAGGCGCTGCTCGTGGCTGCCGGCTGGCCCGATGCGTCCGAGCCGGTCCTCGTGATCGGCCACCAGCCGACCCTCGGGCTCGCCGCCTCGCTGCTGCTGATCGGCGCCGAGACACCGCTGACGGTGAAGAAGGCTGCCGTCTGGTGGCTGCGCCATCGGCCGCGTGTCGACGACGGCCGCGTCGTCCTGCAGGCGGTCCAGGCGCCGGATTGCCTCTAGGCGGAGCGCGGGTCGCTCAGGCGACGTTCAGGCGCGGCGCCAGCGCCAGGCCGGTCCTTGACCACGCCTCGGCCTCGTCGCGCAGGAGATGGACGGCGCGCGGATTGGCATCGGCCCAGGCGGCGGCGAGGACGATCGTCGGCGTGCCGGCGTCGACGCTCAAGGTGATCGCCGCCGCGCCGGCGTCGTCGCGGGCGTGGCAGGCGATGACTGCCAGGCGCAGGCAAAGCACGTGCAGCGCGAAGGTCGAATCCTGGAGCGTCGCTTCCATCTTGCGCAGCCCGCCGCGCTGGCCGAGGACCAGATTGCCGATGCGGCGAAGCTGGCTCTGCGAGAACCCGGCCGCATCGACGTGAGCGAGCAGGTAGGCGCTGTGACGATGGTGATCGTGGTGCGAGATCATCATCCCGGCCT
>Ga0247829_10000731_pt1 | contig 13529 bp, 12 predicted proteins | sample 12C_Control_Day4_FD_207765 | JGI IMG/M metagenome (GOLD analysis project Ga0247829, IMG submission 207765) | Soil microbial communities from agricultural site in Penn Yan, New York, United States - 12C_Control_Day4 | ecosystem: Environmental > Terrestrial > Soil > Agricultural land | place... | reverse complement strand
CCTCTACCGCCGGTCGCGCGACAAGATGGGGGCGAGCGGCTACGAGCAGGAGCTCGCCGCGACGAGGGGCGTCCGCATCGTCACGAACGCGGCACCAATCCGCGTCGAGGGCGACGGCAGCGTCGCCCGCGTCGCCGTCGCCTGCATCGACGAGGGGCCGGAGGGCCTTCTCGAGACCGGCGAGGGCTTCGAGCTCGCCGCCGACCAGGTGCTCGTTGCCATCGGCCAGCGCCTCGCGGGGGCGCCCGCGGGCCTGACCCTCGCCGGCGGCAAGATCGCGGTGACCGGCGCCGGCCGCACCGGCCGCGCGGGCGTCTGGGCCGGCGGCGACTGCGCGAGCGGCGGCGACGACCTCACCGTCACCGCCGTCGCCGAAGGCCGTGACGCCGCCATGGACATCCACGCCGCTCTGACGGCTCAACGGTGAGTGCCGCGGCCGCGGCGGACGTGCTATCCTCTCCGACCGTCGCAAGTGCGGCGGGGAGGGGGTCCCGATGAGTGCGGAGGTCGAGAGAACCGTTGCCGCCCACTATGCCGGCGCCGGGCTCCACGCACGGATCATGGAGCGCCTCGCCGAAGCCGGGATCCCGGCGGGGGCAGTGACGGCCGAGCATCTGAAGGCAGTGGACGAGTTCCACATCGGCGGGGCCGAGGCCACCGCCGCGCTCCTCGACCAGTTGTCGATCGGCCCGGAGACGCGGGTTCTCGACGTCGGCTCCGGCATCGGCGGGCCGGCGCGGACCATCGCCGCCCGCTACGGGGCGCGGGTGACGGGCGTCGACCTCACGCCCGACTTCGTCGAGACCGCGCGTCGGCTCACCGAGACCGTCGGCCTGAAGGCCGACTTCGTCGTCGGCAGCGCCCTCGACCTGCCGTTTCCCGACGCATCTTTCGACCTCGCGACGCTGCTGCACGTCGGCATGAACATCCCCGACAAGCCGCGCCTCTTCGTCGAGGTCGCGCGCGTGCTGGTGCCGGGCGGCACCTTCGCCGTCTTCGAGGTGATGCGCTTCGGCGCCCACCCGGCCTTCCCGCTGCCTTGGGCGGCCAACGCGGCCTCCTCCTTCCTCGAGACGCCCGACGCCTACCTCGCGGCCGCGGACGCGGCAGGCTTCGCGCCCGTCGCCCGCCGCGACCGGGGCGAGATCGCCCGCGACTTCTTCGCGCGGATGCAAGAGGCGATGGCCGCCGGCCGGGTGCCGCCCGTCGGCCTGCCACTGCTGATGGGGGAGGCGGCGGCGCAGAAGGTCGCGAACATGGTCGCGGCGGTGGGGTCAGGCGATATCCAGCCCGTCGAGATGATCTTTCGTCGGGTGTAGTGAGGAGTAGATGTGAGTACAAAGACAGCAAGGCCGGAGCATGTGGCCGCCGCGATGCGCGTGATCGAGAATTCCACCGATGCCGAACAGCTGAAGCGGCTCATGGAGAGTGCGCAGGCGATGGGGGTCACCGCCGTATACGACGCAGCCTTCGCGAAGCGTCTGAGCCTGTTACCTGACGAGGCACCCGGAACGGTCGCTCACGATCTCTGGAAGTCCATCTACGCGCTCGAACAGCTCCGCAGCGAGGAGGCGGGCAAGACGGTGCGCCTGTCGAGGACTCGTCAGAAGCTCAATCGCGTGGGAGTAATGAAGCTCCTTGAGGACTTCGCGATGCACAAATCGTCTACTGACGGCTTCGACATTCTAATCGAGCACTCTTTGCCGGAACTGACCGGCGGGGCGATCGTTCTGCGACACAAGCAACATTTCAGCGACATTGTAGTCAACGCGGCACGGGCCAGGCTGGAAAACGTCGGCGTCAACGTCGACGAGCTTCCCAAAGCCTGAGTCCTGCAAGGGAGAACGATATGGCCGACCTCCGCAGCGACTTCGTGGGGATCCGCTCCCCGAACCCCTTCTGGCTCGCCTCGGCGCCGCCGACCGACAAGGAGTACAACGTCCGCCGGGCCTTCGAGGCGGGATGGGGCGGGGTCGTGTGGAAGACGCTCGGGCTCGACCCGCACATCGTCAACGTCAACGGCCCGCGCTACGGCGCGATCTGGGGCGCGGACCGGCGGCTCCTCGGCCTCAACAACATCGAGCTCATCACCGACCGGCCGCTCGACACCAACCTCCGCGAGATCAAGGCGGTGAAACGCGACTGGCCGGACCGGGCGATGGTCGTCAGCCTGATGGTCCCCTGCGACGAGGCGTCGTGGAAGGGCATCCTGCCGCTCGTCGAGGAGACCGGCGCCGACGGCGTCGAGCTCAACTTCGGCTGCCCGCACGGCATGAGCGAGCGCGGCATGGGCTCGGCCGTTGGCCAGGTGCCCGAGTACATCGAGATGGTGGCGCGCTGGTGCAAGGCCAACACCCGGATGCCGGTGATCGTCAAGCTGACGCCGAACATCACCGACATCCGCCATCCGGCGCGCGCGGCGTTCAAGGGCGGGGCGGACGCGGTCAGCCTGATCAACACCATCAGCTCGATCACCAGCGTCAACCTCGACACCTTCAGCCCCGAGCCGTCGATCGACGGCAAGGGCTCGCACGGCGGCTACTGCGGGCCGGCGGTCAAGCCGATCGCGCTCAACATGGTCGCCGAGATCGCCCGCGACGCCGAGACGCGGGGAAGGCCGATCAGCGGCATCGGCGGGGTGACGACGTGGCGCGACGCGGCGGAGTTCGTCGCGCTCGGGTGCGGCACGGTGCAGGTCTGCACCGCGGCGATGACCTACGGCTTCCGGGTGGTGCAGGAGATGGTCTCCGGCCTCGGCCAGTGGATGGACGACCACGGCCACGCCGATCTCGACGCCATCCGCGGGCGGGCGGTGCCGAACGTCACCGACTGGCAGTACCTGAACCTCAACTACGTGGCAAAGGCGCGGATCGACCAGGAGTTGTGCATCAAGTGCGGGCGCTGCTTCGCCGCCTGCGAGGACACCTCCCACCAAGCGATCGCGATGAAGCCGGGGCGGGTGTTCGAGGTCAAGGACGACGAATGCGTCGCCTGCAACCTCTGCGTCGACGTCTGTCCGGTCGAGGACTGCATCACCATGGTGGCGCTCGAGCCGGGGACGGTGGATGCGCGCACCGGCAAGGTGGTGGAGGCGACCTACGCCAACTGGACGACGCATCCGAACAACCCGATGGCCAAGGCCGCGGAGTAGCGGTCAGAGAGACCTCGAGACCCCCGGGCCGGGGCCGGCCGCAAGTAGCGTCGCGCGCGCGCGACGCTACTCAACTGATTGAAACTACGCGACTTTCATCGCGGCGCTAACCTCCTGTTAACGAAGGTTGACGCGCGTCCGCACGCCCGCGCGGCCTTCCGCGGAGGTATCTCATACGGTCTCCGGTTGGATCGCGCGCTGGTGCCCGGACGCGAACCTGCCCTTGGCGAGGCACTGCCTCGCGCAGGTTCGTCGGCTGGAGCGCGCGAGCGCGGAGGCCGAGGGGTGTCGGCCGGGGGCAGGCAGGCGCGCGCGGACTTGTGTACCCAAATCCGCGAAGTGAAGGCCGCAGCCGCGCGTCACGCCGGGCGCGGGAGCGAAGAGATCAGCCGGGAACAGTATCACAGGCCGAGCGGGTGGCCCGCGGGTCGCGGCGCGTCCGCGGCGAGCGGGGTGCCGGTCGGTTGGCGGCCGCTGGGGCAGAGGAGGTCGGCGCGGACCGCCGCGGGGTCGGCACCGAGTGCCACGGCGGCGGCGGTGGCGGCGACGATCGCCTCGAGGCCCTCGGGCGGCGTCGCCCAGCAGCGCCAGACGAAGAACGGCCGCCCGGTGTCCGGCGCCGGCCCGTCGGGCAGCAGGGTGTCGGCGCTTCCGACCATGCCGTCGAGCGCCCCTTGGGTCAGCCCCTCGGCCCCGCGGAGGTCGGCGCCGTGCAGCGTCGCCGGTCCCGCCGCAGGCCAGCGACTGCGACGGAGGTCGGTGGCGATCAGCGCCGCGCCGGCGAGGCTGGCGCCGCGCAGGTCCGCCCCGGCGAGGCTCGCCCCGCGCAGCCGGGCCCCGGCGAGGTCGGCGCCGCGCAGGTCGGCGCCGTCGAGCCAGGCGGCCCGCAACTCCGCGCCGGCGAGGCGGGCGTCGCGCAGGTCGGCGCGCTCGAGGTGCGCACCCCAGAGGTCGGCGCGGGCGAGGTCGGCGCCGGCGAGGACGGCCCCCGGCACCTGGGCGCCGACGAGGACCGCGCCCGCGAGATCGGCACCGTCGAGCCGCGCCCCGGCGAGCCGGGCGCCCGCGAGGTTGGCGCCGGCGAGCATCGCGCCGCGGAGGTCGGCGCCGTCGAGCGCGGCGCCTTCGAGGTCCGGCCGCGTCCCGCCGGCGGCCAGCGCCAGCGCGGCGGCGACCAGCGCCAGCCTGCCCGTCGTTCGATCCCGGCCTTGCATCGCTGCCGAGCCTAGCGCAACTCTGACGCGGATTCACCGGAGGGAACGGGGATGGCGAGCGACATCTGCGCGGCGGTGGCCGAACCGCCGCTGTGGCGGGCAACGGTGCCGGTCTTCGACGCTGCGCTCCTGCGCCTCGACCGCACCGTGGCGAAGGCGATCGGCGCGCTCGGGGCCGAGGCCGACGCGGCCTTCACCCAGCGTCCGGCGCGGGCGATGATGCCGGCCGGCCAGCAGGTGGCGACGGCGGCGCAGTTCACCCTGCGCGTCGCCTACCCGCTCGCCGGACGCCGCGCGCCCGAGGTCCGCGGCGCGCTCGACGCCGCCGGGCTCCTCGCCCGCCTCGCCGAGACGCGCGCGCTTCTCGCCGCCCTGCCGCCGGGCGACTTCGCCGGCGCCGAGGGCCGGAAAGTGCGCTTCCAGGCGGGGTTCGCCGACCTCGAGCTCGCGGGGGAGGCCTTTCTCCACGGCTTTGGCCTGCCGAACCTCTACTTCCACCACGCGATGGCCCACGTCGCCCTCAAGCAGGCGGGCGTAGGCCTCGGCAAGGCCGACTTCGACGGCCTCCACGACTATCCCGAGGGCTTCTCCTTCGGGTGAGGCTCAGGCGGAGACGCTGAAGGCGATCGCCACCGGCCGCATGTCGGCGCCGTTGATCGGGATCATGTCCTGCGGGCAGGCCGACATCGCGACGATGCAGTCCATCTCGGCGCGGAGGACGACGCGGTCGCCGGGTCTGGAGACCGTCGGAAGCCAGGCGATGCCGGCGTCGGCGCCGACGGGGATGTTCATCCAGAGGTTGAAGGGTTGCGGCACCTCCGGCGCCCGGGCGCCGATCGCGGCCATCGCCATCCGGAGGTTGTCCGAGCAGTTGTCGTGGTAGTCGGTGCAGCCGAGCCCGAGGTAGCGGAAGAGGTTCGCAGGCCGCGATCAGGGTGTCGTGGACCCCGGGCGAGGTGTCCTCGACCAGCGTCAGGATCGGGCGGCGGCGGTTGGTGAGCAGCGCGTCGCCGACCCGCGGCACGATCCGCCCGATCCCGGCGCGCGCATGCTCCCACGAGAGGTACTCGGCCGGGTTCGCGGCGGCGAAGGCCCACAGGTCGCAGACCTGGGTGCCATGGGTGTTGACGACGGTGATCGTCTCGCCCGCCTTGAGCCGCACCGCCCGGCCCTCGCGCGCCGGCACGGTGTAGGCGCGTCCGGGCTCGGGCCGGCCGTCGGACGAGATCGGGCTCGTCGCGGTGGCGTTCTGGCCGTGGGGCGTCGCGTTGTCGGCGGGGCGGTCGTAGATGTCGGCGCGAATCAAGGCGGGTCCTCCCAGGCTTTCGGCTTCGCCAGCCTAGACCGGGGGAAGGGCGGGTTCGAGGCGGCTTTCCGCCGGCGCGACGGGCGGCTATGACGGGAACGCCGAGCCCGCGGAGCCAGCACCCATGAGCCACGAACGTCGCTTCGGCGCCCCCGTCTCCGACTGGACGCCGCCGCCGTGGCCGGGGCCGATGAAGCTCGAAGGGCGCTATGCCCGGCTCGAGCCGCTGACGCCGGCCCTCGCCCCGGCGCTCCACGCCGCGAACCGGGCGGACGACGCGATCTGGGACTATCTCCCCTACGGCCCCTTCGCCGACGAGGCGGCCTATGCCGCCTGGGTGACCCAGGCGGCCGGCAAGGCCGATCCGCTGTTCTTCGCGGTCACCGACCTCGCGCGCGGCACGCCCGGCGGGGTGATGAGCCTCATGCGGATCACGCCGGAGGCGGGGTCGATCGAGGTCGGGCACGTCTGCTTCGCGCCTTCCCTCCAGCGCACGCGGGCGGCGGGCGAGACGATCTTCCTCCTCGCCAGTTGGGTGTTCCGCGAGGGCTACCGCCGCTTCGAGTGGAAGTGCGACGCCCTCAACCGCCCGAGCCGCCGCGCCGCCGAGCGCTTCGGCTTCTCCTGGGAGGGGGTGTTCCGGCAGGCGACGATCGTCAAGGGCCGCAACCGCGACACCGCCTGGTTCGCGATGATCGACGCCGACTGGGCCTGCCTGCGGCCGGCGTGGGAGGCGTGGCTCGACCCGGCGAACTTCGACGCGGACGGCCGCCAGCGGCGCCCGCTCGGGGCGTTGACCGCGCCCTGCCGCGTCGCCTCGGACCCCGAGGGGTGAGCCGCAAGGGCGCCATCCGCCGCTGGCAGCGGCGCTGGAAGGACGGCTGGGTCGCCGCCGGTCTCGCCGCGCCCGGGGGCCGGCGCAAGGCGACGATCGACATGCTGGTCTTCGACCACGGCCTCCTCCGCAAGGTCTGGCCGAACGAGCATCGCGTCGCCGAGGGCGTCCTGCGCTCGAACCAGCCCGACCCTGCGCGGATCCGCCGGCTGGCGGGGCAGGGGGTGAAGGCGATCCTGAACCTTCGCGGCGCGACCGAGTACGGCTCCTACCTGCTCGAGCGCGAGGCCTGCGCCGCCGCCGGGATCGAGCTCGCCGACTTCAAGCTCTCGTCCCGCGTCCTGCCGACGCGGGCGGAGCTCCTCGCGCTCGACGCGCTCTTCGAGCGGCTGCCGCGGCCCTTTCTCATGCACTGCAAGTCGGGGGCGGACAGGGCGGGCTTCGCGGCGGCGCTCTACCTGCTGCTGCGCGGCGAGGTCACGGCGGCGGAGGCGCGGGAGCAGCTGTCGTGGCGCTACCTGCACCTGAAGAGCGGGTCGACGGGCATCCTGCACTTCCTGATCGACCGCTATGCGGCCGACGCGGAGACGGAGCCGATGTCGTTTCGGGGGTGGGTGGAGAGGCGCTACGATCCGGCGGCGCTGACCGCGGCCTATCGGAGCGACGCGGTGTCGGACTTCATCGTCGACCGCGTGCTGGGGCGGGAGTAGGCGGGGGCGCCCTACGCCTTCTGCACCCACTTCCCCTGATCGCGGACCCAGTACTTCGCCGGGAGATCCGCGGCCTTGACGGCGCGCCAGTCGGCGCGGGCGGTCTCGACGGCGCGGTCGTCGCGGCCGTCGAAGAGCAGGCAGGTGCGCTCGAAGCCGGCCATTTCGGCGACGGAGGCGCGGGCGCCGTCGACGAGCATCAGGATGTTGGCGCCGTTCGGGTTCTCGTCCCCGAGGGTCAGGCAGACCGGCTGGAGCGCGCCGTTGCCCGCCGCCACGGTGCCGTGGGGCAGGAAGGAGTCGTCCCGGTAGGTCCAGAGCAGGGTGTCGAGGCCGGCCATCCCGGCCTCGGAGCCGCAGCGCAGGAGCACGCGCCAGCCGCGGTCGAGCGAGCGCTCGAGCAGGTCGGGGAGCGTTGCCTCCAGCGTCGTTCCCGAGAGCTGGTAGAAGAGCACCTCGGGCAAGCGCGTCAGCCCTTCAGCCGGTCGCGGATCAGCCGGTCGAGGGCGCGGACGCCCCAGCCGGTCGGGCCCTTCGGCCCGAGCTCGCCGTCCTTCGAGACGTAGGCGACGCCGGCGATGTCGAGGTGGATCCACGGCGTGCCCTCGGCGACGAAGCGCTGGAGGAACTGGGCCGCGGTGATCGACCCCGCCGGGCGGCCGCCGACGTTGGCGATGTCGGCGATGCGGCTCTTTAGCGCCTTGTCGTAGGCGGGCGCGAGCGGCATCCGCCAGGCGCCCTCGCCCTCGGCCTCGGCGGCGGCGAGGAAGGCGGCGCAGAGCGCGTCGTCGTTGGAGAAGACCCCGGCCTTCTCGTGGCCGAGGGCGACGATGATGGCGCCGGTCAGGGTCGCGAGGTCGACGATGCCGGTCGGCTTGAAGCGCTCCTGGGCGTACCAGAGGACGTCGGCGAGGACGAGGCGGCCCTCGGCGTCGGTGTTGATCACCTCGACCGTGTCGCCCTTCATCGACCTCACCACGTCGCCCGGGCGCTGGGCGCGGCCGTCGGGCATGTTCTCGACGAGGCCGACGAGGCCGACGACATTGGCCGTGGCCTTGCGCAGCGCGAGGGTCTTCATCACGCCGGCGACGACGCCGGCGCCGCCCATGTCCATCGTCATCTCCTCCATGCCGGCGGCCGGCTTGATCGAGATGCCGCCGGTGTCGAAGACCACGCCCTTGCCGACGAGGGCGAAGGGGGCGCCCTCGCCGCCCTTCCACTGCATGACGACGACCTTCGACGGGCTCTCCGAGCCGTGGCCGACGGCGAGAAGGGTGCGCATGCCGAGGGCCTCGAGCTCGGGCTCCTCCAGCACCTCGACCTCGACGCCGAGCGCGCGAAGCGCGGCAAGCCGGTCGGCGAACTCGGTGGTGGTGAGGACGTTGGCCGGCTCCCAGACGAGGTCGCGGGTGAAGAAGACGCCCTCCGCCTGCGCCGCGAGCGGGGCGAAGGCGGCCTCGGCGGCGGCCGGGTCCTTGACGGCGAAGGTCGCGGCGGCGTTCGGCACGGCGGCGGCGGGATCGACCTTGCGGTAGGCGGTGAAGTCGTAGGCGCGGAGGACGAGCCCCTGGGCGATCTCGGCGACGCGCCCCTGGGCGCCGGCGAGGACGGTGAGCGGGACGCTGCCGTTGAAGCCGGCGATGGCGGCGCCGGCGAGGCGGGCCTCGGCGGCGGCGGGCTTGCGCGCGAGCTTCACCACCTGCACCGCCTCGGCGGCGAGGCCGGCGGGGAAGGCGAGGGTGAGGCCGGAGCCGGCCTTGGCCTTGGCGAAGCCGTCGCTCGCGACGAGGCGGGACACGGCGCCGCGGGTCAGCCGGTCGACGCGGCGGGCGAGGGGGTCGAGGGCGGTGCCCGCCTCGACGAAGACGACGAGGCGCCCGGGGGTTTCGGCGATTTTCTCCGGAGCGGCCGCGACGAAGGCGGTTTGCAGTGGCGCGGTCACGATGCTCTCCATTAGATTGCCGTCCAACGGAGAGCCACTTAGCGGCTTTCCCCGGCCTTGGCCAGCGAGGCCCGGCCGGACAAGAGCGGACGAGCAGGACGAGAGGGGCGCGCCCCGGGTGAACCGACCGTGAGCCGACTGGACCGCTACATCCTGCGCCAGCTCCTCGGCGCGCTCGGGTTCTTCGTCCTGATCTTCACGGGCGTCGTCTGGCTGACCCAGGCGGTGCGGCTCATCGACACGGTGGTGGCGAGCGGGCAGGGGGCGTGGATCTTCCTCGAGTTCTCGGCGCTCGTCCTGCCGCAGGTCTTCGTCATCGTGCTGCCACTCGCCGGCATCGGCGCCGCCCTCTACGCGCTCAACCGGCTCTACACCGACAGCGAGCTCATCGTGATGATGGGGGCGGGCCTCGGGCCCTTCGCGATGCTGCGCCCCGTCGCGCTCTTCGGGGCGCTGGTCGCGGTGCTGATGGCGCTGGTGCTCATGGTCCTCGTGCCGCAGTCGGGCGCCATCCTCGCCGAACGCACGCGCGCGATCCGCTCGGACCTCGCCAACGCGCTCATCGTCGAGCGCCAGTTCCTGCACCCCGCCGAGGGCCTCACCCTGTTCATCGCCGACACCGGCCGCGAGGGGGAGATGGCCGGGATCTTCATCAACGACCAGCGCGACCCGGCGCATCCGGTCACCTATTCGGCCGAGCGCGCCGTCCTCGTCCGCGAGGACATGGAGGCCCGGCTGGTGATGTTCAACGGCGTCGCCCTCGCCAGCGGGTCGAGCGGCGGCCAGCTCACCGCCGTCCGCTTCGACCAGTTCGTCTTCGACCTGAGCGATCTCATCCGCGAGGAAGGCGATCGCGTGCCGCGGCCGTCGGAATACTCGGTGCTCGCGCTCCTCCGCCCGACGGACGCGATGCTGGCGAGCGGCCGCTACACGCTCGGCGACTTCGTCTCCGAGGCCCACTACAAGCTCGGCCAGCCGTTGCTCGCCATGGTCTATCCGATGATCGCGCTCGTCACGCTGCTCGCCGGCGGCTATCGCCGGAGCGGCTTCGGCAAGCGCGTGGTGGTGGCGATCGCGGTCGCGGCACTCCTCCAGGTCCTGGTCTTCGCCGTCCGCGCCCGCGTGCAGGAGCGGCCCGAGCTCTGGCCGCTCATGTACCTGCCGGTCGTCGTCGGGCTCCTCTACGTCGGCTCGCTCCTCTACCGGCTGGCCCGTCCGCAGCGCCGGGTGGCCATCCCGTGACGCTGTTTCGCTACATCCTGAGGGGCTTCCTGCGCGCGACGCTGGCGGTCTTCGCGATCATCGCGCTGGTGGTGATCCTCTTCACCGGCGTCGAGAACCTGCGCCGCTTCGGCGACACCGGCGCCGGCTTCGGCGACGTCCTCAAGGTCACGCTCCTGCAGGCTCCCGAGGTGCTCTACCAAGTGTTCCCGCTCGTCCTGATGCTCGCCAGCCTCGTCACCTTCCTGCGCTTCGCCCGCACCAGCGAGCTCGTGGTCATGCGCGCCTCGGGCGTGTCGGCGCTCGAGCTCATCGCCGTGCCGGTCGCCGCGGCGATGCTGATCGGCATCGCCTTCGTCGCGGTGGTGAACCCCTTCGTCGCGGCCTCGATCAAGCGCGGCCTCGTCGTCGAGGACGACTTCCGCAACGCCGGCTCCTCCCTCCTCTCCTTCTCGCCCGACGGCGTCTGGCTGCGCCAGGGCGACGCGGAGGGCCAGACGGTGATCCAGGCGGCGCGCACCAACGCCGACGGCTCGATCCTGACCCGGGTGCGGATGCACCGCTTCGACCACGACGGCCGGCTCTACGCCCGCATCGAGGCGCCGGCGGCGCGGCTGACGCCGGGGTCGTGGCTGCTCGAGGGCGCGACCGAGTGGAGGCTGCAGGAGGACGGCAGCTTCCGGCGCGTCACCGAGGGCAGCCGCATCGAGCTGCCGACCTCGCTGACCAGCGACGAGATCCTCGACAGCTTCGCGCCGCCCGAGACCGTCGGCTTCTGGGATCTCGGGCGTTTCATCGGCCAGATGGAGGAGTCGGGCTTTTCCGGCCTCCGCCACCGCCTGTTCCTCCAGAGCGAGCTCGCCAAGCCGGCGCTCTACGCGGCGATGGTGCTGATCGGCGCCGCCTTCGCCCTGCGCCCGAGCCGCTTCGGGCAGACGGGGGTGATGATCCTCCTCGCCGTCCTCGCGGGCTTCGCGCTCTACTTCCTCAAGGACTTCGCCGAGTCGCTCGGCGGCAGCGGCGAGATACCGCTGCTCGTCGCCGCCTGGACGCCGCCGGTGGCCGCGATCCTCCTCGCGGTCTCCCTGCTCCTCCATCTCGAGGACGGCTGAGGTGCGGCGCCTCGCCCCCGCGCTCGCCATGCTCCTCGGGCTCGGCCTGCCCGCGCCCGATCCGGCGGTGCAGGCGCAGGAGCTCCGCGCCGCCGACGCGGGCGAGACGCTCCCGGCGATGCTCTCGGCCGACTCGGTCACCTACGACCGCGAGACCCGCCTCCTCGTCGCCTCGGGCAACGTCGAGGTGCTCTACCAGGGGCGCGTGCTGCGGGCGGCGCGGATCACCTACGACGAGCGGGCCGAACGCATCCGGGCGGAGGGGCCGATCGTCCTCACCGATCCCGACGGCGGCGTGCTCCTCGCCGACGCCGCGGCGCTGACGCCCGACCTGGAGGAGGGGCTGATCTCGAGCGCGCGGCTGTTGATCGACGGCCAGCTCCAGCTCGCCGCGACCGAGATGCGCCGCACCGGCGGCCGCTACGCCACGCTGCAACGGACGATCGCGAGCTCCTGCACGATCTGCGCCGGGAACCCGACGCCGACCTGGGCGATCCGCGCCTCGCGCATCACCGAGGACTCGGTCGCGCAGCGGCTCTACTTCGAGAACCCCCGTATCGAGGCCTTCGGCTTCCCCATCGCCTACGTCCCGCGCCTCAGCATCCCCGAGCCCGGCGTCGCCCGCGCGAGCGGCGTGCTGGCGCCGGTCTTCCAGCAGTCCGACATCTACGGGTTCGGCTTCAAGCTGCCCTACTACCGGGTCCGCGGCCCCTCCTCCGACACGACGATCACGCCGTTCGTCACCACCGAGGGCGGCTTCCTGCTCGAGGGCGAGTACCGCCGCCGCTTCTCCAACGGCGGTTTCAACCTGTGGGGCGTGGTCGGCCTCGCCGACACGCTCGACGAGAACGGCACCAGCCACGACGGCGCGGGGCGCGGGGCGGTGAGCGCCGTCGGCCTCTTCCAGCTGCCGCGCGACTTCGTCGTCGACTTCGACCTCAACGTCGCGACCGACAAGAGCTTCCTGACCCAGTACGACTACACCGATGCGGACCAGCTCACCAGCGTCGCCCGGGTGATCCGCACCCGGGAATACGACTACTTCGAGGTCGCGACCGTCGCCTTCCAGAGCCTGACCGACGACGACGACGACATCGACGTGCCCTTCGTCTTCCCGGAGTTCTACTATCGCCGCCTGATGGACACCCCGGGCGTCGGCGGCCGGCTGGGGATCGACTTCAACTCCCTCGGCATCTGGCGCCACGAGGGCAGCATGATGATCCGCGGCGGCGGCTCGCTCGACTGGAACCGCGACTGGGATCTCCCGCAAGGCATCCGCGGCACGACGACCGCCTCGACGCTCGTCGATCTCTACCGCGTCTGGGATAACCCCGACATCCCCGACTCCTACGAGACCCAGATCGTCCCGGCCGCGGCCGTCGAGCTGCGCTGGCCTTTCGTCAAGTCGACGGGCGGGGCGCGCCACGTCATCGAGCCGATCGGCCAGGTCGTCTGGTCGCAGGCGATCCACGAGCAGCAGAACATCCCGAACGAGGACAGCCGCCTTCCCGAGTTCGACGAGACCAACCTGTTCTCGCTCAACCGCTTTCCCGGCCTCGACCGCTCGGAGACCGGGCTGCGCGCGAACCTCGGGATCAGCTATACGCGGTACGACCCGGCCGGATGGTCGCTTGGCCTCACCCTCGGGCGCGTGGTCCGCGACACCGCCGTCGACGACTTCGCCGAGGGCACCGGCCTCGCCGGTCGCTGGTCGGACTACATCGGATCGGTCTCGCTCGAGCTTCCGTGGGGGCTCGGGCTCGTCAACCGGGCGCTGTTCGACCCCGACCTCGTCTTCCGCCGCAACGAGTTCGCGCTTGCCTACGACGGCGACCTCGGCGCGGTGCGCGCCGCCTACACCTATCTCGCCGAGGACGACTCGAACCCGATCCTCGGGCCCCAGCCGGAGACGAACGAGTTCGCCCTCGACGCCAAGGTCCGCGTCCATCGCAACTGGGAGCTGCGCGGCCTTTGGCGCTACGACCTGGCGGCGAACGCCAACCTGCGGGCGGGGGCGGGGGTGACCTATGGCAACGAG
>Ga0247829_10000730_pt1 | contig 13532 bp, 9 predicted proteins | sample 12C_Control_Day4_FD_207765 | JGI IMG/M metagenome (GOLD analysis project Ga0247829, IMG submission 207765) | Soil microbial communities from agricultural site in Penn Yan, New York, United States - 12C_Control_Day4 | ecosystem: Environmental > Terrestrial > Soil > Agricultural land | place: USA... | reverse complement strand
TCGAGGACGGCGGCCCGTTCTACGCGATGGCCAAGGTGAAGGGCCCGACGCTCGCCGACCTGCTCCAGTCCGATCACGGCGCGGGCTTTCGCGTATCGATGCGCCACGTCGAGGTCGTGCAGCGCGCAGCCGAGACCATGGGGCACGCCCACGCGCGCGGCCTGATTCACCTCGACCTCAAGCCGCACAACCTGATGGTGGACGAGGATGGCGCCGTGTACGTGATGGACTGGGGCATTGCCAGGCGGATGGGAGCGGCCGCGGCCTCGGAGCGCGGCGTGCTGCGTGGCACACCCGCGTACATGTCCCCGGAGGTGGCCTCGGGCCGGGCCGATCTCGCCGACGCGCGCAGCGACGTGTTCGCCCTCGGCGTGATCCTGTACGAGGTGCTGACCGGTCGCCGTCCGTTCGAGGGCGAGCCCGCTCAGGTACTGAAGGCGATTGCCGCGGAACCGCCGTCCGAGCCGCGTCGTCTCGCACGCCACGTACCGCGCGAGCTCTCGGCCATCTGCATGAAGGCTGTGGCGAGGGACCCGGCTGCGCGGTATGCCACCGCGCGCGAGCTGGCCAGCGACATTCGGAACTATCGGAATTTCCTGCCAATCACCGCCCTACGGCCGACGCTCCGCGACCGCGTGGTGAAATGGATGCGACGCCACCCGAGGGCGACGACGGCCATGGTCACCACGGCCGTGGCGCTGGTCGTGTTCGGCGGCATCCGCGCCTACCGCGTGGCCGCCGAGCGCGCGCTACTGGACTCGTTGTGGGCCGAGTACGTGGCGATCTCGTCGGATGTCGATCGTCTCGAGGCCGAGCTGGCCACGATGGAGCAGACCGCGTCGCTATCCGCCGCGCCGGGGACCACCGCGGCTCGACGCGACCTCGCCCGCGCCGAACTGCAGGAGCGCATCGAGCTGCGGACGAACGACGCGCGAACGATTGCCGCCGCGACGCTCGGCCTCACGCGCGGCCAACCCGCCCCGCGGGTCGTCCAGGCGCTATCCACGCGCCTGCGCCGCGACATCGAGCGGGCGCGCGCCTCCGGCGACCTCGTTCGCGTGAAGGTGCTGGCCGAGACGCGCCTGGCGCTGTTCGACGGCCTCCAGGGCCGCGTCAGCTGGCCGGAGGAAGACCTGGCCTTCCTGCGCTCGACCCTCGCGGAGTCGAGCGCGGCGATCGAGCGGCAGCTGGCCGAGCAGGAACGTCAGAAGTAGAAGCCGATGCCGGCCAGAGGCCCGTGCATCGTCTGCTCGACGCGGAACGTCCGGTTCCGGACCGTGTCCTCTATCTTGAAGTAGAGCACTTCGTAGCCCGCGGAGATGCCGAAATGCCTCACGGGCTTGAAGTCCACGCGGAACATGGCGGAGAGCTCTGATTCAGCGCCCACGCCAAAGCCACCGGTTTCGAATGCGGCGTGTACTTCGAGCCACCGGTCGCCCTCGGTGTGCCAGGCGACTCCGACCACCGGATCCCAGATGCCCGGCTTCCGCTCGAACTCTCCGAAGTCCGAGACTTGGATGTTGTACTTGAGCGCGAATCGCCTTACGCCGGCGACCGCGTAGAGGTCCTTGACGAGCTTCACGCCACCGGTCGCGTGGTAGTAGATGACGTCCGCGTCCACGGTCAGCTCCGGCCGCTCGGGCCGGTCGCCCCCGACGGCGGCCCACAAGCCGTTGGCATCCACGCGGAACCAGCCCTTCGAGGCGTAGAACCCGCCGAGAAACGCGCCGTCGAACCGGCTGTCGATGATCTCGCCGGCGCCGCCGCCGCCTCCGTTGTCGAAGGGCGGCACGTCCACCTTGATGTCGATGTCGAGCGGCACCCAGCCGAACACGGGATAGATAGCCACGTTCCAGCCGTCGCTGGCGCTGCCTTGGGAGGATTGTGCCTGGGCGGCCGCGGCCGCCGAGAGAACGAGCGCGATCGACGCGAAGAGGGTTCGCGCCGAAGCGCGCCGTTGACAAATCATAATTGTTGTTATTTCTTCTTGCCCGTGAAATCGGCCGTACCCACGCTGAAGTCCACTACGCCCTTCATCTCGCCGCCGGTGACCTCGGCGGTCATCTTCACGTCGATCGGGCCGTTCGGCGTGACCACGTTGAAGGCGAGCGCCAGCGTGGAACCGGTCAGGGTGCCGGCCACGTCGGTCTCACCGGCCATGCTGCTCATCGTGCCGGTCACCTTGTCTCCGTCCTGCTTGAAGGTCGCTTCCGCATCGACGGCGCCTTGAGGACCGTTGATCATCAGGGTCCAGCTGCCCGATATGTCGTTCTGCGCGAGAGGCGTGCCGACGCCCGCGGCCACCATCAACACGCACACGCTGGCCAGGATTCGTCCGATCATCGCAGTTGCCTCCAAACAAGCGAGAATACCATACGGTCGAGGTCCGCTGTCGGATCCGACCGCCTGGTCGTCACTGCAGCAGGCCCGCTTTCTTCATCTCGCGGCGTGCCGCGGTGGCGAGCTCGCGCACGAACGCATCCACCTTCGACGGGTTCGTCGTGTTGCTCTGCCCGGCCCAGATCAGCTTGTTCTGCGGGATGGAGTACACCAGCGTCTCGACGGTCACGATGGTGTTGGTACGGACGTCGACCCCTCCGCCCCAGGCGCCGCCCCACCCATAGCCATAATAGCCACCCCAGTACGGACCGTAGGACGGTCCCATGTAGGTGGAGGTGGCCACGACCTCCTTCGAGCTGTCGATCGGCCGCATGACCACGACACCCGTGGCGCCTGCGCCCTCGATCTGGGCCTTGGCCTTGGCCTCGTCTGGCGCGGCGGCGGTGGCAATCAGGGTGTAGCTCGGAACGCCTTGCGCGCCGCCCGCCGTGATCTCCCGGGCCAGCGCGTCTTCGGCCGCGCGCCGCGAGGCTTCGTTCTTGGTCAGCACGAACGCCACGACCTTCTGGCCGGAGAGCACCACCGGTTTCGCATCGGGCGCCTTCCACGTGGAGTTGAACGAGGTGGTCGCACAAGCCGTGGTCGCGGAAAGCGCCCAGAGGACGAGCAGTGCACGGGTAAGCGTGTTCATGATTGGTCTACCTCACTGACATGATGATTCCGCAAGCACCCACGGCGACGGCGGCTGCGTCGCTCGCGGCCGGCAGATCGGACCGTTACTTCCGCGCGGCGGGCGTCAGCGTCGCCTCGCGGCGCTCGCCGTTGCGCAGGTAGATGACCTTGGCGGGCTGGCCGATCTTCAGCAGCTCCAGCGCGTAGGTGTAGTCGTAGATGTTGGCGATCGACTGGCCGGCAATCTCCACGATCACGTCGCCCTTCTGCAGCCCCGCCTGCTCGGCCGGCCCTCCGCCGATCACGCCGCCGAGCAGCAGCCCCTTCACCTCGGTCGCGTAGTCGGGGATGGTTCCGGTGAAGATGCGCATGCCGGCCCGGCCGCCGCCGGAGTCGGTCTTCTGCTCCACCTTGGTGAACTGCGGCCCGTCGTCGAGATCCAGCAGCCGTCTCGTGATCCCGCTCGCGAACGAGACGATGCGGTCGAGGTCCTCGTAGTTGATCTTGTCGGCCGTGTCCGAGGGCTTGTGGTAATCGACGTGCGCGCCGGTGAAGAACGCGAGGCTGGCAACGCTCGCCTGATTGAAGCTCCCCACGTCGGTCGGCTGATACGGGTCTTCCTGGAGAATCAGGTCGAACCCGGCCGCGACGTTCGCCTGCTCCAGCATCCTCGGCCACATCGCGCTCGTGCCCGTGGCCTGCACCATCAGCTTGTTGTCGGTGGAGCGGCCCACCATGTCGAAGTTGAGATACGCCGACATGTCGTCGATGGGAACCGGCGGCGTCGTGACGAACGCGTTGGAGCCGATCAGGCCCAATTCCTCAGCAGACCAGAATGCCACGATCAGGTGACGCTTGCGCGGCAGCTTCGAGAGCGACTCGGCGATGGCGAGCACCGCCGCGGTGCCGGACGCGTTGTCGTCCGCGCCGTGATGCACCTGGCCGGCCTGATCCTTGGCCGCGAGCGAGCCGCCGGTGGTGCCGCGACCCAGATGATCGTAATGAGCGCCGATCACCACCCATGGCTTCTTGACCCCATCGACCGGCGCCGTCGCCGGCAGGTAAGCGACGACGTTGTGACCGGTCTGGCGCTGGCGCTCGACGGCCGCCTTCACGGTCAGGGACACGTTCGGCACCGCGAAGCCGGCCACGTGTGGATTGCCGCCGTCCAGTTCCTTCTGCACGCCTTCGACCGTCTTGTCGGGCATCGCCGCGAAGATGGCGTTGGCCACGGCGGCGCTGGCGCTGGCCGCCACCAGCCCCGACCCGGCAAGGGCCGTGTCGAAGCTCATCGGGACCACTTCGCCGCCGTTCGGCGAACGCGGGCCCGTGATCACCAGCAACGCCTTCGCGCCGCGCTGCCGCGCCGCCTGTGCCTTGTAGCGCAGGTCCGAGTAGCGCGCGAGCGCCGCCCGCGTCTGCTGATCGGCGTCCTCGGGGAAGTAGCGGAAGACGAGGACGATCCTGTCCTTGACGTCGAGGCCCTGGTAGCTGTCGTAGCCGAAGTTCTGCGACTGCGGCACGACGAGGCCGTAGCCGGCGAAGACCACCGGACCGCTGATCTCGCCGTTGTCCGAGAACGACAGTGCCTGGACATCGGTTCGGGCGCTGAAGGCTTGCGAGGCCGCACCGTCACGCGCGACCGTGACGGTGGAGCCGCCGTCTTTCGAACCCGCGGTGAAATTGAAGGCGAGGCGGTAGTCCTGCTGGCCCGGCAGGGGCGTCGCGCCGAGGCGCTGCAGCTCCTGCACCAGGTAGTCGGCTGCCTGTGCCTCGCCCGGCGTGCCCGCCATCCGCCCCTCGAGCCCGGGCGCCGCGAGGGTCTCAACGTGCCGCCGCGTCGGCGACTGCACGGCCGTGGCCGTCTGCGCCGACGCCGTGCCCAGGCAGACGAAGGTGATGAGAGCCGCGAAGCGAAGCGTGGTGCTCATAGCTGGCTTTGCACGTGAACGTGAAACGTTGAACCTACTTCCGGGGTGGTGCCGCCGCCAGCGCCTTCATCGCGGCTTCGTGGTTCCACTGCGCCAGGAAGATCTGCCCCGCGCCGCCCCCGGATCGCGAGGACGTGAAGGCGAGCTGCTTGCCATCGGGCGAGGGCACCGGCAGCCCGTCGAACCCATCCGAGTAGGTGACGCGCACCGGTTCCTTGGCGCCGGCCTTGTCAACCATGAAGATCTCGAAGTTCTCGAACCCCAACTTGTTCGAGGCGAACAAGAAGTACTCGCCCGAGGAGTGCTCGTAGGGCGCCCAGCTCATCGACTTGAAGAAGGTGACCTGCCTGGCGTCGGTCCCATCGAGCTTCATCGTCCAGACATCGGCGATGAGGCCCTGCTCGTCGAAGCGGCGCCAGACGATCCGCTGGCCGTCGGTGGTGAAGAAGGGGCCGCCATCGTAGCCTGGAGTATTGGTGAGCCGCGTCTGCCCCGAGCCGTCGGCCTTCATGATGTAGATCTCGCCGAAGTAGCTCGGGTCGGTGGCGAGCTGCTTCTGCTCCTGGGCCGACAGGGTGCGGTCGTAGGCGTTGCGCATCGACGAGAAGACGATCCACTGGCCATCGGGCGAGTAGGAGGCCTCGGCGTCGTAGCCGCGCGCGTTTGTGAGGCGGGTCAGCGCGCCGGTCTTCTCGGCGAACGTGTAGATCTCCATTTCCGGGTCGTAGTCCCAAGCGTAGCGTCGCTCCTTGCCCGAGGCGCGGAACGCGAGCTCGTCGTCCTGATACTGCTTCGACTTCGGATCGTGGTGGGTGGAGGCGAACAGGATCTGGTCGGTGCCAGGCCGGAAGAACGCGCAGGTGGTCTTGCCCATGCCCGGCGAGATGCGCTTGGTCTCGCCAGTGGCCAAGTCGAGCACGTAAATCTGGTAAAAGGGATTGGCCGGGTCGCGTTCGCTCTGGAACACCAGCCGGGTGCCGTCCGGCGACCAGTAGCCCTCGCCGGCGCGCTTGCCTTCGACGGTCAACCGTCGGACGCGGCTCAGGAACTCGCGCTCCTGGTTGGCGGCCGCGCCCGCGGGCCCTTGTGCCGCAAGCGTGGTCGCGGCCAGTCCGGCCGCCAGCATCATCGTCCCAAGTCGCTTTAGCATCTCTGGGTACCTTACATCAGGGACTGAGTGCCGGTCCGGAAGCGCATCACGGCGGCCATCATGCGCTGCTGGCCGCCAGTGAGGATGGGGAAAACCGCCACGACGCGCCCGCCATTCGCGTCCAGGCCGTTGTAATCGCCAACGAACGAAGATGCCGCGCAACAGTCGAACGGTTCGACCGGCACCGCGTGGTTGACGAAGGTCTTGCCGCCATCGACGCTCCGCGCGAGGGTCAGGCCGGTGATGGTGCCCGGCTGACCGCGCCGATCGTGGAAGACCATGTTGATGGCGCCATCGGCCGGGTCCACGGCCATCCAGCTGAACATCTGTGCGGCGCCCTTCGGATCGTCGTTGACCCGCACCCGCTCGGCCCATGTCCTGCCGCCGTCACGCGAGGCGAGGAGAAAGACGTCCGTGTCGCCATTACGCTCGTCGATGAAGTTGACGTACAGCGTGCCGCGATTCGGTCCCGTGCTGACGTCCACTGCCGTCGCCGGCATGCCGTTGTGACGCTCGATACCCGGGACCGGGATATCCCATCCTCCCGCCAGCGCACCAATCAGTAGATCCTTCCCGAAGGTCCACCCGCCATCGTCGGATCGATCGAACGACAGACCTTTCGGCCCGGCCCACACGACGTACACCTCGCCGTTCGGGCCTACGGCGGGCACGGCGCCCTCGAGCGTGCCGTCCCCGTCCTTCGCGTCTCCGGTGTCATCTGAAATCCGGAACGGCGGCTGAAAGCTCCGTCCACCATCGCGCGAGCGGGCGAACCAGATCGTGCTCCGGTGCGAGGGATCGGCGCTGCCATACACGTCGAAGCGCGTCCAGGCGACATAGACGTTGCCGCGGTGCGGTGAGCCAGCGCCGCGATCAACGGCCGTCCACGGCTTGTCCTCGAACGGCATCACCGTGTTCACGTGGTCGACGATGCGCACGGGCGGATCCCAGGTGAGGCCGTCCTTGGTGCGCCGAATCCAGACGCCCGTGGCCGCCACCTCGGGCCGGTCCACGCGGATGCCATCGAATGCGATGTAGGTGTGAAACGCCGTCCCATCACGGCCGAACACGATCACGTCGTCGCCCTGGACGCGCCGCTCGGGGTTTTCGGCCGGAGAGCCGGCCCAGGTGAGCCCGCCATCTGTGGACACGTATTGCCAGCTGGACGAGCGCGGCTGCTGGCCGGGCGGGGAGCTCTGGATGAACGTCGCGATGACGTGATCCGGATTCGTCGGGTTGATGGCCACCGAGGCTTCCGCGGGCCGTCGCGCATCGGCGGCACTGACGGGGACCACGCGGATGAGTGGCGGGTGCTGAGCTGGGACGAGCGCCGTCATGGTGAGGACGAACATGGCGAGGGACGGCAACGCTCGCGGCATCAACCGGAATTCTATAGGGTTTGCTTCTAGTGGCCCGAAACCGCTGAATCGGTCGCAGATTTCGGCGCGCGGCGCCCGGCTGGCCAGGCGCGACGACTGAGCATGTTGAGCACATGTGAGGGAGGAGCAACGCCGCCAGCCGGGATGCCCCGCCCGAAAGATGCGACCGATTCAGCGGTTTCGGGCCACTAGAATCAGCCTATGCGCAACCACGCGCTTCGCGCGCTCGTCGTAGCAGCCGGGCTGGGCGTCGGGCTGGCCTCCGCACCGGAGGACGTCCGGATCGTGGCGGTGGAAGGGGAGGGTGCGAAATACTGGCCGCAGTGGCGGGGCCCCTCGGCACAAGGGCACGTCGCCGAAGCGAAGTACACCGATACCTGGTCGCCGACGAGCGCCACGCTGTGGAAGGTGACGGTGCCGGGCCGCGGCAACTCGTCGCCGGTCGTCTGGGGTGATCGTGTGTTCCTCACGACGGCGCGCGACAACGGGCGCCGCGTGTCGATGCTCGCGTTCAGCCGCACTGACGGACGGGTGTTGTGGGAGACGTTCGTTCCTCAGGATGGCGTCGAGAACGTCCACGACAAGAACGGCTACGCGTCAGCGACGCCCGCGACCGACGGCCAGCGCGTCTATGCATCGTTCGGGCGGCACGGGCTGGTCGCCGTCGACATGAGCGGGAAGATCGTGTGGCACCGCAAGTTCGGCGTGATCGACAACTATCACGGCCCGGCCGGGTCTCCGGTGCTCTACAAGGATCGGATCTTCCTGTATCAGGATCAGACGCCGCGAGCCTCGCAGACGGCATTCGTCGCTGCCTTCGACAAGGCGACGGGCCGCACGCTCTGGCAGACGCCGCGTACGCAAACGGTGGGCTGGGGCACGCCGGTGGTCGTCGATATCGGCGACCGCGACGAGCTGGTGGTATCGGGGCAGAGCCGCGTGGCCGCCTACGATCCGGACAGCGGACGCGAGCTGTGGACCGTGCGCGGCATGACCTTCGAGGTGATCCCGACACCGGTGGTCGGCCACGGCCTCGTGTTCGCCTCGTCGGGGCGGGCCGGCCCGACGTTGGCGATCCGACCTGGCGGCTCGGGCGATGTCACGCAGACACACGTCGCGTGGAGTACGCCGAGGGGCTCCCCGTTCGTGCCCTCCGGCATCGTTGTCGGCGATCTGCTCTATCTCGTGAACGACATGCAGAGCATCCTCACGGTGTACGAGGCGAAGAGCGGCACGCTCGTCTACCAGGGCCGGATGGGGATCGCACAACGCGAGGGCTTTTCGGCCTCGCCCGTCGCGGTGAACGGCAAGGTGTTCTTCACCAACGATGAGGGGCAAACCTTCGTGGTGCAGGCCGGCCGCGAGTTCAAGCTCCTGCACGTCAACGAGCTCGGTGCGCGGACGCTGGCGTCGCCCGCGCTCGTCGACGGCACCTGGTACTGGCGGAGCGACGGCCAGCTGGTCGCCATCCGCTAGATCCCCCGGCCAGTATAATGAGCGCCTCCGGCTCTTCCGGAGCTCCATGCCCCTTGCCGTCGGCGCGCGCCTCGGCCCCTACGAAGTTGTCTCCGCCCTTGGGGCCGGTGGCATGGGGGAAGTCTACAAAGCGCGCGACACGCGTCTCGACCGGACGGTTGCCGTCAAGGTCCTCCCCGAGCACGTCGCCACTGACCCCGAGCTGCGCCAACGGTTCGAGCGCGAGGCAAAGACGCTCGCTGCCCTGAGTGACCCACGTATCTGTCCCATCCACGACGTCGGCCAGCAGGACGGGATCGACTTCCTGGTGATGGAGTATCTGGAGGGCGATACGCTGGCACAGCGCCTGAGCAAGGGCGCGCTGCCGCTCGATCACGCCCTTCGCATCGGCATCGAGATCGCGGATGCGCTCAACAAGGCCCACCGCAAAGGGATTGTCCATCGCGACCTGAAGCCTGGCAACGTCATGTTGACGAAGAGGGGGGCAACATTACTCGACTTCGGACTGGCCAAGCTGCACCCGGTCGGCGCGCCTGCTGCGATGGCGCTCAGCGCGGCCCTCACGGCCAACTCGCCGCTCACCGGTGCGGGCAACCTTCTGGGCACATTTCAGTACATGGCGCCGGAGCAGCTCGAAGGCCAGGAAGCCGACGCGCGGACGGACATCTTCGCGTTCGGGGCGGTGATCTACGAGATGGTCGCGGGGAAGAAAGCGTTCGAGGGAAATACTCAGGCGAGCTTGATAGGAGCGATCCTCAAGGATACCCCCCCTCCATTGTCTTCGCGGCAGCCGCTGGCGCCGGCGGCGCTGGATTATCTCGTGGCACGGTGTCTCGCCAAGGATCCCGACGGTCGTTGGCAGAGTGCGGCCGATGTCGGCATCCAGCTCGAATGGATCAAGAACACCCCGGCCGCCTCCGCCCGCGAAGGGCCCGCCGGTGACCATCGCAGCAGGCTCATCTGGAGCGCAGCGATCGGAATGGCGGCTCTCCTGGTGATGGCAACAGCTGTCTTCACGATGCGCGGCTCCTCGACGATTGCCGCTGACCCCGTCGTCAGGACTGTCGCCCGGGTGACGCATGAAGCGGGATTCTCCGAGTGGCCGACATGGTCACCGGAGGGCAGCCTGTTCGCGTTCACCTCGGACCGCGGCGGCAATTTCGACCTGTACGTGGGTCGGGCCGAGGGCGGCCGGGAGGTCGTCAACGTCACGAGCAATGGCGCCGATGATGTGCAGCCGGCGTTTTCGCCGGACGGGAAGTCGATTGCCTTCGTGTCAACACGCTCATCCCAGACGGGACTCATCAAGATCGGCACGTTCATCGGCTACGACACCCGGACCTACGGCGGCGATGTCTGGATAACGCCCGCGCTCGGCGGACAGGCACGGCGTCTGGCTGAGGGCGGGAACTTTCCAGTCTGGCATCCCAATGGTCGCGGCGTCGTCTATGTGGCGGGACCGGAGAACCGGCGCGCGATTATGGCAGTGTCGGTCGACGGGGGAGCTGCTCCGGCAGCGATTCTCCCCTCGAGTGAGTCGACGTGGGAAATCATCCGGGTCGGCTTCTCGCCAGACGCGCGCTGGATCACTTTCGAAACGCAGGAGCGTCAGATCCTGGCGATGCCAGCCGCCGGGGGCCGCCCCGTGATGCTGTTGGAGGGCAGCAGCCACGTGTGGGACCGGTCCGCGCGCCGGTTCTATTACGTCAACCAGCAGGGTACGGGCGGCACCCGGATCGAAGTGGCGGAAATCGAGCCCGGGACGGAACTGCCAGTTGTCGCGCGGGTCTGGGTCGGGGGTGTCAGCACGGGGACGCTCCGCGATCTGGCACTGGCGCCGGACGCTACACGTCTGCTCGCCACCGGAAGTGAGGAATCGGTCAATCTGGTGCGTATCCGCCTGTCGCCAGAGAGCGGTGAGGTTGTCGGACCTGAAGAGTTGCTGAGCACTGGCCAAGTGCGTGATCGGTTTCCCTCCGTTTCACCCGATGGAGAGCGCATCGTCGTCAGCACCAACCGGATCGGTGACAACGGCTTGTGGATCGTCGTTCCCGCCTCGGGCCGCTGGACCCGAGTTGAGATGCCCCAGGTGCCCGAGGCACTCGTGACCGAGGCGTGCTGGGCGCCGAACGGACGCGATCTCGGCGTGAAGCGATTCCTCCGGGACGGGACGGCAGCGCATTGGCGCGTCGCTGTCGATGGCAGCGCAGCGGAACCTCTTGACCAGCCGTCGCCGGCGCTGGCTGGCTCCTTTCCGTGCGCATTCTCACCCGACAGTCAGCAGTTGCTGTACTCGCGCATCGTCGATGGAGTCAACCAGCTGTTCGTGCTCGATCTGACAACCCGCCGTGATCGGGCGTTAACACACTCGGGTTCGCACAAGTACCAGGGTGCATGGTCGCCGGACGGCAACTGGATCGCCTTTTCCGCGAACACGGGTGCGACCGTGCACGTGTGGCGAATTCCGGTGGCGGGCGGCCGGGAGGAGCAGCTGACGAGCGGGGCCGAGCGTCACCTGCACATGTTCTACTCGCCCGACGGGAAGTCGCTGTACGTACAGCCGAGCCATAAGAACATCTACCGGATGCCTGCGAATGGAGGAGCACCGCGGCCCGTCACCCGCTTTCCGGAAGCCTCCGACCTCTTCATTGAGGAACCAACGATCGCACCGGACGGACGGTATCTCGCGTACAACCGCTCGCACGGCGGGTCATCGCTCTGGATGCTGACGTTCACCGCCGCGCCTTCCGACCCCGATCCGTAGCATGGCGCTCGCGCCCGGCCTCTTTATTTCATCTCGACGTTGATCGTGAGAGGCTTGCCTGCGATCACCGCCACGGTCCGGTCCGCCGCCTTCAACGCTTCGTGCCAGACGCGGAGCTGATAGGTGCCCGCCGGCACGTCCGGCAACGTAAAGCGGCCATCAGGGCCCGTCACCGTCGCCACGTCGTCGGTCACCAGAATCCAGCCGCGCATCCATTGGTGCGTGCTGCATCCGACCCGCAGCGCTCCGGTCCCCGCGAGCGGCCTGGCGATCTCCATGCCCGGCACAGGGAGCGCCACGTTGAACAGTTGATGGCCGTCGGGCTGCTGGACGACGGTGGTGTGCAGCACCGGATCCCGGCTGGCGGTCTTGATGACGCTCTTGTCGCCCACCACCTGCACTCGCGGTACGAACGCGCACTTGTCGTTGAGCACCGTGATCTCGCGTGCGGGGGCCTTGGCCTTGACGCCCACGAGCGTCACGACCACGTTGGCCAGGTGGCCCGAGCCGTCCACCACTACCGACTGGTCCGGCAATTCCGCTCCGCATACCTTCTGATCGAATGTCACGCGGATGGGCCGCGGCGTCTTCGCCGTGGTGGTGACGGCGCCCTGGATGCCAGCCCTCGCCGCGGTCATCGGTGACGACTGTCGCTCGAGCGCACCTGCCAACAGGGGCTGTACGACCGGCAGGACCGCCCCAAGCAGCCGGCCTGTCATCACGATCCACCGCCAGCCCATCGTTGCCTCCCACTCACCGTCCCCCGACGACCACTCACCGGGAGATGTCCGCTGCTCGCGTGCTTCCCTTCGGCCCACTGGCGGCGCACCGCTACTCTGTCACGATTATGCGGACCATCCTGGTCATCACCCTGCTGGCGTTGCCGGGATTGGCCGCGCCCGCCTGGGCCGCGGCCCAGGCGGGGACCACGGTTTCGGGCGTCGTCCGGCAGGGGGAAAGCGATCAGCCGATGGCCGGGGCCCTCGTCGTGATCGACGAGCTCCGCCGCGAGACCCGCACCGGTCCGGACGGCCGCTATCAATTCGAGAACGTGCCGTCCGGAAGCTATCACGTAGGCGTGCGGGCCGAGGGTTACACGACGCGGCGCACCGAAGTGACCGTGGCCAACGCGCCTGTGACCCTGGACCTGACCGTGGAGTTCGATCTGCATTTCGGGGAGGTGCTTTCCGTCGGCCCGAACCCACGCCCGCAGTTCGAGTCGTACCAGCCCACATCCGTCCTGACCGGCGAGGACCTGGCCCGGCAGCTCGAGTCGACGGTCGCGGCCACGCTCTACGCGGAGCCGGGAATTGCGGTGCGGGCGTTTGGCTCGGCGCCGGCACGTCCCGTGATCCGCGGCCTCGACGGGGACCGCGTGGTCGTGCTCGAGGACGGCCAGCGCACCGGCGACGTCTCCAGCCAGTCGGGTGACCACGGCGTGCCGGTGAACCCCGCGGCGGCGAGAAAGATGGAAGTGGTGCGCGGCCCGGCCACCCTGCTCTACGGCGCCAACGCGATTGGTGGCCTCGTCAACATCATCTCCGACCAGATTCCGAGTGAGCCGGCCACTCGACCATCGGGCAACTTCACGTTCGATCTGGGCACCAACGGGGCCCAGTCCGGCGGTGCAGGGGACGTGCATGTGGGCAACGGTCAATGGGCCTTCCACTTCGGCGGCAGCGGCGAGCGAATCGGCAACTACGCGACGCCGGAGGGCGAAGTGGAGAACTCCGCGTCGCGCACCGCGACCGCCAGCTTGGGTGGGGCGTGGACAGGGGAGAACTCCTACGTCGGCGCGAGCTACGGCTACACCGATATGG
>Ga0247829_10000726_pt1 | contig 13562 bp, 17 predicted proteins | sample 12C_Control_Day4_FD_207765 | JGI IMG/M metagenome (GOLD analysis project Ga0247829, IMG submission 207765) | Soil microbial communities from agricultural site in Penn Yan, New York, United States - 12C_Control_Day4 | ecosystem: Environmental > Terrestrial > Soil > Agricultural land | place... | reverse complement strand
GGAGCCTGCTTCGAGTGCTCCTTCTGCCGCCAGGGTGTCGAGCAGTTCTGCCCGGATCAGACGGTCGTCGGGGTCAATGCCTTCGGCGGACTGGCGGACCGGGTCGTCGTCGACGGCAGGTTCGCGTTCCCGCTCCCCTCGGCGCTCGACTCGGCTCGGACCACGCCGTTGATGTCGTCCGGCCTCACGGTGTACTCGGCGATCTCCCAGGCCCGGCTCCCCCCCGACTCACGGGTCGCGGTCCTGGGCATCGGCGGGCTCGGGCGCCTGGCGCTGCGGTTCCTGCGGGCCATGGAGCACCGGGTGTCGGCGTTCTCCCGGTCGCCCGGGAAGGCCGCGCTGATTCGCCGCCTGGTGGCGGACTACATCGACGGATCAGACGCGAGGGCCCTCGGCGCCCACCGGGGCGCGTTCGATTTCATTCTCTCGACGCTCAACGTCACCTTCGACCTCGACCCCTATCTCAGGATGCTCCGGCCCGAGGGCCGGTTCTGCTTCGTGGCCACGCCCCTGGAGCCGCTGTCGCTTCGGGCCGGGATCCTGTACGACTACGGCCGGCGCGGCATCTACGGCAGTTACGTCGGCAGTCGCTCGGACGCCGTCCGGATGCTCGCCTTCGCGGCGAAGCACGACGTGCTGCCCGAGGTGGAAGTCATGCCATTCTCGGATCCGAACGACGCCATCGCGCGGGTCCGCGGGCGGGAGATGGAGACCGCGCTGGTGCTGGAGTCCTTGGCGGTGCCGTCGGCGGTCTAGGGCCTGAGTGTCGATCCGCGCTCTCGATGCGCCACGAACGCCACCGGATCCCCCACACCAACCGCTCCCGGTCGCACCACCTCGGCGTTGAGCGCGAGCCGTCCGCCGAAGCGCCGTCCGATGTCGCGCAGCACCTCGGGGTCCCGCTCCAGCGTCTCGGGATCGACCGTGGTCATCGGACACCGCGGTCGGAGCGAGTCGAGGCGGATCACCACGTCGCCGATGTGCAGCTCGCCGCCCGGCCAGCCCCGCTCCTCCATTCCCGGGACGCCCCCGATCAGGATGTTCGGCCGCAATCGGCGGATGTCTCGCCCGAACTCGGCCACCGCTCCGTCCGTCGCGACGAGCAGCGGCAGCACGTCGAACCGCTCCGGTCCGTCGTATGCGGCCAGCCAGGCATCCGCACCCGCGGCGTCGCGGACGAGCGCGAGCGCCTCCGGGCTGTCCCAGGCCCGCCCGTTCACCAGCGGGTTCCCCTCAGGGGAGAGCGTCCCGCGCAGCCCGAGCAGCCGGTGGTGACGCCGAGACGTCCGCACACCCTCGGGGCCGCGCACATGCGCCAGACGGTCACCCGGGATGCCGGACGGGTCCAGGCGAGTCGAGTCGACCGGCTCTCCGGCCAGGGATTTGACCGGATACCGCCAGAGGCCGGCGACGTGAAGCGTCGCCGCTCCAGGATTCGAGCTCAGGCCGCCGCCGTTGCCGCGGACGCCGCCCCCGCCACCTTTGCGACGTAGAACCGCTTCGTGTGCGACGCGATATAGTCGAGGTGATCCTCCACCGCGAAGTGTCCGGCCTGGAGCCGGTGCAGCTCGGCGTCCGGCAGGTCGGCCAGATACGCGTCGCCGCCCTCCTTGGTGAAGAAGATGTCGTCCTGTCCCCAGAAGATGATCGTCTCCGGCCGGCGCTCGCGCAGAAACGCCTGCCACGCGGGGTAGAGCGGCACGTTCGTCCGGTAGTCGTAGAACAGGTCGAGGTTGAGCCGCACCGCGTTCGGCCGCTGCATGAACGCGATGTCCGACTCCCAGGCATCGGGGCTCACCAGCTCCGGGCGGGTCGCGCCGTGCAGGTAGATCGTCCGGATCGTCTCCCGCGTCAGGAAGCCCAGGAGCGGCTGCTCCGTCTCCGGGGTCCGCTCCTTCCAGAGCGCATTCCTCAACCCGTCCCACGCGGCCGTGAAGCCGACCTCGTAGGCGTTCGAGTTCTGGATGATGAGCCACTCGAGCGCTTCCGGGTTCGCGGCGACGATGCGGAAGCCGACCGGGCCGCCGTAGTCCTGCACGAACAGTCCGTAGCGCTCGAACCCCTTGAGGGCGAGGAAGCGCTCGATCACGCCGGCGACTCGATCGAAGGTGTACGGCCACGCGGCGGGATCGGGCGCGTCGCTCAGGCCGAAGCCGGGGTAGTCGGGGGCGATGACGTGAAACCGGTCGGCCAGCGCCCGGACGAGATCGCGGTACTGGTGCGACGACGCCGGAAAGCCGTGCAGCAGCACCAGCTTGGGGCTTTCCGGATCGCCGGCCTCGCGATAGGCGATGTTCAGTCCGTCGACCGGGATGGTCCCGAAGCGGACGGACGAGGTGTCATTGGACATCTGAGGCTCCTGGCAATCGCCCCGGACGAGCCGCCGTCGTCCGAGGCCATGTGTGGGGCCTCTGAGACCAGCGGCCGCCCCGAGGATCACCCTTCCTCAGTGTTAGCGGCGCGATGGCGGGAGATCTTACCCCCGTCCCGACTCCTCGTCCCGGAGAATGGCCAGGAGGCTCTCGAGGTCCTCCCGGCAGGTCGTGCAGTTCGACACGTGGGTGAGGAAATCGGCGTAGCGCGCGGCGATGTCCGCGGCCGGGTCGCCGCGACGGACGGCATCGCAGTACTCGTCGAAGACGCCGAACGCGGCGTCGCAACCGGCATCGTCATCCGGCAGGCCGAGGAGCCTCCGAAGATCGGAATCGGTCATGACACGCGCTCTCCATACCCTGAAACTGTCAATGCGCGGCGGAGCTTCGCCCGCGCATCGTGCAGCGTCTTGTAGATCGCCCCGCGCGACGCGCCGAGCCGCTCCGCGAGCACGTCGATCGGCACCTCGTCCAGCGTGACGCTCTGGAAGATGAGCCGCTGTCGCGCGGTGAGGTGCTCCTCGACGGCCCGGTGGAGTGCCAGGATCACCTGATCGTTCTCGAGCTGCTGCAGCGCCGCGGGCGCCTGATCGGGGAGCCGGTCCCACACGGTGTCGTCGATCTCGATCTTGCGCTGTCGCCAGGCGTGGCGCCGCAGGCGACTCGACGTCTCGAAAATCGCGAACTTGCAGGCCCACGTGGTGAACCGCGCGGCGCCGCGGTAGGTGTCGAGCTTCGCGAGCACGGCCATGAGGGCGTCGTTCGTGGCCTGCACGCAGAGATCGTCGATCTCCTCGCCGGCTCGCCCGGCAAGCGTCGGGCGGCGCCGGGCGGCGACCCCCCTCGCGACCCGCAGGAGCAGGGCATGCAGGCGCGCGATGGCGTGGTCCCGCGACGCCCCTGTGTGTCGGAGGTCGCGCAGCCAGTCGGCCGATTCCTGGTCGGGGGCGATGGCTTCCATGGCGGCCCGCAATCTATCCGGTTGCGCGCCGGCCTGCTCCGACAAGCCTGACGATCAGCCGCCGCCGAGCGCGCGATTGAAGACCGAGCCGCTGCAACGCACCTTCCCTGACGTCGGGCCGCCCAAGCGAGCCCTAAGTTGTTGGTCACGAGCAGCCTACGTGTTACCGTTTTGGTAACTCTTGCTGGGGTAGGCACCCAACTCCCCCTTGACTTGTCGACTGGGTGTTCCCATATTGGTAACACCAACCAGGGGGAGCCGAGGAAGGGCCTGGCCGCGATAGCGGCTCAAACTGGGAGGCGTGAGAAAGGTGTAGCGGTCTGTATGCGGGTCATTAGCCGAAAGCGGCTGCTCGATTTCGGGAAGCAGCATTCCCAAGCCGCAAAGCCTCTTGATGTGTGGTACCGCATCATGAAGGCGAGGACATTCGCAGGACCCAATGAGGTGGTAGCGCAGTTCGGTAGTCAAAGCGTCAGTTTCCTCGGTGGCGAGCTGACCGTCTTCGACATCTCAGGAAACAAATACCGGGTGGTGGCGGCGATGGTGTACGACGGCAAGGCGGTATACGTCAAGCACGTGTTCACTCATCCGGAGTACGACAAGTGGAGCAACAAGCGCCGGTAGCAATACTGGCGCAGGCTCAGTGGGGCGCTCTCCCTGGTTAGCTAACTGAGCACTATTGGCCGAGGCATGGCACACTATGGGCACGACTGCACGCGCGAAGACGCTCAATTTTTCTCAGCCTCATGTACTGCGCAACCGGCGCGAGTACGACGCCGCGGTGGCGTGGGCTGATGAGCTGACCGATAATATGCCGGCACCTGGGAGCAAGAAGCACGATGTTCTTCGCTTCCTCCTGCTGTTGATCGAGGCGTACGACGATGAGCACTACCAGATGGGGGACAACAGCACCCCGCAGGATGTGGTGGACTTCATGCTCGACCAGAAGGGAAGGACTCGTGCCGACCTGGCCGACATGCTCGGCGGCAGGAGCAGGGTATCCGAGTTCTACAAGGGCAAGCGCCGACTCTCAATCGAGCAGGTGCGCGCACTTCGCGATAAGCTAGGAATCCCCGCTGACCTGCTGATCCCCTGAGGGTACAGGCAACCGAGATCGCGCCTCCCATGTCGATAGTGGCGGCGTATATCGCCCGCCTTGCGTCATTCGTGAAGTGATGCGCCTGTCCCTCCTCCTTGTGGCACGTGGCGGCGTGGGCCAGAGGGCCCGCAGCTAATGCACGACGGTGTGGATACACCCGAGCTTCCAGCGTCTATAGGAGCCTGAGCACGCAACCTGCCCCGAGCGGTTGTTGAGGTTTTTTTGACGATCGCGTGCCACTCTAGCGCATCCCGGCGGCACGGATATATTCGTCGCCACTTCCCCCAGCACCACCAACCCGAGCTCAAGAAAAACAGCTCCATGCACCAGCCGGCTCGGCTGTTGTTCGGATCCTCCGCGGGAATCACGAAGGTTCTGGACCAGTGCGGCCGCTTTGCGCGCGGGCGCGACCCGGTAGTGCTCGAAGGCGAGCCGGGGACCGGCAAGACCGTGCTGGCCGAGCACATCCACCGGCTCTCCGGTCGGCCCGGCGAATTCGTAAAGGCCTCGGCCTCCCACATTCCGGCCAATCTGGAGCTGGCGCACCTCGGCGGGCACTCTCGCGGCGCCTATACCGGCGCCGATCACGACCAGCCCGGGCTGCTCGAGACCGCCCACCGCGGCACCTTCTTCCTGGACGAGCTGGGCAACGCTTCCGCGACGGTCCAGGAGATCCTCTTACAGATGATCGAGGACGGGACCATCCGCCGGGTGCGGGAGCTTCGCTGTCGGCCGCTGGATGTGAAGTTCATTTTTGCAACCAACGCCTCGCTGCCGGACCTGATCGCTCGAGGAGCGTTCCGGCGCGACCTGTGGGACCGCCTCGGGTTCCTCAAGATCCGTGTCCCGAGCCTCCGTGACCGCCGGGACGAGATCCCCGCGCTGCTTCACCATTGTCTGGAGCGGGAGGCGGTTGCCATCGGTCTCGACGCGCGTCCCGCGCTGACCGACGAGCTGCTTGCCTGCCTGTTGGCCGCGCCCTGGCCCGGCAACGTCCGTGAGCTGGAGAATCTCTGCAAGCACCTCGTCCGCTATGGCGACCTGGGCCGGCCGCTCGACCTGGCTGACTTACCACCCGACTTCGTGGCCCCCCTCGGCACCATCCTTCGCCGCCGGCACGACGAGTCCAGCCTCACGCGCCGCGCGCATGAGGCGCTCGAGCGAGCCCAGGGAAACAAGGCCGCCGCCGCCCGCCTCCTCGGCATCAGCCGCACCCATCTGTATCGGCTCCTCACCCCCGCCGACGAAACGCGGAGCGCGGTGTAACCTCCCGGCGCCCGCGGACACCGCCGGACGTAACATGTGACACCTGGTCGGAGCGCGCTTTGTCGCGCAACCAATCATTTCTACGCGACTTGCGTCTAGCGAAGTTCTCGGCACGTCTCCTGCCTTCCTGCCGGCCGTTTCCACCCCACACACATGTCCGCCACGCTGGTTTCGAAGCTCCCGATCGCGGAGTCGTTCGCGCCCGAGTATCTGGAGTACTACCGGATGCTCCCGCTCGAGCTTGCCGAGCAGCGTCTCCGGGTTGCGGTGTCCGGAACGCCCAACGTCGAGGCGATCGCGGACCTGCGCGACTCCTACGGCGCACCGGTCGAGCTGGTCGAGGTGGACGAAGAGGAGCTGCTCGGCGCCATCCGCCGGACTTTCGCCGCCGCCGAGTCGGTCGTAGAGTTGGTCCGCGACCTGACCGCCGAGATGGCCATCCCTGACCTCGCCGACGATCCATCGGCCGACGTACGCAGCCTGGCCAACCAGCCGCCGGTCGTCCGATTCGTCAACCTCCTGATTCGCGAGGCCTTCGACACCGGCGCCAGCGACATCCACCTGGAGGCGACCCACCTGGGACTTCGGGTTCGGCTCCGGATCGACGGCGTGCTGGGTGAGCTGCCCGGCCCACCCCGCGGACTCCAGGCCGCCGTGGTCTCCCGCATCAAGCTGCTGGCCGAGCTCGACATCGCCGAGCGACGCCAGCCGCAGGACGGCCGGATCCGGGTCCGCCTGGAGAGCAGGGAGCTGGACCTTCGCGTGTCCACCGTGCCCACGCTCCACGGCGAATCGGTGGTGCTCCGGCTGCTCGACCGGGGCGGTCGCCCGGTCACCTTGGACGAGCTGGGCATGGCGGCGGGCACTCTCGCCGCCTTCGAGCGCCTCGTCCGGAAGCCGCACGGCATCGTGCTCGTCACCGGCCCCACCGGCAGCGGCAAGACAACCACGCTCTACGCCGCGCTCGCGCTCCGGCCCACCGGGCAGGAGAAGGTCATCACGGTGGAGGACCCGGTGGAGTACCACCTCCCGGGCGTCACCCAGATGCCGGTGCACGCCCGGGCCGGGGTGAGCTTCGCATCCGCCCTCCGCAGCATCCTGCGCCAGGATCCCGACGTGCTGATGGTGGGCGAGATGCGGGACGCCGAGACCGCCGGGATCGCGATCCAGGCGGCGATGACCGGCCATCTCGTCCTCAGCACCCTGCACACCAACGACGCCGCCGGCGCGCTCACCCGGCTCGCCGATCTCAAGGTCGAGCCCTATATGATCGCCGCGACGGTGGAGGGGGTGCTGGCCCAGCGGCTGGTCCGCCGCGTCTGCGCCGAGTGCCGGGAGAGCTACCGCCCAGACCCGGCGACGATAGCGCTGGTGGCCCAGCGCCCGGTCGGCGGGACAGCGCTGCAGCGAGGGCGCGGCTGCGCCGCCTGCCGGCAGACCGGCTACCGCGGCCGTACCGGGATCTTCGAGCTGCTCCTCGTCACCGACGACCTCCGCTCGGCGCTCGTCGAGGGACTCGACCTGACCGCGATCCGGGCCCGGCTTCGGGCCGATGGCATGACGACGCTCCGGGACGACGCCTGGGTCAAGGTGCAGGCGGGGCTCACGACCGTGGAGGAGGTGCTCCGTGTGGTCGAATGAGGCAGGGCGCCGACGCGGCTTCACCCTGATCGAGATCCTGGTGGTCATCACCGTGATTGCGATCCTGGCCTCGCTGGTGACCCCGATGGTCTTCCGCAACGTGGGCGACGCCAAGATCACGGCGGCCAGGGCCCAGGTGGAGATCTTCGGCCTGGCCCTGGAGACCTATCGGCTCGACAACGACTACTACCCCTCGACCGCCCAGGGTCTGGATGCGCTCCGTGCCGTCCCCGCCGGCACCCCGCAGGCCAGGAACTGGCGCGGCCCCTACCTCAAGAAGCCGGTGCCTCTGGATCCATACGGCAGACCCTACGTCTACCGCAGTCCGGGGAGGTCGAACCCCGATTCGTACGATCTGGTGAGCCTCGGGCGCGACGGCGTGAGCGGGGGCACCGGCGAGGACGCAGACGTCACCTCGTGGGACCAGCCGGCCCGATGACGACCTCTTTCCAATACCGGGCCGCCTGCCCCGACGGGCGCATCGTGACGGGGCGGGTGCGCGCGGCGACCGGTGCCCAGGCGGCTGGCCAGCTCCTGGACCGCGGACTGGAGGCGCTCGAGGTTATCGAGGAACCTGCTGAGCCGTCCCGCTCGTCGGTGCCTCGGCGGGAGTTGGCGGTGGTCTTTCGTGGGCTCGCGACACTGGTCGGCGCCGGGGTTCCGTTGGAGCGCGCCATCCTTGCCGCCGAGCGGCTCGCTCGCGGACCGCTGCGCGAGGCGTTGGCGGAGGCCCGCGCCGGCCTTCGCGATGGCCGCACCCTGGCCCAGGCGCTGGAGGCGCGCGGTGGCATCATGCCCTCGATCGTGCTCGCCACCCTGGCAGCCGGCGAGCGGGCCGGCCGCCTCGCGCTCACCCTGGAGCAGGTGGCCGCGCAGCTCGAGCTGGAGGCCGACCTGGTGAGCCGGCTCCGACATGCGCTGGCCTATCCCCTCCTCCTCCTGACCGGTGGGATCGCCGCGCTGCTGGTCATCGGCACGGTGGTGGTGCCTCGCTTCGCGACGCTCCTGGCCGATGCCGGCCAGCCGCTCCCGCCCGCCACTCGCCTGCTGGTCGCCGCCTCGACGGTCCTTACCCACGACTGGCCTTTGTTACTCGCGGGGACGGTGGCTGTAGCGACTGCGCTTGCCGCCTGGCTCCGCCGGCCGGACGGTCGGCGATTCGTTCATCGCGCCTTGCTCCAGACCCCGGTCGCCGGCCCGATCCGGCTCGGCCTTGCGAGCACCCGCCTTGCTCGGGCGCTGTCGGCCGCGCTCGACGCGGGCATGCCCCTGCTGCCCGCGCTCGGGCTCGCGGGCGCGGCCACAGGAGATGTCGAGGTCGCCGCGCGCCTTTCCCGCGCCCGCGACCGGGTCGCCGGGGGCGAGTCGCTCGCCTCGGCGCTCGACGCCGAGACGGTGCTTTCCCCGCTCGGCCTCCAGCTCGTCGCCCTGGGGGAGGAAGGCGGCCGCCTGGGCGACATGGTCCGCCGTGCCGGGGAGATGGCATCGGCCGAAGCGGAGCGCGCTCTCGCCACGGCAGTCGGCGTGCTGGAGCCGGCGCTCGTCGTCCTGCTCGGCGGCTTCGTCGCCTTTGTCGCGGCGGCCTTACTGCAGGCGGTCTACGGCCTTCGGCCGGGGGCGGTCTGATGCGCGGCGTCACCCTGGTCGAGCTGGTGGTCGCGCTGGCCGTCGTCGGTCTTCTCAGGGGCCTGGCTCTGGTGGGGTTCCTCTCGCTTCGCCCGCAGCCGCCGGCGCCATGGGTCGCCGCTGCGGACTCCGCCCGCGCCGCGGCCGTCCGTACCGGCCGGCCCGCCGCCATCACCGACACCTGCGGGCACCGCGTGCTCTTCCTTCCCGACGGCCGCGCCGTCGGCCGCGATGTGGACCCCGTGCTCGGCGAGGTGTTTGATGACGCGCGCTGAGCGGGGTGCGGTCCTTCTTGAGGTGATCGTGGCCCTCGCCATGCTCACGCTGGCCGGCGGCTCGCTGATCCGGCTGGTCACGGAGACGGAGCGCACGCTGGGCGAGACGCGGAGCAGGGAAGAGACGCTGCTGGACGCCGATCGGACCCTTGCGGGGCTCGTCCTGCTCACCCGCGACGATCTCGACCGTCGCATAGGCCTTCATCCCGCCGGCCGGTTCGAGGCCGAGATTCGCCGTCCCACGCTCACGCTCTATCGCATCGCGCTTCGGACGGCCGAGCCGGGCCGGCCGGAACTCCTGGTGACCGTCGTGTACCGTCCGAGGCCGGCACCATGAACCGGCAATCGCGTCGGGGATTCACCCTTGCCGAGGTGCTGGTCGCGCTCGCGATCGTGGGGTTGATCGCGCTGACCGCGAACCGGATCTACGCCGCCACCCTGGGCGGCGTGGACCGCCTGCGGGGGGCCAGCCGCGCCCTCGCTCGCCACGGAGCCGGACACCAGCTCGTGCGCTCTGCCTTCCTCTCGCTCGACGTCGGCCGCGACAGCGCGGGCGGCTTCAGCGGCCGTCCAAACGACGTGCGCTTCACGGCCTGGCTGCCCACGCCCGACGGCTGGAACGAGCGCGCCACCGTCCGCCTGGCGGTGGAGGGTCGCCGCTGGGTCTTGAGAGGCCGAACGGGGGAGCCTCCAGCCGTCCTCGCCGAGCCGGTTTCGGACGTGGAGCTGGACTATCTGCTCGAGCCCGGGCTCGACGCCCGATGGGTGCGGGAGTGGGACTCGCCGGTCAGCGCGCCGCTCGCCGTGCGGGTCCGGATCGCCGCTCCGGACGGAGCGGTGGACACGATGCTCTATCTGATTCGGGGGCGGGGATGAGCCGCCGCGGCTTCGCCCTTCTCACCGTCCTGTGGCTGGTCGCCGCGCTCACGGTGCTCGCCGCCGGCGCCCTCGCGGTCGCCGGCCAGGGCGCGGCCTCGAGCCGGAACCGGATCGTGCTCCTGCGCGGATCCTGGGCTGCGGACGGTTGTGCGGAGATCCTCCTGGCACGCTACGCCGAGCGGGGCGACGTCGAGCCGGTGGACACCACCGATCTTGGCGCCGGGGTCTGGTGCCGGGCCGAAGTGGAGGATGCCGGCGGCCGGCTCGACCTCAACCGAGCCTCGCCCGAGCAGCTCCGTCTCCTGCTCGGCGCGGACAGCCTGGCCGACGCCGTGCTCGACTGGCGGGACCCCGACGAGGTGCCTCGGCGCCGCGGGGCCGAGGCCGAATGGTACCGTGCCCGGGGCCGCCGCCTGCCGCGCGACAGCGCCTTCGCGTCGGTCACCGAGCTGGCCTTCGTGCGCGGCTTCGACAGCGCCCGGGTGGCCCGGCTCGCGCCGGCGCTCACGGTCCGGGCCGCCGGCCGGGTGGACCTCAACGCGGCACCCGCCCAGGTGCTGGCGGCGATGCCGGGTCTCGATCCCCGGGCGGTGCTCGCGATCCAGGTGAGCGGTCAGCGGCTCGGGTCGCCCGAGGAGCTGCTGGCACGCCTCGATCTACCTTCCCGAGCCGCGCTGATGGAGCGCTACCAGGAGTTCCTGGTCTCTGCAGCGTTCCGGCCGGAGCAGATCACCGTCCGCGCCGAGGGCGGCGTCCGCGGTCGGCTCCCGATCCAGGCGATCCGGCTCACGCTGGTGCCGGCCGCGGGCCGGCTCGCGGTGGTGGGACGGGAGGTGGTGTGCGCCCCGTGATGCGGCTTCGGGTAGGCCGCGGCCGCGCCCGCGCCGAGCTGGTCGGCGGAGGCGCCGCGCTCTGGGCGGCGGAAGTGGAGTTCGCCTCGGTGGGGGAGCTGGGGGTGGCCGTGGCCGCGCTGCTGGTGCGCGACGACCTCCCCGCTCGGCCCGGCGCGGTGCGCTTCGAGATCGAGCCGCCGCTGGCGCAGCTCCGCACCCTTGGCGGCCTCCCGCCGGTGCGGCCCGACCAGCTCCGCGAGCTGGTGGCGACCCAGTCCGGCCGCTTCTTCCGCAGGAACGGCCATCCGCTGGTTACGGACGCTGCCTGGACCCTCGCCGACCGCCGCACGCGCGGCCCCGCGATGGCCGCCGCGGTGGAGGAGCCGTGGGTCGAGACGCTGGTGGACGGCGCGCGCACCGCCGGCGTGCCCGTCCTTGCCATCGAGCCGGCCGGACTCCCCGCGGACGTCAGCCTCGATCTGGTCCCCCCGACCGAGCGGCGCCGCCGGCGGGCGCACACCCTGGTCGGAGTGCGCCGCCTCGCCTTTGCGGTCGCCATGGTCTGGGTCGCCGCCGGAGCCGTCTATCTCGCCCGGCTCTCCCACGAGCGCGCCGCGGTCGAGCGGGAGATCGCCGGGCTGGCCACTCCGGTCGCGGCGGTCCAGCGCGCCCGGCGCGCGCTCGGCGCGACGGCAGGCATCGTCGAGACGCTCGAGCGGGAGCGCGCGGCGCGCGGCGCGGTACTCGGGTCGCTTGCCGGTCTCATCGCCGCACTCCCCGACTCGGACTTCGCCACCGCGCTCACTCTGGACGCGACAGGCAGCGGCGAGGTCTCGCTGGTGGCCCGGCGCTCGAGCGAGGTCATCGCCGCACTGGAAACCTCTGCCGCAGTGGTGTCACCCCGCATCGCCGGCGCGGTGATGCGCGAGAGCGTGGCCGGCCGCGACCGGGAGCGGTTCACGATCGCCTTCGGCGGAGGGTCGCGGTGACGCCGCGCGACCGTCGGGCGGTCTTCCTCGGCGCGGCCGTCGTCGGCCTCGCCGTGCTGGTGCTTCGGCTTGCTCCAGCCGCCGCCCGGGCGCATGCGGCCGCGCGCGACGGCCTCGCCGCCCGCTCGGCGCTGCTGGCCCGAATGCGCGCGGACCTCGCCGAGACGAAGCGCCTGGAGGATTCGGGCGCAGTGATCCGGCGCCGGCTGGCCTCCCTGGCGCCCGCCGTGCTCGCGGGCCGGAGCGCGGCGGACGCGGGCGCCGATCTCGCCTCCCATCTCGCGGTCGCGGCCGACCGGCAGGGCGTGCGCCTCACCCGGACCGAGCCGCTCCCCGACTCCGCGCTGGGCGGCGGCCTCGGCCGCGTGACGCTCCGGGCGACGCTGGAGAGCGATGGCGTGGGAGTAGTCGGCCTGCTCCGGGCTCTGGCGGAGGCCGATGCCGTCATGGTCGTGGACGCGGTGCGGCTCGAGGTCGCCGACCCCCTGGTGCCCCGGCGGCGCCCCGAGCTGGTGCGGGGAGATCTCACGGTCAGCGGATGGTATCTCGAGCGAGGAGAGCCAAGGTGAGCCTGGCCTCGCTGCGCGTCCTGCTCGTCGTGCTGCTCCTCTCCGGATGCTGGGCGGTGGGTCGGGCGTTCACGGTCGAGCTACGTGACGCGGAGCCGGGGCAGACGAGGGGCCCCGGTGCGCCACAGGGACGAGCCCAACCGTCCGCTGTCCCCACCCCCGATCTGCTCGGCGGCGCCTCCGCCCGCCCACTCTTCCGAGCCGACCGGCGCCTCGCGGAAATGCGCTTCAGTGCGGACTCCGCTGCGATGCCGGAGGAGCAGGCCGCTCCGGCGGCACCCCGGCCGGCGTTGGCGCTCACCGGCATCGTCCGGGGCCGCCGTCCCGCCGCGGTGCTGTCCGGAGTGCCCGGCGTCGAGGGCGAAGTGGTGCTCCGACCCGGCGACTCGGCCGGCGGGCTGCGCCTGGTCCGGCTCGACGGCGACCGGGCCATCGTCCACGGGCTCGATACCACCTGGCGGCTCACGGTGAGGAACCCATGGCCCTGACGCTTCTCCGGCGTGCCGCCGCGGGCGTGTTCATGGCCGCCTCGGCCCGCGGCCTCGCCGCCCAGGCGCCGCCGATCCAGGCCCTGGGCGACAGCGTCCAGGTCCGGTTCGTCGACACCGACCTGCGGGCGGTGATCCAGGCGATGGGGCAGTATCTGCCCAAGCCGGTGCTGGAGGGGAACGTCCCCGGCGTCCGGGTCTCCCTGGAAACGCCGGTGCCGGTGAGCCGGGACCGCCTCGCCACGCTGCTTCGCGGGCTGGTGGAGGCCCAGAACCTGGTCTACACCGAGGACTCGGCGTTCATCCGGATCGGCCCCGCTCCGGCAGTCGCGCCGGTGTCGGCCACGCCCGCCGCCCAGCCGGAAGACATCCGCCTCTTCGTAATCCGCCTCAAGCACGCCCGCGCGGCCGACGTCGCGGCCACGGTCAACCTCCTCTTTGGGGCGGGCGGGCAGTTCTCCGACCACCCGGGACTCTCGGGCGGCACCCTGTCCCAGGAGCTCGAGCGGCACAACGTCCCACCCCAGGTTCCGGGCCCGCCTCAGCCCGCCCCAAAGAGGAGGT
>Ga0247829_10000725_pt1 | contig 13566 bp, 12 predicted proteins | sample 12C_Control_Day4_FD_207765 | JGI IMG/M metagenome (GOLD analysis project Ga0247829, IMG submission 207765) | Soil microbial communities from agricultural site in Penn Yan, New York, United States - 12C_Control_Day4 | ecosystem: Environmental > Terrestrial > Soil > Agricultural land | place... | reverse complement strand
CCAGCTGACGCTGCCGCGCAACTCCAAGATCACTCAGGGCAAGACCTGGAACAAGCCGCAGTCGCGCAAGGGCTGGAAGGAGTTCCGCGTCTACCGCTGGAACCCCGACGACAGGCAGAACCCGCGTATCGACACCTATTGGGTGGATATCAAGGCCTGCGGGCCGATGATTCTGGACGCCCTCATCAAGATCAAGAACGAGATAGATTCTTCGCTCACCTTCCGCCGCTCCTGCCGCGAGGGCATCTGCGGCTCCTGCTCGATGAACATCGACGGCGTCAACGGCCTCGCGTGCCTGCGAACCGTCGACGAGGTGAAGGGGCCGATCCGGATCTATCCGCTGCCGCACCTGCGCGTGGTCAAGGACCTCGTGCCCGACATGACCAACTTCTACGCCCAGCTGCAGTCGATCGAGCCGTGGCTCAAGACGTCCTCGCCGACCCCGCCCAAGGAGTGGCGGCAGGACAAGTCGGACCGCGAGAAGCTCGACGGCCTCTACGAGTGCATCCTGTGCGCCTGCTGCTCGACCTCCTGCCCGAGCTACTGGTGGAACGACGACCGCTATCTGGGCCCGGCCGTGCTGCTGCAGGCCTACCGCTGGGTGGTGGACAGCCGCGACGAGGCCACGGGCGAGCGCCTGGACAATCTCGAGGACCCGTTCCGGCTCTACCGCTGCCACACGATCTTGAACTGCACCAAGGCCTGCCCCAAGGGCCTGAACCCCGCCAAGGCCATCGCCGAGCTCAAGAAGCTCATGCTCGAGCGCCGGGTCTGAGGCGGTGCCGGACTGAGAGGCGGCAGGGATGGGGCAGGCGCCAACCTGGAGGTTCCAGCCGTGCTCGACCACATTGGATTTCCAGTCGCTGATTTCGCTCGTTCCAAGGCCTTCTACGAGCGGGCGCTCGCCCCGTTAGGCTACGGCCTCGTCAAGGAGGTCACGGCGAGGGAAACCGGCGGCAGCAGCCACGCCGGCTTCGGCCCCACGGGTCGCCCGCATTTCTGGATCGGCATGGGCAAGCCTGCCAGGGATCAGGTGCACGTGGCATTCGTGGCCAAGGACCGGGCCGCCGTGCGCGCCTTCTACGACGCGGCCCTGAAAGCCGGAGCTACGGACAACGGACCGCCGGGCCTGCGGCCTCACTACCACGCGAATTATTACGGGGCCTTCGTTCTGGACCCCGACGGCCACAATATCGAGGCCATATGCCATCTGCCGGAATGAATTCGCAGCGCACAATCCCAAAACGCTCGAGGCCCAAAACGCTTGAGGTCGGAGACGCTGTCGCGATCTCCGACCTCGAAACTGAAGAAGAGTTGAGAGGGGGTTGAGGTCCGCTGCTCTGCCCTGGTGCCCAGCCCTGGCCGGCGCCGAACCAACCCCACCTGCTCAACGGCGCTTGGCAGCGCGCTTCTTGGCGGCCGGCTTCTTCGCGGCCTTCTTCTTCGCCTTCGCCTTCACTGCAGCCTTAGCCATTTGTGTTTTCCTTCTCTCTCTATTCTCTCTCGGTTCGAATCAGTTCGAACTAGAGAACACTGAGCAAATTCGCGTGATTTGTTGATAGTAAATAGTATTTCGATGCGCCGAAAATTGAGCTTTCAAATCGTGGTGTTGCACCGAACCCACATTTCTACTGGATTTCCAGCTCGCTGCACGCAAAGTTTCAGATTGTTTCAGTATCGCGCGAACTTTCTCGATCGCATCGGCGGCAGCGATCGCGAGCAGCTTTCGCGCGCGTCGTCAAGCAGCGTCCGCGACCGCGTCGAATGAAGGAGACGCCTCGCGCGAGCCTTGCGCCGGCTTTGTCGACGGCGCGATTTCGCGCGGAACGGATCTCCCGGCGGCGAGCATGCCGATGTCAGTGATCCGCGCCGGCGCCGGCCCCGGCCGTCGTTGTCGTCGGCGCCGCGGCTGCGTGCGCGCGGTGCTCGCGAGCGACATAGGTATAGACGGCGGGCGTCACGAACAGCGTGAAGAGCGTACCGATCGTCATTCCCGCCGCGATGACGAGTCCGATCGAGTAGCGGCTTGCGGCGCCGGCACCGCTGGCGGTCAGCAGCGGCACCATGCCGACCACCATCGCTGCGGTCGTCATCAGGATCGGCCGCAGCCGGATGGCGGCAGCCTTCTCGATGGCGGCCCGGCGGTCGAGCCCCTCCTTCTCCTGCAGGTGGTTGGCGTAGTCGACCATCAGGATGCCGTGCTTGGAGATCAGGCCGATCAGCGTCACGAGCCCCACCTGCGTGTAGATGTTGATGGTGGCAAGGCCCAGGTTGAGGGGGATCAGCGCGCCGAACATCGCTGTCGGCAGCGCGATCAGGATGATCAGCGGGTCGCGGAAGCTCTCGTACTGCGCCGCCAGCACCAGGTAGATGATGATGAGCGCGAACACGAAGGTGACGACCAGGGTGCTGCCCTCCTGCACGTATTGCCGGCTCTCGCCCTGGAAGTCGTAGGAGAAGCCCTCGGGCAGCTTGCTCGCCGCCGTCGCCTTCAGGAAATCGATGGCCTCGCCGATGGTACGCCCGGGGAACGGCACGCCCGACAGGGTGGCGGAGTTGAGCTGCTGGAAGCTCGTCAGCGCATTGGGCTGGACGGTCCTGCCCACCGTGCCGATGCTCGACAGCGGCACCAGCGCGCCGGCCGCCGTACGCACCTGGTAGCGCTCGAGCCAGTCCGGGGTGAGGCGGAAGTCGCGCGGTACCTGGGGGATGACCTGGTAGCTGCGGCCGTACAGGTTGAAGCGGTTGACGTAGTTGCCGCCGAGCAGGGTGGCGAGCGAGCCGCCGATATCCTGCATGGTGATGCCGAGGCGATTGGCCTTGTCGTGGTCGAGCTTCAACTCAACTTGCGGCGTCTCGAACTTGAGGTCGCCGTCGGTGAATATGAAGAGGCCGCTCTTGGCTGCCTCCGCCTGCACCTCGGCCAGTACCTGCGCCAGCTGGGTATAGTCGGCCGTGGTCGTCAGCACGAACTGGACCGGCGGGCCTCCGGTCGAGCCCGGCAGCGACGGCAGGGCAAAGGAGATGGCTTGCGCGCCGGCGACGCCGGCCACCTTCGGCTGCAGGCTCTGCAGAATCTCCTTCTGCGAGCGCGTGCGCTCCTCCCAGGGTTTGAACAGGATGCCGGCGATGGCCTGGTGCACGTTGTTGCCCAGGCCGTTGATGATGAAGACGTGCTCGCGCTCGGGGACGGTCTCGAACACCTTGTTGAGCTCGCTGGTCGCCTGCTCGAGCAGGTCGAGGTTGGCGGTTTGCGGGCTCTTGACGATATTGAACAGGATGCCCTGGTCCTCCTCGGGGGCCAGCTCCTTCTGCGTCGTCATGTACATGATGCCGGTCGCGACCACGACGGCCGCGAGGATCAGGAGCGTCACCGGACGGCCGTTGAGCGTGCGGTGGAGACGGCGCTCGTAGCGCCGGCGCAGGCGGTCGAAGGTGCGGTCGAGGAACTGGTTGAACCGTCCCGTCGAGTGCTGGCTTCTGAGCAGCTTGGAGGCCATCATCGGCGACAGCGTCAGGGCAACGACGCCCGAAACCACCACGGCGCCCGCCAGCGTGAACGCGAACTCGCGGAACAGCGCTCCGGTGAGCCCCGAGACGAAGCCGATGGGGGCATAGACGGCGGCCAGCGTGATGGTCATGGAGATCACCGGCACGGCGATCTCGCGCGCCCCCGTCAGCGCCGCATCGAAGGGTGCCATGCCCTCCTCGATGTGGCGGTGGATGTTCTCCACCACGACGATGGCGTCGTCGACCACGAGGCCGATGGCCAGCACCAGGGCCAGCAGGGTGAGCAGGTTGATGGAGTAGCCGAGCGCCAGCAGCGCGAACATCACGCCGATCAGCGACAGCGGGATGGTGACGATCGGGATCAGCGTCGAGCGCAGGTTGCCGAGGAACAGGAAGATCACGACGATCACGATCAGCGCCGCCTCAAGCAGCGTCTTCTGCACCTCCTCGATCGACGCATTGATGAACTTGGTGGCGTCGTAGGCGATTGCCGCCTCCAGCCCGGCCGGCAACTGGCGCTGGATGTCGGGAAACGCCTTGCGCACGTCGCCGATGACGGTGAGCGGATTGGAGGTCGGGGTCGCGAAGATGCCGATGAACACCGCCTTCAGGCCGTCGAACACGGAGGAGGAATCGGCGCTCTCGGGGCCCAGCTCGATGGTGGAGAAGTCGGCGAGCCGTATCAGCGCGTCCCCGCGCGTCACCACCACCAGCTTGCCGAAGGCCGCCGGGTTGTCGAGGGCCGTCTCGGCATTGATGGTGGTCTGGACGAAATCGCCCTTCACCTGGCCGGCCGCCGTCGTGAAGTTGTTGGCGGAGAGCGCATTGCGCACATCGAGCGGGGTAACCCCCAGCGCCGCCATCTTGTCCGGGTTGAGCCAGACGCGCATGGCGAAGGTCTGGCCGCCCAGGATCTGCGCGTTGGCGACGCCGTTGATGGTCTGCAGCCGCGGCTGCACCACGCGCGTCAGGTAGTCGGTGATCTGCGAGCCCGACATCACCTTGCTGTTGAACGACATGTACATGAGCGCCGTGGTCTCGCCGGTCTGCTTGATGACCACGGGGTCCTGCGATTCGCGCGGCAGCTGGCTCTTGACCTGCTGGATCTTGGACAGCACGTCGGCCACGGCGCGGTCCGGGTTGGCATCGAGCCGCAGGTTGAGGGTGACGACGCTGTAGTTCTGCAGCGAGGAGGAGAGCAGCGTATCGATGCCCTCGGCGCTGGCCACCGCCTGCTGGATCGGGGTGGTGATGAAGCCCTTGATGAGGTCGGCGTTGGCGCCGGGATAGGCGGTCGTGATCGTGATCGTCGTGTTGGTGATACGCGGATACTGCCGCACCGGCAGGTTGAAAGCCGAGGCGAGCCCGATCAGCAGGATCAAGAGGCTCACGACGGTGGCGAGCACCGGGCGGCGGATGAAGATGTCGGTGAAGGACATTGGGTCGGTTTCTACTGCTTGGGCCGGTCTTCGGCCGGCTTGGGCGTCTGACTGTTGTCGATCAGCACCGACGCGCCCGGATTGAGCTTGAGCTGCCCCGTGGTCACCACGTTCTCGCCGGCCTCGAGGCCGAACGTGACGGCGACGCGGTCGTCGCGTACCTGGCCCGTGCGCACGAAGCGGCGCTCGACGACGAGCGCCGGCGCGGCCGGCTGGCTAGGTGCCGCGGCAGCAGCCGAGCCCGCGGCAGGCGGCGCGGCATCCCCCGCCGGCGCCGGCTTCACCACGTAGACGCTGTCGCCGTAGAGACTGTAGGTGACGGCCGTGCGCGGCACGGTCACGACGTCCCTGGGATCGCCCACCAGCACCGTGACGTTGGCGAACATGCCCGGCAGCAGCTTGCGCTCCGGATTGGGCAGCAGGCCGCGCACCAGCAGCGTGCGGGTGTCCTGGGCCACGCGCGCATCGAGCGACTGGATCTCGCCCTTGAAGACCTGGCCCGGATAGGCGTCGACGGTGAGCTCGATCGGCTGGCCCACCGCGAGCTTGCCGACGTACTGCTCGGGCATCGGGAAGTCCGCCCGGATCGGATCGAGCGCCTGCAGGGAGACCAGCGCCATGCCGGCCGAGACGTACTGCCCTTTCTCCACCTTGCGGATGCCGAGGCGGCCGGCAAACGGGCTGGCGATGGCCTTCTGGGCGATGACGGCCTGGATGCGCTTCACGGCCGCTCCCGCGACCTCTCGCTTGGCCCGGGCGGTATCGAGATTGGCCTCCGAGGTGACCCGCTTCTGCATCAGGTCGGCCTGTCGCTCGTAGGCGAGCTCTGCCTCCCGCTGCACGGCGACGGCGTTATCGAGGTCGGCGAGCTCCACGGCGGTGTCGAGCTGGACGAGCTTGGTGCCCTGGGGCACCTCCTTGCCGCTGTCGATCAGCACCTCGGTCACGATGCCGGCCACCTGGCTGGTGACCTCGACGCCCTGCGAGGCGATCAGCGTGCCGATCGAGGCCAGCCGCTCGATCCACCTCTCGACGCGCGTCGGCTCCGCCGTCACCGTCACCGGTGGCGACTTCATCTGCGACAGGAAGGTGCGGATCATCTGCGGCTTGAACACGAACTGGAAGTAGCCAAGCCCGCCGAGTAGCAGCAGGATGACGACGCTGGTGATGAAGAAGCGCCTTTTCATGTCTCGTCCCGTTGAGGGGTCTGGGCTGCGCATGCCCCGGCAGCCGGCAGCGCCGTCCTGAGCAGGAGGCGCATGGTGTTGGGGCCTATGTAAGCGATCACTGCCGAACCTTCAAATCGGCCCAGGTAATGGTTGAGCGGCGATCACACGGGAACGTGGTAGAGTCCGCGTGGCGTGGCGAATGGCCTCAGCCCACGGCGCTGAAACATTTCGTTCAAGAGGCGCACTACGGCGGTCGTTTTGAGAAAAGGCCGAGGCGGACCGCGGACACAAATGCTCGCGGTGTACCTTCAGGAACAGCGGCGCGGGTGGCCGGCGTCTAGTCCTGTCGCATTGGCCCGACACCCAGCCGGATCAGAAGCAGAGGTAGTTTGATGATCGCGATCCTCAAGCGTGCAATCGCCCCGGCCGTCCTCGCGCTCGCGGCCACGTGCGGCTCAGCCCTCGCCAACGCTTCTCCGCTCGGCCTCTGGTACGACGAGACCGGCCGCGGTGCGATCGAGATCACGCAATGCAATGGCAACCTCTGCGGCCGCCTGGTCTGGATCAAGCAGGCCGACCACAAGGAAGGCTGCGGCCTGCAGATCTTCGGCGACGTCAAGCCGGTCGCCGGCGGCAAATGGGACGGCGGCTGGATCATCGATCCGGAGAAAGACCTCAAGACCAGGTACGACGTCGAGATCACGCCGCAAGGCGACAAGCTCAAGGTGATGGGCTACTCCGGCACGAAGTTCCTGAGTCAGACCATGATCTGGACGCGGGCGCCGGCCAGCCTGCCGAGATGCGATGCAAGCGCCAATGCCCCGTCCGGCCCGAAACCCGCGCCGACGAGGAGCGACGAGCCGCCGACCGTCTATCCGCCGCCGCCTTCCACGCCGGCTCCATCCGCAAGCCGCGACCAGCCCAAGGCCGCTGAACGCGACGCCCCCACCGCAGCCAAGCCGGGCAAGGACTGCAAGATCGAGTTCGGCGGCGTCACACTCTCGTTCCCCTGCCCCGAGTGAGGATCGGGCGGCGCGACAGGCTCGGATCAGACCTCAAACCATTTGTCCGGCTCGAAGACGGTTGCCGCGCGTTCGCGCCCCGCATAGCCCCGCGCATTCGACCGGACCCGGCACTGGCCGACGTCGTACTCGGTCTGCACGTGGGTGTGGCCGTGGATCCAGGCGACGATGTTGGGCCGCTCCTCGATGAAGGCATGCAGGTCGGTGTAGTAGGCGGCATTGATCCGACTCTCGCGCTGCGAGGGCGCGACCCCGAGCTTGCTCGGGGCATGGTGCGTCGCCACCACCAGCTTTTTGGATGGGTTCTCCTCCGCCAGCCCGGCGATGTGGGCGCGTGAGGCGGCGAAGCGCGGGCGCACGTCGGCGGGCCGCAGGCCCCGCAGGCGGTCGCCGTCGCGCGTCTGGATGATATAGAAGTCGCTCATGGCCCGCTGTACGGCGAGCTCGACCATGGGGTCGCCGCCGCCCATGTCGGTCCACAGCGTCGCCCCGCACAGGATCGCGTCGCCGAGCTCGACGTGGCCGTCCTCCAGCAACGTCACGTCCGGGAAATGGCGGCGGATGGCATCGGCAGAGTCGTCGATGCAGAAGCCGTAGTGCTCGTGGTTGCCCATCAGGTAGACGACGCGGTCGAAGTTGTGCTGCGCCTCCCCGATGAGCCGCTGCGTGGCTTCGCGGACGGCGCTTGCGGTCTTGTCCGTCCTGGCCGGGTCGAGGGTCGCGGCGAGCGTGATGTCGCCGGCGAGCACCAGCACGTCGCCCTCGGGCAGCGGCTTGTCGAGGGCCCCGAACTCCAGGTGCAGGTCGCTCATGTAGTGGATGCGCATGCCGCTCAGCGCCCGACCCACCGCCCGGCGCGTCGCTCCACGAACGAGCGCACGCCCTCGGCCGCATCCTCAGTCACCATCAGCCGCGCCTGCTGGGCGTTGAACTGGCGGATGGCCTCGTTGGGGCCGTGATCGGCGGAAAGGCGCGATGAGGCGAGCGAGGCGCGCACGGCGAGCGGTGCCTGCTCGGCGATCCGCCTGGCAATGGCAAACGCCCGCTCCTTCTGCTGGCCCGCCGGCACCACCTCCTGCACGAAGCCCAGCCGCAGCGCCTCGGCGGCGCCGAACTCGTCGCCGGTCAGCAGGTAGCGCTGGGCGTTGCCCCATCCCGCCCGCTCCACCATGCGGACGGTGGCGCCGCCCGCCGGCATGATGCCGCGCTTGACCTCGATCTGCGCGAACCGCGTGTTGTCGGCAGCGACCACGATGTCGGCCGCCAGCATCAGCTCGATGCCGAGGGTGAAGCAGATGCCCTGCACGGCGGCGACCAGCGGCTTGGTGCGGACCGGCGGCCGCAGCGCCAGCGGATCGACCGCGCCGACAGGGAATACCGTGCCACGCTCGCGCATGACGGGCGCCACCTTGTCGAGCTCGAGCCCGGCCGTGAAGTTGTCGCCGTGGGCGTAGAGCAGGCCGACCCAGGCCTCCTCGTCCCGCTCCAGCGCGGTGTAGGCCTGCGCCAGCTCCACCAGCATCTTCGGCGAGAAGCCGTTGAGCTTCCTGGGACGGTCGATGCCGATGGCAAAGATGCGGTCCAGCCGCTCGGTGGTGATGCGGCCGTCGGCCGGGGGCTCGGTGGTTGTCGACATGAACGCGCTCGCAACAGGTTGACGGACGTCATTCCCGCAAGCGCGAAGCGCGCCAGCGGGAATCCAGCGCCAAACTCTGCCCTTGGTGACCGTGGCTGGATTCCCGCTCTGCGCTTCGCTTGGCGGGAATGACAACACTGCGGCTTGTGCCCCTTGGGTTCAATGGCAAAGTTCGCACCTCTACACCGCGAGTTGAATGCTCCCGAGCTTGCGGCGCCGCCGCAATCGGATAGCCTGAGGCTCCCCGTTAAGGAGAGCATTTCATGATCGAGGTCTTCTACTGGCCCACGCCTAACGGCAAGAAGGTCACCGTCCTGCTCGAGGAGTGCGGCCTCGAATACAAAATCACGCCCGTCAATATCCAGAAGGGCGACCAGTTCAACAAAGACTTCCTGCGCATGAACCCCAATCACCGCATGCCCGCGATCGTCGATCACAAGCCCAAGGATGGGGGCGCGCCGATCAGCGTGTTCGAGTCCGGCGCTATCATGATGTACATCGCCGAGAAGACGGGGAAGTTCTGGCCGCAGGACCTGCGCGGCAAGTACGAGGTCACGCAGTGGGTCATGTGGCAGATGGCCAACCAGGGCCCCAAGCTCGGCGAATGCGGCCACTTCCGCCGCCTCGGCGACCGCGAGGGCGACCAGAAGTACGCCATCAACCGCTTCACCGACGAGGCCAACCGCCTCTACGGCGTGCTCAACAACCGGCTCCACGACCGCCCCTGGCTCGCCGGCAACGAGTACACGATCGCCGACATGATCTGCTATCCCTGGACCATCAATCACAAGGTGCAGGGCCAGGACCTCGAGGAGTTCAAGCACGTCAAGCGCTGGGCCGAGGCGATCGCCAAGCGGCCCGCCGTTCAGAAGGGCATGGCCGTGGGCGCGGACCTCTCGACCGACGTCACCAAGCTGCCGCCCGAGGAGCAGGCCCGCATCCGCAAGATGCTCTACAACCAGCGCGCCATTCCCGCGCCGGGCTGAGACCACAGGGACCGCGACGGGGGCCGCTCAGGCCCCCGACTTTGCGTGCTTTGCCCACTCCGGCCGCGCCTTGAGCGACGTCGCGTACTTGAGGCCGATCTTGCGCAGGCGCTCGCCCTCGAACTCCTGCTGCGCCAACGCCATGCCGCGGTCGAACACCTCCGAGTAGCGCTTGATGCGTCCGCCCTCGAGGTCGAAGCGGCCGATGCCGTCGAAGGCCACGCGCGCGCCCTTGGCCTCGGGGCGCTTGGAGTCGAAGGAGAAGCGGTAGCTGGCATAGCCGACATTGCCGGCCTGGACAGGATCGAAGAAATCCCAGCGGAAGTTGCTGCCGCCCTCGCCGAAGTGGGCGAGCATCTTCTTGATCGCCTCGCGCCCCTTGGATGGGCCGAAGAAATAGTCGTCGTAGGTGCCGTCCGCCGTGAAGAGATCGGCCAGCGCATCGCCGTTGCCCGACGCCGCCGCGGCCGCGAATTTCTTGACCAGCTCTGCGAACTCCATGCGCTCCTCCCTGGTTGTCGCGGCATGTTACGCCGTCATTGCCGCCAAGCGAAGCGCCACCCTACCCGCTCGTCATGCCGGCATCGCGAATGCCGGCCGTACGGTGTCCTGGGTTCCGGCCGTCGCCGGAATGACGTCTGGGGCTACGGACGACAACGACCATTGACGTCATGCCGGCGCCGCGAGTGCCCGCCAGGGCGCTCGCGGGAAATGCCGGCACCCATGCACCTCAATCATCGCCCATAGGCACGGTGTCTGGGTTCCGACCTTCGTCGGAATGACGGCTACCGTGGTCGGCTCGACAGGGCGCTGCCGGAATGTCCCCAGAACCACAGCGCCCCCAGCACGATCAGCGATCCGATGACAGCCGCCACCACGTCCCGCAGCGACACGGAGTATTTGTCGAGCTCGGGAAACAGGCCGAGCATGCGGAACAGGAAGCCGCCGACAAGGGCGCCGACCAGCCCCAAGCCTAGGTTGCGCCAGCGCCCGAAGCCTTCCTGGTCCCAGGTGACGAGGCGGCTCGCGAGCGCGCCTCCGACCAGGCCGACGACGATCCAAACGATGACTTGTCCGAATGAGGGCATGGGATAGCTCCGCGCAGGCCGGGACCCGCGTTCTGCGGGCCATACCCGATGCATCCTGCCGAAAGTCCCGAGCCTGAATATCGGCGGAAACCCTGAGCCCGGCCGTCGAATGCCGGGATCGTCAACGGATGGTTGCAAAGTCGATCGGGCCGTTTGTGCGTTGCAATGCAGCCCAGCAGCCGTCAGGCTCGTTGCTCGGCCAGGCCCAAAGCGGAGGGAAAGATGTTGAAGCTCAGGCCCAACTGCGAATGCTGCGACAAGGACCTTCCGCCCGATGCGGCCGACGCCCTGATCTGCACCTTCGAGTGCACGTTCTGCGCCGACTGCGCGACCGCCCGCCTGGCCGGCGGCCGCTGCCCCAACTGCGGCGGAGAGCTGGTGCGCCGCCCCGTGCGCCCGCCCGCCATGCTCGCCAGGTATCCTGCCTCCACCGAGCGCGTGCTCAAGCCTCACGCCGGCTGCGGCAAGGCCGCGTGAGATTCCCCCTCTCCCTGCCAGCGGGGAGAGGGTCGGGGTGAGGGGCGGCGCCATACGCCAACGTGCGAGTGTGCCGCCGCCCCTCACCCTAGCCCTCTCCCCATTCTGGAGAAGAATGGGGAGAGGGGATCTCGCTACTGCGCCGCCGTGACCAGGATCTCGACCAGGTCCTGGCCTTCCAGCACCGCGCCGATGCACGCCCGGCGCGGCGGGTTTGCCTTGTCGACCCACTCGTCCCACGCGCGGTTCATCTCCTCCTTCTTGCTCATGTCGGTGATGAACACCGTGGCGGTGAGGATGCGCGACTTGTCGGAGCCGGCATCGGCCAGGCTGCGGTCGATGATGGCGAGAGCCTCCTTGGTCTGCCCGTAGAGCGGCGCGGACTTGGTCGGCGCGGTCGTCACCGTATAGACGAGCCCGTTGTGGATGACCGTCTTGGAGCGCGTCGGTATTGAGCCCGGAATGCGTTTGATCATGGTGTCGTCTCCAGATGCGCGGGCTACAGAACGGCTTTGGCCACCAGCTCGAGCGCCTCGGGCTGATGCGGGCGGATCAGCATGGTGCCGACGTGGCCCTTCTTGTTTGCCGCCGTCCAGCGCTGCAGCCGGTCGCGGATGCGGGCGGGCGGACCAACCAGGTGGCAGGCATCCACCAGCGCCTCGGGCACGACGGCGGCAGCCTCCCCCTTCTTGCCGGCAAGATATAGGTCCTGCACCTGCCGGGCGGCATCGCCGAAGCCGAGCCGTGTCGCGTAGTCGGTGTAGAAATTCTTGTCCTTCGCCCCCATGCCGCCGATGTAGAGCGCCATGTGCTCGCGCAGCGGTGCCATGCACGCCTTGACGTCGTCGCCGATGTTCACCGCCACGAACGGGGCGATGTCGAACCGGGCGAGCGTCTTGCCGCCGCCGGCCGCCTTGAAGCCCTTCTCGATCGGCTCCTGGAACACCTTGTACTGGTCGGGGTCCATCCACACGGGGAAGAAGCCGTCGGCCACCTCGGCGGCAGCCTGCACGCCCGCTGGCGTGAGCGTCGCCGCGTAGATCGGGATCGGCGTCTCGCAGTGCAGGATGCTCTTGAGCGGCTTGCCGAGGCCGGTGGCGCCGGGCCCCTTGTATGGGATCTGGTATTCCTTGCCATCGAAGCTCAGCGCATCCTCGCGGGCGAAGACGCGCCGCATGATCTGCACGTATTCCTTGAGGCGCGTCACGGGGCGCCCGTAGGCCACGCCGTGCCAGCCTTCGATGACCTGCGGGCCCGAAGCGCCGACACCTATGATGAAGCGGTTGCCGGAGAGCTGCGCCAGCGTCATGGCGGTCATGGCGGCCATCGTCGGGGTGCGCGCCGGCATCTGCATGATGGCCGTGCCGACCTTGATCTTGCTGGTGTTGGCCAGGATCCAGGCCGCCGGCGACACCGCGTCCGAGCCGTAGGCCTCCGAAGTCCACACCGAGTCGTAGCCCAGTTTCTCCGCGTGCTTGATGCCGTCCAGGGGCAGGCGGACTGTGCGGCCCGAATAGCCGGTGAGAAGGCCCAGTTTCATGGCGTCAACTCCACTTTGTCGGTGTCCAGTATTTGTGAGCCTAGCTTTAAGCTCAAATTCGCCCGGCCGCCACCGCATGACAAGCCGCCATGCGCCCGCCGAGATCGACCAGCTCCGGTAGGTCGACCGAGCAGGGCTCGTAGGACCAGGGACAGCGCGGGTGGAAGGCGCAGCCGGGGGGCGGCGTGATCGGGTTGGGGATCTCCCCTTCGATCGGACGGCGCGGCCGCCCGCTCATGCCGAGGTCGGGCAGGGCGTCCATCAGCAGGCGCGTGTATGGATGGCGGGGCGAGGTGAACAGCTCGGCCGACGGCGCCAGCTCGACGATACGTCCCAGGTACATGACGCCGATGCGGGTCGCCATGTGGCGCACCACGGCGAGGTTGTGGCTGATGAAGAGATAGGAGAGCCCGAGCCGGTCCTGCAGGTCGCGCATCAGGTTGAGGATCTGTGCCTGCACGGAAACGTCGAGCGCGCTGGTCGGCTCGTCGCAGACGATGAACTCGGGGTTCGATGACAGGGCGCGGGCGATGCAGATGCGCTGGCGCTGGCCGCCGGAGAACTCGTGGGGGTACTTGACCCCGTCGGCGGGGTCGAGGCCGACGAGCTTCAAGAGCTCGCCCACGCGATGCTCGATCTCGGCGCTGTCCCTGGCGAGCCCGAACGCCTTGATGGGGTCGGCGATGATGCGGTCGACGC